>Ga0307515_10002875_pt1 | contig 36618 bp, 22 predicted proteins | sample 17_EM_MG_FD_194513 | JGI IMG/M metagenome (GOLD analysis project Ga0307515, IMG submission 194513) | Populus trichocarpa ectomycorrhiza microbial communities from riparian zone in the Pacific Northwest, United States - 17_EM | ecosystem: Host-associated > Plants > Roots > Unclassified | place... | reverse complement strand
TTTAGCATGGATTTCTTAAACACAAAAAAAAAAAAAATTATTTTCTTGCATTCTGGATTTTACAACATGTTTGTAAAACTCCAAAGGGTGTTGGCAAAAATACAAAATCTTATTTTTGGGGAATTCTACTTTATTCACCATTTATATTTTACATAAAGAAATCCCAAAGGGATTAATATCCAAAATATCATTGGGAATAACTTGTTATTATTCACTGTTAATGTTTGCATAAAAAAACCAAGTGGTTAATATCCAAAATATTTTTCTACGAATAATAAGTCATCACACATCCTTGAAAGAAGCCTCGATTATAATTGAGGACATTTCAATTTCTGACTCCACGGTTTACGAGCCGTGAAAGTATGAAACACCAAGGCAAAAATAGGCTTTTAAAGCGCTTTGAATTTCCTTAGATTTCTACATTTTTATCCCTTTTTCTTGCGATTTACGAGTCGCGAATACTTGAAATACTAAGGGAAAAATGAGCTTTTTAGCACATTGATTCTCCTTAGATTTCTATCTTACGTGCCTCTTAATTCATATGTTGTAAATTTAGTTCAAATCAAACACAGATTTCAAAAGATCTGCATTGGTTCTCCTTGGCACTCTATAGACATATCTAAAGGTATGATCCATATCGACCAAGGGTTCTTTCTTTTAGACTTTAAACCCAAGTTTGTTCATCATAGCAAACTTATCCTAGGAAAACTGATGGGATTAGAAAAATCAACACCATAGCAATTATAAACCAAACACCAAGCAACTTACCTTAGGTAGGGCGCACTAGGGGTGCTAAAACCTTCCCTTTATGTAACCAGTCCCTTGCCTTAGAATCTCTACTTCCTTTTACACAAGACAAAGACCTCGACATCGATTCCCCACTCCCGGGAAAGGTTGCCGCGACGTCGCGCTCTTATGAGGGTGTGGCAACATGAATAAGGAAAGCACCAAATTTCTGAAATAGCTTGAAAAGAAAAGTATTCCAATCTCATTTATTTATTATGAATCTAATATGGTTGATGTTAATTATAATACATAGTGGATTGATTTTGGTTATACAATCCATATTTCAAATACCTTGCAGGGTATAGGAAACCTAAGAAAACTAGTGGGAAGTGAGCAAAACATCTATTTAGGAAATCAGATGTGTTCACATGTGAAGGCTATAGGAACATGCTATTGAACTCTAAGTAATGTTTTTTTTTTTAGAGTTGGAAAGGACTTTTGTTGTTCTAATATTTTCTAGAAACTTGATTTCAGTTTTAAGACTTGTACGTTTTAGATATTCCATTAAGTTTTTAGAAACTTTCTGATGCGATCCCAGCACTAAAGGATCCATTGGAGGTTTTGGTTGGTCCAGTTACAAGGCTTAGAGCTAAGAGGTTCAAAAAAGCTTTCAATGGACTTTTTCAAGATACATGGGCTAAGGTGGACTTCAAGAGGATATTAAATAATGAGGAGCAAGCTGTTATTAATCTGATTCATGTTCAAGAGGGGCTTGTTGGTGGAACCAAGACCATTACACAAGGATTGGAAGAAAAAGACTAGATTCGGACAGTTTGACCTTTCGCTACATATTATATCCGTCAATTTGTGTCTTTTGTTTCTTGATTATTTTTTTCTCTCTTGATTAGTTTTGGCCATATATATTAAAAGAAAATTAGGGTTATTGCATCCTCTTGAATTGTTGAACACAAAATCATAAGGTAGTGTTCTTGTTGAATTCTTAATCTTACCGTAATATATACATAAAAAAAGTGTATTCTTGGATTTTTCTTCTTGATTGCCAAATTGGTATAAAATAAAAAAAGGGCTTGATCTTGAAAAAGTTAATTGTTTCCGCAAAAAAAAAGAAAAAAGAAAATCAACATTCTAGAGTTTGGCCGAGAGCTAGGGAAGGAAAATTGGTCATTGGGAATTTGTGTTGCTTTTTTTTTTTCAGGTTCTATCATTGCTTGATTTAATTTTCAGTTTGGATAGTAAATCTCTTTAGTATTATTGCTTCCATTCAGTTTATTTCGCATCTTCAAATCGTCATATTACTCGTACAAATTTGCATTGCTACTCGTGAATTTATCATCGTAGTTTTGTTTTGTTAGTTTCATAAATTTCTTGCTTCTTGAGTCTATATCAAATTTATAAATTCACTGCGTAATTAGTTGCTTTTCTGAATTGTTGCTAAGTGATTTCAAGAACTAAAGAAAGGCAATTTGAGTGGGAAAAGGCGTAGGGAGCATATTAGAGTGAAAAGCCTATAAATTTGTGTGAAACACGAGTGTGTGAGGTGTTATTTTTATTACTAATGATTTTTGTGCAGGTTTAAAAAGAAAAGAAAAGAAAAGAAAAGAAAAGAATGTCTTCTAATAGTGTGCCATAGAAGAAGGGTGAAATCCCAGAAGATGGGCTTTCAAGAATACAACAACAGATGAAATTTATGTTTGGTGAGCTGATGACTAGGATTGAAAAATTGAAGATTAGGTCTGATGGGGGACGTAGTAAAAAGGGTAGAGAAGCTAGGAAGGAGGAGAGTGTTACTGGACTGATGATGATCTTAACCGTGGTGGTGGGTTCCGTACATATAGGGGAGAGAGGTATGAGAATTGGCCAAGAAGGGGACACATTCGGCCATATAGGGATTTTGAATATGGAGGGGATTTTGATGATTTGGGTGATGTAGACCGAAATTTAGGAAGTATTAAGTTAAAAATCCCAGCCTTTAAGGGAAAAATTGACCCGAAAGCTTACTGAGATTGGGAAAAAAAGGTGGAGATGATTTTTGACATCCATATGTACTCTGAGAGATTGGTGGTAGAAAGACGAAGGAATAGAGAAAGAACAGTTAGCACGTGGGAAGAGTTGAAGACAATAATGAAGAAGAGGTATGTTCCTAAACACTATTATAGGGAGTTGTTTAATCGTTTACAAATGATTACACAAGGTAATAAGAGTGTGGAGGAGTATCAGAAAGAATTAGAGGTGGCTATGATTAGAGATAATGTTAATGAAGATGAGAAAGTTACTATGTCTAGGTTTTTGAATGGCTTGAATAGAGACATAACTAATGTTGTGGAGTTGCATTCTTATGGTGAATTGGAAGAGTTAGTGATTTTGGCCATTAAGGTCAAAAAACAGTTGAAAAGGAATGGTAATACACGATCTGGAGTTTATTCGGGGTCTTCTTCGGGTTGGAAGTTGAATTATAGGAGAGGGTAATGCGCCATCGAAGCCCTTAGTGACTTCTAAAGTTGCCGAACCTACCTCCATAAAGAAGCAGTTTTTGACTAGTGATCACAAACTTAAGGGAGAAGTCCAACCTAAACATAATCGTGATATAAATTGTTTCAAGTGTCAGAGATTGGGACACTATACATCAGAGTGTGCAAATCATCGAGTTATGATTCTAAGGGATGATGAAGAGATTGTGTTCACTAGTGAGAAGTCTGATTGTGATGAGATGCCACCACTTGAGGATGTTAGTGATTTAAAGTATGCTGTTGGTGATAAAGTTTTGGTGATTAAAAGGTCGCTCAATGTTCAGACTAAGGAGGATGATGTGGAGCAACAAAGAAAGAACATCTTCCATACTAGATGCCTAATTAACGATAAGGTATGTAGTATGATTATTGATAGTGGTAGTTGTACTAATGTTGTTAGTGTTACTTTGGTTAGAAAGTTGGGATTGAATACAATAAAGCATGAGAGGCCTTATCAGCTTCAATGGTTGAATGAATGTGGTGTTGTTAGGGTGAATAGACAAGTGATGATTTCTTTTTCAGTAGGCAAGTATAAGGATGAAGTGTTATGTGATGTTGTGCCTATGTATGCTACCCATCTGTTACTAATGAGGCCTTGGCAATTTGATAGAAAAGCCAAGCAGGATGGGTTTAAGAACATGTATTCATTGGAGAAAGATGGTAGAATTTATACACTTGCCCCACTAACACCAAAGCAAGTGTATGAAGATCAAATTCAGTTGAAGAAAAGCTATGAGGAGGAGCACTCAGCTTTGGCCAAAGTGAAAGAACAAGCCAAACAACATGGTGAGAATGTGAGGAAGAGTGAAAATAAAGTGAGCCATGAGTTGAAAACAAAAGGGGACAAAGTTTCGGCCTTTAGGAAATTAGGGGAGGGTCACGACCAAAAAGAAAAAAAAAAGGGAGGTCGAGAGTGGAGAGAAGAAAGAAAGGGTGAGAAAAGAAGAGTATGTAGAAACAATAGGGAAAAACCTAAATTTCTTTGCAAAATCTAGTGATCTTAAACATGCTTATCTTTTTGAATTGCCAATGATTTTACTTGTGTGTAAGGAGGTATACTTTAACTCTGATAATTTGGATTCTTGTGTTCCTAGTATTGTTAAAGTTCTTTTACAGGAATTTGAAGATGTCTTTCCAGAAGAGATTCCTAGTGGCTTGCCGCCAATTAGGGGAATTGAACATCAAATCCGACTTTGTTCTAGAAGAATTTATACCAAATAGGCCGACATATAGGAGCAATACCGAAGAGTCTAAAGAACTCCAACAACAAGTGGAGGAGTTGATGTCAAAAGGATACATTCATGAGAGCATGAGTCCTTGTACAGTTCCCGTGCTTCTTGTCCCAAAGAAAGACAAGACTTTGCGAATGTGTGTTGATTGCAGAGCTATCAATAACATCACTGTAAAGTATCGACATCCTATTCTTAGATTAGATGATATGTTGGATGAATTGCATGGTTCTACAATGTTTTCGAAGATTGATTCAAAAAGTGGTTATCATCAAATTAGGATGAACGAAGGGGATGAATAGAAAACTGCTTTTAAAACTAACTATGGTTTGTATGAGTGGTTGGTTATACCTTTTGGACTTACTAATGCACCTAGTACTTTTATGAGATTGATGAATCATGTTTTGCGTGCTTTCATTGGTAAGTTTGTAGTTGTCTACTTTGATGATATTTTGATTTATAGTAAGGAGTTTGATGAGCATATGGATCATTTGAGACAAGTTCTTGATGTGCTTAGAAAAGAGTCCTTATAATTTGAAAAAAGTATGACTTTTGCATGGATATAATTATTTTTCTTGGATATGTTGTTAGTGCAAAAGGTATAGAGATGGATGAGGCTAAGGTGAAGGATTTACATGCAAAGATAGAGAAAAAAAAATGAACAATATGCACACAAGGCTAATAGAGGATGGAAATTGGTGAGGTTTGAACCAGGTGATTGAGTTTGGGTGCATACGAGGAAGAAAAGGTTCCCTGAACAAATGAGATCAAAGTTGATGCCTTGAGGAGATGGTCCTTTTCAAATCATAGAAATTATTAATGATAATGCCTACAAAGTGGATCTGCCAGGTGAGTATGGTGTTCGTGCTACATTCAATGTCGCTAATCTTTCTTTGTTTAATGTAGGTGATGATTCGAGGTCGAATTCTTTTGAGGAGAGAGGGGATGATGCGATCCCAGCACTAAAGGATCCATTGGAGGTTCTGGTTGGTCTAGTTACAAGGCTTAGAGCTAAGAGGTTTAAAAAAGCTTTCAATGGACTTCTTCAAGATACATGGGTTAAGGTGGACTTCAAGAGGATATTAAATAATGAGGAGCAAGCTGTTATTAATCTGATTCATGTTCAAGAGGGGCTTGTTGGTGGAACCAAGACCATTATACAAGGATTGAGAGAAGAAGACTAGATTCGGATAGTTTGACCTTTCACTACTTTTTTTTTTATATATATCATAACTAGAGCTACAAGTCGAATTTTGAGGTGATTCTAGTTGGGATGGAAACTAGATTTCCATACCTTTCCAACGGTATATGGCACGCCTTCTAATTATTTAAGACGAGAGAGAACCATCTGTTTGAAGTTGGGCTTTGCTGTTGCCAGACATAATGCGAAAATAACCGAACTTGTCTTATTCAATTAGTTGGGCTATTAAACTTTCTTTATTTTGTGAGGAAATACTTGTTTGAGTTTTAGACTTGTTTGGGTTTTAGATTTGTTTATTTTATTTATTTTGGGCTAGTTTTAGCTTGGGATGATTATTATTTAAAATGGGTTTATATGTGACCCATTAGGGAAACTAGGGTTTTTGGTTTGGGGTATAAATACTCTTGAGAATAATTTTCAGCACACTTGTTTTTGGCTAATAATATTTTGATTTTTGCCGACTTTTGGTTGTCAATCTTGGTTATTGATTAGACTTTTAACTCTTCAAGGAATTGACCAATTTTTGTTGTGAATTTATACTCCTTTTGCTCATCTCCAGGTGTAGGCGTTGTGATTGGGTTGGTTTATAGTCTTGTTGCCTTGGAGCATGTCTTCCATTGTGATAAGCTCATCCTAATTTCAACAAACTTGGGTTAGATAGATCTTGGGTTCGCGAATTCCATTCAAATTCCATTAGGGTTTGCATCACTATCAATTTATTTTATAAATCTGATTGTGTAAGCAATAATATTTTTTCTAATAGTCTTTATTGCATTAATTTATAAAACAATACCATTTATTGTTCAATGTATGTTTGCACTGACATTAAAAGATGTGTTATTAATAAAGATTCCTCTATGTTATGGCACTGAAGATAAGGACATATCTCCATAAAGAGAATTAAGAGATTAGTAAATGACGAGATACTTAGGACTATTGATTTTACTGACTTTGAAACTTGTGTGGATTGCATTAAGGAAAAGCAAACCAATAAGTCAAAAAAGGTGCTAATATGAGTTTAGATATATAATAAATCATTCATATTGATACATGTAGTCCAAACATGGACTCACATGGTAAAAAATACTTCATCTTTTTTATGGATAAATAACTCACAATACATGTATCTTTACTTGCTTCATAACACGAACGAAGCAATAGATGCCTTTAAGATTTTTTTAGGGTGAAGTAAAGAATTATTGTGGGAAACAAATTAAGGTTATGAGATCAGATAGAGGTGAAGAATATTATGGTAGATATATAAAGGATGGACAAACACCTAGTTCATTTGCAAAGCTTTTTCAAGAGAATGAGATAGTTGTCCAATACATTATGCCCGGTTCACCAAACTAGAATGATGTAGCGGAAAGAAGAAACCGAACATTATTAGACATGGTACGGAGTATGCTTGGCAACTCTAAACTACCTAAATCATTATGGACTGAAGCACTAAAGACAACAATGTACATATTAAATCATGTTATAACCAATGTTGTTCCAAAAACACCATTTGAGTTATTAAAAGGTTGGAAATTGAGTTTGCGATATATGCGTGTTTAGGGATGCTCATCTGAAGTAAGAATTTATAATTCACAAGAAAATAAGTTGGACCCAATGACCATTAGTTTGTATTTCATTAGATATGTTGAAAGGTTTAAAAGGTACAAATTTTATTGTCCATCTCATAACATTAGGATTGTGAAATCAAGAAACACAAAGTTTCTTGAAAATGACTTAATTAGTGGGAGCGATCAACTCAAGAACATATTTTTTGAGAAAGATCATTCAGAATCACAACCTTCCACATCAAGTGATAGATTGGTTGTTGTTCACAACATCCTTTGAGTACAAACTGGTGTTGAATGACTAATCATTGAAGTTTCATAAGCTGTAGATTAGGTAGTTCAAGCATTACCAAGAATTTTTAAACAACTAGTTGAACCAAATACTTTTCAAGAAGAAGATGGTATAACATTGAGAAAATCTACTAGAAACAAAAGATCAACAATTCATAATGATTATATTGTGTATCTACAAGAATTTGACTATAACATTAGAGCAAAAAATATTCCTGAATCATCTTCACATGCCATAAGTTGTAAAGAATCAGAATTCTGGTAAAATGCCATAAGTTGTGTATCTTTAAGAATTTGGGATCTTGTTGAGTTGTGTAATAATGCAAGAGCTATTAGATGTACATGGGTCTTTAAAAAGGAATTTACTCAAAGATAAACTTATTGGGCAACATTGAAAGATATAAGGCAATACTCGTTGCTAAGATATTTACTCAAAAGGAAGGAATTAATTCCACAAAAAAAAAAATTCATTTGTATTTCAGAAAGATTCTTTATGCATTATTCTGGCATTAGTAGCACATTTTGACTTGGAAATGCAACAAATAGATATGAAAACTGTATTTCTTAATAGAGATATAGAAGAGGAGGTTTACATGAAACAACCTAAAGGATTCTTTTTTAGTGATGGTGAGAATTTAGTCTATAACCTCAAAAAATCCATGTATATTTTAAAAGAAGCATCCTAACAATGGTATTTTAAATTCCATGATGTAATTTCTTCATTTGGATTTGTAGAAAACATTATGGATCAATGTACATACTAGAAAGTCAGTGGGAGTAAGATTTGTTTTCTTGTTTTATACATGAATGATATTCTACTTGCAACAAATGATAAAGGTTTGTTGCAGAATGTGAAACATTTTTTTTATAAAAAATTTGACATGAAGGATATGGGTGAGACATATTATGTCATTGAAAATAAGATATATAGAGACATATTTTAAGGCGTTTTAAGTCTATCCCAAGAAACCTATATCAATAAAGTTTTAGAGAGATTTTGAATGAAATATTATTCACCAAGTGTAGCTTTTATTGTAAAGGGTCAAGAATGATCTTGAAAGGGAACAAATGAAGGACATTCCATATGCTTTTGTTGTAGGTAACATGATGTATGATCAAGTCTGTAAAAGGCTTGACATTGCATTTATTGTTGGAATGTTAGGATGGTATCAAAGTAATCTAGGTATAGACCACTAGAGAGCTATAAAAAAAGTAATGAGGCACCTTCAAGGAACCAAAGACTATATGTTTATGTATAAATGAACAACAATCTAAAAACAATTGGCTACTTAGATTCAAACTTTGCTGGTTGTGTTAATTCATGCAAATCAACATCAAGACATATTTTTATGATGGCCAATGGAGCTGTATCTTGGAGAAGTGCTAAGTAGACTTTGACTGCTACTTCCACTATGAAAACTGACTTCGTTTCTTGTTTTGAGGCTAGTACACATTATGTATATTTAAAGAGTTTCATATTTGAACTTAGAATCATGGATTCTATTTTTAGGCCATTAATAATATATTACGACAATCCAACTATTATTTTTATGGCTAAGAACAACAAAAGTAGCAGTCCAAGTAAACATAGTGACATCAAGTATTTAGCCACAAAAGAACATGTTAAGAAAAATAAAGTGGTCATTAAGCACATTAGTACCTAATTGATTATTGCTGATCCTTTAACTAATAGCATGCCATGCTTAAATTCAAGGATCATGTAATGAAAATAAGACTTGGTTCTATTATGTGATTTTAGTTGTAAAAACTATATTATTTTTAAAGAAATTCTACTTACTGTGATGTTTTATCATATTTACATGCACATTAATTTATTTGAGAAAATTTATTTGTATAGAACCAAGAATAAACATAAGATTTATTTGTTAAGTAAGGTTGCCACATGTAGAATAATACTTGAGAAATTAAATGTATTGTAACACATAGAATGTAATACTCGTTATTAGATTACTTATTCCATGATTCATCCATTTGTTTTTTTAAGAAAGTTAAAGGATAAAGTTAAGCTAAGATGTTGGGTTAAACATATGGATCAAGTGGAAGAATATTAAAGTTACGTTTGATTAATCCCTATTAATATGGGATTCAGTTTCTTCAAAAATTTTAATTTGGTTAAATAAATTAACTCTCATATTAAATGACAACAAAATTATATATCAATTAAGAGTTTAATGTAATTTTTTTTATATAAATATAAGATTTTGGTCCTTAAGCTTACACACTAATATATAGATTTTTATCTACAAAAATACACTATTAAATTTGAGTGTATCAAAACCTTAAGAATAAAATCATAAGTGTTTTTTATCAATAACAAAAAATATATTTTAATTTATTTATTTTTTCGTATCAAATTGTTCTAGAAATATATTTAGATATATTAAGTCACAGTTTCTACTTAAAATATTTTTGTGAAGGATGAAATTGAACAACCGGGTCAAAGTGTGCTTGCCAGTCTTGCGTTGCTGAGAGAAGGGGGTTCAATCTGGTGTCTTACAACCTTTTTCAAATAAGTGAGCAGAACCTCTTTTGCTAAGTAGAGTTCCCTTTCCCTGGAGTCGAGAGTGAGTCACAAACTGTTCTGTCCTAAAGTAATCGCACCTACAGGAAATTTGGCTTAGCAACCTTTTTATTTTTATTATCGTTGTTTAATTAATAGTTGCAATGCGCAAGTGGTGCTGCTCACTTGTAAAATTATCATATTCTTTATTGCCTCAAGAATCACATGATTATTGTTGAGGAAGCACTTCATTACAGTACAATTTTTCTACTTACAGTGTCTTTCTTTTAATTTCATGTTCTCTTATTTGATTACTCGGTTGCTTGCGGGTGAAAGTTGTCTTGCAATTGCTTGGAGTTTCTTCTGTTTCTAGCAAATTCTGTTAATTAAGATGGTTTGTTTGGATAATTGCAGGCAAGACGGGCTCTGAGGGCCTTGAAAGCACGAGTGAGGCTTCAAGCTATATTTCGTGGTCGGCAGGTGCGAAAGAAAGCAGCTGTGACACTGAGATGCATGCAAGCTCTTGTCCGGGGTCATACTCGAGTAAGGGCTCAGACTGTGAGCATGCTTGAAAATAAAGCTGCACAGAACTCGTTGACTGAATACATGAGCCAAACTGATCTCTCCGAGCAGGCGGAGGTAATGTATTAGCTTTTACCTTTCTTTCTTCTATGTTTCATTTTCCTTCATTAGAATACGATTTAATACAAGATGATTTAATCTGAATCCTGCTATTCTTGAAATTGTCAGAAAGGATGGTGTGATAGTCCAGGAACAGTGGATGAGGTTACGGAAAAGTTACAAATGAGGAAAGAGGAGCCATTAAGAGAGAGAGAGCAATTGCATATTCCCTCTCTCGACAGGTAATGAAGCTGGGAACGCTAAATAAAGCAAATACATTTATTTTTCGTTGTTTTGGCTAGCTAGTTGATGGATGATTATATATCTAGACAAGCAAATTAAAGAAGATAGTGTTGCTATCACAATCTGCTAAGTTAATAAGTCTTTGTTGCAATCAGTTTGAATAAGTATGAGTACATTTTTCTTGCTTTCAGAAATCAAGATCTTGCGCAAGCCCATATTGTAGAAGGACAAGCAAGTCAGCATTGTCTCTTAAGAATCAGTCACAGAATAACAGCAGTCCTGGATGGAGCGGGCTGGACCGTTGGATGACAACCAAGCCATGGGAAAAAAGACTGATGGAAGAATTTCATACCAACTCATCAGAGATTCAACTTTCCAGGAAAAGTGAAGATAATATTGCCAGCTTCTATTTTTCTAAACACGACTCCGTAAAATTGAGAAAAAACAATGTTGCAAGCAAAATCTTGCTAAATCTCCAGCTGTCAATCACGTTACTTGCTCGTCTTCAGCACCGGGTTCTGAATGCCTATACAATGAGAGCTCGGTATCAACTTCATCTACATCTCCCTCTCCAATACCATTTTCAATGGACATGTTAGTGGCAGACAGAGTACAAGGGAGATATAGCCAAAAAACTGCCTACATGAATCTGACTAAGTCAAATAAGCTCCAGGCCAAAAAACAGCAGGTATTCTTCTCAAAATATTCACAGGCAGACAATAGAGGATAAGTTTCTTAGGAAGTCAATGGAACTTTTGAATGAAGACTCTAAGAGCAGTGCTGGTTCCAATCCTTCATTTAATTTGTCCAGGGATCTTTACCCACCAATGTCATTGGGTAGACTTGATGAGATGAGAAACCGATGATTCTAAGGAGAGATCAAATGGCTGCTAGTTCATCAACTACTTGTGTGTTTTAGCAATATTCAGTAGTTCAATTTCTTAGTTCAACTGCTTGTTTTCCTTAACGATTCTGAAGTCATTCAAGTGACAGAGAGATTCACATCAAAGAATTGTTATCAGAACCAGGTGTAGTACATGTAACTGAGGTATAGATGTATGAAATGATAATGGCATATAATAGAAAGAAACTACTTCTGTTTATACTGAAGTGGTCCATAGGATTTTACAGTGCTTTATTTATTTATTTTGAAAACCATGTTCCAAAAGCCCCTTGGTCCTGCATGGCTTGGTTTGGACCAATCAGCCAGGGTTCAAGCTTTGGTAGCAGCAGCAAAGCAAACTGTGTTCCACGAAGCCCAAAGTTTTTAAGAAAGCTGTTGAAGATACGTATTATGTATGTAAAGTCTCATTGTCACTGATTGGGAATTGAAAACTTGTAACTAATGTATGCTTGTAATTATGGTGCAAAAATGGAGATCGAAGAGTGATGTTGTGTGCTTAGTACTAATAATTATAAATTTTTTTTTGAGAAGACCTAAGATTGTCTATACGGTGAAAAAATTGAAGAATTACATTGGATTTCATTAGTTCTTTAATGTTATTGGTAATTCTGTTTCAATTATATCAGATGTCTCCAGGCAGTGCCTAAACCATGTGAGGGGAAGTATATTTCTAGTCAGTCGGTATTGATACGATCCACCGATCAATATTAACATGCGCCAGCAAATTTCGAACACAAGTACTTGATAGATAGATCATATTCCGATAATCCACACTGTACTAGAAAGATTTTAATCCATCTAATTTGAAAGGTTCAATTCGCCGTCGGACAACCTCTGCTCCCTTTTGGCCCGTCGTTGCTCTCACACATCATTTTCGGATTGGGTGGTTTGCAGAGCACCCTGGAGTTAGCTTCACAAGACATGCAGTACTCGGTGACGATGTCACAACAATTCAAGCCCTTGTTTTACTTCATTTTCTTGCTTTGTACTACACAGATTACATATTCTCTGCATCTAAACGCTTGTCTCTGTTGGTTTTAGCCAACAATCAATCAACGAAAGAAGAAAGCATTAAACTGACATCAGTATGATTGCTTTGAATACTGGCACGGTACTAGATGCATGAACAACATTATAGATAATTGAGATTTGTCATGACCAACAAATTGATTAGCTTCCTTGCGTAGCCAGTTATTCAGACTCGTATAATCATTTCCTAGCATTCCTTTCCTCCAAAAGTAGCTAGGGCCCTTTTTTCCTCTTATTTCCAATAGGATCAAACCTCTTAATTAGCTCTTGCAATTATACTGATGATCAAGACCCTTGTTCAGGACCACTAACCCTACTTTTGACTAATATTACCACTTAAACTCCATCTTTCAGTCTAGTCTTTGGTCCCTAGAGTAGTTAAAGTAAGCTCAAATAGAATTCATATTTATAACATTATGGCAAGCCAATAATATATTTACAGCTTAACAATTAAAAGATTAGATGATACCCAGAACCAGTGGACAAACACAGAAGTGAGAATTTCAATTTTTGTGGCTGCAATGATTAAGTTTTATTATTAGCTAGTCACTTGACTCTACTACATGAATGATTATGCTTAAGATGATTAATACTATCATAAAAAAATTAAATAAAAAAACTGGTAATTATTATATGGTCAACATGAATTAATGTAATAACACAAATATTAATTATGGTCCCTGTACTCATCATTCATGCCATGAAAGGACCACAAAATATCACCATCCCGACCTCACCTGACGTATTGTGAAGGAGTTGATCGAACAAAATTCATACGTATTTCAAAGAAGAGAAGGAAAAAAATGATAGTAAAAGTAAATCATGGTTGAAAAAAGACAACATTTAATGAACTAGTTGATGGGTCAATATCAAATTAGCAACATATTTTGAGAAGTTTTGGACAGTATCTCTGATCCGTTAAAGTTTGACTTCTCTCTAGGGCATCATGTCTAACGTGGTCACAATGGCACAAGGTGAAGATGATGAGTTAACAAGCTTCCCATGTGGTAATAGGAACTCACAAAGGGGGGGAAATCAGGATTTTACCATGAAGTTGTAAATCTTCTTGGGCGTCGTCAATTTGATGGGATCTTCAGGTGAGGGAAAGTGAAGAAAAAGGGGTGGGGGAAGCTTTCTATATATTTGAGTAAGCATGTGGACTTTCTTTCATGGGGGTTGCCACGAAGAGAAGGAAGGGCAATGTGGGTCAAGTGGGGTCTTAATTAATTTTGGATTGGTTATTGTCTTCAATGCTCATCGTCCTTTAATTTGAGAATATTGTGGTTTGTTTCATTACCTTTTCCATGTATTGGTTAAAAGTTTTCATCTCCTTTTCTTTTTCCATCATTAAAAACAAAATACTGTAATAATCTCAATTATATGCCTCCCGCGCGCATGGCCATCTAATTGGGAGGATTGCTTGGCAAGTGGAAAAAGGTCAAAAGTTGATCTATTAATTGGGAATATGCATTGTCCTTCCTTTCATTAACATGTACAGATTGAAAACTTTTCCATCAACTTCCCAAAAAGTTAAGTGCTCCATCAGCTTCACAAGAATTGAGTGCTAGCTGTAAATAGGATCGATATACCTCTCGAATTGACAGCCATGATGAATTTCTTGGAAAAGATCGGTTTCCATGTCTTGATTTTCTACTCTTATTGCATGCTCCCGCAGCTTTCCTGCAAAAATTGAGTGCTAATACATGTTTGACTCTTTTATGCCAAATAGAATACTTCACCTAACCTCAAAGAATTCGGACATGCATGAATTAAAGAAAGGATTTCCTTTTAATAGTGTTAAGAAATCTTCTTTTTGACATTGTATGTATTTTATTTCTGCAATAATTTATGAATGTTTACATAGATGTTACTTATGAATCAATAGCAGAGTATGGTTTTGATGATTAACTTTATATATAGGAAGGAATTAGTACCTTAGCATTGATCTTGGCAATTTTTGGAGAAGATTAAATCTATATATATATCTCTCTTATAATGGGAGATTTTTTATTTTTATTTTTATTTTTATTTTTTTCTTCTCTCGAATAGGACCTCTATGGGAGTAAATCAATATTGAAATATACCATCTTATGTGAGTTTCTAATTGCTCCGGCGAGCCGGTCTCTTTCTCCTTCTTTTTCCTTGATTTCGGGGTGATTGTTGTTTGAAAGGGATTAGGATGCCCTTTTTCCCCCTCCATTAAAAAGGTTGGCAATGCCTGTCTAATCTGAAATGAAAAGTGAGAAACGAATCACACACACACACATATATATATAAAAATATATATATTCCCTAGGAAATTTGACTGAAAATGACCCATACCAAAACCAATCTCATCTCAAGAGAGGACAAGGGATTACCTAGCCATGCTTGCAAGTACTTGTTTTGACTCCTCAATAAGCTTGGAAAAAACAAAAATCACCCACAGCTAGTGTCCTTTGATAGCTCAACAAATAAAGTAAAAGAGACTGATGCTATTAATTGTTGCATGTGCAACAATAAATCAAGAATCTTGTTTGGTCTTATTTCTTCCATCACAAGCATTCAAACTCCTGCTTTTTCTTTCAGAAGCAAGAATAATATGTAACCTAGATGCTTGGCAAACTGCTTCACCTCAGCAAAAAGCGTTGCTTTATTTATCGTGAAATTATGCAATCCAAGTCTTATTACTTTGTGGCCACTTCCACGAAATGGAAGGATTGACGTCTGTGCTTTAATTTACAGCAATACTCTCATTTATGATGATGTCATTGAAATGGGAGCAGTATGGACATTGAAATGACGTAAACTGCTATGAATTCTAAAGCCAAAATTCTTCAAGAGAAAACGTATTCACATTACAGTCATATCCCAACATTGAGTTTGACAAAATCCTTCTTCTTTTTTTTCGTTTATAGTGAGGGCAAATTGAAGGTATCATGTATTATGCATGTACAAGTACTCACATAATTCTTTTAATTGATTTAGACATTAGAATAATGGCTACCACATTTTTCAATTTCTAGAGAGGATATTTTATCTGTATTTATACCCTCAGTCCATTGATCAACACGACTTTTACCGACAAGTTTATACATAGAAATACTTCGTCAAAAAACATATCGTCGGTGATTTATAGTTTGTTGATGAGTTTGTCGGTAATGAAATTATTAACGGATTTACAGATGGAAAAAGCACACAAATAAAAAAAATTACGCGCTTTAATCCATCGGTATTTTCATCTATCAATATAACATATCACCGATAAAAACACTATATGTAATTTTATCGTTGATTTTTTTATTTCATCGGTGAATATGACATATCATCGATAAAAAAACCATATGTAATTCCATTGGTGATTTTTTTTAATATTACCAACGGAATGAAATTGTCGGTGATTAAACAGTGATACAGTGGCATTTGTAGTAATTATTTTTCAACTATTTAGAATATACCGATGAATTTAATACGTCGGTAAGACCGTTAGTAATGGTTTAAATACATTTTTTTAATCTATTAAACTAAAGTAGAAAATAATTAAAAGAAATTAAATTAATATAAAAATCAAAGATTTATTACAAATTTAAAAATTTATAAATTAAAATACAATTAATCTAGAATATAGGGGATGGAGGAGGAAGAGGAGGAAGAGGAGGCGAGTCTTTGCCATGATCATGGGGCCAATAAGAAGAGCACATGCACCACCCATATGTGATTTCAGCTCCATGTACAATTAATAGAGTTTGATTGTCTCAACACTTAGTCGTTCTGTCTCAGTAGCAAGATGGGTCGTCTAAGCTTTAACTCGTTGGACTACAATCGACCAGAACTCTAGAGTTTGGATGTTCAGAACCAATTACGAGCTTCTAATGGTTGAAACACTTCAGGTCGTCCGCAATTCCTCGACTATAGTATTTGAGATATCATACACCTGATTTTTATTGGGTCCACCAAATGATCCTGCCTCCAACCACAAATCCGGATCGAGTTTTGGATTGGTCAAAAGATCGTCCTTGTATCTCTCCTTTAACCGGGTGTTATATGATTCTAAAAAAAGTTAGCAAAATAATAATAATAATAACTTAAGAAAAGAAATTTTTGAAATCCAACATACCACAAAATGCTGAGCTCGATTATCCACGAGCGGCTGCACCTCTTTCAACGGTCAGCATTCCACATGTGCGTTTCTACAAAAAGCTCCATTAGTCTTAGTTCACGTCCAAGAACCGTAGCTTGCAAGAGAAAACTACTGTTAGTTAAAAATATTCATATAAAACAACAAATTAAAAAAATGGATGTGATAAAAAAAGAATATTGTCATCTGCTTTGCATGCGAAACAAACAAAATGGATTTACCAATGTGCGTGGTAACAGAATCGTGAATATGTTGGTTCCAGTTCTCCATACCAGATTATGAATGTTGCACCAAATGCTCGAACATCACTTTGTTGAATATATTCCACCAATACAACCTCCAAGATGTACGGAGGTCTGAAATCCTTTCAAAATACCATGTCCTTCCAGCTTGGAAGTTCTATTTCTTTCACATATATATTTTTTTATTTCTTTTGAGTCTCATACCACAAATCATACAACCTATATGGTATAAATGAATTACATATTAATAAATGAAAAATAAAATTTTAACATTAGGATTAAAAATAAAATCTTGATTTCAGTCTTACCTAGTCACAACGTGATTCTCCCAAGCCCTCTTAGCAACAAGCTTTATCCCAATAAATTTTTTCTTGCAGTTCAAATTTGTAAAAGAATAATTTCATTAATATTAATCAACTAACCGAATTAACATAATAATTTTTTAAAAGTTAATACTAACCTTAAATCTCTTAAACCATTCATCAATTACGGGTTTCCTTTCAGAATTTTTGAAAACCTGACTCCATTGAAATATTGACACTTACATCGATGATTTTAGCATTGATGTTTTGGTTCGGGCAACCTCAATATTTGTGAACCTGAAATTACATTCATTAATTGAACTTAATTTTTCAAAAATTATTAACATGTTCTTTATTTGTTAGTAGTGCATGAAAGGAAAACAAACTTACAATGAAATGGATCCCGTTCTGAAGGGACCTTTCTTTGGTGTGGCGGCATCGCACTAGATGAACCTACATCGAGAGTGGATACTTATGACTTAGATGCTTGTTCATGATCGGCACCTAACGACTCATGGTCGTTAGAATAACTATTGACTTTTTCCTAAGCATCTACATAAATTACAGGATTAAGATACCATAAAGTTTTTTATTTTTTTTTAAATATTGATAACACCTTCTCTATATAAGAGACTATTCAAAATTTGTTTACCTACAAATACACATCTATTTAAATTAAATTGCCACAAACTAGTTGATTTTATTCAAATTCTTGAAGTGTTGAATTTGAAGAAAATGCAAAATATAAAATATTGTTACAATACATGCATGAACATTCTATTTTACTACACCAAGTTAAGCAATTGCTAGGAATTTTGGTCATTTAAGGAATTCCTGGTGAACATTCTGTTTTAGTCATTTTTTGATTTATTTTTTGATTTTTTTATTAATATATATTTATCATAAAGGAAACCTAATTATTGATTCTTTACTAATTTCAACAAGAATTTTACTTTATAAATATAATTTTACTTTATAAATAGCAAAGATTTCTTTTATTTTTTTTAATATATACAATTATTATCATAATAATATTATATTGTATATCCTATAAAAATCAATCTAAATTTATAAGTTTAACTTGTAATTGAAATTGAACTAATAATTATGAATATATGATTATTAACTAAGAATATTTAAATTTATTAATGTTTTATAATAGAATATTATTAACTAATAATATTAAAATCAATCATATTTCTTATACTCTTCAAACTACAATGTCTTGTCCAGTTTGCTATTTTTTTTTATTGGTGGACTCTAAAACTTTGACTGGTACTATTTAATAATATCATAAATAAAGTAAAAGATTGCCTTAGCCCTAGAATCAAAGCTCCAAGACCACGTATCACTACACAGTAGACAAAAGAGAAACTTCAAGCTTGTTTCTCTCAAATCTATCATCAATGACAGAAGCAACGAAAAAATGTTATTTCATTAATTCATAACCCTAATTATAGTTGCTGCTTCTTGATGACACTTTTTTATTTTTTTTAGTTATGCAGGAGTTACAAGAGTAAACATAGGTTTTGGGTTTCAAATTTATAGGTAGTTGGCTTCTAAAGGGATTTTGGTGGTCTTGACTTCCAAATATGAGTAGATGATACAAACCAAGTCAGATATGAATTTTTAAGATTAGATATATCTCTTAAACCATAAATCAGAACAAAATGAAATTTTATAGGGAGATACTAGACACATGAAAATATATTTTGGTAAAATTTTAGGTCAAATGGAGTTTGAGAAAAGATTATTTCAGAGGTTTAAAGTTACTAGACAAATCTTGTCAAATTTATCATACTAAACCTTTGTGTATTGTTTGGGGCATATCTAGAACTAAAAGTTGAAAGTTTTTTGCGATTCAAGTTGGGCTGGAAACTAGACATATTAATATTTCCAACCATATTTGGTAGGCCCGGTAATGCATCTAGATGAGAGAGAATGACGTGTTTGAAGGAAGGACAAAAAATTTGCCAAGAATGTGTGAAAATTAGAGATTCAGGCTACATGGAGTAATTTTGGCATGAAGACTTTTTTTTTTATTATCCTATTTTATTTATTTCTTTAAAGTTGAATAATTATTTTAAATTTGGGTTTGTTTTGGCCCATTAGACATTGGACTTATAATTAGTTAATTAGTTGTTTAGGCTCATTAGCTTGTAACCCAAAATGAATCCATTAGGTTTAGTTAGGGAAGACTATATTATGTTTTTTTAGCTGAAAATTTCAGCAGTAAGTTAGAGAATAAATATGAGTTTTTGTTTTGTTTGTTTGTGGCAAAACAACCTTTTTTTGTAGGGACATGGATTGTATAGTGACTTATCGAAGATTAACTAACTTTGTGGTGTCATTTGCATACTTAGGGTTCTTAGATACAAGGTTATCTCTAGGTCTAAATATTTTTTCAATACATTTGGTTCTTAGGTACAGGGTTACCTCTGGGTGAAAGTTCTATAAAACTTGATTTTTGGCTTTCTGGGTTGTTATCTATTTCGTTGATGGTTGCTTGACCACTTGATTAAGAGGTATGCATTAGTATAGAAGCTTTGAAGTTGTTTGGAAACTCTTATTATGTAGTTTTTAATCAATTATAATCGTGCTAAACTTATAAGCAACATCGAAAATTGTTCTCATATGAAAAAAAATTCCAACAACATTCCAACAATTATTAAGAACATAATTTTTTTTTAAGAAAATATAATGCAAAAAAAAACACAAAAAAAAGAGAAGGGAAAATAAAAATCTTAACTTAATTTCTTTGTGAGTGAAGCTGAGAAGAGAAAAAAAGAACAACTAACAAAAAAAAAATTAAGAAGAAAGAGATGCTAATTAACAAAAAAAAGTAAAAATGAGAACAAAAAAAGAAGAAGAGAAGAGAATGACATACCTGGCACGCGTGGAGGAGAAGAGAAGAGAAGAAGTTAAAGAGTAGAGAAAGAGAGAGAGAAGAGATAGAAATATATGTTTTTTATATAGAAAAGGAAAAGAGAAGAAGAAGAAGAAATGTTTGTCTCTTATGCAATTAGGGATTTTGGTCTTTTAATTTAGGATTTGTTTACCAATAGTTTTATCGATGGATAATTAAATATTAATATTTTAAACATTTTCATTGGTGTTTCCATCTATTACATTTAATTGAAATTTTTAATTTAATAAAAAAATTTCAAAACCCCCCTAAATATCACCGATGACTTTTCAATCCATCGATAATTTCGTCTATAATGAACAATAATTAACAGTGCCATTAAGAAGTGAACAATTTCAAAGATAGAAAAATACTGACAGACTTAATCTGTCGGTGTTGTTGTATGTAATGAACATAATGAACAGTTCCATTGAGAAGTGAACAGTTCCAAAACTCTCGCAAAAATATCGATAGATATTAACCATTGATGATGTCGTATATAATGAACACAACAATTCTAAACCTTTTACGAAAATACCGACAAAAATTAATCGCCAGTGTGTTTATATGTAATTAACACAATGAACAATGCCATTGAGAAGTGAACAGTTCCAAACCTCTTTGGAATATACTGACAGGCTTAATCCGTTGGTGTATCTATTGGTATTTTACAGCCCGTCGATAATTTTATCGGAATAAAACAGTTTCTGTGACCCAATTGTATCTATATTCCTCATTTATCCATCCTGTAAATATTTAAAATCACAGCAGCACAAACAACACAATAGCACTATTTTTTTTGTATAATAATAAAAAATAAATATTTTGTTATCATATAATAATAAATTCACGTCATTGTCACTACATTAAAGTTAATTTCATTACTCATTTGTGTTATACACATTAATCAGAATCGTCTGCAACTTGTTGGAGCATATATCTTTAAAGAAAAGACTGTTCTCCGTGATTGCATCTCATATTTCTTTTGACAATAAATCCTGATAACCTAATGGAATGAGTGTTTGTATAAATATGTAACAGTCATGACTTTTCATTCCATATAATCTGCAATCCTCCAAATTCACCAATCTAGATATGTTTGAAGCAAGTCCATCAGGAAAACATAGACTCTTAAACCAATGATAAACAAATAACTATGCATTCTTGTCTAAGCTGAAGCTACCTTTGGACTTTGTGAATTGTGACCCATCATTAACCAACTTTGTATTTTTATGGTGACAAAACAAAGATATATCTATTCTAGCCTTCATGTTCTTCTTTGTCTTTCCTTTCACGTCTATAATTGTGTTAAAAATATTTTCAAACATGTTCTTTTCAATGTACATGACAACAAGGTTATGGCGGAGGAGATTTCTCTTTCAATAAGAAAGCTCCTAGAAAATACTTCATTTTACCTAATTGTGGGTCAAACCAAAACCAAGAAACTTTTGCTTACCGGATTGAAAACCAAACACAATGTTATTGTACTAACACCACGTCATACAATTCTTCACCCAACAGTAGTGACAGTGCAACATCCCTTTCAACACTACAAAAAAAAAGTTCTTTATGTACTTGTGATCCTTTGGCAAGAATCGTCGGTGGCAATAAAAATGACACTTTACCACCATTTGTTAACGTGAAGGCCTTGTTATTTTCCATATAGTATATACATTCTAATTTTTCATGTGTGCTCCAACTAGAAACCATTTCATACATAATTTTTTTTATTAATAGTCTACATCAAAACTGTCTATATTTAAAAATTTTGTTTTTTCGATACATCATAAGTCAAAGTCCTAGATGACCACAAGTACTTCAACTCATCAATCAACGGTTGAAGACAAACATCTATATTCTAACTAGGACTATTAGAACCGGGTATGATTGTAGATAAAAACATGAGTTTCGACCTTATATACATCCTCAGTGGTAAGTTGTAAATAATGAGTATCACCGACCAACAAGAATAAGGAGTAGTAAATGACCCAAGTGGATTGAATCCTTTTGTACATAACCCAAGATATATGTTCCTTGATTCCACTAAAAACTAAGGATGCACCCTATTAGAATGTTTTCAGGCTTCAACATTGGAAGCGTACATCATCACTCCATCCACCGCATCATGTGAATGACGCCATGTCACGTGCTTAGTAGTCTTTGGAGACATGAATAACCTTTGCAGTATAGGTGTGATTAAGAAATCTAAGTTTTCTATATGCAACAAGAGTCCTTCCCCTTCCAGTTTTGGATTTATAACGAGCATGCCCACATGTTTTGCACTTCATCAACTCTATATTTTCAAGATAATACAACATGCAAAAGTTTGGACAAATATCAATTTTTTATTATCTTAGGCCGAGAGGTTTCATTATGGATTTAACAGCATATAAGTTCTTTTTCAGCCTATTCCCTTCATGTAAAATACTTCTCACCCATTTGATAATTTTATCATAACCGGCCTCACTAAACCCATGACCTGACTTGATGGTGAACACTTATGGGATGAGCGATAATTTAATCTAATTTGTGCACTCATCTTATAATAGTTCATCAGAATCTTTCAAAAGATCAAAGAACATGGTCGCGTCTATATTAGGTTCTTTATCTTTGATTGAACATTTACCGGCATAACCCTGATTCATTCTTATTACATCCATAACTATATTTCTATAAGGATTATTGTTGTCATCTACAACTCTATGTACGTTGCTAGAACTAGAAGTTGACTCAGCCATCCTTTCTAACATGGTCTTATAAAGAACATATGGTTCTCTGTGTGCAAACCAACATAAGTATTTCTCCATGAACCATTTATGTAGAAAATACATCGTTACAATATTTGGATTGAGAAACTTTTTTATTTTTACACCTCTTAGATGGACATCTAATACCGTCTCCGCTAATATTTTTTAGATTAGATAGTGCGCAAGTAATAAAACCATCAACCTTATTACAATAATCCATCCTACGCAACCCTTTGGGTGAATCTCGATAAATTCATGGAAAATTATTCATTACTTATATCAAACCTATATAGAATATTGATAGGTAGGAAAAGAAGAAATAAAAAAAAAAACTAAAAAGTTTGAAGATGTGTCATTTTTACAAACATAATTATCGATGGAATTAACCAGTTGGTGAAATTTGTTGGTAAATTCGTTTGTAATATTTAATATATGACCTAACGAGCGGCCCTCCTCCCTCCCTCCCTCCCCTATCTCTTCTTCTGCTTCCTTTTTTCTTTACAACAAATAGTACACCCCCCTTAATTTTATCACAAATCAACTTTTCACTACAAATCTGACAACCCCGACACTCAATTTGTCAGCATCCCTATTCTGATTCAAATTTTATTGAGCATTTTCCACTTCAAGTAAGCAAAACAAGCCATTTTTTATTTGAACTCAATTTTAAAATGTTAATTTTTATTGCATTTTTTTGTAATATATGTATTTTGTTTGAGTGTTTACTTGATTTAATAGCTTTTTTCCATAGAAATTTGTTGTATGAATGTATGATTTGTGCATGTTAGAGTTTGTTTGAGATTTTATAAAATTGTATTTATTTGTAAATTGATGAAATTTATTTTGAATTTGTGACTTAGGTGTTTTTTGATGAAATAAATAATGACTTATTTAACGGGTCCATTTTATATTTTGTCAATTTTATTGTTGAGTTTGAACATTTCGGTAAATGTATATAAATTTTAATTTATATAAATAATTGATAATAAATTAAGAGTACTATTAAAATATATTGAATAAGTTTGACTTAAACCAATATTTGCAAATTTATTAAGTTTACGTAATTAATTAATACATATTGTCATCAATATTCTATATAGGTTTGATATAAGTAATGAATGATCATTCATAGATGTATTAAAATTCACTCGAAGGGTTGTGTGGGATGGGTTTTTTTTATTAGAGTTTAGGGTTTTATTAATTGTGCACTATCTAATACGAGAAATATTAATGGAGACGGTATTAGATAACCAGTTATTCCTCTTATACCAGATGATGTAAATCATGGCTGAGAGGACATTATTATATAAAACCTCACCATGATGTTAGTAAGGAGGTTTTTTAGCTCATCTGATCTAGGTTGATTAAGCTTGTGCTATATTATCAGATCTTAGCTGCCCTCAAGTCCATATGGAGCATTCCAGTATCATGAGGTACCACTACTCATGGTTTCCTTCAAGCTCCAGTTAACATTTATGCTTTTTTGTAGAACCGATCAATCGGTTCTAGGCTCTTCTAGAAGTTAGTCAATCAATTTTTGGGTTTTTTGTTTTTCTAGGTTTCTATTTGTATAACAGGTTGATCGATTTTGGAGTTTATAGGAATTGGTCGACCGGATGCCTAACTATTGTTTAGGTAGTTTGGGTCTTGAACCTTTTAATTTTTTCTTTGATTTGTTTTGTACCTATTGCATGAGGTCTATAAACTATAGGTAACGGGTCTTTGTACTTCTTGAGGTATGCCTCTTGTATCTTTGTATAGTTTTTCCTTTTTATACAAATTACTCCTTTTTATATATATATATATATATATATATATATATATATATCAAACTTGATGAAATTGAGGAATGGTGAGCTGGAGATTGCCCTTATGATAATATGGGTAAAAACAATTACCCTAATTTTCACTTACATGACTTTTGAATAGGTGAAAATTACATTTAAAAGTTCAGGTCGTTACATATCTTATTTTTAGCTGAAAACAAATAGCCTAAATTGATGAAGAGTTATTTTTTAGAAAGAAAAGTTTAGTTCCCAAAAAGATTTTGAACTTTTAAAGGAAAGAGACTTGCATCATGTTGTATTGATTTCCTATTTATTGATGAGAACCCATGATTTTATGTTATAAACAATAATATATAGCACACAAACGAGTCATGACTTTGGTTAAAGATTTTTTATTTATTTTTAGAGGCTAAGAAAACTTATCAACATCAATAATTTTTTTTTAATATTAAAAATAGTTTTTAAAAGCATTTGTAGGTTCAAAGTTCATGTTTTTGAAAAAAATAAGATATACATAAGGCTCCAAAGTTCATGTTTTTGAAAGAATGAGATATGCATAAGGCTCAAAAGTTCATGTGTTTATATGTAGAGATCTTTTACGCTTGCCTCCTTGATTTTGATAATTCAGTAATTAATCTGATTTTCAATCTCAAACCTCCAAGTTCCATCTTGTTCTTTATCATGACATTTTGTCTTCAAATTTAGATTGTGCATCATTATTAGATAAGCCTCGAAAAGCTTTCATCTTTGTTTTTCTCTTTTTTATTAACACTTTTCATCCCTTTTATATTTTTTTCTTTTTTCTATTTGGAGAATTTCATTAATCATCTAAAAAGTTTCAAAGCCCACTTCCAATGTGAGGGGGTGATCTAGTTTGGGTTATTACCTAAGAAATATTTTAGGCCCAAAAGGGATGTCAATGGCTATATATTTTTTATGAAGGATAGATTAAATATGGCTTTCCTTCATATCAAATTCAAATCTATTCATGTTAATAAATCTTAGCTTTATTTAAAAATTATCATTAATTAGGAAAACCATAAGGTTAATATTAGAGGAAAAAAAAAGGGGATAGGATCATGACTTGAATGCAAATTATTCATCATCATTTACTTCATCAAATCATTTGATTTTATTTTGGGCATCTTTTGAGTAAAAGTTTTCCTTTTAAGGTTTGTTAGGAGCAAAAACGTATTATAGAGTTTAGAAAGAGGGTTTGAAATAAGACTTTACCCTTTTAAGATTTATTGAGGGTGAAAAACTGGTAAAAAAGACACTTTAGAATTATAAAAAGAGACATGGGTTGGACTCTACCTTTTAAGGTATATCGGGAGTAGAAAATGAGTTTGTTGTGATTCAAAAAGGAGGATCCCCCCTAGTATTTGCGTGAAATGTCTTGAAATTTGATCAATTTTGAATCAATTTTACGTGTTACTTTCAAATAAACATATCTTGATTTCAAAACAATAATCAAGGTTTTAATGACCTCATTCATAATTTTTAGTAATAAAAATGGGTTGACAACACAACTCTCATTCTATCTTTTTATTAGCTCTTTCATTCAAAGATTTATGATTTGGTATCACTATCGGGTATGTCTTTCATTATCTTATCAATCAATAATTATGTCAACGGAAAATTGATAATGATATGGTATGTACCACTATTCTTCATAAACATAACATAACCCCTGCTTACCAATTTTCAGACTTGATACTTGAAATTTTTATAATTTTTAATTAAATGTAACCTCATTATGATATTCAAATTTAGTATTTGAATTATACCACTTTAGGTATGGTGGCTATATATGATTTGTTGAAATTGGGGTAATGTGTCCTGTATTCAAAAGATGTTATAAACAATGTTGAGCATAAGAGGTATATTGATCTAATAGCATTTTAGAAGTTGTTGATGCTATAACACTCGATAATACTTGAGATGATTGGACAAGATGTTGAAGGAAAAAAATTAAAGTCTTCGTAGTCAAGATTTCTAACTTAAGGGCTATTTTATGATCCATCATTCAGTATAGCACCAAGCCTCACTGATGAATTTATGATCCTTCCTAATTTAAAAACTTGTTCAATCCTTTATGCTACAGTCATCACAGCTATAAAATGAGTTGTAACAATAAAGTATTTAAAGTAAGGAGATTGAAGGTGCCAATAAAAATAAAGATGAACTCTTTCTCTAATAAAGAAGGGAGAATTCGTGCTACCATTCCACACCACTTTATAACGTATTTTTTGGCTTACTCAGTTTTTCATTCTTCACACTTTGTAGGTCAAACCTGTTTGAGGTCATTTCCATGTTAAACTTATACTCATGCATGAATGTTTCAACTAGATATGCCCACTTCTTAATCTTATTTCCATTTAGGCTTATATAACAAATCAAGACAACACCATTCAGTTTTTCATGTAAGAAATAGAAAAGAAGCTTGTCATCCTTGATTATTTCCATCATCTTGCTATAATAAATCCTTAAGTGGGATGATTATATATAGTGCTAAACACATTTTAGATGCCTTTATAAAATTATATGGATCTATGCCCTCAATTTTGCTTAAACGCTCTTCAATTAGTGAGAATTTTCCACCCTTTGACTTTTTTATGGCTTTTAATTCACAATATTTTCTCTATTATGATCTATAGTACGTGTAAACCTTGCTTATTGGTAAGGTGGTAGTACCAAGAAAGGAAGGGGAGCTTTCAGGAAGTAGGCATCATACTTTTCTCATAGAAACCCTTGAAAAAAAATCATAACAAAAACATTTAGAACATGCATCAAATTACACTAAATAGCTTATCATTGAAAAAAAATATTTTAGCGAGGATTCCTAGTGGAATCGCCCTTTTATCGCAGGGGACATCTTAGCGAGTTGATTATGTAAGAATAAATTAAAAAACAGTTGTCAACTGATTTAATGGTAATTAGAAACCCTAACTGGTTTTTGAAAGTTCTAGGTAAGGAACTAATTATGATAAAGGAAAGATTAAAATCATCCTAAAACATCATTCTTAAGTTTCTTCATGTTTGTTTTTAATGATAAAAATGTATCTATTGCACTTATATGCTAAGAATTTTCTTAAACTGAAATATGTGCTTTTATTATTAAAGGTAAAAAGCTACTAAAACTTAAAACAATGATTTAGGATCTAGGCACAACAACAAAGCTTAATTGTCACTTTTAAAGTATGGATATTGGATATGAAAGGATGATAGATGAAAAATTATGTGTTGGCATGCCTCTTTTGGTTATGCTCTAAAATGGGCTCAAAAGTCACCACTAATACTCGAAGAGTCTATATAGGATCATGTCGATCCAACCAAAATTTAACCATATCATAAACGGGCCATAAATAAGAAAACAAATGCATGCACACCAATAATAGATATAAATTTCCTTACCTTTAATGCAACATCCAAGAAAGACCTAATTGAGATTTATAATTTTTTAATCGATTTTGAATTATAAGAAAAATACAAATCATAAAAAAAATCAAGAATACAAAAATATATACACTAACATCAATATTTACATACAAGAATCCGTTTACCATTATTGTGATATCCAAGAAAAAATCTAATTAGGACTTACAATTTCTATGTTGATTTTAAGTTACGAGAGACATACAAATCTAATTAGGACTTTGATATTGTGGTAGTAGTTGCTTTTTAAAATATATTTTTTTTGCGTGGAAATGCATTAAATAATGGTTTATTTTTTATTTTTTAAAATTTATTTTTGACATCAACACATTAAAACAATCTAAAAAAAATCATTTTTTTGCAAAATTGCTTTTGCACTGCAAAAACAAACAGTGCTTAAATCATAAAAACACAAGAAAATAAAAGTAAATTATTCACACCAAACAAATAAACAAATACATATTCATCATACCATGATCGATCAAATTGTTATATCTTAGATAAGTCATTTTATTCCCTTCCTCTTAACTCATACATGAGTATTGATTCCTAACTTTATTCCACGCCAAAAAGTAAGTCCTCAATGGTTTCATATCCCCGAGTTTGCCATGCAACAATATAGACCGCAACATTTTAAACGTTATGTCACTGTTCACATAAAAATCAAAGTAGATAAATCAATGTGTTAGGGTTCAAGAATGACCTTTGAAAGCTACTAAATCAACTAGAAACTACTAGAAATAGTCCGTAGAGGGGGTGACATGTGGTTGTCATGCACTGGTATGTGGGATGAGCTAGGTAAGGCAGCATGTGTACTCCACATGTTGACACTATTCCTTTAAAACAAACAACAAATAAATCGATTCTTGAAATGGAAATTTGTTGTAATCTCTAACTTGATTCAATCAGACAAGGAAAAGAAGATGAAGGGAAGCACGATGCTGCTACCGGTTCAATTTGGTGGTGGTTATAGGCTTGGTTGGTCTTTGTGTATCGGTGATGGTTACTACTAAAATTTTAAAAGACAGTGATTGTTATGAGTAGATTGGCATTGATAAAGTTGTTACGATTGTTGTTGCTAGTGCTTATTTGCGATTGGCTACTAGAGTAAGAAGGGATCAGGGTTATTGGGGTTAAGAGTTGAGAGATGATTGACTAATGGATAATTTGTAATGGTGTTGGGTGATTCACGATGAGAATGACCTAATGACTTTTCGGTGGCGGCTGGTAACTAGGTTTTTTCTTTTTAGGGGATGGAGTGGGTTTTATTTTTTTGGTTTTAGTTTATGCCTGTTTATTTTTTAGGATTTTTCTCCTATATGATTTTCCAATGTCTAATATGTTTTTTATTGGGGTAGGGTTGGCTAATCTATCCCCTATTTATATATGTTGTTAGGTTCCTATCAGAATAGGAAAAATCAAAACATGAAGATTTTTATATTATTTTTTTGTTGAATGAGGATCTCTCTCTATATTTTTTTTCCAATCTTGTCTCAGGCACTATTTTTCTTCTCATTTGCATGATCTTCTATTATAATATTTGATCGTCCATCATTTTGGTCCCTTATATTTCTTGTCTACCCCTAATATTTTTTTAATTATTCTGATATTTTTTATTTTATTTAAAAAAACATATAAAAAATATCAAAAAATAGGTTATAATAGTTGAAAGCACTACTCAATCAAATCTTTACTTGAAAGTAAATACCATGCCTAAACTCATTTGTTTCCTATTTATAAAGAGCAGGATATATGTGAAAGTTAAAAAATTAAAAAGGATCAAATAAAATATTTTATAAACAAGAAGGATCTGTAAGAATTTTATTTTTTTAAAAAAAAAAACCTTTGAAGGGGCATATTCTGCATGTAGTTCTGCCCATACCCTGACCTAAAGTTTAGTCCCGGTGATGAAGGAGAGGAGCATATACCCTACTTAGACAAATTAATCAATTTAATTTGAGCATATAGAAAGAGCGAAAAGAAATAAATTGCTACACATTTGTGGTAACTGGGTCAATGAAAGAAGCCTTAAGGTTTCCTATGTTAAATGAAGATTTATAGTCTAAACAGTAACATAAATAATGATTTTGGAAACTTTACATGATCATATAGTATGTATGCTATGAAGTGTATTTGGCATTGGTTTTTTTGTTTTTTACAAGCTTTTAATTGCAAACGAAAGTATGGATAGTTGCTGGATTTAGGAAGAACATGCGGGCCTGATATCATTTCTCAAAATAGTTATGCATTCTTTGTTTAATCATGAAAACTTTTGGTACATAAACAACAACATTATTCTATCGACTAAGTCAAATAAATAATGATGAGAATCAATAGTCATGTCATGTCGGAATTTCTTTTGTCCCAACGGGATTCCTTCTGTTGTGTGTGTTTCTTAATTTATAAATAAATTTTTTATGTTTAATCTTTATAGATATAACTTCAATTCAAATCAACTTGCGCAAAATTCTAGCTCGCAGAAAAAGTTTGGTTTCAATAATTGCTTGTGTGTATTGACACCTTTTCTATGCAAGGAAGTGACTTATGCATCCAATCTTTAAAAAAAAAAACAAACTATACGGAGAAAAATGTATATAAAAGTTAAAATAGAACAAAAAAAAGTTTTTTACCGAGTGAGATAAGCAATAATAATGAAGTTTACTTTTTGGGTTATTGGGAGACTCAAAAGACAAATGTAGTACATAATCATCCCTAGTTACATTATAATTATGAAAAATCTAAATATTAGAATTTAAGTCGTACTCAACAAAAAAAAAATTCAAATATACAATCATGGAACAAGCTTGTGTGTAGAAATGATATCAAAGTTAAATACAAGGTAGAATTATGTATTGGATTTTATTCATGATAAGATATTCTTGATATAACTTATTTTAAGTTGTTTTTTAGATAATTCTAAAAATACATATCCTAAATTGTTCTTGTACATTTCAAAAATTTAATAGATTTTGTTTTGAAACCTATAAAATTAAAGAATAAATAAATTTTTTTAACAACGAAACCCTTGAAAGAAGTGGAAGAACAAAATAATAAATTAAAGTCTTAAGTTTAGGCTAAGAAGAAGATTTATAATTAATTAAGTGTCGAGCAATCTAGTATTAGCTAACAGGAGATTACTTCAATTCCACGCTTATGATCCTCCTGTTCTGCATGTGTATAGGTAGGATTGATTTGATGGTTTAGTTACTACTAAGTCAAATGTTCATTAAATTTGTCACCTAAGCTTAGCTAGGTAGCTAGTAGTTGAGAAGAGTGCAAACCTCTGGTAAAAGAGTTTTAACTTTTAAGGTTACACTTATTGAAGAGAAAATCTATAAGAAACATTTCTTTTTGCAAGGAGTGTTATACCTATTCAATTATGTAATATAAATAGGAGTAGTTATTTTTTAAAATATGTTTTTCTTGAAAATAAATTAAAATAAAATAATTTTTATTTTTTAAAATTTATTTTTGACAACTTCATATATTAAAACAATCTAAAAATATTAAAATAAAATTTAAAACTTTTGAAAATTCTAGTCGAAACGTTGTACCAAATACCCTTTAAAAAAATATTGAAGAACATTAGTGTATTCCATCTTAATTCACTAATCCAATGGTAAGCAAGAGAGGCAACCAAGGAATTTTGTAGTTTGAAGCAATCACAATAGCGAGATGATTCTCTCTAATCATAATGGCGTCAATTGATTTCATGCAAGCATGGAAGGTCCACAGATACTGAAACATTGATCTTATCTGACTGGTCGATAAATCCAAAGTGGGACCTGTCAAGGAAACGGGACCCACCCACGTCGCATGTGTGACACGCGTGGGGGGAAAGAGCCCATCCCTGAATGATCCTCCCATTATAAGCCATACAGCTCTTACAAGAGGATGCAGCAGCTTTTAGCCTTTTGCCCACAAACCCTAACTGGGCCACCATGGTACCGCTCTCCACATTAAATTCTTCCACAGACCACTCAGTCAGTGAACTCACACTCTGATATCTCTCTTCATCACTATCTCTCAGTTTTTATGATTTCTCCATGCATTTTTCCTCTCCATTTCCTTTCTAAACAGCCCTTCCTCTCTCTGCCTCTAGCTTTTCGCTTTTAAATAAACATTACACAAGACTTATTTCGGTCTGTCATTGGCTGCAATACTGCTTTTAGAGTGAGTGTGTGTGAGAGAGATAGAGAGATGGGACATCACTCATGCTGTAATAAACAGAAAGTTAAGAGAGGTCTATGGTCGCCTGAGGAAGATGAGAAGCTCGCCAACTACATTTCGACATATGGTCATGGTTGCTGGAGCTCAGTCCCTAAACTTGCAGGTTTTTATTTAATTAATAGTATCTTTCCGTGTCTTTCTCACACACACGCACACAGCATACTGGTCATCCACAAAAGATTGTTTCTTGAATAACATTAATTGGTGTCCGTGTCTTGTTTTCTATTTCATGATCATGTTTGCATTTCCTAGCTTCTATATATGCTTCGATTTCTCTTTAAAGTATAGACGTTGCAGAGGTTTTTTTTGGGTGCATGAGCTGGGTGTTTGGATTAATTCTAGAACTGTATTAATTTGATTCTCTTCTTCTTCCTCTTCTTCTTCTTCTTCAATTCGTTGTTTTCTTCTGCCTTATTCTTGGGTGCAGGTCTGCAGAGATGTGGAAAGAGCTGCAGACTAAGATGGATAAATTATCTAAGACCTGACCTAAAACGTGGAAGCTTCTCTCCTCAAGAAGCAGCACTTATCATCGAACTCCATAGTATTCTAGGCAACAGGTATATTACCCACTGGTATAAAAATCATATATCTTTCCTGTCGTTCACATTTATTCATGCAATTATAAACTCGTTATTTCCTACTGGACAGATGGGCACAGATAGCTAAGCACCTACCAGGAAGAACAGATAATGAGGTGAAGAACTTTTGGAATTCAAGTATCAAGAAGAAGCTCATTTCTCATGATCAAGTTCCTGCTTTAGCCGCCTTCACTGATTATATTGTCCACAATTCGAGCGTTCCTGAGGAAGCTTTCCTCTCTCTGAATGCAAACCCTAATCTCATCATGACTGCTCATCATCATGATCATCACCAGCTCTACCTCCCCTCACCAACCTCAATTCTACAAAGTTTTGGCCATGGAGATTTCAAACTCAACCAACCCAATAATTACAATGTTGATTTGCCTCATTTGTCACCTGCAACTCCCTTAATCCCACCCCCTCTAAATGATAATTCATCTTCATTTGACCCAGGGTGGTCATTGCCTTATCTACCTCAACACCTCGATCAAAACCAAGAAGATCATCATCAAAGTTTGAGCAATGGGGCAATTCCAGTGCATTATATTGGAGAGAAAGTTGTTACTCATGATCAGAGTACGATTAATGCAACAATGTCTTATGACAATCAATCTATGATGGTGTCTATGATGCCAAAACTTTTTGAGATCATTGAAGGAAATGTTTGCCGCATGCCACCTTCATCTGAATCACAGAACACAGTTCACGACCCACTTGCTAGACTTTCAAGTCTCCCATCTGGGCCGTATCCAGTACATGAAGTGGCAACCAGTCAATTGGAGTCCATCGATGCAATCATGTCATCACTGTCAGCATACTCCTCCTCCTCCTCATCATCATCCTTATCACCATTTTCAAGTAGTCAATTTGTTGCAAACCCCCATCTTCCTTCTAGCTGGGATGCCTAGAAATGGGTATGTCTAGGGAATGTTTAGGTATTTTGTATGGTATTCATTTGATATAGTGCATGCATTTGTTTCCTGAAATATGCATAAGATAGGTAAAGCGAACTTTTATTGGAAAACCTAAATGTTACTTGTTCAGGTTCTTCTGCAAGTAATGCTTGCTGAGGTTTCATTTCATAAATATATCTACCCTCTTTCACATGTTTCTCTCCTAAAATATTTGCATACAGCAGTTATTGTTCCATGTATTGAAGAAGGAACAGTATTCTAAATCTGCATATTACTAATGAATTTCCCTGTGAAGTACCTTATTTTATTAATTATTGCTATCACTTAATTCCCAAGTTAAGTACCTTATTTTGTTAATTATTTCTTCTCTCTCTGTCTTTCTCTCTCTGGTCTCTGTCTTTCCTTTAACAATCAAAGATGGAGACATTAAGCAATATATAGTAAATTCATATACGCCCAAATGTATATTCATTCATTCAGATGCCAACTTTGGGGAATTTCTATTATTATGGAATGCTGCAGGTGACCACAACAGTGATATGGTGTGACATGCAAATATACTATAGATTTTTTTAATAATTTGGTAAAATTGTAATATATGTTGATTTATTTCTTTTTCCAAGAAAACAATTGTTGTTTTCCCTTAATTAGTTATTCATGAGATTAAACTTAATAGTTCCAATTCAAATTCAAAGGGAAATAAGAAAACGAAAAGGAAATGCTATGCTTACTTAATGTTTGCAATGTGCTTCATAGAAATTTGGTGTGTTATAGTCTAATGAGATTGGTGTGTTATGCCATATGAGAATTGCACCCGACACCGGACATTGCAGTGAACCCATAAAAATAAAAGGTTTTTTTTTTTATTTTATGTTTGAAAAATAGGGTAAAAATAAAAAGAGAAGTTATCATCTAGTATTATGGTCATTCAAAACCCTAACTAATCTTCAGATATTTAGATATTGTGTTAGTTATGCTTAGAGAAAAACACCACCCTTTTCGTATCTTTTCATTTGAAAGGTTACCGTTACTTGTGTTTTTCTAAGTAGCTCTATTTATAATTCCAACCTTATTCACAATTTACTTAAAACTTGATGTTGGTCCCTAAAAATAGAAGACTTGTCGAAAAATAATGTAATCTCTAAAATTGAAGATTTCAAAAATAGTTTATTTGAACAAAAAAATTTAAGATATTAATTCCTATGAATAGGAAATTTAATCAATTTTTAAATTTTAACAAATATTTTTTAACATTAATCCCTGTGAATAGGAGATTTTGTTAAGTTAGAAATTTTGTATATAGAAAAAAAGACATTAATCCCTATTTTGTAGGATATTTTCTTAAAATAAGAATTTTATTAAAATCATGACATTAATCTCTATTTTATAGGAGATTTCATTGAAATTGAGCTTTTTATAAAATCATAACATTAATCCCTACTTTGTAGGAGATTCCTTGAAGTTGAAAGTTTTATAAAAAATGGTGACATTAATCCCTAATAATGAAGATTTCATCAAAGTTGGAATATTTACAAAATCATGATGTTAATCTCTAATCATAAAAGATTTCATCAAAATTATAAAAACAAGTGTTGGACCTGTATAGATGGTGAAAAGGAGCTTTGGCCCACTTTGACTAACATGACTAGCGGGTTACCACTCACACTATTTGGGCCTATGCAGGGTCATGTTGACCTAACCTGAGTCGGCTCACCATGAAAAAATATAAATTATCACAACACAAAAATTAAATATCTGCACCAAAAAAAATGATTTCCATAAAAAAAACTATCCTTGTAAAATTATCACTACCACATATTTATATTTGCTCATGAATCAACAATCATACCGCCCCTAAAATAAATTATACCCAAATTGCATTTACACAAATTTAATTATGCACACAAAATGTGTAATCAAATCAAATATCTGACAAATCATTTGCACATAAACACCTACAAACAAAATGCATAATAAATCAAATATCTGACAAATTGCCCAAAAACTTTAATAAATTAAATTATTTAAGATTGGAATCAACCTTAAGGGAGCCAAAATAGGTTGGAGAAGCCGCAAGAAATAAGAGAGAAAGGGGGGCACATGGAAGCTACTCGCAGCCATAAAGGTGGTGCGTGGAGGAGACGCTTCGGTGACTTGAGTAGTGTGCAACCTATTTGATCAGTTAGCCTTCTTCATCCTCTTCATATATGTGTTGGCAATGTACTTTCATGTTCTCCAAGAAGGTAGATTTGCTCCGTTGAAGTTTAACCTTCTTTTATTTTTTTCGTCTTCTCTCTCGCGATCCTCTCTCTACTATCTATTTTTTACAAGTGGCTAATTGATCTGTTAGTTAATAGCAGTTGTGCAATTGATGAAAGTTAGTGGTTGGTGATTAGTACTTAAAAGTGCATTTTTATCAAGGTTTTATATCATCATTTTGCACTTGAAGTATCAATAACTCCTTAACTAAAGCATGTTTTATAATAACATATCTAATAAT
>Ga0307515_10002874_pt1 | contig 36625 bp, 37 predicted proteins | sample 17_EM_MG_FD_194513 | JGI IMG/M metagenome (GOLD analysis project Ga0307515, IMG submission 194513) | Populus trichocarpa ectomycorrhiza microbial communities from riparian zone in the Pacific Northwest, United States - 17_EM | ecosystem: Host-associated > Plants > Roots > Unclassified | place... | reverse complement strand
CTCCGTCAGAGCCGTCAGAGACACCCCGGTGGCGGATTACACCGCGCCCGGCGTCAATACCGCGCGTCGACTTGCATATCGCCCTCCGATCGCCGTTTCGCAGTTTCTTCTCGCTCTGTCGGTCTCTTACTTTAAACGAACACTCTGGCGTTGTGTCCAACTGTGACCATACGTCGGAATGGGTTCATTGTGTACACGCTTACATCGGGATTGCAATGCATAAGGATCCACGCAATTGCGCGGATCCACCAAATCTCGCACAGAGCGAGTGAGACCAAATGTTGGGAAAGATAGAGTGTGTATTTTCGTTGTATGACAAGATGAGATGAAAATGAGATACTGTCTATCTATCTACCCCGGGGTCTCCCGAATATATACTCCGCGTCGCTCATTCCACCTCCGTTGCCTCTGTATCTCTGTACACCCACCGTCGCTCCTTAACGATATACTTGAGGGCCGTGATCGAGCTAGTTTGGAGATGCACTTGGAGACCGAGATCGAGTGAACTGAGAGCTGCACTTGGAGGCCGTGATCGAGCGAGTTTGGAGATGCACTGGGAGGCCGAGGTCGAGTGAACTCAGAGATGCACTTTGAGGCCGTGATCGAGCGAGTTTGGAGATGCAATTGGAGGCCGAGATCGAGTGAACTGAGAGCTGCACTTGGAGGCCAAGATCGAGCGAGTTTGGAGATGCACTTGGAGGCCGAGATCGAGTGAACTCAGAGATGCACTCTGAGGCTGTGACCGAGCGAGTTTGGAGATGCACTTCCAGGCTATGATCGAGCGAGATTGGAGGAGTACTTGGAGGCGGTCGATCTTGGGATGATGCTGTACCTGGTGTATGCTGTACTCGGTGTTAACTCATGATTATGGCATGGAGAGAAAGAGAGGGATGACTTAACTTCGTGTTCTTAGGTGATGGTAGAGTTGAGCACAAGAAAGAGAGAGATCAGAGGAGATGGGGGAAATCATCATGAGAAACTGGGACTTTAGAGAATTTCGTGTGCCAGTCAATTGACCATCCCCGATGCGGCAGGTACGATTCCCGATTCGGCGGGTAATATCACCGATACGGGGTCTTCTAAACCCAATCAGGCAAGTCGTACTCCTGATTTCTCATAGCCGCTCGTATTCTCCATATCGTTCTCATCTTCATCCCCCATCTCCCTCTTTCTTGTCCACAACTCTACCATCATCGCAAGAACACAAAGTTAAGTCATCCCTCTCTATCTCTCCATACCATCATCATGAGTTAACACTGAGTGCAGCATACACCGAGTACAGCATACACCTAAGATTGTCTGTCGTCCCTTCATTCTCACGATTTCGAGTTGACCCCTGAGTGTAGCTTCAGCTTCCGGCGTGCCTCCCTACCGATCCACCGCCACCAGCCAGTTCTCCATAAGAGCTTCAAAGGTGAAGTCACCTTGTCACATTCCCACGGTTTCGAGTTAACTAACCGATGAATAGAGTCTCAGCACCTGGCGCGCCTCTCACCGACCGCTTCCAGATCGACCACCTCCAAGTACTCCTCCAGTCTCGCTCGATCATAGCCTGCTACAAGTGCATCTCCAAACTCGCTCGATCACGGCCTCCAAGTGCAGCTCTCAGTTCACTCGATCTCGGCCTCCAAGTGCATCTCCAAACTCGCTCGATCACGGCCTCCAAGTGCAGCTCTCAGTTCACTAGATCTCAGCCTCCAAGTACATCTCTGAGTTTACTCGACCTCGGCCTCCCAGTGCATCTCCAAACTCGATCGATCACGGCCTCCAAGTGCATCTCTCAGTTCACTCGATCTCGGCCTCCAAGTGCATCTCCAAACTAGCTCGATCTCGTCCTCCAAGTATATCTTTAAGGAGCGATGGTGGGTGTACGGAGATACAGGGGTAACGGAGGTGGAATGAGTGACGCGGAGTATATATTCGGGAGACCCCGGGGTAGATAGATAGACAGCATCTCATTTTCATCTCATCTTGTCATACAACGAAAATACACACTCTATCTTTCCCAACTTTTGGTCTCACTCGCGCTTTCTGAGATTTCGTGGATCCGCGCAATTGCGTGGATCCTTACGGCCGTGTAGCATCATATCTTCTCACCTTCTTCCTACGCTCCTCGAGCCTAATGTAGTAGGAACGTGAGGAGAGATTTTCGCAGCGTCACCCATTGCATTGCAATCCCGATGCAAGCGTGTACCGAAACGGCGATCGGAGGGCGATATGGAATGCGACGCGTGGTATTGACGCTGGGCGCTGAGTAATCCGCCACCGGGGTGTCTCTGACGGCTCTGACGGAGCGCGTCCACTCTGACGGAGGCATTCCGCCCGGACGGAAATGTTTTTTGCTGATGCCGAGTGAACTCAGTGATGCCCTTTGAGGCCAAGATCAAGTGAACTCAGAGATGCACTTGGAGGCCGTGATCGAGCAAGTTTGGAGATTCACTGATGACGAGATTGAGTGAACTCAGAGATGTACTTAGAGGCCATGATCAATCAAGATTGGAGGTGATTGATCTGAAGGCGGTCAATCTGGAGGCAGTGAATCTGGAGGCGGTACATTGGGAGGCATGTGCGATGGAAGCTTAGACTCTATTCATTTCTCAACTCGTAATTGTGGGAATGTAGAGAATTGAGTACAACACGGTCCGCTTAGAGCTGAGATACTGGCTGGAAGCAGAAGACAGTCTCTCTTGGGATGATGCAGCATGCGGTGTGTGCAGTACTCAGTGTATACAGTACTCGGTGTATGCAATACTCGGTGTATGCTGTACTCGGTGTAAGCTGCTCTCAGTGTATGCTGTACTCGGTTTTAACTCTTGATCATGGCATGGAGAGATAGAGAGGGATGACTTAACTTCGTGTTCTTAGGTGATGGTAGAGTTGAGGATGAGAACGAGAGAGCTGAGAAGAGATGGGGCAAATGATCATGAGAAATTGGGACTAAAGAAACCTTCGCGTGTGAGTCAATGTACCATTCCCGATACGGCAGGTATGAGTCCCAATCCGGCGTGTACTTACATCGATACGAGGTCTTCCCAACCTAATCAGGCAAGTCATACCCCTGATTTCTCATATTCGCTCATATCCTCCACATCATTCTCATCTTCATCCCCCATCTCTCTCTTTCTCGTCCACTACAATCATCACAGAACACAAAGTTAAGTCATCCCTCTCTATCTCTCCTTGCCATTATCATGAGTTGACACAGAGTACAAGCATACACTGAGTACAGCATACACCGAGTACAGTATACCCAAGATTGTTGGACTTCCTTTCATTCTCATGATTGGGAGTTGACCCCTGAATGTAGCTTCAGCGTCCGGCATGCCTCCCTCCACGATCGACTGCCATCAACCAGCTCACCATGAGAGCTCAAAGGTAATGTCACCTTGTCACATTCCCACGTTTGCAAGTCAACTGACTAATGTATAGAGCCTCAGCACCAGGCATGCCGTCCATCAACTGCCTCCAAGTACTCGTCCAATCTCACTCGATCACAGCCTCTGAAGTGTATCTCCAAACTCCCACAAACACGGCCTCCAAGTTCGCACCATCATGGCCTCCAAGTGCATCTACAAACTTGCTCTATCACCATCTCGGAGTGCATCTCTACTTTCACTCGATCTTGGCCTCCTCATGTATCTCCAAATACGCTCAATTATCGCTTGCAAGTGCGTCTCCAAACTCGCTCGATTACCGAATGCAAGTTCGCACGATCATGGCCTCCAAGTGAATCTCCATACTCGCTCGATCACAATCTCGGAGTGCATCTCTATGTTAACTCAATAATGGCTTCTCAGTGTATCTCCAAATACGCTCGGTTTCTGCCTGCAAGTGCATCTCCAAACTCGCTCGATTACGGACTCCAAGTTTGCACGATCATGACTTGCAAGTGCATCTCCAAACTCGCTCGATTACGGCCTCCAACTGAATCTCCAAATATGCTCGATTACGGCCTCCGAGTGTATCTCTAAATATGCTCGATTACCCCCTCCAAGTTCATCTCTATACTCGCTCGATTACGGCCTCGGAGTGTATCTCTCACTTCACACGATCATCATTCCCAGGCTCACCTCGAATTGCTCTCATTCACCTCCTGCAGCCAGTCCAGATATACTGTGTGTAGATTTGTAGCTATATAGATACATAGATGAGGATACAAACTGAATACATGAGTTTTAAAAATTGTTGAATGATGAGTAGTAGCTATGATTTCCAGGTGCACCTGCAATGTTCCTACAGATGTCGTTTTTCCCAGACTGCTTTACTGTGATTCGAGGTGCTTCCAGCCTTGTCGCTAGCGCTCCCAGGCCTTTAGCCGGCGCTCCCAGGTGCTCCCAGTCATGTCGTCGGCGCTCCCAGGTGTACTCAAACTTATCATAATCACTCCTATGGTACTCCTGTACCAGTCATTACATATTCCAGTTACTCCGAAGGCCGGCCGGAATGCCCTCCTACGGTCTGACACTCTCCTGAAATTAACGCATCTATATTTACACTCCACATCCTCTCAGACACTCCTTGAGGCTCCCAGTGACTAAATTACATTTTGCTGATGTTGCTGATGGAGACAGGACATTCCCAATCTCACTAGATCATATGTACTAATATATATTCCTGTGTACTTTATCCAGAGACTTGGAGATATGCAGGTACCAAGCACTGAGAAGTGCGAGGCAGATGGCACATTATATATAGTGCATGGTGGGTGGCAAATAGCAGATGATGTATGGCAGCCAGAATTGTGACATCACTCATTATCAAAGTCTCATTCTTATTTAGAATTCAGCCCCCACAATGAAATCTCAAAATGAATTTCAGTTAAGGTATTGATAATTGCAGTCTTAGATTCTGCAAGAAATGTAGACAATTGGATCTTGGGGAGAGTAGATTACTGGCTAAGATTTCAAAGCCGAATCTGCTATCTTGTTTCCATCAATTATATGTATATATATGCCCATGTAGTATGGGGCTGATAGTGATAATAGCGATGGTAATAGTGTTGCTGATGATGATGAGGGCAATGCTGATAGTATTGGTGATTGTGATTATAGTACCAGAAGCACTTAGACAAGTAGCTTAGCTATAGCACTGTTACCATCAAAGCTTCCACAGACTTCAAGCCTTCCATTAGCCAAAGCCTCTACAAACTCAGAGTATTCCATCTGCCAAGAACTTGACATTGAATACTTAGCTCCTTGCACAATATAGCTGTCTGATGTGCTGCTATCTTGAGAGCTGCTTGCTCTGTCATGGGTACCTCTCTCAAAGCAGACTCTCAAGTGCCAGCATACCACAACACAGGCTTGAAGTCATTGTACATATCGTTCCAGTTTTATTGTACAGGCTAGAGGCAATACAAATTGATATAGGTCCATCTCCAGCTACCAGTCATAAATAGATCCATAGGCCGATGTACATATCTCTACATATTATTATTGATAACTATTGACTGTACATTGCATAGGGGTCTACAGAATACTTGCTCTATGCAATAAATGGGTCCATATCTATGTGGTGTAATTTATTAACATTTTGCACTTTTTCTAATGTTAGTCAATACTTCCCAATGTGTCTTTTTGGTTTTGCAATATCATTGACTGATGTTGTTTGTGTAGCTTTAAGAAGCATATATTTACTTTGCAATTTGTATAGTACTTAGTCTGTAAATATAATGCAATTGCTGGTTTATAGAAAATGCCATTGTAACAATTGTAGATATCATTATAATAATTGTATTTACTTATCTTAAAATCAAAATTGAAACTATTACCATGAGTATTCCAGATGGCTATACTCAATTCAGTAAGAATAGAATTGTAACAATAGATTAAATCCTGACTTTGAGTGTGATATTGTATGGTGCTACTATTAGACAAAAGATTTAACTGGAAAAAATTAATTATTATTTTGATTATTACAAGAATTAAAATATAACCATGCTATTTTCACTCCAAAGGAAATGAAGAGTATTTTATTTTGACTGTATCTGAATTCTTAGAGATATTCAAAAAATCTTGATCAACAATAGATTCAACCTGATTCTAACTATCTAATCAATTAAACAGGAATAGAAAATAACATATAATAACTTTACAATGATTACACCTACTGGGGTAGTTTCAATAAAGTAGATATTGTGATTTGGATTTTTTAAATGCAGAAAAGTTATGTAGTATATTTAATAGAAATAAGTTTGTATTCATAAAATTTCCACAACTAGAAACTAAACCTATTGATACTTTCTAAAGTATTATGATTCCAAAATCCATTATACCTACACTAATTTCTAGAGGAAATTTGTGAAACTTGTATACCATATTCAGCAGTATACTGGAAGGTAAAAAAAACTCTAATATGTATTTTAAATTTATTATTGCAAATTAAATAGTTACTGTAAAATAACCACAAGCAGTGCAGGAAAAATATTAAATTTCCTCATGGAGCTTATGTGGCAGAAGAAATACTTCTTGTCTGTGGGATAGAAAGTCTACAAATTATTACAATTTGTTGATAGCAATAGAACTTGTAAAGCTAGAATACTCAAAACTGATTGTAGCTTTACTGTGACTGTTTGCCAATAATGGTAGTTAGTAACATAATAAATAGATCTGCATTGAATTTCTTACCACTTACTTCTCCATATTGTCTTACTTGCTCTCATGTACAATCACAGCTATATATACTACTATTTATAATTATCTAAAGTTATCTCAAGTAGTATTGATCTTTATACTATAATTCCAAGTAATACTAAAGGCTACTTGAACTGCCCAATTAGCTCCAAAAGTTGGCCATTGTAGGACTAAGTTCCAACTACTCTCAGATGCTCCCGGAGACTATATTACATTTTTTCTGATAATGTAAATATGAAACCACTACTTTGAATACAAGTGAGTACATATTTAATAACAGCTTAATAAAATAACACATTTACTTCATTACTTATGCAAGTACTCCACTACCGAATTATATTATACTTCTACTACTCAAGACCACGACTGAGCTCACATTGAAGCCCCCGGAGACAAATGTGTCGTGTATATAAGGTGCGGCTCTGCGGAGATCACATTTTGGAGGGTGGTACGTGCCTCGCCGCTGACACGATAGACTAGCACGTCGGTAGCTAGAAATGGATCACCGCTTTAGTATTATAACACACGCAATATATCGGCCAAGATACGTGATATTGAACGCAATGCCCGATTTTGCCTGTGGCAGAAAGGCTCTGCGTCTGTTCCTGATAACTTCACCATGTAGCACTCGCACTAAACTTTCGCATCCTGTGACTGGGCAAAAGACGGCCTAGTTTAGAAACCGAACTCTTGCGCCCAAAACGTTTGGAAACGACAAATGGGGAAGAACCACGATGTGAGGTGCTCTCGTACCCAGACTTATTCGCCTCGCTCGGCGAAGTGAACTTGGAGAGTCTGGTATACGAGAACAGATGTGAGGTCGATGTACGTGGCATTTGATGGAAAACCGCTAGCATACACATTCCTGTACCGACAGATGAGTATCATACGCCACATGAGATCAAGCCATTTAGAACACAGAATGGCGAGAGAGTTCTTGGAGTTAGTTTGCTAATCCAGAGCTACGGTCATGTAGTTAGTCGAACGACGTGGTGCGTTAAATGCGATATATTTTCAAACTTCGGTCTCTCTTGCAGCCATGTCTCTATGATTTTAGCTCTAGTCCACACCGCTTCCCCCCTCATCGTCCCGGCACCTACTCCCTCTTCCACACCTCCGGTCGCCCTCGGACAGCAAGACGGTAACGTGCACCTTGCCACCAAGTTGATGGTAGCCAGTTGGCTAACCGGTTCGCACATCGCAGATTCGCCCTCCTTCCTTTCCTCACCAGCGTCCACTAGCTACCACTCGCCCATAACCACTATCATTTTATATCGGTTTTTTGATACGAAAGCCCCCGTTTGGAACGCTATAACCCATCACCTTTGGGCGGCAGTACAACCCCACTCGCCCGGAGGTAACTGGGACGAGACTCCTTAGCCCCCACTAATGCTAACTGTCTAACGTAGAAGGTCTTTTGAAGACCAAGCTAGAACAATGTAAACAAGTCGAATATTGCTTGTAGAGGAACGGCCGAAAAATTGACAGCTTTCGGGCGAGTGATACATATTGATGGGACGAGTGAGCTGAGATGATCTAGTCTTCAAAGTGAAGGGGTCACGCCGTACAACACCAGAACAAATAGCTGCCATCACATGCGAAAGAGTCGACTCCTTGTATACCAACACCATAATATCTAAAACTAGCCCACCAGCACTTTCCACCCCTTTTCATTCAAAGCTCAGCAACAAATACCCAATAGTAGCGAGAATGTGATTTAAGATAAATTACTACAATATTCAAAGGGTAAAAAGTAGCGGCAGAGCATGACAAGAGGAGAGAAGGAGAAAGAACTTAAAAGTAAATATAAAGTAATCAACCGTCTCCCAGAACTCCTGACTATAATACCACTGAATGCAAGATATGCAATGAAAACCCAAACTCCACTCACCCTCGTAATTGCCCAATATTAACCACTAGATTCGCCCATTCTAAGTGCAAGAAGAGCCCGTACATCGGCGACATATTGCAGCGCCTGAAGCACAGGAATCAGATGCAAGAGGTCGATATCGGTAGGGTCATTTATCCATCCCTCAATAGGTATTGCGTTATCTATGCCTGTTCGTAAGCTAACCCAATACTGGAACCAGATCCAGTATGGATACTTACCCTCATGAAAGATATAACTCATTGGAGAATTATCGATGATCATAACCTTCGAAAGGTCTGGTTCTACAGTGGCAAGGTCTTTGATATACGCCCCGTTTCTATTTGTGCAGTGCTGACGGTAATAGCGACCTTTGAAATACTTCCGGTCTTGCTCTAACCAATCTATGACAGGATCTGCATATTCTTGCACTGACGCTGTAAATACAACAAGATTGTACCATTTGGCGACCTTGTAATTCTCCACAATTAGCCGACGAGCTTTTCAAGCAAAATACCACAAACTGGAGATTACCTTTCGTAAAAACTCGTCACAATATGGTCGTTTGTGTACATAATACAAAACTGCATGTTGCCGGTCCAGCTTCACCTCTACCATATGGCCAGACGACATCCGCCCACCCCGAGCCAGGGAGTGTATCAAGGTCTCGTCAAGATCCAGTATCAAGGTTTTGGGGGACGGCTTACGGGAAAGTAGAGGAACCGGTGGGCCAGCAGTGCGAGGGTATTTGGTGAGTCGAAGACTAGGTGATGGCGATGTGGGTGATTTCACGGAGGACGCTTTACTTTTCTGCAGGGTCTCCTCATTGTATAATCGTATTCTGATTGACCTTCTGGGCGAGATGTCATCCACAGCTGGCGACTTTGAATCACCGAAGGACTTTGTCCGACGATGTCCCACCCGGTTTACCGAACTGGATGGTATCGATCTCAGAATCGAATTAGATGATGTAGAGTGCTGCTGTAAAGATATCTGCGGCACCACCCCTTTGCCAAATGGTCGCAACAGTAGTCTTGCTGTCCTCCGGAGCGGCATCAGGGGCGAAAAGGCTCCGTCGTCATTGTACATACAGGACGCCAACCAATTCGTAGATGCCGCGATAGTCGATAGTATCCATTTTATGGCTCCAACCCATGGCCCCAAGAACGTCAGGTATATCCGCTCCCCGACGGAGATCACGCCCACCCTCCTTTGACGTAATGCAGCCACCTCGTTCTCATCTTCCGTCCCTCTGTCATACTCGACACACCTGCCATCTTGCTCCTCTTCTACCGTTTTGTTTTCAAAATAGGAGTCGCCGTTGGAATAACGTTGAATCGTTCCGTGGTGACTAGAATGTCGTGGACTCGGAGAAATATCTCCCTGGGAGGTAGGTGAGGGGGTACTGCCAATGACCTTGTTGACCCTGGATGAGAGTATACTGAGAGAGTTCATCGTCACCTCCGTAACTCCATGGAAATCAACCTCGACGAAAGAAATAAATTCGGAGCACCCAAACGCTGATTTCTATTGCCGTCTGTCTCCTTCCCGGCGCCTTTCCACCCCGCAGCTGTCGCGTTCAACCGAAATCGTTTAAATTCGGCAGTGTTGGTGGGACGTCCCGAAGCTTGCAGACGATAGGGTGTATCTAGATGTTGAACCGAATTTTGAGGTGGATGGACTGAAGGGAAGGTTGTGACAGACTACAATGTCTACAGGTGACGGATCGATGTGGGCGTGGGATTGTAGGCAGAGAATTGGTATGAACATTCACAAAGAAGTACTTAGCAGAGTCGGAGGAAAGCACCCAAATATGGGGCATAGAATTCCGAGCCAGCCGGATGCGACGCCCACCGACACCGGTTAGATCACAAAACGAAACGCCCATGATTTCAACGAACACCAACGAAATAGCGCATCTCCTTCTAGGTCAGTGCCTACAGTCAGATGGAGACGAGAGAGAGAGAGAGAGAAGGAGATAGAGTAAGAGAGAGAAAGAGAGAGAGAAAGACAGAAAGAGAGACAGAAAGCGAGAGTGTTCATCCATAATTGGTTCCCTGAAAAGCAAATACACAAACAAGATTAATCTTGATAGCTATCGAACACGTGGAGCTATTGAGGCCATCATATCTACACTCTGCAGTGTTAATGCTATTGCTCCACTAATTACATAAGTATGCACTCCAGAGTCTAGAGTAGGTACACTGGGCAAATCTCTGAGGAAGTAGATGGTACTTAGTACAATTGAAGGACATCTACCAGTAGGTAACTCGTAATACCTTTCTCAAATCCTCTGCTATTCTGCGCCAATTGCGTGACCATGAGGCAATGCACTATAACTTAAGTATTATAGGGATAATACTAAATACGACTATGTAATTATCCAGTTCACTCCCCAACAGCAGCTTTCTTGAAGAGCTGTCGCATATCCTTCAAGAAAGGCGAGAACTCTCGCGTTTCATTCAACTTGTCCACCACTCGAGTGACTTCGTCAGGATCCAGGTTTGGTCGGTATCTGGTAACTGCCCAAAGGTCAGCTGGTGAGATTCTAATGACAGTCCGAGGTTGGTGTATATACCTTCATAATCTCTTGACATCATGCTCACAACAAACCAAAACTCCTTGTCCCAATCCGGGTCGACAAGATGAGTGTAGGTGATCTTCAAGTGGTCCGCAATTCCTGCTCCTTCAATCTTCATCCCTAGGTGATCCTCCCAAAACGCCAACTCTGGTGCGTTCCTAGATTGCTGTAACACAAGTGCTTGACGTTCCGCAGCTCGGACTTAAACATCGTTAGATTATCGCGCAATTCGATAGCAATAGCTACAAGCTTACTAGCGCGTGTTCTCTCAATCGCCTGCTTCGTTTCCTCAATCTGCGCCAATAGGTTCTCTTTATAATCATCCTTCATCCTTTTTTTGCGCTCCATGACAGCGATGGCATTCTCGGCTTCTGCCACCTCTTCCTTTTCCTTTGCTTCTTGCTCTTTGATTTCGAGCTCTTTGGCCTGGTAGTACTCAAGCTCGGTCTTAAGGCCTCGCTGACGATCTGGCTCTTGTCAGAAACATCCCCATGTTACACATTGATCTCTCCCCACCCTTGTCCTCAGCCATATTCTTCGCGAACTCATTCTTCTCCTCCAAAATGCTCTTGCGACCGTTCTCGATAAACGCATCAAACCGCTTCGTGAACTGTGACATGCGCTCTTTGAGAGTTTCGAACCCGAAGTCAATCGAAGGTAGAGCGGCGGCCATAGCAGGTGTTTCGCGCCCTGCGCGAACTGGAGGCGACAGTCGTGATGTTGTGGCAGCAGAAGGTTCGACAGGCATTGTGTTGTAAGTAGGATTCTTCAGGTAATATATATCTAGCAGGTACTGTATCTATTGTATTACTGATAAAGAAGTTGAGCGGAAGGCCAGTGTCAGAAAGGGAGCACAGGGCAGTACGATAAGGTACTTGATGTTAAGGTGGCGCCAAGTGCGCCAAGGTGTTTCTGTTTCCACGACAACCAAGCGCGACTTGTTTCCATCATCCATTCCTAATAGCTTTATGCAGCATCTCTCACATCAGCCTCCATTTATCTCCCACTCCAAACCGCCTTTGCACCCACTTACCCGCGTCACCGCAGCTCCCGATCTCGTACACACTACTTCTTACTATCATGAGTGGCTTTCAAGATGTCCGTGATGTCATGGATATATCTGGTCCCATCGAAGGCATGCCAAGACCACCCCCGGCAAAGAAACAGAAGACAGTTGAGAAACGACCAGGTACATTCTTGCTCTTCATGATGTAATTTTGTGGTGCTTATTGGATATTAGATGGTATCACTCGAGAGCTTTTCGCGTTGTTAGGCGAGAACCCACCGCCAGTAGCGATTGTCGAGAACAAGTTTAAAGAGAAGCCAAAATGGATGGGAAAGGCCAATCCATGGTACGCAAATCCCCTCCCTACTCCTCCTTCCTTATGATCCATTTGCTAACGGCTGCGCTCAGGGTGTGGAAAGGCTTCAAGAACGAAGCACGACACGACGACCTCATCCTCTACCATTGGGAACGCAAGACTGACGCATCCGACGACCTCACTTACCAGTTCAGCAAGTTCGATGTAAAAGTGGATGTCCCCGAGTACACCAATGACGAATACGAAGGGTTCAAGAATGACGACTGGTCCCGTGATGAGACTAATTACCTCCTCTCGATGTGCCGCGAATACGATCTACGATTTCCCATCATCTGGGACCGGTATGAATGGCCCGATAAGAAGAGAAGCCTTGAGGACTTAAAGGCCCGATACTACACAGTTTGCCGGGGCCTCATGGAACTGCGGACCCCAGTGGGTCAAATGTCACCGGAGGAGACTATCGCCTTCAAACTCACAAATTTCGAGAAGGACCGTGAAGTCACGCGGAGAGCAATGGCAGAGCGCCAGTTCAACAAAACCGATGAGCAGATTAGAGAAGAGGAGATGCTATTAACGGAGCTCAAGAGGATTGTTGGTAACCAGGAGAAAATGTATGAGGAGCGGCGAGATCTATTCCAGCGCCTCACTTACCCAGGAACAAGTGGGTCTATTGCATCATATACCGGAAGTCAAGGACTTGCGCATCTCCGAGACATGATGCTTTCCACAAACGACAAGAACAAGAAGAGAAAATCAATCGCAATGGGACAGGCCAATGGCGGTAGTGACGCAGCTCAACAAACTCCAACCTCAGCAAACTCTACAGACAGAGGAGGCGTTGCAGGCAGTTCAAAGGATCGAGACGGAAAGGAAGCCAAGCGGCAAATTAGAAAGCTGACAAAAGAAGAAGAAGTGAACTATGGCGTTTCACAGCACGAGAAATTATCTTCTGGCGTAAAACTGCGATCCGCATTGATCTCGACCAATGTCAAGGGGGCAACTGCTGCAAAAGTCGCAACGGCACTCACACAACTAGGTATTGCGCAGAAATTGACTATGCCGACGGCTAGGACCGTACAAAAGTACGAACAACTGCAAAGTGCGGTGGGAGTGTTACTAGATAGCAAAAAGCTATTAGAAAAGATGGAACACGAGGCGAGGATCTTGAAGGCACAATTGGAAATGAGGGAGCAAGAGAGCTGATCTTAATAGAAGGGGGGGGGTTGAATCACGATGGGAGGCATGTTCCCAATTGCATCATGTAATGTCACTACCTAGGTATTCTGAAGCAGAGCGGTTTATGTTGTACATTACAGGTTCGTTGAATTGTGGCAAAGCTCCTCATCGAAAAAAAATACCTAACAATCCACCACAGCCCGCTGTGCAACTTTGTTCTCATGCTCCAAAAAAAAACATACTATTACTTGCACGCTCCGCAATCCAAGAACAGAATGGAAAACAAAAAAATGCGACACCTACAGCACAACTTCAGTCCTCCTTAGCTTTAGTATCAGAGATTCCAATGGCCTTTTGGGCGATCTCGACACTCTGTGCAGGAGTAGCCGGCGACTTCTTGAGGATCACTGCTCCATTGTCATTCTTGCTGATCACAATAACACTACGTATAGTGCCCTTGGCTCCCTTAATCTGCAGCCTCTCGTGGAGCTCATACTTCGGGTCGCAGAGCAAAGTGATATCGGCCAAGTTCTGCTTGGACTTGAACTTCTCATTGGCAGCGGGCAAATCGCTGGAAAGGCCAAAGATGGCATATCCCGCGTCCTTGAAAACGGCCGTAGAATCCCTGAAGGCGCAAGCTTGAGTTGTGCAACCAGGAGTGGAGGCTGCGGTAGCAATATCAATGTCAATGCTGGTGCTCTTATTTACATATATCCAACGCGTTTGTGGGCCGACATACCTTTCGGATAGGCGAAAATCACAATCCCCTTTTCAGAGTCCTTAATGAGAGCAGAGAGAGTAGTGGTTTCGCCGGCATGTGTCTGGACCTCGGGGAGGTCATCGGGTAGGGCATCGCCATCTTTTAATCCTCCAGCTGAGGTGGTCTCGTCGCCGCTCTTTGCTGCAGCGGCAGCGGCCTTCTTGGGGGCGGCTGGCTTTTTCTCGTTTGTGCGCTTTTTCTTAGCAGCAGGTACGGTTTCTTCGGTGGTAGTTACGGCAGGCGACTCTCTTTTAGCGGCATTGCGTGTCGAGCGGCGAAGAACGGGAGCAGCAGACATGGTGATTGATATACCTCTTGCAGTAGTTGTGTTTTGGAGTGGGCGGAAGAATTTTGGGCGCGTGAAAAGGAAGATAGGGGAGCGGTGAAATATGCTTGTTGGTAAACAAGTCGAGTGGTGAAGAGTGCTGGAGAGGGACGCGTTGTGCGGGAATTTATACTCGACGAGGCTGGAGTTGATAATATCAAGTTTGCACCCTGTACCTCTTTCAGAAGTTGCTTGGACTTTATTCCATTCCTACCATCCCCCATGATGCTTGGATAGATTATTTACGATGTATTTACATCCCGCTGTAAAAGCGTAGGCAATCTAATTTTTTACCACGTCCTCTCCATCCATGGATTCAGGACAGGTAAGGGGACGGAAGATGTCTTGTTGATAGGGCACATTCTGCACAGCAGAGCAGAGCAGAATATGGCACATATAGAGTGGATGCTTCGCTCGAAGCGACATGTACTTAATGTCTATAACTCGCAGCAGCAACAGCAGCAGCTGGCGTGCTGTACCTTGTAAAACCACTTCTCATGCAGACGGGCGGCAAGACGGGTCCAGATCCAGATGCTTTCGAGTACTAAGCACTGTAGTTTGCCTTCGCTTGCTACCGATCACGTCGCGGGAAGCTAGTGCTGAGCACCTGGTACTCAAAGTACTCAACGCAATGCAAAGCAAGTCCCGACCACAACACCTCCCCTCACTGGACGCAGTTGCTCTTGAGAATGCTGATATAATTGAACACCGGGTAGACCGGGTACTCAGTACTTTCCTGCCAGTTAATAGCCATATTGGGTGTGATATCTCGGTCTTGCTGATGTTCGCCTTGTGCACTTCCGACCTACTGCTTAAGTAACTATCTGAAGAATTACATGGCCTGCTATCAAGTACTACTCCACTATATTTAAATATCAATCGCCCTGATCGACATCTACTTAACTCACTTGATACCCACAAGTCAATCCGTTTGATTCGTCCAACGGATGTCTACCTGCCTTCAATAATCCTCCTCAACAGTGGTTGACAATACCATAGGATCTGCCGAATCCCCCCCCCCCCCCCACACAGCTATTTCTTACGGCCTAGACAACAGTTTCCCGCATTAAAAATCAAGGCAGATATTACGAATCCTGCCGTCAGCCACACAAAAACATACATCCGCTTTCCTAGGTAGGCGCGAATGTTAAATTCCGGGGCGCTCTCATATACCCCTCGAAACACCACATACAAAACAGTGGATACTAGTAAACAGCCCTGCAATGAACGATATTGCGTCAACTACATAAGAATTTCGGCGATTGAAGGTGCCAAACCAGCCTGAGAAATCGTTAGATAAGGTCACCAGCTATAAAAATAGAAATTAGTCTCACCTATCACAAAGCTGACAAACAAAAAGCTAATTCCAACAAAAAGCATGCGAACATCCAGTGACTGGCCATTTTGGCATATGATAAAGCATCGGTAATATACGATGGGATTGCAACTGGTTCCATGAGTTAGTTTTGGGTCTATTCCTAGCAGCGTTTGCGGCAGTCCTGGCTGGCCACCATTGTCGTCTTTTGCAAGCAGGACGGCGATGCCGGGCATGAGCTGCTGTCTATGACAGTGACGTTAACAGCAAAGCGATGAGAACGGTTTACTGTCAGCGATTAAGGACAAGACGGTTGCGAACACTGATTGCTAATTGCTGATATGGAGAGCTTACTTGTAGCCCCCTCCAGCAGTTGCAACAGTAATATCGTCATTGGGTCAAAGGAATACAACGACTTCAGAGTCTTACAGAATGTTACACCCTCTGATTCGTATCCCTCGCAATAATTCCAAAGGCCAACCTGGTAGAAGCCTCGCAGTCCTAGTGTTTGCGCAATCGAGTTAACCAGCATGGCATTGGGTAGCTTCGAGGTATCACCTGTGGTGAGGAACGTCAGCCAATGGCACCGTAGGAACGACTCCCTCCTACCTGTGATACGTCGATCGAGAGTCGAGAGAAAACAGATGCTGGTAAGAACATGAGTATTACAGGTATTTCTCAGCAAGACAAGAATAAGGAAAATGGTGGCTACTAGAGTACAGGACTGTGCAGTGACGACTAGTAATGTTTCGTCCTGTGTCTCGCTGGGCAAAGTATCCCGAGGCATAGGAGGTGACTCCGGTTTCTCTCTAATGGATTTGATGCTTCCATATGCTCGCCGGCCACATTCAAATATAAATTGCTATCGAAAGAAAAAACTGTACTGATAGTCAGGCTGTGCCTTGCTCTAAAATGTTTAGTTTAAAAAAAAAAAAAACAAGGCCGAGCCGCTGGAATTATAGGTGGGCAAGAATAAGGTTCTCTTCGATAGAATAAGAATTAGAATTGCAAAAAGGTTTATTGCTGTTGTTGAGAAAGCCGCACATGAGTACTCAATTGTAGAAGTAAATTTACACCTCCGAGAATTACAAGTACCTAGCTGACAAAATCTTCAGAAAAGTCCATAGACCTCCTCAATCCAGTACTTAGGTATGATAATTCTCATCGCCACTGCTCTTAGGCAAGCCCAAGACCCACCAGTACTACTAGTGCCCCATCATGCTGGGCTTGAATGAAGGAGATAGATCTGCTTTGTTTACAATCAGGTTCTTCCCGGTACGAGAACATACGCAATTACTTATAGTATTACTCCGCTAGAGAGTTGGCACCCGCTAGATCAGCTTAGTGGCGTAGGCATCTACAAACCTCTTCTAGTCTCTCAAAGTTCTCTTGAAGGCCTAGAAGCACCTAAAATTATACAGGTTTAATTCCAAGCTTGATTGATCTACGAACCGTATTATAACGAGCGTCCTCTTTCAATTCGCACATGACATCCTCTTCCGAACCCGAACAACCATGTGGTTTGGGGGCATCAAGATGGTGAGACTTCAATGTCTGTTTGTTACGTATACTCTTCTGTTCCGTTGCAGCATAGTTTGGGGTATCTAGACAGACACGAATATTGATGACAATGTTTCGTGGGATGAGTCCGTTCCTAATAATGTTTCGACATTCCCATATTCCCATCCGCTTCACTGCCGTTTGGACAGACTCCTGCGCACACATCACCAGAAACATCATTAATCTCTGAAATGTACCAACAGTAGCACCGAATTTCGCCCCACAGCGACCCTCTCCTCAAATGAAACTGAAATCATAAGCTTGACTGCAAGCGAACAAGCTCAGCACCATTGCCCATGAATACGCAGTCATGTAATCAATACCTTTGAGTTTTGCAATCGATCATATGGAAATATCACTTATGTTGGCGCACACAACTCGCCCTTCGTACAGCAAAACAATGCTGCGTCGAACCAGCCTCTAGAAGTTACAACTCAGCTCAACGGCAGAATTCGCATACGTATGGATCGTCTTCCATTGCACCATTGCTCATTTACTAATGACTTTAATAGTTCAAGGACAAACCCATAAAATCAACGATACCTTATGCTATTGCCATAGGAGTGGTGACTTATTAAATTCTGGAACTGTAGAAGCCTATCTAAAGACTATTGTCGATTAGATGCGTATACACTCATTCATTGACTGTCTTTAAATTCCCGCTAAATCTTGTCTTAGACAATAACCCCTTTGACATTGTTACAATCTTAATAGGTAACGGTGATTTCGTTGAGATAGACGACTTCAAGGCTTCATTAGAGAATTCAGGGCTGTCGAAATTGGCATATGTTCCAGAGAACACAATAGCCTACAACGAGTGACCATCATTGTCCGATTTGATACTAAAGGGTAAATCTATCACTTGACTTTACTACAGAAGATACCAACTACCGTAGGCAAGAGGGCTGTGGTCTTCGTTGATTTCAAGGCCAACGAAAAGAAGATTCCTTATCTTTTGGATGAATTCACATATATGTGGGAAACACCATTCTCCCAAACAGATGCAGAGTTTCCATGCAACATTGAGTAACCACTGGATGAAACTGCTGGGGAGAGGAAGCTCTATATGGCCAACCACAACCTAGTACTCTTGTTGTCCCCCCTCCCGTTCCTCGCTGACTCGCCCAAGAATGTTGAATTCTTGATTTACGGAACCCCTGCTTTGGCGCCCAACACAGTCGAAATCAGCCGGATCAGCGGGGTCGAAGGATTTGGTTCTTTGGGACTCCAGGCTAACAATTGCTACGGTAAGATTTGTTCGATAATACTGGCAAGTCTGGAGCGCATGCTAAACCAATGCATAGCCATGTGGGGTCGATATCCCAACTTCTTGCTGATTGATTTTTATGACTCCGGCAGTGGTTCCGTATTTAAAGTACTAGCAAAAGCTAATAATGTCACATATCTAGGGGGTTGTTGCGGAAAAGTGAAGTCATTTGCGACTGGATCTCCATTTGTAAACCCGATAGCCATTTTTGTTCTTTTTGGTATTCTTCATCTTAAGGTAAATTAACTCCAGTCTTCATGCCATATCATTTCTGAGTATGTTTCTGCTTCATTAGATAGAGTTTTGGTTGCTGTTTGTACAGTTACGTGATAAAGGTAGGGAAACGTTTGTCAAGTCTTATCAGAAACCGCTAGAAGTGCTACTTAATAACCGCAAATTTTAGGTCAGAGAGCAAGAGTATGTATAAACCGACACTAGAGAATTGCATTCAGTTTTCTAGAAGACCTCAACTAAACGTGGTTGTTGGTTGCTGAGGGTTTTTCGTGGTTCATTTGGCGTGTTTCTTCACTTTTGTCTGTACTTCACTGGTGTTTTGAAATACAGAGGCTATTATTGATACCAGACATGATATTACCACCCGTAGAACTTGAAGCCCCTCCTTGCAATAAAATACCATTGCTCTCGTCGCGAGATAGGACATGAGCTTACCCTCGAACCCCAACTCCAAATTTCATTCATGATGCCAAGCTATAGTTGTCTCACATAGCACAACCCTAACCCTAATATCACCTACGTCACACCGTCCCCCACTCTCTCCAATTACACTCCCCCTCGACGCACCCAGATACACCATCATCAGCCATGTTACTTCGACCCAGTATCCTCCATCCAGTCCTTCGGACCTCGGGCCCCGTTTTCCGCCGCAACATCGCAGTCCACCCACGGACTGGCGGCAACCCGTTTATCGAACGACAAGCAGACCGGGCCCTTCCAGGTATGTTGCACCCCCTCCTACAAACCCGGCCCAACTTCCCGGCTAATATGAAAACCCCTAGACGTGGAAGCCACGCGGCGTTTCAACCTTCTCACCATCCCCGTTTTTCTCGTCACTGTAACTGGCTCCTGCCTCGCAATCTTCAATTACCAAAAGTCGTCGTCATCGGTAGTCGCAAGTACCCTCTACTCGCTCCGTGTACATCCTCAAGCTAGAGCGTTACTGGGGGATGAAATACAGTTCAAACATCATTTTCCGATAATCTGGGGCGAGCTTAATCAGTTGCATGGGAACATCGATATTAGTTATGCTGTTAAGGGAACCAAAGGAGAGGGGATAATAAGGTTTAAGAGTACAAGAAAATCAAGGATGGGGCTGGTAGGTTACATTGAACCAAAGGCGGGAGGTGTCATGAATACTGATGAGAGGACAGTTTGAGACCGAGGAGTGGTACCTAGAAACTAAGGATGGCCAGAAACTGACCCTACTAGATGGTACACAGATGGTTCCTAAATCGGAATGAAGTCAAAAGAAACACAGTGCCCGTGTGCAAATATTTTCTACTTGTATAATAGCTGTTTAGTTGCATATTTACAGTGCTTAAATATATAATACATCAAAAGATATCGTCAAAATAAGTAAACCTGAAATAATCGCAGCTCCTCTACTTATAGATTTCTGCTTCCATACAGCACGGATTGATTCATCCTCATTCCAGTCAATCATAATTACATATCAATTGTCTCCTCGAATTTCAAGACGCCGTCTTTTCTTAGAACCCCATCAACGCCGGTAAGCAATGAAGAAACACTCTGCTCAGAATCTTGTGCCACCAAAACTAAGCCCGAAGCCTTAATACTTTGCGCTAGAGCTGGTACCGTATCCTATTGGTGTTAGTTTTTATATCACAGAACCAGACAAGAAAATGGGTTTACCAGCAGGCCAGATGGGCATATTAAACCCATCAAATTGTTGCCAGAAGCAAATCTCACTGCATCTTTCACCGAACAACCGTTGTTCACGCCTGATAACGGTACGTCGAAGACGTCTAATGCGCTCTGAGCCGTATCATTAGAGAAGAACACGGGATCTGATCAAGTTAGGAGTCAGCTCCAACGGCGAAGACCACCGAGCACATACAATTAGGCTGTTTCCAGTTCAAAGCAGTGCATACATTCATGTCAGACGAAGAGAAGACGATTGATCTCGTAAGGTCCAGAGAACTCTGTTTCAACGCCCTCGCATGGTCGAAGACAGTACCAAGGATAGTGTCAACAAAATGATTTACATTCTGTGACTGGCCTTTCCCAGTTGGATGGATGATATTTAAATCGATGTGAACACTCGGCGGCAACCTGGAGAGGACTTCTCCGAGACTGAAGAAGGATTTGGCAAGTAAACTATAGGCCTGTGAAAGTGTAACCATGCCCACCAACTGTTTCCATACATCTTCTTGATGTTGATTCGAATTCACCTGGAACTGTGCAAAAGATATGTTACGAATTGGAACATCTAGCCCGGAAACCGAAATCGACGTTTGCGGATACAACACCGGCACCGAATCTCCTGTCAACTGTATATGTAGTCGTATGTACTCACCAGCAAGTGAGGACCCGGTTATTAGTGCGCTCGAATGTTGATCTAACTGACTTGTAGCTTTCCAATAGGTCGCAAAGTGAGTAATCTCTAAAGGAGCACCTTGGAACGGGTTAATAACCCGGAATTCGAACGAAATTCGACCAATGGCACGCAGGCGTGTGTCGAAAAGAGGCAATACACAGTGTCCCGCGTTGTTGATTCGGAATGTATCAGCCAAGGCGATTGTTCTGGCCAGGACTTTCGACCCAAAAGTTGGGTAGATGTCGAAGTCTATGGAAAATGTCTCCAGAGTATCAATCTGGAAGGAGACAAACCTGGAATCTTCGTTGAGGGGCAACAGGAGGTTTCGAGGTATCAAATCTGATGATTTCGAGGAAATTGTGAGTCGAGCTGCCGGATATTTGCTATCCTGGTCAAAGTGCACTGCCTCTGCGCCCAATTCTTCGAAGGACAACTGAACGAGAGTTTTATTTTCCAGGAAATTGTGTCCATACCTCCGGAGCGGAAGAATCGGAGGGGGTAGCGACAAATCAGGAATGCCATCCGAGTCAATCGCCATACCCATCCCTGACGGTGTAGACGCTATTGAAAGAGGCGATGGACCATGCAATACAGGACCCGCAACTCCAAGCCCTCGTCCTGCGGTAGACAATAGCTGAACACAGTCCATGTGACCTTCCCACGCTGCATAGTACATTGCTGATAGTCCCTTCTCATCTAAAACGTCTGCATGCGCGCCACTATCTAGCAGGACCTGGACGCAGTTGAGGTGACCTTCACTCGCTGCGTGGAAGATCGGCGTCCATTGGAATAGTTTATCGGGCTCGTTAACATTGGCGCCGTACTTGCGTAATATCAGTAGAAGTTGTACTGAGCGGCCAGAGCGTGCAACCAAATGTTGCGGAAAGAGGCCTTCGGCGTCGGGAAGTATAGATGCGCCATTATCGAGAAGGATGCTCGTAATTTCTTCAAAACCGTACTGACAGGCAAGATTTAGCGGAATGAAGTCCTGTTCATGCCGAGGGTCAATTCGGGCTTTAGATGCAATGAGCTGACGCACACAATCTCGCTGGTCGTGTGTAATGGCGTGTATGAGAGAGGTATAGTTATCATGATCCATTACATCAATGGTTGAGGGATTGACGGAAATTAATGGTTGAATCATGTCAACAAAGCCATGCATGGCCGCATAGTGAAGAGGAATCCTCCCATAGACATCCGGTCGCGCCACATCAACCCCATTTTCCACTCCAGCCCTCAACACACTAAACTTACCGGCAATGACAGCTTCATGGAGACAGTTTCTCTCATTGATCTCGTCCTCGGCGTGGAAATTTACGAGACCCGAGTCTCCTAGGACCTGGAGAGATGGTTCTGAACCCTCACCAATCGATGCAAGAAAGACTGCTGTAGCCTTCTCGCATGCCTTGTCAGACGCCCCCGGTCCCCTCAATTGGTTTATCCATTCCTTGAGAACTGTCGTATTATCCGAAAGGACGGCATTGCGGATATCCGCATCTTTGTCATCTTCACCCGTTGCGATGTCACGTCGGCTGCTCTCTGTCGTTTTTTGAGTAAATTCGATATTCTCTCCTTCGGCCCAAGCCTCAAGCTCTAGCAGACTTGTCGTGGCCTGGTCGGAAAGTTCTGATATGACTTCGCGGTTGAAACATGGCTGAACTTCTACTGCCCTGGAGATGTAGAGTTCCTTGGTTCGTGACTAGGAGTACACGACGTAAGAAGCTAACCCAACAGATTTCTAGAATCTACGGTTGTCGTACCTTTGAGGATTTGTCCCACTGCGTACTATTAGTCAGTCAAGCATTGCCGCCACGCTCGATGTATGATCACCTTTTTCAAGATCTTGGAGAAAGCAGTAGCATTAATCTCCACGAACTGCTGCAACTTACTAAGGTCATGTTCGAACTGTTGAAATCCCTCTCGTAGTGTAATGTAGGTAGTTGATACTTTAGAACTCTTCCCACCTCGGGATTGGATAACCTTCTTTTTATCGACGAGCGTTTTTAACCGCAATTTGAGCTTAAGATACTGTCAGAAATCTTACAACCCAAGCGTGGTAGGTCACCTGCCTCAGCTTCTTTTTGTAGATAGAAGGCATTCACTTTCTCCAGTTCTCTTTCCTGTTTGAACTGTCAGAAGTTATGTTGCACTGGCTTCTTCGGTGAACTAACTAGTCTGAAGAAAAATGTCGCCTTGTTGGCTTGTAATGTGGCCTGTGGATCGGTCGACGCCCGTGGTGCTGCTCCCCCATGGCTGTTAGATGGCAATTGTACACCCGTACCACCAGCTACCAGTGATTTGATGAGCTAAAGGTTGGTGTCAACACCACGTCCTAGTTCTCGAGGAAACTGCCTAGGTTCCGACCTTCTTGAGGCCCTTATAGTTGACAAAGCTGGCGGCATAGTCAGGGACATCCAATTGCCGCTTTGCGATCGTTTTTCCGAACTTCCTAGACTTCTGCCTGAGCTTCTATGATCCTGGATGAACAAGGAAGAGGGATGGACACCATACATCCTCTTGTTCGAGGACCGTTACCGCTCAATATCCACAAGCGCAGCTGGGCAACGATTAATGTGTCAGAGGATGTTAGAGCCGCACGTTCGAAGGTCTAGCGAAACCGGTTGCTGCTGAAGGTGTGTAATAGTAGGGTAGCTCAGAGGCCAATTGAAGATGAAAGCAAACGAAAGACTCTTATTTTGCCGGGAAGAGCGAAAGTGACGGGACTTGGAGACTTGGAATTTGTCGATGTAAGAAAGTACCAGGAGAATATAATTATAATACTTTAGGTAGGTGGGGCAGTTGCGGGGTGAGCATCTAGCTCAGACTGGCCTGCTGTTCAATATGATGGGTGAGGAGGTTGCGATAGAGTGTATAAAAGTAGTTTCTAAAGTAGGGTCGACGTCAATTGATAACCAATCCCACAGCCACGTGCTGAAGTTACATATAATACCAAGTCCACTGTCAATTCGTCTGTGGCACTCAGCTCTCTACGGCTCTACGGTAGTGGCTTTATACATTCACCTACAACCTGTCTGACGGACTCAAAACCTCCAGATCCGCGCAGACGACAGTTGGAGGAGTACAAGAGCGCAGGGCGACTTATTTTTCTCGCCCTTTGTGTCACGACTTCTCACTCACAGGACCGAGGGGCCCAGGAACCTATACCTTTCTTTTCAGCATCACAGGCACAGAGATTGGGTTTTTGATTCCATTACACGTGCACTCGGTGCCCTTATTACATCCGGCCCTTGCCGCGCAAAGATGATCCATCAAAATGTTAAACCAGGACATCCACCGAAGTTCTCGAAAAGTCACAATTCAACAATACTCACAATTCAACAATACAATCATGCAAGGGTAACCACAAATGAAGAAAATTACAGAAGTATCTGCCCTGCTGCCCAAATGAGTGATGACAGAGGACTATGTCAACGAATGAAGCCAAAAGAAATAAAGCCATAATAGGTTTCGTCGAGAACCTACGGCAAAGATCAGGGCAATATAAAAGTCCAAGGGTACACAAAGGAAAGCACAAACTAGCAGTTGAGACAAATCACAAATCACAAAAACACCTGATATCACTGCCCCCGTCTTTCACCATCCCTCCCTTTTCCCGAGAAAAAAAAAACAATATACAACATGCTAGAACTCGAGACTAGAAATTTTGTGCGATTCCACTGTTGCCTTGTTGAGGAAAATGTGTGTTTGTGGGCGTCTCTATTTGGGTATTTCGCCTCGCCTGAACCTCCCTGATGACAGGAGGAGATCCATAGGCGGCTTCCGGATACTGCTGGTAGGGCCCTGAATAATTGTGACCGTCGTCGTACCCGCCGTCGACCCCATAGTGCTGCACATCATAATGCCCCGGTGGTATCCCATTATCGGATTGATCGGAATGGGTCATGGTAGAGTAATTAGACGAAGCGTTTGAGATCCCACGATGGATTCCCCCAGTGTTTCCAGAAGGCAGAGTGCCCGTCATTGCAACAACGACGTTCGAGTCCGCAGTTCCTGGCCGGTTGCCAGGAGGCGTAGTAATCAGTGGCGCATTCGACATATTGCCATCCATACTTGGGGCCGCGCCTGGAGACGTTGGCACTCCACCGTATCCATTTCCGTTCTCCTGGTAATTCCCTTCTATGAAAGCCAACCCAACGGGCGATAATGGTTGAGATGTTCCTACACTCGAGCTCAGATTTGACACCTTTCTACCTCCATTCGTTGATCCCCAGCCACGATAACCAACCGAGTCCTCAACCATGTCGTACGTGCCATCTTCGCCATTGCTACTCGTCCCGCCTCCACCCAGCATTCCGGTCGGAGAAGAATTGGGATTGTAGCCGTACTCTTCGACCTCCTTTCTACTCTTTTCTGTATTCTCTTTATCCCTCCGACGCTTCTTCCAGAAAAATAATAACGCAATCGCAATTAATGCAACCCCAATAATTGGCACAACTACAGCGATTACGACCTTGGCCGTTCCGTTCATTCCGCTATTCGATCCATTGTCGCTGCTTGCCGAATTAGAAGCATTAGGAGTTGCAGATGCGCTACTTGACGTAAGTGCAGCCTGGCCAGGTGTTGTCGTCGGTTGCGCATCTGGAATCGTCGAGAGGACCGAAGTGCTTATGACAGTAACTACACTCCCGCTCTTGGATTGAGTAACCACGAGAATGGTACTCTTGCTCGTGACATCAGTGCCTGGTGTAGTCGGTGGGGTGGTTGTGGGAGTGGTGCGCGGGGCGGTAGTCGGGGTGGTGGTGGTCGGGGTGGTGATCGGAGTGGTGTTTGGGCTAGGCTGGGAAGATGGTAGTATTATTGTTCGTGGAGGTGTAGTTTCCGCAGGTGGATCGGTTGGAGCTACAGACGGCTTTCAGATTCACGCAAATACCTCAAAGGAATATACCACTACGTACCGGTAGAATTGGAGGCCATTTTTGATCATGTGCTCGAAGCGACTGCACGAACGAATGAGTGTGAAGAGCTGAACCGTCGCACGCTACACGACGTTCCTGAGGGCCAAGTCGCTCTAGATGGCTATCGAAATAATAGTGTGAAATGCTTCGAACGGCGAGAATCCGCACGCAGCGAAGAACAAGCTGATGGAGGAGTAAGGGGGGAAGACGATGCGAGACGCGATTGAGACCTAGCGCCACACACGTTCGAGTACGGCTTTCGGTTTCACGGCGAGGGACGACAGCGACTACAAACTAATGCGTGTATCAAAGGAGCGGAAAGGGTCGGATGAAAACTGCGATGCAAAAAAAGCGATGAGAATACCTAAACCATTTCACTACAGAAAGGAGTTCGGAGGGTGAGCGGGCGATTGAACGAACACCGGAGAATTGAGTGACGGATTCTGGTAAATGTAGAGCGCCCTGGATAAACCACTCGGAATTTGATGCAACAAGGATTAGATCAATTATTTGGCTTTATTTTCAATACTGTACATTGCTTTAAATATAACTTAGCATGCTACTGTTGAGCTCTTGTTCTACGTCTGGGCCTTTGACGTGAAGAAAAGCCCCCTCCAAAAACCCCAGTACCCACACCTGCGCACCCGAAAAGCAAAACCATCTGGGCAATCATGCGATGTTAAGATTTGAAGGGATGTCAGAATTACATACTAAACCTAGGAAGATACCATAGAATTCCAAAAATAAGTTCTATGAAATCCTGAATGACTTGTAATGACCTCCTCTCTTTCGGCTGTGGTTTTGTTCTTCAAGAAGAAATGTGCTAGCTGAAAACGTTCTCGCCATGGTTGATTTCGATAATACTTTAGTGGGGGTCCTCCGTTTCAGGTGAGGCTCATGTGAGGCCGGTAGACATCTATTAGCCTCACATGAGGGTGACTGAAATATCATGTTGATGTGAGGATATTTGTTGGCTCATGGTAACCTCTCAAACTTATGACTATCCTGCCACTGTCACTCACGCAAATCATTCGGGCAGATTTGACACACTATCCTCAGTTGAAATTCTCATGCCACAGTAACTAGTCTGGTAGGAGATGTTAAGTTTTCTCACAATCAGCATTTTGGAGATTCTTGTGCAATGCTGCACAAACTAAAAACTCTGTACCTTCACAGCCAAATAAAATAATACACAGCAGTTATTCAGTAATGGAGTTGTCACTTCTGGGAATTACTTTTAGCTCTACAGTTATTTTCTGCTGAACTGATAATTTTAATCTTACAGATACATCAGCAACATGTATTTTTGTCACTGGGAGACCCTGGGAGTATTTGGGAGTTGTCAGACCACAATACCAGGGTGGTCAAATCCCAGAGTTGACTGGACCGATGCATGTCTGGAAAAAGGTATTCTTTCACATGTAATTTACCATAGACCATATGGCCTACAGTAACCTCCCATAACACCGATAACACCAAAAAATACACAGTACATCAGCAAAATGTATTTTAGATGCTGGAAGTCTCCAGGAGTGTCTGAGAGGATGTGGAGTGTAAAGTTAGATGTGTCAATCTCAAGACCCTACGAGGGCATTCCGGCCGGCCTTCGGAGTAACTGAGATCTCTGATTACTGGTACAGGAGTGCCATGTGAGTGATTGTGATAAGTTTGGGAACACCTCGGAGCGCCGGAGAGAACTTTGGGTGCACCTGGGAGTACCTGGGTGCGCCAGCGAGAAGTCTGGGTGCGCCGGCAACAAGTCTGGGTGTGGTGTCAACAAGTCTGGGTGCGCCAACGACAAGCCTCGGAGCGCCGGCGACATGTCTGGGAGCACCTCGAATAACAGTAGAGAAGTCTGGGAAAAACAACATCTTCTTTGGAAACGCTGCTGGTGCGCCTGGAAATCGTAGCTACTACTTATCATTCAACGATTGTTAAAACTCATGTATTCAGTTTGTATTCTCATCTATGTATCTATGTATCAATGTATCTAGGTATCTATATAGCACCCATCACACACGGTATATCTGGACTGGCTGCAGGTGGTGTTTGGGAGCAATTCAAGGTGCCCCTGAAAATGATGATTGAGTGAACTCAGAGATACACTCCGAGGCCATGATCGAGCGAGTTTGGAGATGCACTTGGAGCGGTAATCGAGCGTATTTGGAGATAAACTCGGAGGCCCTGATCGAGTGAACATAGAGATGCACTCCGAGATTGTGATCGAGCGAGTTTAGAGATGCACTTGGAGGCCATGCTAGTGCGAACTTGGAGGCAGTGATCGAGCGAGTTTGGAGATGCACTTGGAGGCCGTGATCGTGTGAACTTGGAGGCCGTGTTCGAGCAGGTTTAGTGATACACTTGGAGGCCGTGATCGAGCAAGTTTGGAGATGCACTTGGAGGCCGTGATCGAGCGAGATTGAACCAGTACTTGGAGGCCGTCGATGGATGATGGCGTGCCGGGTGCTCAGACTGTAATCATCAGTGAGTTAACTCGCAACCGTGGGAATGTGACAATGTGACTTTACCTTTGAGTTCTCGTGGAGAGCTGGCTGATGGCGTTCGATCGTGTAGGGAGGTACGCCGTAAGCTGAAGCTACATTCAGGGGTCAACTCCTAATCATGAGAATGAAGGGATGACAAACAATCTTGGGTGTATGCTGTACTCGGTGTATGCTGTACTCTCGGTGTATGCTGTACTCAGTGTATGTTGTACTCCCGGTGTATGCTCTACTCGGTGTCAACTCATGATCATGGCATGGCGAGATAGAGAGGGATAACTTAACTTTGTGTTCTGCGATGATAGTTGAGTTGTGGCCGAGAAAGAGAGAGTTGGGGGATGAAGATGAGAATGATGTGGAGGATACGAGCGGATATGAGAAATCAGGGGTACGACTTGCCTGAGTGGGTTGCGAAGACCTCGTATGGATGTAATTACATGCCGGATCGGGACTCGTACGTGCCGTATCGGGGATGGTAAATTTACTCGCACATGACATTCTCTTAAGTCCCAGTTTCTCATGATGATTTCCCCCATCTCCTCTGATCTCTCTCTTTCTTGTGCTCAACTCTACCATCACCTAAAAACACGAAGTTAAGTCATCCCTCTCTATCTCTCCATGCAATGATCAAGAGTTAACACCGAGTACAGCATACACCGAGTACAAGCATACACCAAGTACAAGCATACACCGAGTACAGCATACACCAAGTACAGCATACACTGATTACTACATACACCGCGTACTGCATCATCCTAAGATTGACTGTCTCCCGCTCCCAGCCAGTCTCTCATCTCTCGGCAGACCATGTTGTACTCAATTCTCTACATTGCTACAATTACGAGTTAACCAATGAATACAGTCTCAGCTCCCGTCGAGCCTCCCTCCCGAACTACCGCCTCCATGTACTCCTCCAATCTCGCTCGATCACAGACTCCAAGTGCATCTCCAAACTCGCTCGATTACAGCCTCCAAGTGTATCTCCAACCTCGCATGATTCCGGCCTCCATGTTCGCATGATCACGGCCTCCAAGTGCATCTCCAATCTCACTCCATCACAGCCTCCAAGAGTATCACTAAACTCGCACGATTACGGCCTCCAAGTTCGCACGATCACGGCCTACAAGTGCATCTCCAAACTCGCACGATTACGGCCTCCAAGTGCATATCTCCAAACTCGCTCGATCACGGCCTCCAAGTTTGCACGAGCATGGCCTCCAAGTGCATCTCCAAACTCGCTCGCTCACAGCCTCCAAGTACATCTTTACGGAGCGATGGCGGGTGTACAGAGATACAGGGGTAACGGAGGTGGACAGAGTGACGGGGAGTATACAATCGGCAGACCCCGCAGTAGATAGATATCATCCCATTTCCATCTCAGCTTATCATACAATGAAAATACATACTCTATGTTTCCCAACTTTTGGTCGCACTCGCTCTGTCCGAGATTTTGTGGCTCTACGCAATTGCGTGTATCCTCAACGCCAGGTAGTATCATATGTTCTCACCCGATTCCTACGCTCCTCAAACCAGAACCGCTCTTTCTCATGAATTTCGTTTGGATGTCGTGAGAGGTGCGGTGGGCTCTCTGCCTTCTAGCTCCGTCGTTTCACCACAATGGCCTCCCAGTGGTGCATCTCTAAGTTCACTCACTGGGCCTGTCCAGGTGCTGCTCCGATTATGCTAGACTACCATCTGCGGCCAGAATGCCCGTATGTATATATATACAGAGACTTATATAATGCATGCCATATTATGATGTAGTGAATCTTGTGACTGTAACAAAGACGAAGTTCCTTGTGGTTATGTAAGAACCACTGCTGTGAGAATATGGCACCAAGTCTCCCGCAGTGCTCTCGAAATCTCCCCCAGAGCTGCGCAGCGGTCTCAGCTGCTTTTGAAGTCTCCTGCAGATCTGCGCAGAGGTCTCAGGACCTACAAAATTTGACTATTCTATAAGTCAAATCTAATAGCATCCTGAATGCACCTCCATAACTGCAGGACCTTTCAGGAGCACCTGAGAATGCTCTTGCAGAGTCTGAGAGCACATTGCTTAGCTCCAGGGGGGTCTGGGAGCATGTAGAAGTACCTAGAAGCACTGGTGAGGTCGCCCGGAGTGTCTGGGAGGATTGCGTATTGGTTCCGGACCGATTTACATTTTGCTGATGTACCCCAGAGTTGTTTGCTGTAACTCCTGATAGTACACCTGTAATTTACCAATAATATGTTACGGGTTCTCCCTTAATAGAGGTATTGGTACTAGTCTACTTCGTGATTTACATAATGGGTTTTATAATACCACATAGTACATAATGCCAATCTGAAATAGAGTCGAAAGCTACCAGATGTATGATCTTTTGCGGGAGATCACGTGCCTCGTGTCGATTTGATAGGGAGCCTCATTGCTAGCTGATTCATTGAAAGTTTGCATACTGCGGTAGAACCGATTCGATGATGAAATAACCTTGGCCAGTCGTAAGCCTTCAAGGCTTAAGAGAGGCCAGGTATTTCTTACCACATTCACTGAACTATGCTAAGTGGGACTGGACACGTCGACTGCATTAAAAGTGTGACTGACGTGTCAGGCAGACATTAGCCAATATGCTAGTCAGCGGGACTTCAGGCCAATCACTTGTGGAGTGGAACAACTGTGGTACTCCCCGGCCAAAGCGATGTTAGCGGTTGTCCCCTAACAGAGGGATTGGTACTAGTCTACTTCGAGATGTACATAATGGGTTATGATACCGTACAGTACATAACTCCGATCTCAAAATGGAGTAGTAGTAAGCTGCCGTACGTCTGATCCTTTGGGGGAGATTACATGCCGCGTGTCAATTTGACAGCGAGCCTCATCGCTGGCGGATTCATTGAAAGTTCGCATACTACAGTAGAACTGATTTGATGATGCAATAACCTTGGCCAGTCAATAATCCTTCAAGGCTTATAGTGATGCCAGTTATTTCTTACCACACTCATTCGAACTGAGCTAAGGGGACTGGGCGCGGCAGTTGCAGGAATGCAATTGATGTGTCAGGCAGACGATAGCCAATATGCGATTATGTGGGACTTTGAGCCAATCCCTTGTGGAGCGGAACAACTTGGGTACTCCCCAGCCAAAAAGAAGAGTCTCAGCCTCTGTATGGTGCGTCTGATTGATGAAGACGTTGGGCAAAGTCAATAAGCCCCGATAAGCCCCCGACTCCCTGGCAGGGAACACACAAGTAGGGTTAATTCACTATCAGTCAATAATACTGATGTGGTACGTCAATTCAAATGGCGACAGAGCAATGGTGGGTCACCACGTAAGCCTCTGAAAGCAGGTAAGCCAAATAGCCTCTATGGTGAAGGTTGTGTGTTAATTTATTAAGCAATCTGTTTGAAGCCCTGCAAATAACCACGTCAGGCGACAGAGAGGTATCGACTATTCGAAACAAACAAGTTGCAAGATATCTAAGTTGAAGTTACTGTTTGATTAAATCTTATTGCCGATGATGGCCTGATTCTTATCAGGAGCATAACGCTGCAAAACCAATTATGGAATTACACCATAACCTTTGGGATGTGTGGTCCTCTATCATTGAGCCTGGCTTGTAATAAAAGAGTACTCCATGTTATGACAGATGAGATCATAGCTAAGGTTCGGACGCAAACTTCAGTAGTCCAGGAAAACCTATAATAGCACGACAAGAGCTCCGGCTTTTGGATGGGTAGCCCCACAATTACAAGCGATACCTACCTGCACAAGACGAAGCTGAAATATTATTTAGTTTCTCGTTCTTATTTTATTATTATCATTATTACCAAGTATATTACGATCATCTATTAGGATTGTACGTGGATCCCCCGCCCAATGCCTGAGCATAAATTCGATAACAAGTATGACATGATAATATTTGTCTTATCTACTATACTCGATCAGCTTGAAAGGAAAGATCAGATATTTGCCGCACAGTGTGTCTGGTGGTTGGCAAGTATAATACAATATATGGAGATCCTGCTCTTTCATCGACGATTTAATATATTCCCATTATATTACGTTAGAAACTGCATAGTAACTCCATTACCTGAAATCAATAAGAAGGTGCATTTAGAGCAAGAAATACCCGAGCTAGAATTAGCAGAGGATATTATTGAAGAATCAGAGAGACCAAGCTTACGAAAGAATTTGGCTACGACCTGAATAGTAATAGGATCTAGTCGAAGTGGTAGAGTGTTTAAACCAAAGATGATTAAGCAAAAGGAGTTAGGGAAATGATATCCCAGAAGAACAAATAGACAGTTACAGGTTATCTGGAATTCGCTACGAAAGGACCGCTTAGTGTTATAAGCCAGCAATACAGGTGGAATAGAATTGACATCTACTATTGAGTCTGTGAAAGATGAGGATTTGAGGGAGATTACACTTAAGATGTAATATTGCCAATAGTATCTGAACGCCTGATTTATCCAGGATATAGAAGAGGGAATTTACGAAAGATACGTGTCAATATTAATTGTGCTATTGATGAGCAATATATTACTGCCACGATATTAATCAATCATTGAGATTGATTATACGAATATACTTTATGACAACAATCAATCCCCAAGATTAATTGGTCAAATATACTTTACAATATTAATTATTCAACGAGATTAAATATACGAGTTAGATGTATTGTCAATATCGTATCGCACCACAATACGATTTAGTTGCTATTCACTTAATAGCTTCTGATACGACCATCCATATGTGTTTCCTTTGCGTATATGATATATACAGACTCCTTACTCACTTTGTCTGGGAATACGCATAAGACGGTTTAATAAAGAACTACGGCAGAGTGTGATTAAGTACGTACATTATTATCGAAGTATACTTAGAAGTATAGTTACTTAGGCCATACCGACCCCGTAACAAGAGAATGGTCTCAGCCTAAGCATGGTGTGCCTGATTGATAAAGACGTTGGGCAAAGTCAATAAGACCCGATAAACCTCTGACTCCCTGGCTGGGGATAAATGAGTCTGGTTAATCACTATCAGGTCAAAATACTGTTGTGATACGTTTAATCAAATGTTGACAGAGCAATGGTGGGTCGCCACGTAAGTCTCTGAAGCAGATAAGCCAAATAGCCTATGTGGTGAAGGTTGTTTTCTAATTTATTAAGCAATCTGTTTAAAGCCCTCCAAATAACTACATCAGGCAATGGAGAGGTTTCAACTCTCCGAAATATACGAGTTGCAAGATATCTAACGTGAAGGTACTGTTTGTTTAAATCTTATTGTGGAAGATGTCCCGAGAGGGAGTGTAATGCTTTAAAACCAATCATGCAAATACACGATAACCTTTGGGATGCATGGTCTTCTATCTAATAGCCTGGCTCGTAATAAAAGAGTACTCTAAGATATGACAGATGAGATCATAGATAAGGTTCGGACATAAACTTTGGTAGTCCAAGAAAGGCTATTAAAGAACGACAAACCTCTGGCTTTGGAAGGGTAGCCCCACAAGCATGAACAATACCTACCTGTGAGAATGAAGCTGAAATAATATTGATGTTTTCAGTTCTTATTATTAATATTATTACCATCATGTATATTAGTATCATCTATTAGGATTGTACGCGGTTCCCCCGCCCCATGGTTGAGCACAAGTTCAACAACGTGTGCGATATTATACTATATGCTGTATCTTATCTATCAGATTGATTTGAACAAAAAGACCAGCTGTTTGCAGCACAGCGTATTAGGTGGCTGGCAAGTATAACCCAGTTCACCGAGACTTTAATGTTCTCTTGACATTATAGAATCTTCACATCAGATTACATGAAGAATTCAGAGGTCACCCCGTTAGATCAACCCTTGAAGCCAAGTGTTTCAGAATCCAATATTTCCAAATTACAATTGGAACTCGATAATTCTCAGCTACATTGGGAATTGGATACAGATCATCATCCCATTTCGATTAAACTGCAATTAGCGGAGGCATGAAGCATACTTCCTGTTGATCGGAAAACACGATCTGGAAGAATTGTTAAACCAGTTAATCTTTCTAATAAGGAATTAAGAAAGAGATATCCTGGTCGGAATAAGAAGCAATTGCAAAGTCTCTGAGCTTCCTCAAAGATACGCGGACTTATTGTTTAAAGTCCAGAATACAAATGAGTTTAGGAAACCGTGGTTAGTGAGGGAGATTAAGCTTTGACATCATATTGCTGATAGTATCTGAACGCCAGATTTATCAAGGAGATAGGAATGAAGGATTTTGTCAAGAGAGGTGTCAATTTGGATTGCACTATCAATGGGCAAAATATTACTGCCATGATATCAATTAATCCTGGAGATTAATTATATCAATATACTTCACGAAATTAATTAATCACTGGGGTTAATTATATGAATAAACATTGTGATATCAATTAATCATCGAGATTAATTATAAAGTGTACTCATCTGATACAACTATATATATATGTACAGTCAATATTGTGTTACGCCGCAATATGATATAGTTGCTATCTATTTAATAGCCCCTTATACGACTATACATATTTGTCCTCTGTGTGCATACAACCTATAGAGGTTTCCAATATATTTTGGTTGGAGATATGCATGAAAATTATGATAGGAACTACGGCTGTGTACCTAGTACTTACTTCAAGTATTCAAGTATACTAAGTTATAAGTATTGATACTTGTGGAGAAGTATAGTTACTTAAGAAGAGGCACCCCGATAACATAATACATCAGTTATTTACTGATAGCACAACTGAATTATTACTGAACTTTACCTGTAGCGCATGTAGTATATACTGCAATTCATAGATCATACTATATATTCATTACAGTTACTCATTTATTTGCTACTCTGACATCTCCTTTTGCATCTGTAACATGGACTCTGTTAACTCTAACATGCTTGGTTGGTCAACTCTGACAAGTACAAGTGCACACTCTGACTCTCATGACTCTTACAAGCTTGCTCCCACAACTCCGACATGCTCACTTTCACCACTCTGACAAGCTCACTTCCACCACTCTGACATGCTCACTTTCACAACTCTGACATGCTCACTTTCACAACTGATATGCTTGCTCTTACAACTCTAACATACTCACTTTTAAAGCTCTGACATGCTCACTCTCGCCTCTCTAACAATATGTCTTTGCTGGATGCAAGCTGGTAATGGTGAATCTGGCTTCACTGGTCAAGGTGAAATTGACTTTGCTGGGAGCAAGCTGGTAGCAGTAGATCTGGCTTTGCTGGTAAGGGTGAAACTGGCTTTGCTGAGAGCAAGCTGGTAGGGGTGGATCTGTCTTTGCTGATAGGTGTGAAGCTGGCTTTGCTGGTAGCAGTATATCTGGCTTGGCTACGAGCAAGCTGGTTGTGGTGGATCTGACTTTGCTGGTAGTGGTGACACTTGCTTCACTGGTAGGGGTGAGAATGGCTTTGCTGGTAGGGGTGAACTGGCATTGCTGGTAGGAGTGGATTTGGGCTCGCTGGAATTGAAATATGGGGCTTGGTTGGAAACGCTAGATCTGGATCTGCTTGAACAAAATCGGTAAGAGTGGATGTGACTTCGCTTAGTGCAGTTGATCTGGCTATGCTTCTGGCAGTAGATTTCGCTCATCATGTAGTAGTGAATCCTGCTTCACTGAGAGTCACCAGGGGGGTATTACATACAGCGTATGGAGGTTTAATCTAGGAGTATAATGCCCGGTGGTGGTATTGGTGATGGTGGTGATAGTGATGGTGGTGATAGTGATGGTGGTGATAGTGATGGTGGTGATAGTGATGGTGGTGATAGTGATGGTGGTGATAGTGATGGTGGTGATAGTGATGGTGGT
>Ga0307515_10002873_pt1 | contig 36628 bp, 41 predicted proteins | sample 17_EM_MG_FD_194513 | JGI IMG/M metagenome (GOLD analysis project Ga0307515, IMG submission 194513) | Populus trichocarpa ectomycorrhiza microbial communities from riparian zone in the Pacific Northwest, United States - 17_EM | ecosystem: Host-associated > Plants > Roots > Unclassified | place... | reverse complement strand
CACCAGGAGACACACCATGATCAAGTTCGCACTGTTCGTTCGCCTCGAAGCCAAGCCGGGCAAGGAGGCCGAGGCCGAGCAATTCCTGCAGGCCGGCCTGTCGATGGCCAACGACGAGCAGACCACGCCCATCTGGTTTGCGCTGCGCCTGTCGAAGTCGAGCTTCGCGATCTTCGATGCCTTCCACGACGAAGCGGGCCGCCAGGCTCACCTCGCCGGGCCGATCGCGAAGGCCTTGATGGCCAAGGCGCCCGAGCTGTTCGAAGGTTCGCTGAAGATCGAGAGCATCGACGTGCTGGGGCTGAAGAACAAAGCCGCCGGCTGAGTCCCGGGCGGGAAGAAGCCCTTCCAAAAGAGCAACCTTGCGGTTGCTCTTTAATCGAGGTGGATCTATAAATGCAACCAGGAGGTTGCATATGAACACCATCAATACCCGTACCAGCACAGACCGCATCGAGAAGCAGATCGATCTCAAGGCCCCGCGCTCGCGCGTGTGGCAGGGCCTCACCGATGCCGAGCAATTCGGCACCTGGTTCCGCGTGAAGCTGGAAACGGCTTTCGTTCCGGGCCGGCCGGCATCGGGCCAGATCACCTACCCGGGTTATGAACATGTTCGCTTTGAAGTGCAGGTGGAACGCATGGAAGCCGAGCGCTTGTTCTCCTTCCGCTGGCATCCGTATGCGATCGACCCGAAGGTCGACTATTCGAAGGAGCCCAGCACGCTGGTCGAGTTCACGCTCGAAGACGCGCCAGGCGGAACGCGGTTGACGGTGGTGGAGTCGGGCTTCGATCGCCTACCGGCATCGCGCCGCGACGAGGCCTTCCGCATGAACGAAGGTGGCTGGGCGCAACAGGTGATCAACATCCGCGACCATGTCGCGGGTTAGCCAGCAGTCGGCCACGCAGGCCCGCAACGCCGCCCCGCTGTTCGCCGCGCTGGGCGACGAGACTCGGCTGCAGCTGCTGGTGCGGCTCTCTCGGCAGGGGCCGGAGTCGATCGCGCAGATGAGCGCCGAGTCGGCCGTGTCGCGGCAAGCCGTCACCAAGCACCTGAAGGTGCTGGCGGATGCCGGCTTCGTGGTTGGGCAGCGGCGCGGCCGCGAGCACATCTGGGCACTGCAGCCGCGGCGGCTGCGCGAGGTGCGCGAGCAGCTCGACCGCATCTCGCTGCAGTGGGACGACGCGCTGAGCCGGCTGAAAGCCTTTGTCGAAGGCTGAGCTTGCTGCGCCTCAGCGCGCAGCCAGTGAGGCCAGCGCGCGGCTTGCCGCCACGCCGGTCACGCGAGCGTCGTGAACGGTGACCTGCAGGCGCCACAACAGCCAGGGCAGCAGCGCCTGGGTGGGCGGTTCGGCGGGCAGGTGTTCGAGCCCGATCTCGATGCCGATGCCGATGCCGGGTGTGGCGGAGGCTTCGGCCGCGGGTGGCGGTGAGGCGGCGAGTGCTGCGTTCAGTGCTTCGCTGGCGGCTTGCAGCGCGGCGGTGGCTTCGGGCCGGTCGAGTTCTTCGCTGCTGCGGGCCAGCATCAGGCGCAGCACCGACAGGTGGGCCATCAGGCGCTGGCCATGGTCGAGCAGCAAGGCCAGCTCTTGCACCGGCGGGCGCACGCTCGCGGGCTCGGCGGCGCTGCGCTGCAAGGTGGCGGCGAGCGCAGCCAGCGCGTCGTAGGCCTGTCGGCGCGCGAGCCGCTGCGCCACCGCGCCGGCGGCGTCGAGGCTTTGCAGCGAATGGCGGGCGTAGTCTTGCAGCGCCTGCAGGCCGCGGGCGATGGTGAGCGGCAGGTTGCGCCGCTCCCAGGAGGGCAGCACATAGCTGAAGCCCCAGGCCAGCAGCGCGCCCAGCACGGTGTCGGCCATGCGCTCGGCGATGGGGAAGCCGGAGCCGGGTTGCGCGAGATGGGCCTGCAGCAAGGCCATCACGGTGGCAGCGACCGCGGTGACGAGGTAGCGCTCCACCGCAAAGCTGTGGGCCAGGCCCACGGCCACGAGGAACACCAGGCCCATGAAGGCGGTGGACGGCACCTGCGCGAGCAGCATCACCAGCACGCAGCCGGCGATGGTGCCGAGCACCCGCGCATTGCGCCGCGCCAGCGTCTGCCCGAGGTTGCCACGCAGCACCACGGCCACGCTCAGCACCAGCCACTGCGTGTGGGAGGCCCAGGGCAGCACGAGCGCCACGTAGTAGGCGGTGGCAAGCGCCAGGGCGGCGCGCAGCGCATGCCGCAACACCGGTGACTGCAGCGTGGCGTGGGCGCGCAAGGCCACCAGCGGCCAGCCCTCGGGGCCGACGAACTGGCGCAGCTCTTCGCGCGACAGCTGCAGCTGAGGCTCCCCGCCGCGCAACAGCGCCTGCATCTGGTCGAGATCGCGCTGCAGGTGCAGCACGCGGTTGACGAGTGCCGGCAGCAGGCGACCGCGCGTGTCGTCCGCGGCCAAGTCGACGGTGCCGAACAGGCTCGACACCGTGCACGCTTCGCGCGGTGTGACGGCGGCGATGGGCGCACCGCGCAGCGCAGCCTGCATGGCGTCGAGCTCGTCGCCCATCTGGCGCAGCCGCTCGGCCAGGCAATGGCGCAGCTGGCGGCCTTGTTCGTCGGCACCGAGCAGGCCGATGTCGAGTTGGCTCGCGAGCAAGATGTCGCGCAGCTCGATGGTGTGCAGCAGCAGGGCGGTTTCGCGGCGAGCGCGTGGCGTGTCGGAAGCGGCGAACAGCAGGTCGCGCGCGGCCTGCAGGCGCTCGGCCAGCGCGGCTTCGTTGAGGATCCAGTCCTGCAGGCGGCCCGAGGTGTCGGCGCGGTCGCCCACCGCTTCCAGCAGGTTGGCGCGCGACTGCAGCAGCTGCACCGTGGCACCGATGGCGTTGGCCAGCACCAGGCTGCGGTAACGTCGCTGCAAGGCCGAGACCGCGATCTGCGACCACAGCAAGTAGGCCAGCGCACCCGCCGCATTCCAGGCCACCATTTGCAGCGTGTCGTGTGCCCGTGGCTGGCCCATGGTGAAGACGATGGCCAGCAGCGGGGCGAACGACACCGGGCCGGCACGTGGCCCCCACACCAGCGTCATCATCGCGGTGAAGGTGATCACCGCGATGCCGATGCCGACGAGTTGCGGCATCGGCATCAGCAGCGAGATCAGCCAGGCCGACAGCGTGCCGCCGGCCGCTGCGCTCAGCACCCGGCGCCACGAGCGGCCGGGTGTGTCGGGCAGGTCGGCCAGGCTGGCGTAGACGGCGCCGCTCACGGCGAGCTGGGCAACGTGCGGGCCGGCAAACACCCCGAACAACAGCTGGATGCAGCCGATGCCCAGGGCCACCGCGAGACCGTTGAGCACATGGGTGGGCAAGCGCAAGGTCCAACGGGTGAGGGCGGAATGCGGCATCAGTGCGAAGGGTGGGGCGTTCGGCCCAGCATAGCGCCGCGCCGCAGGAGGGTTCTTAACCTTCGCCTAATCCTTGCCTAATGAAACGCTCACCCGGCGACCCTATCTTTTGCGGCATGCGGAATCTCCCGCGCAGACCGTCACAAGAGAGGCTCTCGATGAAACTCAACCCCCTGAATGCCACGTTGGTGGCCGCCGGTGTGCTGGCCATGGGTACGGCTGGTGCGTTCAGCCTGAAGCCGAGCTGGCTCTCCAAGAACGACGCTCCCGAGAGCACGCAGCAGGCGGCTGTGACGACGCCTTCTGCTCCCACCCTGGTCGCCGCGGCGATGGCGCCGGTGGCCCCCATTCCGGCCCAGGCCACGGTGCCCAACTACCGCGCGATCTTTGCGCAGGCCGGCCCGGCGGTGGTCGGCGTGACCGTCTCCGGCACGCACAAGCTGTCGGCCGAAGAGCAGCAGTCCAACGGGTTGCCTCCCGGCATGGAGAACGACCCGTTCTTCCAGTTCTTCCGCGGGCTGCCCGGCATGCAGGGGCAGGGGCGCGGGCGTGGCAATGGTGGCAGCCCGTCGCAGCCGTTCCGTGGGCAAGGCTCGGGTTTCATCATCAGCGCCGATGGCCTGATCCTGACCAACGCGCACGTGGTGCGTGAAGCGAAGGACGTGACCGTCAAGCTCAGCGACCGCCGTGAATACGCGGCCAAGGTGCTCGGTGCCGACCCGACGACCGACATCGCCGTGCTGCGCATCAACGCGAAAGACCTGCCGACCGTGCGCTTGGGCAACCCCAAGCAACTCGAGGTGGGCGACCCGGTGATGGCCGTGGGCGCGCCCTTCGGCTTCGAGCAGACCGCCACGCAAGGCATCGTGAGCGCCAAGGGCCGCTCGCTGCCGGGCGACTCGGTGGTGCCTTTCATCCAGACCGACGCCGCGGTGAACCCCGGTAACTCGGGTGGCCCGCTGTTCGACGGGACGGGTGCGGTGGTGGGCATCAACGCGCAGATCTATTCGCAGTCGGGCGGCTACCAGGGCCTGGCATTCGCGATCCCGATCGATGTGGCGCTGAAGGTCAAGGACCAGATCGTCGCCACCGGCAAGGCCACGCACGGCCGGCTGGGTGTGACGGTGCAGGACATCAACCAGACGCTGGCAGAGTCTTTCGGCCTGAAGCGGCCCGATGGTGCGCTCGTGGCCACCGTGACACGCAACAGCGCCGCGGCCAAGGCCGGCCTGAAACCGGGTGATGTGATCACCGAAGTGAATGGCGAGCCCATCGTGCGTTCGGGTTCGCTCTCCAGCATCATCGGCATGGCCAGCCCCGGCGAGAAGGTGAAGCTGAAGGTGTGGCGCGACCAGTCCGCGCGCGAGATCGAAGCCAAGCTCGGCGGCGCCGAAGAGGCCGACAAGCAGGTCGCCGACAACGATGCGGCCGACCAGGGCAACCAGCTTGGCCTGGCGCTGCGGCCGCTGACGCGCGACGAGCGTCGCCAGGTCCAAAGCGATGGCGGCATGGTGATCGAGAACGTGACAGGTGCTGCTGCGCGTGCCGGTGTCGAAGCGGGCGACGTGCTGATCGCGATCAACGGGAAACCGGTGACGTCGATCGAGCAGGTGCGCAGCGTGATGAGCGGCAAGCCGAAGAGCGTGGCGCTTTTGGTCGAGCGTGACGGAGAACGCATCTTCTTGCCGGTAAACCTTGGCTGATCTTGCGTAGGAGAAAAGCGCGACCTGCATCAGGGGCGCAACTGCTGCGCGTAGCGAGCGTCAAATCGAGTTCTCGGACAACTCCAAAGGATTCGCCATGACACTCGCTACCAAAAACCTGATTGCTGCAGCCACTGTTGCCTTGCTGGGTGGTACCGTCGCCTGGGCACAAGACCCGCCGGCCACACCCACGCCAGCACCTGGAGACTCGGTGCGGTCGGTGGCTCCGGGCGAAGCGGTTCCGCTGCCCGACGTACAGATGTCGGGCGACGCAAGCTACGTGACGGGCGGCATCCCTTACGAGCAGATTCCTGCCTTCACACGTGCACGGAGTCAGTACCCGCTGAACGTCGAGATTTATCAGAAGGCCGGCGCGAAGAACGAATTCACCGCCGACGTCGGCGTGAAGCTCATCTCCGTGAAGAGCGGCGACGTGGTGCTCGACGCGCGCACTCAAGGCCCGTACCTGTGGGCCAAGGTGCCGGCAGGCCAGTACCGCATGCAAGCCACGATGAACGGCAAGATGATGGAATCGCGCGTGGCGGTCAACAACGCGCATTCGACCCGCGCGATCGTCGTGTTCCCGGCGGGAACCGACCAGTAGTCCGCGAAGTTTTTTCTTCGCTGAACAGGCGATTGACGCTGCCCGCGTTGCGGGTTGCGTCAATCGCCTTTTGTATTACTTCCAGCCGCCGGTTTCGAGCATCAGCGCGGTATACCGGCGCTGCATCTCTTGCGGCGTGAGCTTCTCGATCGAGTGGCCGAGCAGCCAGGTGTGGCCGAAGGGGTCACGGACCCTGCAGCCGCGTTCTCCGTAGAACTGGTCGGCGGGTTCGCTGAGCATGGTGGCGCCCGCCGCGACGGCCTGGCGCAGCATGTCGTCGCAGTTGTCCACGTGCAGATGGACTTTCATGCCGGGCATTCCCTCCGGTGGCGGCGGCACGATGCCGAATTCTGGGAAGGGTTCGGACAGCATCAGCACCGCGCTCGGCCCCATCTGCAATTCGGCGTGGCCGATGCGGCCCGACGGCTCGGTGAGCCGGTACAGCTCCACCGCACCGAAGGCCTGCGTGTAGAAGTCGATGGCTTTTTGCGTGTCGGGCACGCAGAGGTAGGCGAAGACTTCGTGGATGGCATTCGGTTTCGTCGGCATGGCGGTCTCCTGAAGCTGATGGCCACATCCTAGGTTGCCGGCTTCAATCTGTATTGGAGATTTTTTCGGCCACCGCCACATGGGTCGGCTGGTCGGGCGCGATCGGCAGGTAGGCCTTGGGTGTGATGCCCGCCAGCCGTTTGAACTCGTGGATCAGGTGCGACTGGTCGGCATAGCCGGCTTCGACGGCCGCTTGCGCCCAGTCGTCGGGCCGCCGGCGCGCCACGCCTTGGATCAGCGCATGGAAGCGCAGCACCCGCGCATAGCGCTTGGGCGTGAGGCCCACCGCCTGTTCGAAGCGGGCAATGAACTTTGCCGGGCTGCAGCCGCTGGCGAGTTGTACCGGTTCGATCAAGGCGGCGGCGGGTTGCTGTGCGAGCGCATGCAAGGCCGCGAAGACCATCGCGTCGGCAGGTGCGGCCTGCTGCAGCCGCGCCATCAGGTAGGCTTCGAGCCGCAACAGCCTGGCGTGCGGGCCGACGGCCGCCTGCAGCTCTTCGCGCAGATATCGGGCGCTCGGCCCCCACAACGCGTCGAGCGGCACGGTGCGGTTGCGCAGCTCGGGCAGCGCGCCGCCGAAGAACACCGCGGCGCCACCCGGCTTGAAATGCACGCCCACTACGGCCGACGCGCCGTGGGTTTCGCGCTGGTTGCTGCGGTCTTGCGCGCCCTGGACCACGCCGCCGCTGAAGCTGTCGCCGGCCAGATCGTCGGTGCCGGTGAAGCGGGTGATGCGTTGCCCGTCGAGCAGAGGGATCACGATGTCGATGCAGCCGGTGGGCAGGTTGCGTTCGCGAGCGTGCGGCATGGCAGCCCGCTCGCTGGCCCACAGCGTGTCGACGAACGCCGCCAGCGGAGCAACGGGGCGGCGCGACAGCATCATGGTGACGTGGCCTGAAGCTACAGCTCGGTGCGCAGCGACCAGATCTCGGGGAACAGCACCACGTCGAGCATCTTGCGCAGGTAGCTCACGCCACCGGTGCCGCCGGTGCCGCGCTTGAAGCCGATCACGCGCTCGACCGTGGTCACGTGGCGGAAGCGCCAGAGGCGAAACGCGTCTTCGAGGTCGGTGAGTTCTTCGCCGAGCTGGTACAGGTCCCACTGCTGCTGCGGGGCGCGGTAGACGGTGAGCCACGCAGCCTCGACCTGCTTGTCGGCTTGGTAGGGCTGCGTCCAGTCGCGCTCGGTGTGGCTGGGGGGCACCGCGATGCCCCTGCGCGCAAGCAGGCGCAAGGCTTCGTCGTACAGCGATGGAGCGCGCCATGCGGCGTCGACTCGCGCGAGGATCTCGGGCCGGTGCGCATGCGGTTTCAGCATCGCAGCATTCTTGTTGCCGAGCAGGAACTCGATGCAGCGGTACTGCCAGCTCTGGAAGCCGCTGCTGTTGCTGAGGTAGGGGCGGATGGCCGAGTACTCGGGCGGCGTCATCGTGGCCAGCACATCCCACGCGTGCACGAGCTGTTCCATGATCTTGCTGACGCGCGCGAGCATCTTGAAGGCGCTGCCGAGCTCGTCGCGTGCGACGCATTGCACCGCGGCGCTCAGCTCGTGCAGCATCAGCTTCATCCACAGTTCGCTGGTCTGGTGCTGCACGATGAACAGCATCTCGTTGTGGTCGGGTGAGAGCGGCACCTGCGCGTTCAGCACCTCGTCGAGATGCAGGTAGTCGCCGTAGCTCATGTCCCTGGAGAAGTCGAGCTGGGCGCCCTCTTCCTTCACGATGTCTTCTGGCTTGCTCATGTGACCGCTCATGTCACTGCAGCTCGCTGGTTGAAGCGCGCTTCGCGCCATTCGCCGCTTTGCAGCACCTGCACGAGGTGCTCGACTGCGTCCCACGCATCCACGAAGCGGGTGTAGAGCGGCGTGAAGCCGAAGCGCAGGATGTCCGGCGCCCTGAAGTCACCGATCACGCCGCGGGCGATCAGCGCCTGCATGATGGGGTAGCCCGAGCTGGCGTGCGCGAAGCTCGCCTGGCTGCCGCGCTGCGCGGCCTGGCGCGGTGACGCAAGCTGTAGCTCATGGCCGGCGCAACGCGCTTCCACCAGTTCGACAAACAGATCGGTCAGCGCCATCGACTTGCGGCGAAGCGCCTGCATGTCTGCCGCGAGCACGGTGTCGACACCGCACTCCAGTGCGGCCAGCGACAGTACCGGCGGCGTACCGCACAGGTAGCGCGCGATGCCCGGTGCGGGCCGGTAGTTGCTCGTGAACTCGAACGGCGCGGCGTGCCCCATCCAGCCGGCCAGCGGTTGCCAGAAGCGCTCGGCATGGCGGGGGTGCGACCACACGAAGGCCGGGGCACCGGGGCCGCCGTTCAGGTACTTGTAGCCGCAGCCGACGGCGAAGTCGGCATCGCTGCCGCGCAGGTCGACGGGCAAGGCGCCGGCGCTGTGCGCCAGGTCCCAGACCGTGAGGGCACCGGCTTCGTGAGCGGCTTTGGTCAGCGCCGCCATGTCATGCAGCCGGCCGGTGCGGTAGTTCACCTGCGTGAGCATCAGCACGGCAAGGTCGGCATTCAGATGCTGCGCGATTTCGTCGGGCTCGACCAGCACCAGGCGCATGCCGTGGTCGCGGGCCAGGCTCTCGGCGATGTAGAGGTCGGTCGGGAAGTTGCTGCGCTCGGAGACGATGCACTTTCTTGTTGGTGCGTCGGCCTGCACGATGCGCAGCGCGGCGCTCAGCACCTTGAACAGGTTGACCGAGGTGGAATCGGCCACCACGAGTTCGTTCTCGCCCGCGCCGACGAGTTGGGCGATCTTGTTGCCCACGCGTTGCGGCAGGTCGATCCAGCCAGCGGTGTTCCAGCTGCGGATCAGGTCGGTGCCCCATTCGTGCGTCACCACCTGCTGCACGCGCGCCGCGGTGGCTCGGGGCAATACGCCGAGGGAGTTGCCGTCGAGGTAGATCACGCCGTCCGGCAGGGCGAACTGCTCGCGCAACGGCGCCAGCGGGTCTTGCGCGTCGAGCGCGAGGCAGTCTTGTCGAGTACTGGTCATTCAGAGTTCCCGCAACACAGCGCGCACCGGTGATGCGCACGCGATCATCAGTTTCAAGGGGAGCGCGATCAGCTCGTAGTCGCCGGCTGGCACGCCGTCGAGCACCAGGTTCTCGAGCACGCGCAGGTGGTGCTTGAACAGCTGCTGGTGGCTGTCCAGCGTCTTGCTTTCGGCCGGGTCAACCGACTGGCTATCGATGCCCACCAGTTGCACGCCCAGGCTGGCCAGCCATGCCAGGGTGTCGGGCGCGAAGGCAGAGAACTCTGCCGACCACTCGGTGGGCGCCTTCTCGCAGGTGCGCACCAGCACGCGCGGCGGCATGCCCTTGGTCGCGTGCGCCAGGTCGCTGATGTGGATCAGACGCGCCGGGCCGATGGCGTGGATCACGCGGCACGGGCCGAGGTAGGGCGCGAGATCGACTTCGCCGATGGGCGGTGCGTCGTCGGCGTAGTGCAGCGGTGCGTCGGCATGCGCGCCGATGTGCGGCGACATCGTGATGGCCGACAGATTCACCGGGCAGCCCGGGCCGATGCGCGCCGTCCACTGCTGCGAATAGGCCTGGTCGCCGGGGAAGAGCGGCGAGTCGGGTGCGATGGGCGGGGAGATGTCCCAGAGGCGTTTCACGGTGGGTGCTTTCCAGGCGAGGTGCTGACACAGAGCCGAAACGGTAGCACCGCGTTTGGGGCCGTGGTGTCGGTATTTTCAGACAGGAAGCGCAGATTTCAAAGTGCTTGACACTTCAAATATCAAGACATAAATTGTGATCGGCCTGTCGTGCGTTGCGGCGGCTTTCTGGAGACGGACCCATGCGCATCGCCTGCATCGGCGGCGGCCCGGCGGGCTTGTATTTCGCTCTGCTCATGAAGAAGCAGAACCCCGCGCACGAGGTTCGTGTGATCGAGCGCAACCGTGCCCACGACACCTTCGGCTGGGGCGTGGTCTTCTCCGATCAGACGCTCGGTGCCGTGCAGCGCACCGACCCACCCACCGCCGAGAAGATCCTCAACGCCTTCAACCACTGGGACGACATCGAAGTCCACTTCAAGGGCCGGCGCATTCGCTCGTCGGGCCACGGCTTCTGCGGCATCGGCCGGCGCCAGCTGCTCAACATCCTGCAAGACCGCTGCACCGAACTCGGCGTGGAGCTGCTCTTTCAGAACGAATGCACCGACGACACCGAGCTCGACGCCGAGCTGGTGATTGCCTGCGATGGGCTCAACAGCCGCGTTCGCAGCCGCTACGCCGCCACGTATCAGCCGGACGTCGACCTGCGCCTGTGCCGCTTTGTTTGGCTGGGCACGCACCAGCGCTTCGACGCCTTCACCTTTGCCTTCGAAGAGACCGAGTTCGGCTGGTTCCAGGCGCATGCCTACCGCTTCGACGAGGACACGTCGACCTTCATCGTCGAAGCACCCGAGCCGGTGTGGCAGGCCGCGGGGCTGGAGGGCATGTCGAAGGAAGACAGCATCGCGTTCTGCGAGCGGCTGTTCGCCAAGCAACTCGGCGGGCATGGGCTGATGTCGAACGCGGCACACCTGCGCGGCTCGTCTCAGTGGATTCGCTTTCCGCGCGTGGTGTGCCGCCGCTGGGTGCACCGCAACGAGCGCGGCACGCCGGTGGTGCTGATGGGCGACGCCGCCCACACGGCCCACTTCTCCATCGGCTCGGGCACCAAGCTGGCGCTCGAAGATGCCATCGACCTCGCGGCCCGCATTGCCGACCATCCGGGCGACCTGAACGCGGCGCTGCAGGCTTATGAAGCCGAGCGCAGCATCGAGGTGCTGAAGATCCAGAACGCCGCGCGCAACTCGACCGAGTGGTTCGAGAACGTCGAGCGGCATGCGCGGCTGGAGCCGGAGCAGTTTGCCTACTCGCTGCTCACACGCTCGCAGCGCATCTCGCACGAGAACCTGCGCCTGCGTGACGTGGGCTACGTGGGTGGCTTCGAGCATTGGCTCGCTTCGCGCGCCGGCTTGCAGACGCAGGCCAGCGTGCCGCCGATGTTCACGCCGTTCCGCCTGCGCGGCCTTACGCTGAAGAACCGCGTGGTGGTGTCGCCGATGGCGCAGTACAGCGCGGTCGATGGCCTGCCGATCGACCACCACTTGGTGCATCTCGGGGCGCGGGCGATGGGCGGTGCCGCACTGGTGTTCACCGAGATGACGTGCCCGAGCGCCGATGCGCGCATCACGCCCGGCTGCACCGGCCTCTACAACGATGCGCAGATGCAGGCGTGGAAGCGCATCGTCGACTTCGTGCACAGCGGCAGTACCGCGAAGATCGCCTTGCAGCTCGGGCACGCCGGGCCGAAGGGGTCGACGCGCCTGCCGTGGGAGGGCGAAGACCAGCCGCTCCCGGCCGGCAACTGGCCGCTCATCGCTGCCTCGCCGCAGCAGTACCTCGATGGCGTGAGTGACTGGGCGCGCGAGATGACGCGCGACGACATGCTGCGTGTGACGCAAGACTTCGTGGCGGCCACGCGCCGCGGCGTCGAGGCCGGCTTCGATTGGCTGGAGCTGCACTGCGCGCACGGCTACCTGTTGTCGGCCTTCCTGTCTCCGCTGACCAACCGCCACCAGGATGCTTACGGCGGCTCGCTCGCCAACCGGCTGCGCTGGCCGTTGGAGGTGGTGGCCGCGATGCGTGCAGTGTGGCCCGAGGATCGGCCGATGTCGGTGCGGCTCTCTGCACACGACTGGGTGGAGGGCGGCAACACGCCGGCCGACGCGGTGGAAATGGCGCGCGCCTTCCGGCTGGCCGGGGTGGACTTGATCGACGTGTCGTCGGGCCAGGTGAGCCCGGCGCAGAAGCCGGTGTATGGGCGCATGTACCAGACGCCGTTCGCCGAGTTGATCCGCAACGAAGTGGGCATCGCCACCATGGCTGTGGGCGCCATCACCGAAGCGGACCACGTCAACAGCATCATCGCGGCCGGCCGGGCCGACCTGTGCGCGGTGGCCCGGCCGCATCTCGCCAACCCGGCCTGGACGCTGATGGAAGCCGCCAAGATCGGCCACGTGAATGGCATCGGTGCCGACTGGCCGAAGCAATACCTTTCCGGCAAGACGCAGCTTGAACGCAACCTGGAGCGCGAGCGCGCCCTGGCGGCGCAAACGGCAGGCCTGTCGGCGCAAGAGCAGGCGCAGCTGGCGCAGGGGGTGTGATGGCCATGGTTGATGCATCGACACTCGCTGGGCAGCACGCCGTGGTCACCGGAGCCGGCAGCGGCATCGGTGCCGCCATTGCGCATGCGCTGGCTGGGCAGGGCGTGCGGGTCACGCTGATGGGCCGCACGCTGGCCAGATTGCAGGCGCAGGCGGTGCCGAACGCGCAGTGCATTGCGGTGGACGTGAGCGACGAGCGCAGCGTGCAGGTCGGCTTTGCCGCCGCGGTCGAGGTTCATGGCGCGGTGGATGTGCTCATCAACAACGCCGGGCAGGTGGAGAGCCAGCCCTTCGGTCGCACCTCGCTCGAACTCTGGAACCGCATGCTGCAGGTCAACCTGACCGGCGGCTTCCTGTGCACGCAGCAGGTGCTGCCTGGCATGCTGGCGCGCGGCAGCGGGCGCGTCGTCAACGTGGCGAGCACGGCTGCGCTGAAGGGCTACGCGTATGTGGCAGCGTATTGCGCTGCCAAGCATGGCGTGCTGGGCTGGACCCGTGCGCTGGCGCTCGAGGTGGCGCAGCGCGGCATCACGGTGAACGCGGTGTGCCCGGGCTACACCGAGACCGAGCTGATCGAGCGCGCCGTGCAGCAGATCAGCGACAAGACCGGCCGCTCGGCCGAGCAGGCGAAACAGCAACTGGCTGCTGCCAATCCGCAAGGGCGGCTGGTGCAGCCGCACGAGGTGGCGCAAGCGGTGCTGTGGCTGTGCCAGCCGGCGTCTGCCGCCATCAACGGCCAGGCCATCGCGGTGGCTGGCGGGGAGGTGATGTGACGAACGAACGGCATTCGGAGCCGCGAGACGGGCTGCCTGCGGAGGCGGCACGCGACCATGAGTCGCGCGTCCAAGACGAGCACCACCAGGCGCTCAAGCTGTGGCTGCGTTTGCTCTCATGCACCACGCGTGTGGAAGGCGCCATTCGCAATCGGCTGCGCGGCGAGTTCGCGACCACCTTGCCGCGCTTCGACCTGATGGCGCAGCTGGAGCGCCAGCCCGAAGGCCTGACCATGGGCGAGCTGTCGCAACGGATGATGGTCACCGGCGGCAACGTGACCGGCATTACCGATCAGCTCGAAGCGGAAGGTCTGGTGCGCCGCGCGCCGCACCCGGGTGACCGCCGCGCCTACGCGGTGCAGCTCACGGCAGCAGGCAAGCGTCAGTTCCGCCGCATGGCGGCCACGCACGAGCAGTGGGTGATCGAGCTGCTGGCCGGCTGGTCGGCGCCGGAGAAGACGCAGGTGCAGGCGCTGCTCGGCAACCTGAAGCAGCACCTCGCCGCACTGGACTCTGCTGTGCCATCGAAGCCCGTGAAAGCCAAGGCCGCGGCGCCCGCACGAAGCCGATCACCGAAGGAGAACAACGCATGACACGACCCATGGACACGCACCTCGCGTCGGGAAACCGCCGCACGGCCGACTCGCTGCGGCCGCAGCATGTGGGCTGGTCGGTCGAAGGCCGTGTGGGCGTGATCACGCTCAACCGGCCGGAGCGCAAGAACCCGCTGACCTTCGAGTCGTATGCCGAGCTGCGCGATTTGTTTCGTGCGCTGGTGCAGGTCGACGAGGTGAAGGCGGTCGTGGTGCAGGGCGCCGACGGCAACTTCTGCTCGGGCGGTGACGTGCACGAGATCATCGGTCCGCTGACGAAGATGAGCATGCCCGACCTGCTGGCCTTCACCCGCATGACGGGCGACTTCGTGAAGGCCATGCGGGCCTGCCCGCAGCCCATCGTGTCGGCCATCGATGGCGTGTGTGCCGGGGCGGGCGCGATCATCGCGATGGCGTCGGATATGCGGGTGGGCACGGCACGCAGCAAGACGGCGTTCCTGTTCTCGCGTGTGGGGCTGGCGGGCTGCGACATGGGCGCGTGCAGCCTGTTGCCGCGCATCGTCGGCCAGGGCCGCGCGTCGGAGCTGCTCTACACCGGCCGCTCGCTCGGTGGTGAAGAGGCGCTGCAATGGGGCTTCTACAACCGCCTGAGCGAGCCCGAGGCCTTGTCGACGAGTGCCATCGCCTGGGCCGCCGAACTGGCGCAGGGCCCGGGCTTTGCGCATGCGATGACCAAGCGCATGCTGCATCAAGAATGGGCGATGGGTGTCGATGAAGCCATCGAGTCCGAAGCGCAGGCGCAGGCGATCTGCATGATGACGCAGGACTTTCATCGCGCCTACGAAGCCTTTGCCGCCAAGACGAAGCCGAGCTTCGAAGGTGACTGACATGCACGTCGACACCTTCGCGCGTGATCACCTGCCGCCGCCGGAGCTGCAGCCGGAGTTCGTGTTCGACCTGCCTGAACTGCAGTTTCCCGCGAGCCTGAATTGCGCCGCCGAGCTGCTCGACCGGTGGGTCGCGCAAGGCCATGGTGATCGCCCCTGCCTGCTGGGCCGCGGTGTGCGCTGGAACTATGCCGAGTTGCAGGCCCAGGCCAACCGCATCGCCCACGTGCTTGTCGACGAGCTGGGCCTGGTGCCGGGCAACCGCGTGCTGCTGCGCGGGCCGAACACGCCAATGCTGGCGGCGTGCTGGTTCGCGGTGGTCAAGGCCGGTGGCATCGCGGTGGGCAGCATGCCGCTGCTGCGCGCGAAGGAGCTCACGCAGATCGTGCGCAAGGCACGCATCAGCCATGCGCTGTGCGACGTGCGGCTGGCCGACGAGCTGGCCTTGGCGCGGCCCGGTTGCCCCACGCTCAAGCAGGTGTTGCACTTCAACCCCGGTACTCAGGGTGAGCTCGAAACACGCGCAGCGCATCAGCCTGCCGAGTTCGAGACCGTGCAGACCGCTGCCGACGAGGTGTGCCTGATGGCCTTCACCTCGGGCACCACCGGCGAGCCCAAAGGCACGATGCACTTTCACCGTAACGTGATGGCTGCCTGCGCGTGCTGGCCACGCCACGTGCTGAAGCCGAAACACGATGACGTGTTCATCGGCAGCCCGCCGCTCGCCTTCACCTTCGGCTTGGGCGGCTTGCTGCTGTTCCCGATGTCGGTGGGTGCCGCCTGCGTGCTGATCGACAAGCCCAGCCCCGATCAGCTGCCGGCCGCGATTGCGCAGTACCGGGCCACCACGCTCGTCACGGCGCCGACCTCGTACCGCGCGATGGCGCCACTGATGAATGCGCACGACATCGGCTCGTTGCGCCAGTGCGTGTCGGCCGGTGAAGCGTTGCCTGCCGCCACGCGCAAGTTGTGGAAGGACGCGACAGGCATCGAGATCATCGACGGCATCGGGTCCACCGAGATGCTGCACATCTTCATCTCGCACGATGAAGCGCATGCCAAGCCCGGCGCCACCGGCTTCGTGGTGCCCGGCTATCAGGCCTGCGTGGTCGACGACGAAGGCAAGCCGCTGCCGCCTGGCCAGGTGGGCCGGCTCGCCGTGAAGGGCCCGACGGGATGCCGCTACCTCGCCGACCCGCGGCAGCGCGACTACGTGCACGACGGCTGGAACCTCACCGGCGACGCGTACCTGGTGGACGACCAGGGCTACTTCGTCTACCAGGCCCGCACCGACGACATGATCATCTCCGGCGGCTACAACATCGCCGGCCCCGAGGTCGAGGCTGCGCTGCTGCTCCACCCCGCGGTGGCGGAGTGTGGCGTGGTGGGCGTGGCCGACGAGGAGCGTGGGCAGATCGTGAAAGCCTATGTGGTGCTGCGCCCCGGCCATGAGCCTGGAGAGGCGCAGGTGAAGGCGCTGCAGGACTTCGTGAAGCAGACCATCGCCCCCTACAAATACCCGCGTGCCGTGGCGTTCTGCGCCAGCCTGCCGCGCACCGAGACCGGCAAGCTGCAGCGCTTTCGTTTGCGCCAGTTGGCAGCAGGCACGGCCACCTCCCCGGAAAGGATCTGATGAAAGTTCTTCAACCGCCCGGCTGGGCGCCACCGCGCGGCTATGCGAACGGCGTGGCTGCGCAGGGCACGCCCGTGTTCGTGGCCGGGCAGATCGGCTGGAATGCGCAGTGCCAGTTCGAGACCGACGACTTCGTCGGCCAGGTGCGGCAGGCACTGCTCAACGTGCTGGCCGTGCTGGCCGAGGCCGGTGCCGGGCCGCAGCACATCGCGCGCATGACCTGGTACGTGACCGACAAGCGCGAGTACCTGACGCGTGGCCGCGAGGTGGGCGCCGTGTTCCGCGACCTGATCGGAGCCTATGGCATCGCGATGAGTGCGGTGCAGGTGTCGGCGCTGATGGAAGACCGCGCGCAGGTCGAGATCGAGGTGACGGCGGTGTTGCCGTCAGCCGCCTGAGGCCATTCAGCGCTGCGGTGCGGCAGCGCGGACCACGGTGACGCTGCAGTCGGCCTGCGAGACGACCTGGGTCGACACGCTGCCGAGATAGCGGCGCAGCACGCCGCTGCTGCGCGCACCCATCACGATGTGGTCGATCTGGTTCTTGCGCGCGTAGTCAATGATGGCGGTGGCGGTGTCGGGCGCTTCCAGCACATGGAAGGTCACGCGGCCGGCCTGCGCGTCGGTGGGCAGCTTGAGCGACTGCACCAGCGGGCGGGCCCAGTGCTTCAGCTGCACCAGCAGGTTGACGTGCTTGCTGCTGCCGTCGCGCTCCATCAACTCGTCCATGCCGATGCGGTTGATCTTCATCACTGCCAGGCAGGCGAGCCGTGCGCCGGGCTCGGTCTGCAGCAGGCGCTCGACGGTGAGGCGCAGCGTGTCGAGCAGCTCGCGCTCGGCGTTGGCCACGTCCACCGCGACCAGCAGGATCGGGCTGCGCGCGAGCTGGTTGGTGGCGTCGACGCGGGCCGTGGGTTCGGCGCCCATAGCCGAGAACCAGCGGCCGATCACTTTCATCGTGCCGCTGCGGGAGCGGCGCGTTGCGCGTTCGGTGAGTGGCACCTGGTCGGGGTTCTGCAGCTCGAAGGCCAGTTGGGCGCCCGTCTGCTGGCGCTTGTCGGGCAGCGGTTCGAGTGCCTGCAGGATGATCTCTTGCAGCCACGGCGGGCAGTCGATGCGCAGCGTGCGTGGCGGCACCGGGTCGCGGTACAGGCGCTCGCGCAGGCCGCGCACGCTGTCGGGCGAGCCGAAGGGGCGCTCGCCGGTGGTCAGGTGGTAGAGCATCACGCCGAGGGCGAACAGGTCGCTGCGCGGGTCGTTGCGCACGAACTGCACCTGCTCGGGCGACATGTAGGGCGCGGTGCCCATCGGCAGCTCGAACTCTTCGTCGAGCAGGTCGGGCAGGTGGTCGTGGCGCGACAGGCCGAAGTCGACCAGCACCGCGTCACCGCCTGCCCCGTCAACAAGCGGACGGAACATGATGTTGCTCGGCTTCACGTCGAGGTGAACCAGGTGCTGGCGGTGCAGGTCGTGCAGCGCCGTGGCCACGCGCGTGCCGATGCTCACCACCTCGGCGATCGGCAAGGGCGCAGCGTCCAGCCGTGCGCGCAACGAGTCTCCGGCGATGCGCTCCATCACGATGTAGGGCTGGCGCGTGAAGTCGCCCTTGGCGATGAAGCGCGGCACGTGCACGCCGCTGAGGCTGGGCATGATCATCTGCTCGACCTCGAAACCGACGATGCTGGCCGGGTCTTCGCCCCCGAGGATGCGTGGCACCTTCATGATGAGCGGCAAGTCGATGCTGCCGTCTTCGGCCACCACCTGCCACAGCTGGGCCATGCCGCCCTGGTGCAGATGGCGCTCGAGCCGGAAGCCGTCGATCACCTGGCCGGCTTGCAGCGGGCGCAACGGGTGCGTGGCCGGCGCGGCCACCTCGAACGGCACGCCAGCGTCGGTGTTGCCGGATTCAGCCGCCATCTTGCAGGCGCTGCGCCAAGCGCTCGGGCAGGCCGGCTGCGCGCACCTTGGCAGCGGCGGTGTCGTGGTCGTAGGGAATGCGGTGGAAGGTGAGTTCGGCACTCTGGGTGTCGAACATCGCGTAGCAGGCGGCAGGGTTGTTGTCGCGCGGCTGGCCGGTCGAACCGGGGATCACCAGCCACTGCCGCTGCGGCGACAGCGGGATCACGACATCAGGCACGGGTGCGAACTCGCCCACCTTGCCAGTGGTGGCCAGGTGGTAGAGGCGCGGCTCATGCACGTGGCCGCAGAAGGTGATGCGGCAGGCCGTGGCCTGCATGCTCTGCACGGCATCGGAGCGGGCGTGGATGTAAGCCCACTCGGGCGGTGCGAAGGCGTTGGCATGCACGAACAATCGGGTGTCGTCGATGACCGTGAGCGGCAACGAGGCGAGGAAGTCGAGCTGATCGGGTTTGAGCTGCTCGTGCGTCCACGCGACGACTTCTCGCGCGTCGCTCACCATCGTGGGCTGCGGGCCCATCACCGCCGCGGCGTCGTGGTTGCCCTTGACGGCGAACGCGCCGCGCGACACATGCTCGCGCACGCAGTCGACCACCCAGCCCGGGTCGGCGCCATAGCCGACGAAGTCGCCGAGGAAGGCGTGCTGCTCGGCGCCTTGCGCTTCGGCGTGCGCGAGCACCGCTTCGACGGCCTCGCGGTTGGCGTGCAGGTCGGTGACGAGGGCGAGTTTCATGGAAGCTCGCTGCGCAGGTTCAGCCGATGCGGCCGAGCAGCAGGAACTCCATCAAGGCCTTCTGGACGTGCATGCGGTTCTCCGCCTCATCCCAGACAACGGATTGCGATCCGTCGATCACGTCGGCCTCTACCTCTTCGCCACGGTGCGCTGGCAGGCAATGCATGAAGAGCGCATCGGGCTGGGCCGCAGCCATCATCTCGCGGTCGACGCACCAGTCGGTGAAGGCCTTCATGCGCTCAGCGTTTTCGGCCTCGAAGCCCATGCTGGTCCACACGTCGGTGGTGACGAGGTGGGCGCCGCGGCAGGCGTCGAGCGGGTTCTTGAACACCTTCACGCATGAGGTGTTGGTGACACCGGCCTCTTTGGCGTTGAGCTCGTAGCCGCTGGGTGTGCTCACATGCAGCGTGAAGCCGAGGATGTCAGCGGCCTGCAGCCAGGTGCTCGCCATGTTGTTGCCGTCGCCGACCCACGCGACCACTTTGCCTGCGATGCTGCCGCGGTGCTCGATATAGGTGAAGACGTCGGCCAGGATCTGGCACGGGTGGTATTCGTTGGTCAGCCCGTTGATCACCGGCACGCGCGAGTTGGCGGCAAAGGCTTCGATCTTCGTCTGCTCGAAGGTGCGGATCATCACGATGTCGACCATGCGGCTGATGACGCGCGCACTGTCTTCCACCGGCTCGGCGCGGCCGAGCTGGCTGTCGCCGGTGGTGAGGTTCACCACCGAGCCGCCCATCTGGTACATGCCGGCCTCGAAGCTCACGCGGGTGCGCGTGCTGACCTTCTCGAAGATCATCGCCAGCGTGCGGTCGACCAGCGGCGTGTACTTCTCGTAGTTCTTGAAGCGCTTCTTGATGACGGCCGCACGGTCGAACAGGTACGCGTACTCTTCGGCGCGAAGGTCTTTGAATTGCAGGTAGTGCTTCATCAGGCTCATGCCCGGTTTCATGGCGTGGGTTGGGCCAGGAAGGCCTTGACCAGCGGGCACAAGATGGCCAGCAGCTGATTGATCTCGCTCTCGTTGATGATGAGCGCCGGCAGCAGGCGGATCACGCGATCGGCCGTCACGCTGATCATCAGCCCGGCCTGCGCGGCTTGGCCCAGCAGCTCACCGCAGTTGCGGTCGAGCTCAACGCCGATGATCAAGCCCTGGCCGCGGATCTCCACGAGGCCGGGCAGGCTGCCCAGCTCGCGCTGCAGGCCTTCTCTCAGCAGCGCGCCCATGCGGCTGGCGTTCTCGAGCAGCTGATCTTCTTCCATGATGCGCAGCGTTTCAACGCCGGCGCGCATGGCCAGCGGGTTGCCGCCGAAGGTGCTGCCGTGGTTGCCCGGGCCCAGCACACCCGCGGCCTTGGGCCCGCAGACGATCGCGCCCACCGGCACGCCGGAGCCCAGGCCCTTGGCCAAGGGCATCACATCGGGCTTGATGCCGGCCCACTGGTGAGCGAACCATTTGCCGGTGCGGCCCATGCCACATTGCACTTCGTCGAGCATCAGCAACCAGCCCTGCTCGTCGCAGAGCTTGCGCACATCGCGCAGGTACTCGGACGTGGTCGGGTTGATACCGCCTTCGCCTTGAATCACTTCGAGGAACACCGCGACCACGTTGCGGTTGGTCTTGGCGACCTGCTGCACGGCGCCGATGTCATTCAGCGGCACGCGCACAAAGCCTTCGACCAGCGGGCCGAAGCCGGCCTGTACCTTGGTGTTGCCGGTGGCGGAGAGCGTGGCGATCGAGCGGCCGTGAAACGCCTTCTCGTAGACGATGATTTCCGGCTTGTCGATGCCCTTGTCGTGGCCGAACTTGCGGGCGATCTTGATCGCGCCCTCGTTCGCCTCGAGGCCGGTACTGCAGAAGAACACGTTGCTGAGGCCCGAGATCTCCGTCAGCTTGGCGGCCAGTTGCTCCTGCAGCGGCACCTGGTAGTAGTTGGAGGTGTGGATCAGCTTGCTGACTTGGTCTTGCAACGCGGGCACGAGCTTCGGGTGGTCGTGGCCCAGCGTGTTGACGGCAATGCCGGCCAGGCCGTCCAGGTACTTTTTGCCCTCGGTGTCCCACAGCCAGCAGCCTCGGCCGTACGCGAGCGCCATCGGCAGTCGGCCGTAGGTTTGCATCACGTGCGGGTCGGGGCGGGCGGGAACTTTGTCAGGGGCATTCATGGCGGGTGTCCTGTGACGAAAATGACGCGGCGAGCAGGCTTGCACGCCAGAGGAGCGTTTGATTCTAAGGGTCGACCCCCGGCTGCCGATAAGTGCGCATGGTTGACGTTTCGACACTCGGCGACGGTGCTGCGCTGCAGCACAAACGCGGCACAATAGCCGCCGGAACACCACGCTTCCTGTGGCAAGACCAGCTGAAGCTGCCAAGTTCCGCAACCTCGTGCCATCGCATGACCACTCCCGCCCCGCGCGAATACTTCATCCAGGGCCTGACCAAGGATGGCAAGACCTTCCGTCCCAGCGACTGGGCCGAGCGGCTGGCGGGTGCCATGTCGTGCTTTCGCCCCGAGGGATCGATGGGTGGGCGTGCGGCGTTCATTGGCTACTCGCCGTACTGCGTGCCTCGCACCATCGACGGCGTGAAGTGCGTGATCGTCAACGAGGCCTTGCGTGCGATCGAACCCATGGCCTGGGATTTCGTGATGCATTTCGCCCGCGACAACAATCTGCAGGTCATCGAGGCCTGCTTGCTGCCCGAGCCGCCCAAGAACACGCCATGAAAAAGGCCCGCAGCGATGCGGGCCCTGGTCGACAAAAAGCCCGCCTAGGCGGGCTTTTGCTTCGCTATCTGGAAACCTGGATCAGGCAGCAGCAGCCAGTGCCTTGACCTTGGCCGACAGGCGGCTCTTGTGGCGAGCGGCCTTGTTCTTGTGGAACAGGCCCTTGTCGGCCACGGAATCGATCACGCTCTGGGCCGACTTGAACAGCTCGGTGGCCTTGGCCTTGTCGCCAGCGACAACGGCCTTCTGAACATTCTTGACGACGGTGCGGAACTTGGAACGCAGCGCGGTGTTGGCTGCGTTGAGCTTCACGTCTTGACGGACGCGCTTGCGGCCCGAAGCGATGCGGACCGTCTTTTTGACTTTGGAAGAGGTAGCCATGTTTGGAGCTGTCTTTGGTAGGACGCCAGAATGAGCGAAGTCCGCGAGTATAGCAGCCCGAACTGCAAGCCCGCAAACGGACGGAGCCGACGTTAGCGAGCGCTACCGAGCGGCCATAATTAGCCCGCATCAGAGGTGGTGTTCCCGCCTGCTTCCGGCCCTCCATGAACCTGCTGCGCGCTGCGTCCACCGTTTCCCTGCTGACCCTGGCATCGCGCATCACGGGGCTGCTTCGCGATGTGCTGCAAGCCTCTCTGTTTGGTGCCAATGCGCTCACCGATGCCTTCAACGTCGCTTTCCGCATCCCCAACCTGCTGCGCCGGCTGGTGGGCGAGGGCGCTTTTTCGCAGGCCTTTGTGCCTTTGCTGGCGGCCTCGCAGGCCCGCGATGGTGAAGAGGCTTCGCGGCGACTGATCGACGCGGTGGCCACGGTGCTGCTGTGGACGCTGGTGGTGTTGTGCGTGCTCGGCGTCGTCGGCGCGCCGCTGCTGGTGTGGTTGATGGGCAGCGGGCTGCAGAAGAGCGGTGGCTACGAGCCAGCAGTGCTGATGACGCGCTGGATGTTTCCGTACATCGCCTGCATGTCGCTGGTGGCCTTGTCGGCGGGCATCCTGAACACCCAGCGGCGTTTCGTGGTGCCGGCTGCCACGCCGGTGCTGCTGAACGTTGCGTGGATCGCCTCGATGCTGCTGCTTACGCCGCTCTTCAAGCGCTGGGGCATCGAGCCGATCTACAGCCTGGCAGCGGGCGTGATGATCGGTGGTGTGCTGCAGCTCGCCGTGCAGGTGCCGGCGCTCAAGCGAGTTGGCGCTTTGCCGCATTTCGGCCTGGGCTGGCAGCGACTGCGCGACGCCTGGGCGCACGAGGGTGTGAAGAATGTGCTGAGCCGGATGGCGCCTTCTCTGCTCGGTGTGTCGGTGGCGCAGATCTCGCAGCTCATCAACACGCAGATCGCAAGCCACCTGGGTGCGGGCGCGGTGTCGCTGCTGACCTATGCCGACCGGTTGATGGAGTTCCCGTCGGCCCTGCTGGGCGTGGCACTGGGCGTGGTGCTGACGCCGCAGCTCGCCGCCGCCCATGCGCGCAAGGACGAGGCGGCGTACTCGGACCTCATCGAATGGGGATTGCGCCAGCTGCTGCTGCTGGCGCTGCCCTGCGCGGTTGCGTTGCTGGTGTTTTCCGAACCACTGGTCGCCACGCTGTTTCAGCGCGGGGCCTTCGGGCCGGCCGACGTGCAGCTGGCCGCACGGGCCGTCGCTGGCTATGGGGTGGGGCTGTTGGGCATCGTGTCGATCCGCATTCTCGCGCCCGGTTACTTCGCCCGCGATGACACCCGCACGCCGGTGCGCGTGGGCGTGGCGGTGCTGGTGCTGACGCAGATCTTCAACGCGGTGTTCGTGTTCGGCTTCAACCTCGGCATCGCCGGGCTGGCACTGTCCACCGGTCTGGGCGGCATGGTCAACGCGGGCGTTCTGTTGTTTCTGCTGTGGCGCCGTGGTAGTTACAAACCCGCGCCGGGCTGGGCCTTGTACCTGGTGCGCCTGGTCGGTGCCAGCGCCGTGATGGGGGCCGGGCTGTGGTGGGTGGGCCGCCACCTCGACTGGCTGCACACGACCACGCTGGTGCGCGCCGGCTGGATGGCGGGCGTGCTGGCCGCCGCCGCGGTGGTGTATTTCGGTTGTCTGCTGGTGAGCGGGATGCCGCTGCGGCAGCTCATGCGGCGCGGATAATCTTTCGCCATGCCAGGTCGCCTGCAATTTCTCGCTCCCACGCCGCTCGAATACTTCGCCACCTTGGTGGCCGACGACGCCAGCCTGCCTCTTGTCGAAGCGGCGGCGGCGATCGGGCAAGATGAACACCCGAGGCTCGACACGCAAGCCGTGCTCGCGCAGATCGATGCGCTGGCCGAGCGCCTCAAGCGGCGCGTGCCTGCTGACGCCGGTGCCCGGCAGCGTCTGCGCGTGCTGAACCACTTCTTCTTCAAGGAGCTGGGTTTCTCGGGCAACGTCAACAACTATTACGACCCCGCCAACAGCCTGCTGAGCACGGTGCTGGAAACACGGCGCGGCATTCCCATCACGCTGGCGGTGCTCTACATCGAGCTGGCCACGCAGATCGGGCTCGCGGCGCGCGGCGTGTCCTTCCCTGGGCACTTCCTGATCAAGTTGCGGCTGTCGGAAGGCGAGGTCGTGATCGACCCGTTCACCGGCCAGTCGCTGTCACGCGAGCAACTCGACGAACTGCTCATGCCCTACCGACAAAGCCAGGGCCTGACCGGTGACTTCGATGTGCCGCTGGGCCTGTTCCTGCAAGCCGCACCGGCACGCGACGTGCTGGCACGCATGCTGCGCAACCTCAAAGAAATCTATCGCAGCGCCGAAGATGGGCCGCGTTTGCTGGCGGTGTTGAACCGCCTGGTCGTGCTGTTGCCGCAAGCCTGGGAAGAGCGGCGCGACCGTGGCATGGTGCTGGCCGAGCTGGGGCAAGTGGATGCGGCCATGCTGGACCTGGCCGAGTACCTGGCCCACTCGCCGAAAGCCGCCGACCGGACAGCCATCGGCGAGCGTTTGCTGGCCCTGCGCGAGCCAGGTACAGGGCCTTTGCATTGAGCTGTATGCAAAGTCAGCACTGTGTGTTCTGGCCTTAGAATTTGCCCCTTCGTGCTTGCCGACTGATTCCCAAGCGGCAGTCGCCCCCTCCGAGTTTTGCGAGCCTCGATGCAACTTACCAACGCCCAGCGACAAACCTTTTCCTGGCTTCTGATCGCCCTGATAGGCGCGTTGCTGGTCTGGTTGCTGGCACCGGTGCTGACGCCGTTCCTGATTGCCGGTGTGCTGGGCTACGTTCTGCTGCCGACGGTGGACCGGCTGGTTGCGCGCAAGGTGCCGCGGGTGCTCGCGGTCACACTGGTTGAGGTGTTGGCGTTCCTGCTGATCGCGGCGGTGCTGCTGCTCGTCGTGCCCATCCTGTCCAAGGAGTTGCCGCTGCTGCGCGAGCACCTGCCGGTGCTGGCCGACAAGCTCAGCAGCACGGTGTCGCCCTGGCTTGCGCAGTTCGGCATCGACGTGGCGCTCGACAGCGCGAGCATCAAGGCCTTCGTCGTCAAATACCTCGGTGCGAACATTGAAGACGGCTTGAGCGCCGCGCTCAGCTCGGCGCGCATCGGCGGCAGCTTCCTGTTGGCGTTGATCGGCAATGCGGTGCTGGTGCCGGCGGTTCTGTTCTATCTGCTGATGGACTGGCCCCAGCTCTCGGCCCGGCTGCATCAGCTCATTCCGCCACGCTTGCGCAGCCGGGTGCAGTCCTTCATGAATGACTGCGACGAGATGCTCGGGCAGTACCTGCGCGGCCAGCTGCTGGTGATGGTCATCCTCGCCATCTATTACAGCGTGGGGCTGGCCTTGTTCCGCTTCGACCTCGCGGTGCCGGTGGGTGTGTTCACCGGCCTCGCAGTGTTCATTCCCTACCTTGGTTTCGGCCTCGGCCTGGTGCTGGCGCTGCTCGCCGGCGTGCTGCAGTTCGCCAGCTGGTACGGCGTGGTTGCGGTGGCCGTGGTGTACGGCGTGGGCCAGGTGTTGGAAAGCTTCATCCTGACGCCGCGGCTGGTGGGCGAGCGCATCGGCATCAACCCGCTGACGGTGATCTTCGCGCTGCTGGCCTTCGGCCACCTTGCCGGCTTCGTCGGCGTGCTGATCGCGCTGCCGGTGTGCGCGGTGCTGGTGGTGGCGACAGGTCGCTTGTACAAGCTGTATGTCGACAGCAAGCTGTACCAGGGCTGAGAGGCTCAATGACGCTTCGTTTTGCATGAGACAGATTCCCCTCGCCATCGCCAATGAGCCTGTCCGCTCATTCGACAGCTATGTGCCCGGCCCCAACGCGCCGGCGCTGGCGCATCTGCGCGGCTTGACGCAGCAGGCTGCGCCCGTCTACCTGTGGGGCGCCTCGGGCGTGGGCAAGACGCACCTGCTGCAGGCCCTGGCCAGCCACGTGCAACAGCTGGGCGGTCGGGCGAGCTGGTTCAGCGCGTCGGAGCCGGCGCCCTGGCAGTTCGAGGAGCGCGACATGCTGATCGTGTTCGACGACTGCGATCGCTTCAACGACACGCAGCAGCAGGCCGCGTTCGCGCTCTTCGTCGAAGCCACCACGCACGGCATTCCGGTGGCGGCGGCGGGCCACATGCCACCGGTCGATTTGCCGCTGCGCGACGACCTGCGCACCCGCCTCGGCTGGGGCCATGTGTTCGCCATTGCGCCGCTGACCGAACCCGAGGCGCGCGCCGCGCTGCGCCGCGAGGCCGATCGCCGCGGCCTGTTCCTGTCCGACGACGTAATGGACTACCTGCTGACCCGCTTCGCCCGCGACCTGAAGCACCTGATGTCGGTGCTCGACCGACTGGATGAATTCGCCCTCGTGCACAAGCGCGCGATCACCGTGCCGCTGCTCAAGCAGATGCTGGCCGAAGAAAAAACTGCCTCATGAACCTTTGTCTGTTCGATCTCGACGAAACCCTGCTGCCACTCGATTCCGATCACGCCTGGGGCGACTTCGTCGTCCGCCAGGGCTGGGTCGAGCCCATCGAATTCGCGCGCCGCAATGACGCGTTCTTCGCGCAGTACAAGGCGGGTACGCTCGACATCCACGAATACATCGAATACGCCACTCGACCGTGGCGCGACCGCCCGGCCGACGAGATGCGGGCGGCCCACGTGCGATTCATGCACGAAGCCATCACGCCGGCGATCAAGCCCGTCGCGCTCGATCTGGTGCGGCGCCACCAGGCGCAGGGCGACCTGGTGGCCATGGTCACGGCCACCAACGAGTTCGTGACCACACCGATCGCTGCCGCCTTCGGCATCGACTACCTGCTGGCCGTTCTGCTCGAAAAGGGGCCGGCGGGTAATATCACGGGCCGAATCGAGGGAACTCCGTCGTTTCGAGAAGGCAAGACGGTGCGCACACAGCAGTGGCTTGAAGGCCTGGGTTATCGACTGCAAGACTTCGAGCGCATCAGCGTCTACAGCGATTCGGCAAACGATCTGCCCCTGCTCGAACTGGCAAGCGACCCCGTGGCAACCAATCCATCTCCCCCGCTCGAAGCGGTCGCTCGCGAGCGGGGCTGGCGCATTCTTCAGCTATTCACCTGATGATCAAGAAGTTCATTAACAAGCTGCTGGGCAAAACCAGCACGGACAAGCCATCCATCCCCAAGGGCAAGCGGGTCGAGGTGCCGCTTGCCGAGCACAACATCGATCTCAAGCTCGTCGACGAGAACGCGGTGCGTGTGGTCAAGACACTGGCCGATGCGGGCTACGAGGCCTACATCGTCGGCGGCGCGGTGCGCGACCTCTTGGTCGGCCTGCGTCCCAAGGACTTCGACGTGGCCACCAACGCCACGCCCGAGCAGGTGAAAGGCCTGTTCCGCCGCGCCTTCATCATCGGCCGGCGCTTTCGCATCGTGCACGTGGTCTACGGCCGCGGTCGCGAGCACGAGGTGATCGAGGTCTCGACCTTTCGCGCGGTGATGGATTCAGCGGCGGCCGACCAGGTCACCGGCAACGAGAAGACGTCCAAGAGCGAGCTCGCCGGCAAGACCCACGTGGTCGACGCTGCCGGCCGTGTGCTGCGCGACAACGTCTGGGGCCCGCAGATCGAAGACGCCGCGCGGCGCGACTTCACCGTCAACGCCATGTACTACGACCCGCAGAAGCAGGTGGTGGTCGACTACCACGGTGGCATCAAAGACGCGAAGAAGAAGGTGCTGCGCATGATCGGCGACCCGGCCACGCGCTACCGCGAAGACCCGGTGCGCATCATCCGCGTGATCCGGTTCGCGGCCAAGCTGGGCTTCGCCATCGAGCCGAAGACGCGGGCGCCGATCCAGGAAATGGCCGCGCTGCTCGAGAGCGTGCCCGCCTCGCGCACCTTTGACGAGATGATCAAGCTGCTTCAGACCGGCCACTCGCTGGCCAGCATCGGCGAGCTGCGCAAGCAGGGGCTGGTGGGCGCGCGAAGCGGTGTCTTCCCCATTCTCGACGTGGTGCTGGCCGATACCGCAAAACACCCCGAGCGTGCGAAGTTCGTCGAACTGGCGCTGGCCGACACCGACCGCCGCGTCGGCGAAGGCAAGCCGGTGGCACCGAGCTTCATGCTCGCCTGCATGCTGTGGCACGACGTGCTCGACGGCTGGAGCAAGCTCAAGAAAAAGGGCGAAGCGCCATTCCCCGCGCTGCAGCAGGCTGTCGATTCGGTGTTCGATGCGCGCATCGGCGACATCTCGGGCCGCGGCAAGCTGGCGGCCGACATGCGCGAGATCTGGCTGATGCAGCCGCGCTTCGAGCGCCGCACCGGCAGCGGGCCGATGACGCTGGTGGAGCAGCCGCGATTCCGTGCTGGCTTCGACTTCCTGAGGCTGCGCGCCGATGCGGGCGAGATCGACGCCGAACTGGGCGAGTGGTGGGAGAAGTTCTCACTGGCCGACGAGCAAACGCGTGCGGAAATGATCCAGCAGTCTCGTGTGCATGACGGGCCGCGTCGTCGCGCACCCGCCGCCGCGGCAGCGGCGGTGGCTGAGCCGGGCGATGCGTCCGAGGTGACCGATGCGCCCAGGAAGCGCCGCCGCCGTCGCCGCAAGCCCGGGGGCGCCGATTCGGGCGCCTCGACCAGCGAACCCTGAGCGCGGCGTGACGGGGGTGCCTGTGCTGGCGTATGTCGGACTGGGTGCCAACCTGGGTGACCCCGCTGCCGCACTGCTGGCGGCACAGCGGTCAATCAGCACATTGCCGGGCACCCAACTGCTGCGCGTGTCGTCGGTCTATCGAACGGCACCGGTCGATGCGCAGGGGCCCGATTTCCTGAACGCAGTCGCGCTCATCGAGACGAAGCTTGCACCCGATGAACTGCTGGCGCAGTTGCAACTCATCGAGGCCGAGCACGGTCGCGAGCGGCCCTACCGCAATGCGCCGCGCACACTCGACCTGGACTTGCTGTTGTATGGGGAGGCGTCCTTGGCCTCGCCCAGGCTCACCGTGCCGCACCCCCGCCTGCATGAGCGGGCCTTCGCGTTGGTTCCGCTGGCCGAGGTGGCACCTGCCGACCTGGTGATCCCGGGTCAGGGCAGCTTGCACCACTTGCTGGCCGGCGTGGCAGGGCAACGCATACAAAAACAGGGGTCGACATGACGAAGACCTCTGTGCCAGAACGCGCGTCACCGGAGTCGCTCGGCTTCAGCCCGGCTGGCCTCGACCGCCTGAGCGCCGCGCTGAACGAGCAGATCGCGAAGAAGCGCCTGCCTGGTGCGGTGGCGATGATCGTGCGCCGGGGCAGGCTGGCCTACTTCGAGGCTCTGGGTCAGCGAGACCCGACGAGCCCCGAGGCGATGCAGCCCGATGCGCTCTTTCGCATCTACTCGATGACCAAGCCCGTCGTGTCGGTGGCCGCGATGATGTTGTTCGAGCAGGGCAGGCTGTTCCTCACCGATCCGGTGGCCAAGTACCTGCCCGAATTCAAGAACACGCCGGTCGGCATGGTGCGTGACGACGGCACGATCGAGCAGGTGCCGGCTCAGCGCGCAATGACGGTGCAAGACCTGCTGCGCCATACCTCGGGCCTGACCTATGAAATCCTGGCCGAGGCGCCGGTTCGCAAGCTCTACGCACGCGCCAAAATCTACCGCCGGGACTGGACGAACGAAGAGTTCTCGAAGGCCATGGCGGCGCTGCCGCTGATGTACCAGCCGGGCACGGTGTGGGAGTACAGCCGCTCTACTGACGTGCTGGGCCGCGTGGTCGAAGTCGTTTCGGGCGAGTTGCTGCGCGACTTTTTTCAGCAACGCATCTTCGCGCCCCTGGGCATGGTCGACACCGGCTTTCACGTGCCACCCTCCGAGCACCGCCGCATCGCTGAGCCGTTCGCGCAGGACCCCGACACCGGTGCCGACGTGCGTGTGCTCGAAGTGCGCGAGCCGGTGGCCCTGGACATGGGCGGCGGCGGCCTCGTTTCGACTGCCGCCGATTACGCCCGCTTCTGCCAGGTGATGCTCAACGGCGGCGTGCTCGATGGCAAGCGCCTGCTCAGCCGCAAGACGGTGGAGCTGATGACCAGCGATCATCTCGGCGGCATCCCCAGCGTCAACGACCTGCTGCCTGCGGGTCACGGCTTTGGCCTGGGATTTGCTGTACGACTGCAGGCCGGCATTTCGCCGATCGCAGGGTCGGCCGGTTTGTACTTCTGGGGCGGCATGGCAGGCACCACCTTCTTCATCGACCCGAAAGAAGAGTTGTACGCCGTGTTGATGGTGCAAGCACCCGGGCAGCGCGACGAAATACGCGCCTTGTTCCGCAACCTGGTTTATGCGGCCGTCGGCGATTGAACCCAGCAGACTGAACGAGCAATGACAACAGCATGAACGGCATTTCAGTTCCCTTGCAAACCGTGCTGCTGCTGGCGGCGTCGAACGTGTTCATGACGATCGCCTGGTATGGCCACCTGAAGAACCTCGCCGACAAGCCGTGGTACCTCGCGGCCATCATCAGCTGGGGCATTGCACTGTTCGAGTACCTGCTGCAGGTGCCGGCCAATCGCATCGGCTATGCGGGCGGCTTCACGCTGGCGCAACTGAAGATCACGCAAGAGGTGATCACGCTGGCGGTGTTCGTGCCGTTTGCAATGGTCTACATGAACCAGCCTTTCAAGCTCGACTACGTCTGGGCTGGCCTGTGCCTGGTGGGGGCGGTGTACTTCATCTTCCGCAGTTGATGAAGCCGGGCCTCGATCGCTTCCACCACATTGCCATCGAAGGCCCCATCGGCGTGGGCAAGAGCTCGCTCGCGCGGCGTCTGGCCGCCCACCTGGGTGCCGAGTTGATGCTCGAGAAGGCTGAGGACAATCCGTACCTCGAGCGCTTCTACAACGATGTGCCCGGCTACGCCTTCCAGACGCAGGTGTTCTTCCTGTTCCAGCGCATGCGGCAGGTGCGTGAACTGGCGCAGCCGGGCATGTTTTCAAAGGCCGTGGTCAGCGACTTCACGCTGGCGAAAGACGTCTTGTTCGCCCGCATGAACCTGAGCGACGAGGAGTACCGCCTCTACAGCCAGATGTACGCACAGGTGTCCCAGCAATTGCCGCAGCCTGATCTGGTGATCTGGCTGCAGGCGACGCCTCCGGTGCTGATGCAGCGCATTCGTCAGCGTGGCATCGCCATGGAGCAGCGCATCGATGCGGCCTATCTGCAGCGCCTGTGCGACGCCTACGCCGCGCACTTCCAGACCTTTGACGGTGCACCGCTGATGGTGATCAACAGCGAGCACTTCAACCCCGTCGAGCGAACGCAAGATTTCAATGCGCTGGTCGCCGCGCTGGCCACTTTTGAGGGCCAGCGTGCGATGTTCGACTTGTCGCCTCACGAACCGGGCTGAAACGCGGCGCTACACTCGCGCCTGTCGTTCGTGACAGAACCGTGACACCTCGCCCGAGAGCGGCGTCAAGCGGTCGATCCCCCTGGAGAACCCACCATGCTGTTTGGCAAGCTGCTGCCGCGAGAAGGTAATTTTTTCGAGCTTTTCAACCAGCACGCGGCCTACATCGTCGAAGGCGCGCACGCCTTCATCGCGATGATCGAGAACTACAGCAACATCGACCTGCGCGAGAAGCACGCCAATGAGGTGGTGACTGCCGAGCGCGCCGCCGACAAGGTGACCGCCGAGGTCAATCGCCTGCTGCACAAGACCTTCATCACGCCGATCGATCGCGAGCAGATCCACGGGCTGATCAACGCGATGGACGACATCGTCGACCTGCTGCAAGACGCCACCGAGACCATGCAGCTCTACGACGTGCGCGCCATGACCGAAGAAGTGCTGCGCCTGGGGGACCTGAGCGCCAAGTGCTGTGAACGCGTGCAGCACGCCGTGTCGCTGCTGCCCAAGCTCAATCAGAGCGATGCCGCCGAAGCGGCCATCAAGACCTGCGAAGAAATCGACAAGCTCGAATCAGACGCCGATCGTGTGATGCGCTCGGCCATGTCCAAGCTGTTCCGCGAAGAGACCGACGTGCGCGAGCTGATCAAGCTCAAGGCCATCTACGAGCAGCTCGAATCCATCTCTGACCGATGCGAAGACGTGGCGAATCTGATCGAGGGCGTCGTCCTCGAAAATTCCTGACCGCGGGCGGAACTGCGGATGCAAACAATCCAGGTTGCGTTCTGGGTGGTGGCCTTGCTGGTCGCGCTGGCCATCTTGTTCGATTTCATGAATGGCTTTCACGACGCGGCCAACTCCATCGCCACCGTCGTCTCCACCGGCGTGCTCAAGCCGCAGCAGGCGGTGCTGTTTGCGGCCTTCTTCAATGTGCTCGCGATCCTGGTGTTCCACCTCAACGTGGCGGCCACCGTGGGCAAGGGCATCGTGCAACCGGGCATCGTCGACCACCATGTGGTGTTCGGCGCGCTCATCGGCGCGATCGTATGGAACGTGGTGACCTGGTGGTACGGCATCCCGTCGAGCTCATCGCACGCGCTGATCGGTGGCATCTGCGGCGCGGTGATCGCCAAGGCCGGCGTGAGCGCCTTGGTGGGTGGCGGTGTGTTCAAGGTGGTGGCCTTCATCTTCGTCTCGCCTTTGCTCGGCTTCGTGCTGGGCTCTCTGCTGATGGTGGCGGTGGCCTGGATCTGCCGCCGCAGTTCGCCGCTGCGGGTGGACAACTGGTTCCGGCGGCTGCAGCTCATTTCTGCCGGCCTCTACAGCCTGGGCCATGGTGGCAACGATGCGCAGAAGACCATCGGCATCATCTGGATGCTGCTGATCGCTACAGGCTACTCGGCTGCTGGCGACAAGCTGCCGCCGGCCTGGACGATCTGGAGCTGCTACCTCGCCATTGGCATGGGCACGATGTTCGGCGGCTGGCGCATCGTCAAGACCATGGGGCAGAAGATCACCAAGCTCAAGCCGGTCGGCGGCTTCTGTGCCGAGACAGGTGGCGCGATGACGCTGTTCCTGGCAACGGCCTTGGGCGTACCGGTGTCGACCACGCACACCATCACCGGCGCCATCGTCGGTGTGGGTTCGGTGCGCCGTGCCTCGGCGGTGCGCTGGGGCGTGGCGGGCAACATCGTCTGGGCCTGGATCTTCACCATCCCGGCGTCGGCCTTCGTGGCCGGGATCTTCTACTGGCTCAGCTTCTCGTTCTTCGCCTGACGGTTGACCGCGGTCGGGCCGGGCGCCGGGCCGCTCCCAAGCCGGACCGCATCCCCTCGGGGGATCGACCGGCGTACCCGACGGGCGAGGGGCTCCAGGTCTACTGGCTGATCTTGCGGCCTTCTTCGATCTGGTACTCGAAGTAGCGCTGGCCGCTGAAGGCGATGGTCGACATCAGCACGGTGGAGCCCACCAGCAGCGAGAGCACCAGGCCGAAGACCACGCCCCAACCGGCCTCGTGGGCCCGGCCTTGCGGGTTGAAGCGGGCATTCCACTTTTCGTCCGGCATCAGGCCGTAGACGATGGCGGCCAGCATGCTGGCTGCGAGCGCGATGCCGAGCAGCGGCACCAGGGCCCAGGCGAGCTGGTCGTCCTGCCCGTACTTCAGCACGCGCTCGACGCCGTACGCTCCGACCAGTGTCGGCAACCACCACAGCCAACCCCAGGCATCACGCAGCCCGTAAAGGTAGAAGCGGTGCAGACCGAGGCCACCGCCCAGCAGTGCGATCCAGGTGGCCAGCGTCTTCGATTTGTACGAACTCATTGGCCGCTTTCAGGCGGAACGCTGTTGCCGAGGCCCAGGGCGCGCTGCATCAAGACCACGTCGCGCCAGGCATCGAACTTCCAGCCACTGGCCTTCAGCAGGCCGGTGTGCTCGAAGCCGAGGCTGCGGTGCACGCCGATCGAGCCGGCGTTGGCCGAATCGCCGATCACCGCCAGCATCTGGCGGGCACCCAGCGCCTCGCACTGCTTCAGCAGTTCGGTCAACAGCAGCTTGCCCGCGCCTTGGCCGCGCGCCGCGTCGGACAGATAGATCGAGTCTTCCAGGCAGAAGCGGTAGGCGCGACGCGGCCGGAAGTGGTTGGCATAGGCATAGCCCAGGATCTGTCCGTCGCGTTCAGCCACCAGCCAGGGCAGGCCCTTGGAGAGTACGTCGTCGCGGCGGCGCGTCATTTCGGCCAGATCGGGCGCTTCTAGTTCGAAGGTGCCGGTGCCGTTCAACACGTTCCAGCCGTAGATGGCGGTGATGTGGGGGAGATCGGCCGCTGAGCTGGCGCGGATCACGGGAAGGGTCAAGATTGCACTCCGAAATGGCAGTTGAGTTTATAATGCGCGGTTTCGATGGCGGTCGGCCGAAAGCCGGCGTATCTACGACATCGAGCTCATGGCGGGGGCCTGCGGCCTTTGCCTTTTTGATCTGCTTGCCCTGAGTGTCTCCTGGTGCGGTGGATGTTTTCAAGATTCAAGGAAACAACATGGTCGTGATCCGACTTGCACGTGGTGGCGCCAAGAAGCGTCCGTTCTACAACATCGTGGTCTCCGATTCCCGGAACCGCCGCGACGGCCGCTTCATCGAGCGCGTCGGTTTCTACAACCCGGTGGCTGCCGGTGGCGAACAGCCGCTGCGCGTGGCCTTCGACCGTGTCGACTTCTGGGCCGGCAACGGCGCACAGCTGTCGCCGACGGTGGCTCGCCTGGTGGCGCAAGCCAAGGCTGCGGCCTGACAACGGCCGTGGCCGACGTGTCCTCGGTTGCCGGGTCGCTTGACCCGGCGTGGCCCGAGGATGCGATCGAAGTCGGCCGCGTCGTCGATGCCTGGGGCGTGAAAGGATGGATCAAGGTCCAGCCTTTTGCCTCCGATCCCCAGGCTCTGTTTTCTTCCCGCCGCTGGTTCGTCAAGCCGCCGGAAGCCAAAGACATTAAGCAGTTCGGCACCCAGCCGGCTGCATCGTTCCCCTCGCTGTTGAAGGTCACCGAAGCCAAGGAGCACGGTGACGTGGTCGTGGCCCAGGTGCAAGAGGTCGGCGACCGCAATGCGGCCGAGGCGCTGCGGGGTGCTCGTCTTTTCGTCGGGCGCTCCAGCTTTCCCACGGCGAGCGCCGACGAGTACTACTGGGTCGACCTGATCGGCCTGTCGGTGGTCAATCGCGAGGGCGAGGCGCTGGGTGCGGTGGTGGGCCTGCTCGACACTGGCCCGCACAGCGTGCTGCGCATCCAACCGGCCGAGCCAGGGGTTGAAGAGCGTCTGGTGCCTTTCGTGGCCGCCTATGTGGACGATGTGAGCCTGGCCGACAAGCGCATCACCGTCGATTGGGGTCTGGACTACTGATCCGGCGCTGGCCATGCGCTTCGACGTCATCACGCTGTTTCCCGAGTTGTTCGCGCCTCATCTCACGCAGGGCGTGACCCGTCGCGCTTTCGAGTCGGGGCAGGTGGACGTGAAGCTGTGGCCGTTGCGCGATTTCGCCGACAACGCTTACCGGCGTGTCGACGATCGGCCTTACGGCGGTGGGCCAGGCATGGTGATGCTGGTCGAGCCCTTGGAGCGAGCGTTGGAAGCGATCGTTGCGGACCGCGCTGGAAAGGCCCCGGTGGTGCATTTCACACCGACCGGGCGTCGCATTGACCAAGCGCTGCTCACCGAATTCGCCACAGGCTCCGGTGCGGTCCTGCTGTGCGGGCGTTACGAAGGCATCGACCAGCGCTTCATCGACCGCCATGTCGACGTGGAACTGAGCCTCGGCGATTTCGTGCTGTCCGGCGGCGAGCTGCCGGCGTTGGCCCTGCTGGACGGCGTGGCCCGCCTGCAAGACGGCGTACTGAACGACGCCCAGTCGCACCAGCAGGACAGCTTTTCCGACGGATTGCTCGATTGCCCGCATTTCAGTCGCCCCGAGATCCTGCCCACGCCGGAAGGCGAGTCGGCCGTGCCGGCCGTGTTGCTGTCTGGGCACCATGCCGACATCGCTCGCTGGCGACGCGAGCGGTCGCTGGAACTGACGGCTCGCCGGCGGCCAGACTTGATCGAGGCTTTGCGCGCGCGCGGCGGCTTGAGCAAGGCCGACGAGAAGTACCTGCTTTCGCTCGGGCTATAATCACGGGCTTTTCGATCCTCTGCCCCGGAGCGGCTCTGTCCACGGACTTTGCCCAACACAATCAACACCCGCGCTGGCACGATCACAAGGAGAAAGCCTGTGAACCTGATCCAAACCCTCGAGCAAGAAGAAATTGCTCGCCTCAACAAGACCATTCCTCCGTTCGCCCCCGGCGACACGGTGATCGTCAGCGTCAACGTGGTCGAAGGCACGCGCAAGCGCGTCCAGGCATACGAAGGCGTGGTCATCGCCAAGCGCAACCGGAGCCTGAATTCCAGCTTCATCGTTCGCAAGATTTCGAGCGGCGAAGGTGTGGAGCGTACGTTCCAGCTGTACAGCCCGCTGATCTCGAACATCGAAGTCAAGCGCCGCGGTGATGTGCGCCGCGCCAAGCTGTACTACCTGCGCGATCGTTCGGGCAAGTCGGCTCGAATCAAAGAAAAGCTGGCCTGATGCAGTCAGCGGCCAACGCCAGTTGGTCGTGCCGCGCAGCGGCAAGCCGGGTTTCGCGCAAAGCGCACAAACTGGCTTAAGCGCCTGTTGCTCAAAGGAAGAAGCCGCCTCATCGGGCG
>Ga0307515_10002872_pt1 | contig 36630 bp, 35 predicted proteins | sample 17_EM_MG_FD_194513 | JGI IMG/M metagenome (GOLD analysis project Ga0307515, IMG submission 194513) | Populus trichocarpa ectomycorrhiza microbial communities from riparian zone in the Pacific Northwest, United States - 17_EM | ecosystem: Host-associated > Plants > Roots > Unclassified | place... | reverse complement strand
GGTTCTCCTTGATGTAGCGATGCAAACAGTAGAATGTTGAATGAGATGCTGGGTACTATAGTATGATTTAGAAGTTGATAATGAACAATAATCTATGCATCATACGTGGAGGGTATTCTGATTGCTCGTGTACATCCGGAGAATCTCAGATAACGCCTGCAGTCCTTCGAATGAATATCCCTAAGAACCCAGGCATCTCTCAGAGTTAGTATTGGATTCCCGCATTGGTTGGGTGACAGTCCCAGGTGCTCCCAAACTTATCACAACCGCTCCCGTGGTGCTCCCGTACCAGTCATCAGAGATCCCAGTTACTCCAAAGGCCGGCCTGAATGCCCTCCTAAGGTCTGATTCTCTCCTGAAATTGATGCTTCTAAGTTTACACTCCGCCTCCTCTCAGACACTCCTGGAGGCTCCCAGTGACTAAAATACATTTTGCTGATGTAGCAATTACAAGTACCTTGTACTGTAGTGCTATAAGTATATTTGTAGTATTCAGACTGCATAGATAGCTGGGAATATGAATCAAAATCACACTTGCTGCAACTGTCACCTTTAATAACCAAATAGTTGTAGACACTCCAGTTTATTAAGTAGCTATAGTTTTAGTTCAAAAGTTGAATTAAGCAGTCCCAGTTGAGGAATGGGAGGTTCTGTATTTGACAATGTTGACAAAAATCTTCACTAGGAACAATAAACAGGTATAATGCACAGCTTACAGAGATGCTGTTATTTGGGTGGTAATTTCCAAAATCCTTTGTATGAAGCATTATGAGATTCTATCAACCTGCACATCAACTAGATTACTATAATATACATGCAATGATGTGTGCTTGATAATATATCTTACACTATATATATCAATCTGGAAATCTAGCCACCAAATGTAGTTCATTGAATGGTTCCAAGTACACCTCCAAGTATACTTTCAATTATACTAGATAGCACAATCCCAGCTTCCATCTGGAAAAGGATATTCTTTTACGTGTAATCTACCATGGGCCATATGGCCTACCGTAACCTCCTGTAACAACAATAATGCCCAAGAATAAAAATTTCCCCAGAGCCGTTTCCTTTAACCTCTGATAATATACCTGTAATTTCCCAATAGCACAACTGAATTATAACTGTAATTCAACTGTAGCACATGTATTATATACTGCAATTCACTAATTATTAATCACAATTACTCATTGATTTGCTACTCTGACATCTTCTTTCATAACTTTAACAAGAACTCTTTTTACTCTGATATACTCACTTGGACAACCCTGACATGCTAGCTTGGACAACTCTGACATGCTTGTTTGGACAACTCTGACAAGCGCACACTCCAACTTTCATGACTCTGAGAAGCTTAAGTTGCTCCCACAACTCTGACATGCTCACTCTCACAACTCTGACAAGCTCGCTCCTATAACTCTGACATACTCACTTTTTGAGCTCTGACATGTTTGGTCTCATGGCTCTGGCATGCTCACTCACCTCTCTGACAATCTGTCTTCAGTGGGAGCAAGCCGGCAGCGGTGGATCCAGCTTCACTGGTAGGGGTGAAACTGGCATCACTGGTAGCAGTGGATCTGGCTTTGGTGGGAGCAAGCTGGTAGCAGTGGATATGTCTTCACTGGTAGCAGAGAATCTGGATTCACTATAAGCTAGTAAGAAGCTTTGGATCTGGCTTCGCTCCCACAACTCTGACATGCTTGGTCTCACTGCTCTGCCATACTCACTCTTACCTCTCTGACAATCTGGCTTCGCTGGGAGCAAGATGGTACTAGTGGTGGATCGGGCTTCGCTAGTAGGGGTGAAAGTCACTTCGCTGGCAGTAAGCTGGTACTAGTGGTGGATCCGGCTTCACTAGTAGGGGTGAAAGTGGCTTCGCTGGGAGCAAGCTGGTACTTGTGGTGGATCCGGCTCCACTGGTAGCGGTGGAAGCGGCTTCGCTGGGAGGAAGCTGGTAGCGGTGGATCTGGGCTTGCTAGTGGGGGTGAAAGTGGCTTCGCTGGTAGGGGTGAATGTGGCTTCGCTAGTAGCAATGGATCTGGCTTCGCCGGGAGCAATCAGATAGCGGTGGACCTGGCTTTGCTGGTAGGGGTGAAACTGGCATCACTGGTATCAGTGGATCTGTCTTTGCTGGTACCACACTGGTAGTGGTGGATATGGCATCACTGGTAGCAGATCATCTGGATTCACAATGAACTGGCAAGTAGTGTTCAATCTGGCTTCGCATCTGGTTGTGGATCTGGCTTCACTGAGAGTTCGCTGGGGTGAATTGCGTACCATTTATGGAGGAATGATTTAAGAGTAAAACGCCCAGTGGTGGTGAGGGTAATGGTGGTGATGGTGATGGTGGTGATGGTGGTGATGGTGGTGATGGTGGTGATGGTGGTGATGGCGGTGATGGTGGTGATGGCGGTGATGGCAATGGTGGTGGAGATGATGATTGAAAAAAAGGGGTTGATAGAATGCATGCAGTATGAGAAATTTGCTTCATTCTGTAATTCAATATCACACATGGTAACACTCGCTCAGCATTCCCATAACACTTGCATAATCCCCAAAGTACATGGTAACCAGTCATAATCTATGGTAAGCAACTGTAACACAGAGGAAACATGGCAACTATATCTACATTACAGTTGAATCGAAACTTTTCCCAACGTGCTTCCCTGTACACCCCAAAGTACGCTTCAGGATACTCCCTAGTACACTTGTAAGTACATACCGAAGTATGTTTCTGAGTGAACTTCCAAGTACACATCCAAATATACTCCCAAGCTGACATCTAAGTGTTTTCCCAAGCACACCTCTGAGTATACTCCCAAGTAGACCTCTTTGTATACTCCTAAGCACACCTCCTAGTACACTCCCAAGTACACCTCCAAATATGCTACCAAGTCCACCTCTCAGTTCCCTCCCCAGTAAATGATACATTATGCTCCCAACTGCACGTGCGAGTACACGCCCATCTAACCCCCTGATCATCATGCCAAGCATTCCTCCGAGTGCACTCCTGTGTACCCCTCTCGATGTGCTCCCAGGATGACCTGTTTTTTAGCAATAGGTCCAGGTCACCCACCAACTGTCCAGGTTTGGACCCCAACAACGAGTCGGTTCAGTTCCAGATCTGTCCACAAACCCGACCTGCCAACTGTTGGTGGGCCAAACTCGAACCCATACTCGTTGACCCACGGGTTTTGCCGAGCTTGGATAGATCCGTCAGTTCTAATCTCCGGTTCTACTTTGTGGGTTCCACATTGATGGTCACATTTGGAGATGCTACTGTTAATCGTAAAATTTTAACATTTGTATGGCACAGTGTGTCCTTGACGTATTGGCTGCCTTAATGCTCAGAACGAACATAGACGTGCGCCCTCCCACATCTGAATATGAGCGTGAATGGAGCGTCAATGATTGTTGGTCGTGTATGTTGGGTCATCTGGGGGGCAACATGTTACACACAGCCATAAAGAAAGTATTGGCCACCTGTATAGCCAAAAGAGTAAGCGAAATTCTCCCTACCCCATCTTGGAGATGAGCGTCAACAGAGCCTCAATTATTTTTGGTGTTGCATCTTCGGTAATATGAGTGGCGCTTGATCACAAGCATCCATGAACAAGGATATGGCAGCCTTGGTAGGCAGATATGTACGTGAGATTCCCGCAACATTCTCTGGGACAGTAATAACTTAGTTCATGTACCAAGCAACCTCTAAGTATTGTTGAGTCTTTTACCGTGCAAAAACAGTCAAAATGATGTATATAGACGGTAACGTCTACATCACACTGTGATTGACCATGATGGATGGCCAACAATCATTGACGCTCCGTTGATGCTCATTATCATGATGGGGCAGGGAGCGTTTCACTTCCTCTCTTTCCTATAAAGGCGGCCACAACTTCATTTATGACTGTCTGCAACTTGTCACCCCCAGATTGCGCAAGATACACGACCAACAATCGTTGATGCTGCGTTGACGCTCATTTTCAAGATGGGGCAGGGAGTGTATCGCAATCTGTTTTACCTATAATGGCAGCCAATAATTCAGTTATAACTGTCTGTAACCTATCCGCGTTTTGATTTCCTAGGATGCATGACCAAAAATCGTTGACGCTCCGTTGATGCTCATTTTCAAAATGAGATAGGGAGCATGTCGCAATAATTTTTGCCAAAAAAGGAAGCCAATACTTTGATTCTGTATAACCACGACCAAATCAGTTTTCAATTACCAGACATACATGATCTAAAATTGTTGATGTTCCGTTGACGTTCATTTTGACACAGGTGTATCCATAATATTCGATTATTTGATTTGGCGTAGTCTATCATTTACATTGTTTTGGGAGCCTTTCTAGTGTTTTCATTTACTTTCTCCTTGATCACTACACTGTTCTTTAATACTACATATAAATATATCCTTTAAAATATACTTTTCAGCGTCCGAAAATTGTAGATAATAATCATCTCCAACATCCTGTGCCGTTCAATCAATTCTTGTCATCACTTGCAGGTCCACTCATTATGCTGCTCTCATCTTCAAAATGGATGTTAGCTGCATTACCACACGGCAGATAGTGTACTAGCCAGTGGATGTTCCTTTGTCAGTCAGCATATCTGGATCAAAATCTGTATTGTGCTGGCTATCCTGGGTATATGCATCAAGAGTAAAAAATTTAGCGCAGGGAAAGAAAGTATGTGAATACACATATCTGGCTGGCAAATTATCAACTTGGGAATGTTGAGCTCCGGCATTGTTACCGGTTGGGGTGGATGGCGTCCCAGTCAGAGGTGGCGTCGGCTCAGGAGTCCGCATTCTGCATTGGTCGGGTGAAGGTGCACGTAGTCCTTTACATCTCCAGCATGTCTGGGGATTCTTTGCATTGCCCTTTTGGCAAGGAAGGCATCCGGCCATGTGATTTTGGCAAAGAATCGCTGCCTGTCATCTTATCGCAGCCTTCACAGTGTTATGCCGAGGTGATTCAACACCCTCCTTCTTCGTTTCTCAGACCTCAGTGCAAGGTTTCTTGATGAGGTATTGCGCTTCCTCTATTGCGGCGCGCGAAAACCCTTCTTTGCCCATTTTGACCATATTCAACACCAGGCGCATGTTGGACTGTTCCAGCTGTACCCGACCTCCTTGCTTTGCCATAGTAGCAGACATGTCGAAAACCTTCAAGAGATAAATTGCTGCTTGGAACAATCAGATTCGGCTATTACCTCAACCACATACGGGTCCATAGCCTGCTCTAAGGTCATTAAAGCCTGTTCTGTCCACTCTCGGGGATGCTTATCAGGAAATTTGTCTACCACAATATCCAGAACTGACAACATCATGATGGTCAGTGTTGCGGACTGTGCAGACAAGTGTCATGGTCCCCCATGGAGGATTCCCATTCCGGGCAGCGATCAATTGATCACGCAGCTCTTTCCGTACACCAGGAAAAGGTTATGCGGTTCATTGGTGGCCGTTTGCCTTGATCTGGATAAACTTAAATCCAACTGCATGCTGCTTTATATTCTTGCTGCTTCCGGTCTTACGGATGATTGTGAAATGTGCATTCTGGGTCATATTTTTAGTGGCTGCAATGGCAGCATCGCAGTGGACTAACTTGTGTCTGTGTTCCTGCTGTGTGCCAATCAGTGACGTATTCGATGTGGCGCCCGGCGATCGGCTTGAGTCAGATCCACTCTCATCTGGCCGCCGGGGTTGTGTATCCGTGATTTGCTGGTGTGGAGTAGGAAAGGAAGATGATAATAGAAAGATGTGGGAAGTCCTGAGGACAATATAGTAAGCTTCATGTCAGAATGGAATAAGTAATAACCAACATGTTCGTTATACTCAAGTTAACTCCTGCAGCGTATGGATGCAATTTGCAGGGGTTTCCCACCTCCCCACGAGTTGCAATAAGTCTGTCCGATGTTGTTTGATTGTTTACAGGGAGCAATCGCGGTGTATGGCAGCCAAAATCGCATGATTGTCAGATATCAATATTACACTGTTTGAGGGACAGGATGTCTGCTGATGTTTGTCTCAAATTAACCCCGGGATATTACATGAAACTGACGCTAACAATCAAGTCATGTTGTACTGTTTGCCTAGCTATTCCCAATGTATTGACAGTCAAAAGGCAGATTTTGCTTTGTTCAAGGTGATTAAACATACCAACCTTGACATAAATGAGGCAGCTTGCCTCCATATTGTCCATATCTTGCAACATCAAACATCTCACCCAACAACAAAGTCACCCCAAACTGCAATGGTCAATGCTCTAAACAAGAACTTTTCGCCAGTTCCAGTGGGCCAAGATTGCAAATCAACAAAGTGGTCGACAGAACGAGGTAATCAAGTGAATGATGGCAAGAGCGGCTTGGATGCAGACAGAGTCCAAGCCCTTGGGGCATTGCACAGCTTGCGATCCAAAATGAAGCTTCCGGCCGAAAAATGACGAGAAACGCACTTCCTAAGCAATAAAGAGAAAGAAGAATGAATCCAAGATTATGTTGAAAGAGAAACCACCGGGGCAAGAAAGCCATTTGAAGACGCGGAGGTAGTGGTTAAGCAAGTGCAGGAAGAAACAAGGAAAGCTGAAAATGCGGGATTGACAAACACAGAGCCCGAACAGATTTTACAGGAGATGATGGTTGCTATCGGAGACCATCTGAGTGATCTTGAATGTTCCTACGACGGGGAGGATGCGGAAGGTGGGGAGCATGAAGAGACAGCGCAGGGCAAGTTGAGCGAAGATGACGAACCTGGTTGGGTTATGGGCACAATCTCCAAAACGGTACAGCAGCGCATGGAGAGGTCTCGGCAGAAGCAGATGAAGCTTGACAAATTGACACAACCTGGACAGGAGGACGCAGCCAACTACATCCGTGCCGGAGATGAGAAATACAACACATCCAATTTGAGAGTACCGGCAGTCGTTAAACTGCAAACGCATGATGATGTAGCCGCACCTGCACCGATAACATATGGAGAGCTTCCAGAGTATCTTGACATTGTACCCAGGATATTGCAAATGCCGCAAAGGACTACTCGACCAGGAAGCTGTCATATCCAGCTAGGTACTGGGAAGCCTCAGTCGAACAGATGAATATCCGCCATTGCGCCTCACGCAGGGCTCGATTCAACACTCATTCAGAACACGAAGCCTGTTGAACTCGTAAGCTTCCACCCTTGCAGATATCCTCCCGAGCTAATCACCATATAGAAATCGGATTCGGATGAAGACATGGTGACAGCTCCTGCGTCTGAGGAGGAATCACGAGGCAAAGTTGTAATGTTGACGTCATATCTCTGCGAAAAGCAATTTGTATACCAATTTTGCTATGTGTCACAATTTTTTTGATTTCAGTGACCTAATTGTAAGACATGATAATTCGTGTGTGCATGTGCAATGGTTGAACGCACCAAGAGAAAGTTCTTGAATCCAAATCAGGCTGTAAGACGGCCAATAAGTTTGATTTCTGTTTCCCAATTACTGTTATGCGAGCACACAAAAGCCATATTAGTAACGAAATGAGCTAACAAAATTTATGTGAGTGATATCTCGCAAGTCATAGCAAGAGTGGTCAGTGCTCAATCCGAATCTGTCTGAATGACGACCATCATGCTGCATTCATCCATGAGTCCAACTGAATAACTCTCCGAACAGACCTGGCGCACATAGTTGAGATATTTGACATCGCTTATGGTAAGTCATGGAAATCGAGGAGAAGCAGCTTGATAAGGAAAGGTGAGGAAGTTGAGCTATATTTACCAAATACTAGTGAAATGATCTACATGCCATAAATGGCCCGCCGAAAGCGCAGTGATGTGATGGGGCCTTGTCATCTCTCACTCAGATAATGCGGATAGAGGTTAATCAGAAATTTAGAGGCCACAAAGCTCCAGGATGCAAATGATAATACTTTGAAACACAATATTGGATGTCAATGATGAGTATAGGATTCATTCGATCCAAGTATTGAATGTAAGAATGCTGATTTGATGTAACTAATGTCAGCGTCAACAGAGTGTCAATGACTGTTAGTCTTACACATCCCTCCAAAGTGAATGTATTGGTTGGGGTTATAGCGGAAAAGGAAAATGACACAGTCATTGACCCATCCTAGAATGAGCGTTAACAGAGGCTCAATGATGTTTGACCTTGCATCGTGGAAAATCCAAGGGCTGTGCGGCGACATTAACTGATATTCGAACTATCGGCCGCCTCTCTATGCAAAAATGGTTGCGACAACATTGCTGCTATGTCCTAAAAATAAGCATCAACAGAGCATCAACAATTTTGGTGTGGAATCAGTACACTACCCAGCAATGAACTGCATCCGGTTGTTACTAAATTGGGTTATACGCGGTGAGTCTTTTCAATATGTTCTTGTATTCGACTTCACAAATATGCATGCAATGTCTCACAGATCTGAGTTCTTTGCTTGTAGCTCTAGAGTCAATATTTTAGAACCCGCGTTGTGGTTTACTAAAACATGACTCTAGGCAGTCTCTCGAGTCGGATTACACTGCTTTGTAATTCCTCCTGCCATGTCAGATTCAAAATCTTTAAATACCTCATTGGTAGAGGTTATGATTTGTTCCAGAAATGAAGGTGTCGTTATTCGTGATTTGAGCAATCGTACTTTGCAAAGCATCTTCGATGCTTCGCGGGCCTCACTGAATGTCTGCTTGAAGTGTCCTGTGGCTTGCAATAATTCTCGACATGCATCCTCATCGCGATTTCATTGGCTCTCTGGAATTGAGGAGACTGGCAGCCCTGCAATCATATGTATCATTTGTCATCAAGTTCTTCGCCATCCGTCAGGGCATGGAACTAGCCTGGTGGGGAAAAAATTGCTGGCAAAATCTCACATCGCGAAGTTGAACGAAGTAATGGAGTTAGAAGTTACAGAATTGACCATTTCGATGGTGGATGAAACACCTTTGGCCATCCTGAAGAGGCAAGGAAGTCGAGGAACTTCAGTAGTAAGTTCGCAGAGTAAAATGATATTTGACGTCTAGGTTAAGCCATACTGACTGAAATGACACACAATATGCTCCGAATTGGGAGGTAAGGACTTTGACACTTCCAGATTTCACCAAGACACGTGGAATCACTACCTCATGTTAGGATTTGTTTCTGCTCATATTCCATGGAATGCTATATCAAGTTTTGAGCTACAACAGTCATATGAAGCATTATGACGTGACCTAGTGCTGCCGTCCGCCATGTCCTTTAGCAAGATTTGCTGGATGGAATACGCACTGACCGTGGTTGCAATTACGAAGCAATTGACGCCACAAAATAATGTTAGTTTAGTATGGGACGGATGGACATCAACAAAGAAACTAGCCATAATGTCAGTCATTGCTTACTATATGGATCGAAATTGGGCACTGTATGAAGTACAACTCGCTTTGGATGAGGCTGATCGCCTATTCATTTCCGTTGTCAAAAGCTGATAATGATAGATCAAGGGCCAACATAGTGGAACAAGGCTAGCCGTGCATTTGGAGGGCCTGCTTGATTGTTTTGAGCTTACCACCGGCTGAATGCTAGGAAATACGACCAATAATGCTTTCTCAAATTACTCGATGAGTCGCGAGCTGCAATCAACCCTTCACACCTTCGGAATAGAGTTGCCTGCATTGAGGAACCACATACCATACATGGCGCACATCATACTGCTGGCTTTAGGTGCATTCATGCGTAGACTGGGTATAAAAGGCCACACCAAGTATTGGGAAGCCCGTGAGCGCGATGGGCATTGTAGAGAAAATGAATGCATCAACATTAGGAAGAGTCAACGACTTCAAAAAGAGGGCAATGGTAGAATCAACAAGGTGTCCGCCATGAGATCAGGTTTCGCAAAGATAATTGAGAAAGTACATATTTCCAGATATTTTGAATGTCCTGAAACTGACCTTCATATAGCAGAGAAGGCTTGCTGTATTGATTACGCTGACACCTGTTCATCGAATGGAGTTCTTGACTTTCCAAACGCCAAAGTTCGCATCACGCCACTACCAATTATGCATTGTGAAGGCACGTTGGAAGTCGACACTGGAGTTGCTTTAGCAAGCCTACCGATTACGAGACTTCACCCTCCACTGGCTCCAAAATCCCCACTACCGTGATTACCGGCCATTCGTCACAACACATGATGAATGGAACATTGTCAAGTACGTCATGGAAGTATTGAGGCCATTTTGATATTGGACCCTGTGGATGTCGGAAGAGGCATAAGGTCACATAGCATCAACTTATCACAGTCTACGATGGCATGTTCTATCATATGGATGGCATCACCCGAGCTTTGGTTAAAAAGAAGACTCAATGCAAGCAAGACTTGTTCTTTGTCGGGAAGTTAGCGTGACAGAAGCTGTCCAAATATTATGCCGAAGTGACTCCTCTGACGGGTATGCTTCTCATTTCTGCACATATATTCAATGCTTTCTGCAAGTTGCAATTGTTTAGGAAGTGGGACAAGGGAATGGATATTAAACCCGAGGATGAGACATCCTATTCTACACAATACCAGGAGGCCATTCTGAAGTATGTGCAGAATGAATAGTGTGCCGAACATGGATGTGTGCCGGTCAATTAAGCTGAAGGTGTACCGACCAACAAACTGGTCCCCTCTGCAACGGCATCAGGATTCGGTCAATCATCCTCCGATCGATGTCATTTGTCCAATAATGATGAAGAATACTTGAAGCCTAACACTGTGGCTGAAATGACACCCGGACTCAGCGATTGTGCACAACACTTATTGATCGCTGCCAGGCTCTATTTGAATTCACCGCCTGAAGCGCCGAAGAACTGGGGGTAAATTAATCTAAATCTCAATGATTACCACTCCGACCAAATTGAGATTAGCAGTACATTTTGGATACCGGACATAACCGACTGGTGGCGCCAACAGGAGGAAATACACCCGATGTATGCCGATCTCTCCAACGTGGCACGCGACATTTTCTCTATCATACCACATGCTGTCCAAGTGGTGGCAAGTTTTTCCCTTGGAAGAGATGTTATCGGCTGGAGGCCCTCAGAAACTGCGGGCGAGACCCTTCGCAAAAAGGTCGTTGTAAGGCAGTTTGCTCCATCCATTCACGGGATCTTCGAGATCAGACCTTCAAAAGAGCGTGGTGTATATCCAGCCGGTTATATGCCGGGATACAGAATCTATGGGAGACGCGTGAGGCACGTGATGACCCAGCATTGGATACGACACACACAGAGAACAACTCAGAAATGAAGAAAGAGGTGGAGGAAAGCAAATTGCACACAATTGCCAAGGTCCAAGACTTTGTGGAGATGTGGCAGGGCAGGCAAAACCTACGTGCTACACAGAAAGAGTCTTGCGCCCAGAACAAGCAGATGACAGCTGTAGAATACATTTCAGACACGGACGAAATCGTCAAAGTATCCTGGTCACTTTTTCAACATGATGGTGTGGTTGCATTTAAATTGTCAGAAAGATCAACTTTGCCACCAGCTTTGTCTGCAAAGGACCTCTCGGCAGGATGAACTGAAATATCAAATGTCCACTGAATCAGACGAATCAACCGTCATCCAGTCGGAAGTGACGAGGCTAGCGCACCTGAAAGCATTTCGGACTCTGAGAATTGGCTCGACTGGAATTGCGACTTGAATAATCCAAATGACAGCAAACACAATTGCACGGCAGACTCTGGATCTGATATAGAGCATCTCAATAGCATCGAGAATCAGGAATGCCCAGAGCAGCAAGATGAGAGTGCCGCACCCAATGTTACCTGATTGATTCGCCCCTCACGGAAGTCAGAGAGACAAGCTGAAAACCTGCTGGTGACAGTCAATGCAATTGAAACGGTGAGGAATAAGGAGATCAAGAAAAGTAGGATAGAATGCTTGAATGTTTCACCAGCTTCTTTGTGTAGCTTGACCGAGAGTTTCAGTTAGATATATATTATAGGTGAATGGTGAGCAGTAGCTTGTAAATATCGCTTCATAAAGAGATGTATAGCAGCTGCAATGAACCTTTTGGCAAAATATATAAATTGTAGTAGTTGGAGAGCGAACAGTGCAAGAATATTACTGCGCTCGGCTTTGCCACATGGCTGAGTCTCTATCTGTCAGAAAGCTGACCAATAACTTCAAATCATTATGAAAATGATTAACGATGGCAGCAGATGTGCAATGGAAAATACAGTAAAATGTGCGTCAACTGAGCGTGAACGATTTGTGGTCATGTGAGGACGGTAATTGACCAGTGATTTGGTCACTGTTATGCATAACCGGCGTATTGGCAGCATTTGTAGGCAAACATGACAGCCACACGGTCACCGCCCCATTCTGAGAATGAGCGTCAACAGAATGTCAACAATTAGTAGCTTTGAATATTAAATAATTTATCTTCCGATTGGTTGCAGACATCCATTCAACAGGTATTGGCCACCTTCAGGCACAAACACAGCAGCGGCACGCTCCCTGCTGCATCCTGAAAATAAGCGTCAACGGAACGACAACAGTTTTAGGTCTTGCATATTTGGTAATAAAGGCATCATGCAGATCTTTGCACCAATAACAGTATTATTGACCGCCTTGATATGCCAAAATGCAATCTATTAAAGGAACAACACAGATTCCAAATTGATTGATATTGCAAACTGCAAAATATGCAAAAACAAATTATTCCTTGTTGAAAACATGATTTCGATAATATACTATTAAGAAACTGCAGAAACAAGAGCCTTATATGAATCTGTAGATGGACCCGCTGGGCAAGCCACTGGCAACCCGCCCAATCCAGATGGGTTCGGAGTTTCCCATCGAACTTTACCCGAGTCGACAGTTCGGGTTCATTGACCACCCGCACAGCCAATGTGGCAACGGTTCGGTTTGGACCCGTACCTGATCCTGAAGTCATGGTCCGGAACCGTTGCTAACACTAGCTGCTGGACTACAGGCAACCATCATTCTAGTCACAGGCAATGATAGTGGATAACACTGCAGATCAGTATGAGGTTGAATAAATATCAAACACAATATAACGCTGCCAAATGCTGTACTATTGGGTTCTCTATTGATAATTGTAATATGTACAAAGAAGCCCAGAGTCAGCAGTAAACCTTCTGGTGCCGTGGATTTGTGGATACGTTGTCCCAAATATATTGGACAATGCTGGGGACAGCATCACAAAGAATGTAGTATTTTGGAATGGTGGATACTGTGTATTGTATATTGTTACATCATTTCTACGTTGCTTTTGGACTGCAATTGGTATAAAGTATGTCAGTACTCATTTTACCACCTCTCGATTCTAGTCAACTGCAACTGAAGAGTTACATGGGAGCTGACCCAGAGAGAAACTGCACTAATATATCCTGATCAGCTATACAAGATAGCGACATATACCATTACACAGTAAATATTTCTCTAATCTTCCCTTCACTGGTACAAGTTGAAGCAACCCAGGTAGTCAAAATCAAATCTGGGAGGTGAAGGATTATGGGGGAATTAAAATATTATAGATGGTACATAATGTGAAGAGGGCAAGATTGAGGCTTTTCTATATAAGCTGCCTGTTCCAAGTCATTTATCCCGCTGTCCAAGCTGCCTGTACAATTGATACACACCATTACTGATGTTTAAAATCAGATACTCAATACTTTCTAATCTGAAAAGAAGTTTTCAAAAATACCAAGATAACTGAATGGACTTACAGATTATAGACTAACAGTCACAGATTTATCTATAAGTTGTCACTCACCACCACTACTGGTATTTGGTGTTGTCAGTTTCCATACACTTTTGAAGAGCTATTGATTTTCATATATATAATGACAGAGCTTTTTCCATAGATAGTAGATCATATTTAACTTGCTTAATATTCAAAACAGGTTGTGACCTCCGAGGCCACCTATTGAACTCACTTTTGTTGTACAATTTCCAAGCGCCTCAATAATTCGAAATCTCATAGAGTCTCAACAATGCTAATCTTCAATTGATACCATAGCAATCACTGTATAAACAATTCTCAAACTCAACATCCCAAATACAATTATCACTTTGCACTATGTCTGCCCCAACTGAGTTTTTTTACAATTGATCACTTATTTTTTCCCCAGCTCACTTATCAAAATTATCCTATTTACTGGCCATCTGTACACTGCATGTAAGATATATCTTGGGCATATGAGATTGTCACTGTAGACAAGTACCTTCTCATGTGTAACAGATCAGATGTATACAGTCTGTAGAATGAACAGCATTAGATGGTTAATAATACCATCGCACTAATGTGTCTTTGTCGGGAAAGTCATTTTGTCACGTGTAATCAACTGTAAGGTTTATAGCCTCCGGTAGTCTCCCGTAACTGCCAGTATAGCAGATAATGCAATTCAGCACAGAGCCAATACGCATAATGCGGAACGCCCATGTATAACCCACAGTAAGCGTTTAGTAGTATTTCTACATTTTTTCTAAGCTATCTCTGTGCTCTCAGTGGCATAGTGAGAATCATTGTGCAGGTCATGAATTATTTAACAGAGGCTACTCGTACAATCCCTGATCACAAACAGCTGTTTGAGTCCACAGAAAGATCATGAAGTATTCATTTATATCATAATATGGCATCTATTCTCTAGCTATCTATATCTATCTCTATATATGTACATTCGGTCGAGCACACTCGGAGAAGTAATCTAGCGGGCTTGAAGGCATGACCGAGTGCACTCTGAGGGGGCAATCTAGCGGGCTTGAAGGGTATAACCTAGTACACTCGGAGGGTGTAATCTACCGGGCTTGAAACGCATGATCGAGCACACTCGGAGGGGGTTGACGTAGTGGAATTGGGGAAATGATTCGGCACAATTGGATGGGGGTAATATGCATCCGGGGGGGATGATAGAGCCACATTTGGAGGGTATGTCCGAGCAGGCTTGGAGGGAGTGTAACTGAGTGAACTTGGAGGGACAATCGAGCTCATTCAGACTGGAGTGATTGAGCACACTCAGAGGGGGCTGATCGAGCGGGCTTGGATGTGACTGAGCACACTTAGAGAGACACTTGGAGATGGTGATCTAGCTCACTTTGGGATGCACTCGGAGGAGATCGATCCGGGCTGGCTGCTGACGGTGCTCGGAGACGGTCCATCATGGTTGGCTGCAGGCAGTGATTGGAAGCTGGCTGGTGACGGTCGATTCTGGCTGTAGGCAGTGCTCGGAGCCAGTCGATCAGGGTTGGCTGCAGGCGGTGCTTGGAAGCTGGCTGGTGACGGTCGATCTCGGCTGGCTGCAGACGGTACTCGGTCGAACTGGGCTGACCAGGAGTTGAGACTGCATTCAGCGGTTAGCTCGAGATCATCAGTATGTAAGGAGAACTCAACTTGCGTTCTCCAAGAGCTGGCGAAAGCTGGTTGCAGATGATCTATCGGGGCTTGCTGGAGGTGAGACTTGGCAGCTCTCAGGGACAGACTGCAGACAGTGTTCCGAGATGGTGAATTGGGGACGACAGAACAATCAATCTAGACTCTATTCAGTGTTAACTCACAATTCCAATATATGGAGATAAATGCCACAAGTGAACTTCAAGTTCTTGAGTGCTGATAGAGTGTTGAAGTTGATAGACAGAGTTTGGGGATAGTGATGGGAGGATGTAGGAGTATATGGGGAGTAAGAGGTATGAGGTTTGGAATTGGGTTCTGAAAGGTAACTCACACAGATGAAAATCTTGAAGTTGGGCAGATAGCTATTAACTTGCCAGACAATGCAACATACAATCTATTTTCCAGCTCTTGTGGCAAGTTTTTGTAGATTCATACAATTTGACTGGATCCTCAAGGCTGACTATTCTGTTAAATACTCTCACCTAGTGTTGGCAACGGGTCTGGGTAACCCGCCAGCAGTCCGGGTTCAGACCGCTAAAACGGTTTGGTTTGGTTCCAAACCCGTCCAAAAACCCAACCCGCTGCATCTTGGCGGGCCAAACCCGGACCCATACCCATCAACCTGCGGGTTTTGCCGGGTTTGGCTAGACCCGTCAGTTCCAATCTCCGGTTCCAGCATTCGGGTATTTCTATTTATGGTTGCATTCAGATATCATATTGCTAATCGCAAAATATTGACATTGGTATATCATTGTCCTTTTCTGATGTATTGGCCGCCTTTATGATCAAAAGCAAGCAAGAACTGCTCCCTGCCCCATCCTGAAAATGACAGTCAACGGCGAGTCGATGATTTTTCGTCTTGCACCTTGGGTAATCTGAATGGCAATTGGATGTAGACGTTCATAAATGACGTATCGGCTGCCTTTATATGCAAAAGAGAATGTGACACTCCCTGCCCCATTCTGAAAATGAGCGTCAATGGAGCGTCAACGATTTTGGGTCTCGCATCTTGGGTAATCTAATTGGCGAATGATCGCAGACATCTATATACCGGGAATTGGCAGCCTTTATAGGCAGATACCAAGTAACCTTCCCGCGACAGCCTCCCGGACAACCACAATTGAGTTCATTTTCAAAGCTGCAACCCAGCGATACTGAGCGTTTTAGCCTATAAAACAGGTCACAACTTTGTATATAGCCATTAACAGCCACATGGCGCTTTGATTAACCATAATGCAAGGCCAAAAATCGTTGACGCTCCATTGACGCTCGTTTTCATGATCTGGCAAGGAGCGTGTTGCTTTCGTTTTGGCGTATAAAGGCGGCCAATACTCTCAGTATGCATCAAGATGGCCAAGTCTCTGATTAATTACCTGACTTACAGGACCAGAAGTCGTTGACACTCTGTTGACGCTCAGTTTCAGAATCGGGCAGGGAGCGTATCGATTTCTCTTTTGCCTATGAAGGTAGCCTGTACGTCATTTATGCATCACTGCGACCAATCGCCATGCAGAGTAACCATGATGCTAAACCAAACATTGTTGACGCTCTGTTGACGCTCATTTTGCCGCTGGCGTATCCGCAATATAGAATGATTCACTTTGGCATAGTATATCAATAATGGTCTTTTGGCAGCCGTTCTGTGCTATTCATGTACATTTCCCTTTATTACTACATCGTTCTTTAATGATGCATATAAATATACCCTTTAAAATATACTTCAATGTGTCTGCTAATTGTAGATAATGATAATACTCAGAATTCCCATTCCCTTCAGTCAACTCTCGTCTTCGCTGTTAGATTCACTCAAATGGCTGCCCTCGTTATCAAAATGGCTGTCAGCTGCATTACCACGCAGCTGATAGTGTAGTATCCTGTGAATGGACCATCATGAGTCAGCAAATCTGGAATGAAATCTTTATCGCGCATGCCATCCTTGGCAAAGATCGAGGGTTGGGAAGCGGAGTATGTATATACATATATGCGGGTGGCATACCTTCTGTCTCGGAGCTCTCTTTGTGATCAGATGGCACAGGTGGCGATTCGGGCCGAGGTGGCCCCGGTCTGGGTGGTGGAGCACCCTTGCCTTAGCGCCTCCAGCGTGTGGGTGGATTTTTTGAGGTGCCATTTTGGCAAGGAAGGCAGCCGTCCTTTCGATTTTCGCGAACCATTGCCGTGTGTCTTTCGATCGCAGCCTTCACCTTGTTGTGCCCGGGAAACTAGACACCCCGCTTCTTCTCTTCTCAGACTTTGGCAGGAGGTTTCTTGATTAGTTGTTGCGTTCCCTCTACAGCGGCGCGTGAAAACCCCCCTTTGGCCATTTTGGCCATATTCAAGGCAAGACGCATGTCTGACTGTTCAAGCTGTACCCGACCTCCTTGTCTTGCCATAGTAGCTGACATATGGAAAACCTCCAGGAAATTAGTTGCTACTTCTACAGTGAGAACCGGGTATTACCTCAACCATATACGACTCCATAGCCTCCTCAAAGGTCTTTAGAGCCGGCTTCATCCATTCCTGGGGACGTTTATCACGCAATTTGTCTGCGAAATTCCCAGAACTGACAACATCGTGATGTTCTATTTTGCGGACTGTGCGGACAAATGCCTTCGTTGACCAGGGAGATTTGCCGGTACGGGAAGCGATGAATTGGTCACGTAGCTCTCTACGTATGCCAGCTGTGCGCTATATTCGCAGTTGACTGTCGTCTACACAGATATGGATTGACTCACATCCGATCGCATGCTGCTTTCTATTCTTCTTGCTGCCGGTTTTACGTACTATTGTCAAATGTGCGTCCTGGGTCCCATTTTCGGCGGCTACAATTGCAGTGTCGCGGTGGACTAACTGGTGTCTGCGTTGCTGCTTTGTCACTCCAAGAGGCTCATTGTGTGAAACGCCTGTCATTCGGCTTCATTCGGCTCCAATAGCACCTGGAGGAAGTGTTTCGGGAGCCATGGCTTGCTGTTGTAGAAACGTGAGGAAGATGATCACGAAACGAAGTGGGAAGTGCTGAAGATTATATTGTGAGCCCCAACTCAAAATGGAATGAGTGACAGCCAACTTGCACGTTCAATTGAAGCTGAATACTGCTGCGTATAGCTGCAGGGGATTCCAACGGTCACGTGATTTCAGTCAGTCGGTCCGACGTTGTTTGTTGGTTTACAGGGATACATCGAGATTAACGACAGCTGATATCTCATGTTTGATAGATATAAAAAGGTCATTCTTCAACAGAAAGGACTTGTGGTGATGTTTGTCTCAAGACATTGCCGGGATCTTACATGAATCACACGCTAACTATCAAGTCATAATGTACTATTAGCATGACTATTCCCAATGATGTGACGGTCAAAACGCTGGTTTTGCATTGTTCGAATTGATCAAACCTACCAACCTTGACATAAAAGACGCAGCTTGCCTCCATGTGGTCCATTTCTTGCATCATCCAACATCTCGCCCAACAACAAGGTCAACACAAGATACAATGGTCAATGATCGGAAAAAGAACCTTTCGCCACTTCCGGCGGGCAAATATGGCAAATCGACAAAGCATTCCACCCGACAACGTCATCAGGCGAATAGAGGCAAGAGTGGCTTGTAGGCAGAAAGGGTCCGACCATTGCGAGCATTGCGCAGGTTACGATCCAAAAAGAAGCTTGCAGCGGAGAAACCATGGGAAACGGACATTTTAAGCAACGAAGAGAGAGAGAAATGGATTGAGGATCATGTGGAGCGAGAGACCGCAGTGGCAAGACAGCGAGTTCAAGACTCAGAGACAGCGATAATGCAAGAGCAGGCACACATGGGTAATGTTGAAAATGGACGATCGACAACCACAAAGCCTGAAATAAGATTTGAGGCGATGTTGAATGCTATCGGAGACATTCTGAGTGATCTTGCAAGTTCCAAAGATGAGGAGGATGGGGAAGACGAGGATGATGATGAAGAAGATACAGGGCATGGCAAACTGAGCGAGGAGGACGAACCTGGCTGGGTGATGGGCACAATCTCCAAAACGGTACAGCACCGCATGGAGAGCTTTCGGCAGAAGCAGATGAGGCTTGACCAACTGACCCAACCGGGATGGGGGGACGCGGCCGACTACTTGCGTGAGAGAGATATGAAGTACGGGACGACTGAATTGAAGGTTCCGGCTGTTGGGAAGCCCCAAATAGACTCGACTGCAGCCACACCATCACCGACAACATTTGGAGAGCTTATGCAGGCTCTTGATATCGTCCCCAGACAATCACAAATGCTGCAAGTGACGTCTCGACAGGGAAGTAGTCAAATGAGGCTGGGTTCGGAGAAACCTCAGGCAGTCAATCACATAGTACCGCCGATGCCTGCCGTGGTGCCCGATTCGTCGCAGATAGAGATTGCGAAGACAGTTCAACCCATAAGCTTTTACCCCTGCATATAGCGTCCCTAGCTAATTACCATATAGATATCAGATTTGGACGAAGACATGGTGATGGCTCCTGCGTCACCGGAAGTGTAGATAGCCAAATCGGTTTTTTTTGAAGATGTATCTTGTGTAAAAGAAATTTGTGAACCTGTTTTGTTACGTGTCAGCTTTTTCTGGATTTCAGTGACCAAATTGTGAGACAGGATTATTCGTCAGTGTGTGTGCAAGGGTTGTACGGGCCATCCGAATGTTATAAACTCCAAATCAGGTTTATTGACGAACGACTATCTTTATATGATGTTGCCTGTTACGGATAAATGATAAAGAAAAACCTAAATTTGAGATGAAATTTACTAACAGAGTTTAAGTCAGTGATGTCATACGACTCATAGAAGGAGCGGTCAAAGCACATGCGAAACTCAGACAAATGACAGCCGACAGGCTGCATGAATCCATACAGCCAACTATATATCTCTTCGCTCAGACCTCCTGCACATGGTCGAGAAATTGAAAACTGCTTATGGTACGTCATGGAAATCTTGGTGAATAAGCTAGATAAGGAATGGTGAGGAAGTCAGGCTATAAATATCTAAAGCTAGTGCATGGAGTGTTATGCCGTAAATTGCCGGCCGAAAGCGTTGAAACGCGATGGACCTATGTCATTAATCATGTAACTAACGTGTATAGTAGTTGCTGAAACTGAGATTTCTCGAAGATCTTGGATTCAAATGATATTACATAGACATTGTATACTGGCTGCCAATAGAGGCTGTATGCATGTTTTGTACAAGTGTTGTGCACCCAATGACTGTCAGTAGGTCTCTAAGGTAAGCTCAAAGGTGAGCGTCAACGGAGCGTCAACGATTTATAGTCATATCTATCCAGCAATCACCTGCCTGCATAGTCGCATCCATCCAAAGAAGAAGTATTGGCCGGCTTAGTAGGGAAAATGGCAAGCCACACGCACATTGCCCTGTCATAGAAATGAGCGTCAACGGAGCGTCAACGATTTCTGGTCTTACATCCTGGATAATTGCTGAGCTGTGCAACGGCATTTAGCCATAATCATAATTTTGGCGGCCTCTATAGGTAAAAACGCAACAGACGATATCGCTACTACCTCCTAAAAATGAGCGTCAACAGAGCGTCAACGATCTTTGGCATTGGATCATTGACAATTCAGAGGGTTTCGCTGCATCCTTGACTCATAATCGAACTATCGCCCGCCTTTCTAGGCAAAACATGGTTGCGACAACATTGGGACTATGTCCTAAATATGAGCGTCAATGGAGCGTCAACGGCTTTTCGCCTTGCATCATGGAAAATGCACGGGCTTCGTGGTGACATTGAACTATCATCGAACTATCGGCCACCTTTCTACACGAAAATGGTTGCGACAACATCGCTAGTATGTCCTGAAAATGAGCGTCAACGGAGCATTAACAACTTCTGGCCTTGCATTTTGGAAAAGGCAAGGGTTGTACGGCGACATTGACACATAATCGAACTATCGGCCGCCATTCTAGGCAACAATGCTTGCAGTAAGATCGTAACGTTGTCGCAAAATGAGCGTCAACAGAGGGTCAAAGATTTTTGATCTTGAATGTTGGATCATCTGACGGCAATGGAACGCAGAAAACCCACAATGAACTCATTGGCAGCCTTTAATGGCAAAAATGTAAGTGATGATATCGCATCCGCCTCCTATAATTGAGCCCCCACACAGCGTCAACAGTGTTGGTGGATGCTCAGATCGCTACACAGCAATGTACTGCATTGTGCAGTTCCTAAATCGAGTTTTACGCGGTCAGTCTTCGCAATCTATCATTGTATACAACTTCACATATATGCATGCAATGTCTTACAGATCTGATTTTTTTGCTTGTAGTTGTATAGTCAATATTTCAGAAGTCGCAGTCTGCTTTACTGTATTGTCAGTTACGCCAGTCTTTCGAGTCGGATCAACCAGCATTCTAATTCTTACCACCATGTCAGATTCCAAATCTTTGAACACCTCTTTACTCGAGATTATGATCTCTTCCAAAAATGAACGTGACTTTATTAGTGATTTGAGCGACCTTACATTGCAAATCATTTTTGATGCATGGTGGGAATCAATGAAGGAAGGGTCGAAGAAGCCTGGTGCTGGGAATAAATGTAGACATGCGCCGTCATGGCAATTCTATTTACACTGCGGAATTGAACCGACCGGCAGCCCTGGCATCATATGTATCGTTTGTCATCAAGTTCTTCGCCATCCATCAGAACATGGGACCAGCTCAATGGGGAAACACTTGCTTGCAAAAGCTCACATCGCAAAGTTAAACGAATTAACAGAGACAGAAGTCACCGAATTGACTAGTACAATGGTTGATGAAACAGCTTTGGCCATCTTGAAGAGGCAAGGAAGTCGAGGAATCACAATAGTAAGTATGCAGAGGAAAATCAGATTTGACATCCAGTTTAATCCATATTAATTGAAATGGCAGACAAAACGTTCGACGTTGGCAGATAAAGACTTTGACACTTCCGAATTTCACCAAGACATGTGGAGTCGAGACCTCATGTTAGGATTTGTTTCGGCTCATATTCAATGGAATGCAATATCAAATCTCGAGCTACGGCGGTCATGCAAAGCATTACGCAATGACCTCGTGCTGCTGTCCGCTGCAACCCTGAGCAACATTTGCCGTAGGGAATATGCACTGACAGTGGATGCAATTAAGAAGCAATTGCCATCACGAAACAAAGTTTGTTTATCTTTGGACGGATGGACATCAACGAACAAATTGGCCATAACATTGGTCATTGCTTACTATATGGATCAAAATTGGACATTGCGTGAAGTTCAACTCACTTTCGATGAGGTTGATCGGCTATTATTTTCCCGTTTCAAAAACTAATTAAGGATGATAGGTCAAGGGCCACCATATGGGAGGAAGGCTAGCTGTACATTGGAAGGATGTGCTGGATCGTTTTGAGCTCACCGACAGGCGTTTGCTCGGTATTACGACGGATAATGCTTCCTCAAATTACTCGATGATACGCAAGCTGCAATCAATACTTGAGGGCTCTGGAATCCAGTGGCCTGCATTGAGGAACCACATACCGTGCATGGTGCACATCATACAGCTGGCTTTAGGTGCATTCATGAGCAGTCTCGGTGTAAAAGGCCGCACCAAGTCTTGGGAAGCCCATGAGCACGATCAGCACTGTGGAGAGAATGAAAATATAGACATCGGGAAGACTCAAAGACTTCAAAAACAGTGTAATGCTAGAATCAACAAGGTGTCGGTCATGAGACCTGGTTTGGCAAAGATAATTGAGAAAGTACGTATTTCATGATATTTTGAAAGTTCTGAAACTGACCTTCATGAAGCAGAGAATGCTTGCTGTATTGATTACGCTGACACCTGATCGTCGAAACGAGTTCATTGACTGTCAAAACGCCAAAATCCGCATTGCAGTACTTCCGATTATGGATGTGAAGACATGATGGAACTCTACACTGGAGTTACTCGAGCGGGCCTACCGATTACGGGAATTCACATGTGAATGGCTTCAAAATCCATAATACCCCGAATACTGGCCACTGTTCACAACTCAAGATGAATGGACGATTGTGAAGTATTTCATGGAAGTATTGAGGCCATTCAGATATTGGACCCTTTGGATGTCGAAGAGGCATACAGTCACATTGCATCATGTTCTCACAGTGTACAATGACATGTTTGATCACATGGATGGCGTGATGCGAGCTTTGTCTAAGCAGAAAACTCCATGGAAAGAAGACTTGTTCTTCGCAATGAAGTTAGCTCGACAGAAGCTGTCCACATACTACGCCGTAGTGACTCCAACGACGGGTATGCTTCTAATTTCTGCACATATCCTCGATCTTTTCCGGAAGTTGCGATCATTCAGAAAGTGGGACAAGGGAATGGATATCAACCCTGAGGACGAGACATCCTATACTACTCAATACCAAGAGGCCTTTCTGAAGTATGTGGAGAATGAATACTGCGCCAAACATCCACAAGTGCCCGTCAATACATACCAATGCTTACCGAGCAGCGATCACATCTCCTCTGCAACGGCTTCACGATCCTGTCAATCATCCTTTGATCCATATAATTTGTCCAGCGATGATGAAGAATACTTAACGCCTAACAATGTGGCTGAGACGACACCAGGACGAAGCGATCGTGCTGCGCGGTTATTGACCCCCGGCAGGCTCTATTCGAATTCGCCGCCTGAAGCACCAAAGGACTGGGGGCAAATTAATCCCAATCTCAATGATTACCACTCCGACCTAATGGAGTTAAGCAGTACATTCTGGATACCGGACATAACCAACTGGTGGCGTCAACAGGAGGAACCGCACTCAAAGTACGCCGATCTCTCCAATGTGGCGCGCGACATATTCTCCATCATACCGCATCGTGTCGGAGTGGAGGCCAGTATTTCCCTTGGCCGAGATGTTATCGGCTAGAGGCAGTCAACAACCACCGGCGAGACCCTTTGCGAAAAAGTCGTTGAAAGGCAGTTCATTTGAGCCAATACCAGGATTTTGGCAGGCACTGATCCAGAATTGGATAACGCGAACACAGAAATCAACTTGGAACTGAAGAAAGAGGCGGAGGAAAGGAAACTGCACAGAATGGCCAAGGTTCACGACTTTTTGGAGATGTGGCAGGGCAGCCAAAACCTACGTGCTACACAGAAGGAATCTCGCGCTCAAAACAAGCAGATGACTGCTGTGGGATACATTTCGGACACTGAAGAGATCGTCAAAGCATCCTGGTCACTCTTTCAACATCATGGTGCGGCTGCATTCAAATTGTCAAAAAGATCTCCTTTGCCACCAGGTTTGTCTGCAAAGGACCTCCCTGGAGGACAAATTCAAGTCGTAAATATCCGCCGAATCCGTAGAATCAACCGTCATCCAGTCGAAAGTAACGAGGATACCGCACCTCAAAGCATTTCGGACACTGAAGATCGGCTTAACTACAATAGGGACTTAGATAATCCAAATGACAGTGAAGATGATTGCGCGGCGGACGTTGAATCCGATATGGACCAAGACAATAGCATCGAGGATCCGGAATACCAAGAGCAGCGGGATGTGATCGCCGCGCCAAATGTTCCCAGATTGATTCGGCCTACACGGAAGTCAAAGAGACAGGCTGACAAGGTGTTGGTGACGGTCAATGCAATCGAAACACGAAGGAACAAGGGAGTGACAAAAAAGTAGGACAGAATGCATCAATGTTTCACCAGCTTCTTTATGTATCTTGACTGCGTGTTTTAGTTGGAGATATATTATGGGCGAATGGTGAGCAGAAGCTTGTAAATATCTGTTGATAAACAGATGTATAGCAGGCACAATGAAGCTTTTGGCAAGAAACATGAATTTTGGTCATGTGTGAGCGAACAGTGCAAGAATGTTACTGCGCTCTGCTTTGCCACAGGGCCAAGTCTTAATCTGGCAGAATGACTTCCCATAAGTTCAAATCATGATGCAAACTACTGTCGATGGCAGCAGATGTTGAATGGACAATACAGTAAAATCAGCGTCAACGGAGCGTCAACAATTTGTGGTCATGTAAGTACAGTAATTAAATAGAGCTTTGGTCGCCGTCAGGCATAACCGATGTATTGGCAGCTTTTAGTGGCAAAAGAGACAGCAACACGGTCATCGCCCCTTTCTGAGAATGAGCGTCAATGGAGCGTCAACAATTTGAGGTTATGTAAGTATGGTAATTACACAGTGCTTTGGTCGCTGTTAGGCATAATCGATGTATTGGCAGCTTTCATTGGCCAAAGAGACAGCAACACAGTCATCGCCCCGTTCTGAGAATGAGCGTCAACGGAGCGTCAATGATTTGTGGTTATGTAAGTACGGTACTTAAACAGTGCTCTGGTCGCTGTTAGGCATAATCGATGTATTGGCAGCTTTCATTGGCAAAAGAGACAGCAACACAGTCATCGCCCCATTCTGAGAATGAGCGTCAACGGAGCGTCAACAATTTTTAGCTTCGCATCTTGGTTAATTTATGTTCCAATTGGTTGCATACATCCATTTATCAAATATTGGCAGCCTTTACTGGCAAAAACAACAGCACAATGCTCCCTGCTGCATCCTGAAAATGAGCGTCAACGGAGCCTCAACAATTTTAATTGTCGCTTATGTGGTAATCAAGTCATCGCGCTAATCGTCGCATTCATAACGGAATTATTGACCGCCATCATTGGCAAAAAATACAACATACCAAACGTAAAATATCGATTCCAAATTAATCTATATTGCAAGCTGCAAAGCATACAAAAACACATCATTGGTTGTTGAAAACGCCATTTTGATAAGATACAATTAACAAACTCCAAAAACAAGAGCCTTATTTGAATCTATAGATGGACCCGCTGGGCGACCCGCTGACAACCCGCCCAATTCAGACGGGTTGGGAGTACACCTGTGAACTGTACTCGAGTTGACGGTTCGGGTTTATTGACAACCCGGACCGCCAATTTGGCAACGGTTCAGTTTGGACCCACACCCGGACCCGAAGTGACGGTCCGGAACCGTTGTTAACACTACTCTCACCCTCCTCAAGTCTGAACTACCCTTTTCAGAAATAACAGTGCATGCAAATGCGGTGATAGATTCTGCAACTTACTGGTAATACCGATGATGTTCAATACTATTATATTTTTGGCCTTTATAAATCTTGCTCCCAGTAATATGAAATGAACAGACCATGAGGTACCAGTCCACACCATAGTACAGAGGTACCACTATTGACTTGTCATAACTCTCTGGTAATAGCCATAATCAATCTCAATTACAGTAACATTAAAGTTGTCTCAGACAACAGCCATATAGATAATCCATAGAGGTAAAACAACAATATTGGTGATCCTGTTGATATTCAGTAGATGCTACAAAGCTGATTGGACTTACTGACAAATTACATCTGTAGATTTAGACTTGTTCACACATTGTAGAGTCTGTCTAGATTAAACAACAAAATATTCCACTGTATAGTACTTGGTAATTGGATATTGATTATTAATTGATCTGATCTCCCTTAGCATTCACTGATGATTTATTGTAATCTTACACCCTCTCTAACCATGCCAATACAATTCAAATAATATTTTAGGATTTACAGCCATTAAAATTCATTATAAGCAGTGTTGAAAGAAATTGAGTGATTATATATATATGCCACAGCAAAATGCATTTCAGCAGCTGGGAGCCTCCAATAGTGAAGGAGAGAAAGTAGAGTATAAACTTACAAGTGTCCAATTCAGGGTGGAAATAGATCCAAGAATGGCATTTCGACTGAGCTTCGAAGTCACCTGAATATCTAATTACCGGAGTTGGAGGACTAAGGCGGTGACTACTATTTGATTGACTGTATGACGGAGGATTGGAGTGATTTTTGAAAATACCTAGCTCTGTTACCGAATTGGTGCTGGACTTGCAAACGAAGAAGGAGTATTGTCAGGGTTCTATTGTATCTCATTTGGAGACTGCAGGTCATATCTGAGACTCTCTTGATGTTTTCCACAATGGATTATCCAGCACAGCAAAAGTCAGGCATGTATTGTTGTTTCTTATCAACATCCAAGTCATACAATTCTAGCTAACATTGTTTTAAAGATTTCATCTTTTCCATAACTACTTCCAGATAAAAAAAAAAAAAAAAAAAGTGATTCAAATATAAAAGTAGGTACAACAAAACAATAACTCTACCATGCAATCAAATGATAATAATGACACATGGTGTCAATGTCAACTGCTAAATCTGTCACGGCTCAGGCTACGAGTGATGGATTGAAGGGTACGTAGCATTAGTATCAGGTGCATGGAAGGAATTACCGTTACAGAAGAGCAGAGATGTTGATAGATGCAGGAATGGTGCAAAGATGTTATGAGAGGGTGGCGGTATAATTCGTTATGATGAGGAAGTGCTTTGAGGTGTTGCGACATCAGGCGATGTGGCGTGGTTGTGCTGATAAGGAGTTATGTGGTGGTGTGTAAGATTAAGAGAAGATGTTCGAAAGGTACATCGGAGCATGAGGAGTAATTCGAGGGTCGCAGTCGAAGTGTATATCATGAGAGGTTGTTTGGTGTTGGAGGATTTCCTTTTCTTCTCTCTTTTCTTGTTCTCTTGTATAGCAAAGCAAGTACGACTTTGAAACAGCTTTGACTAATGTCTTGTGTTGATTCTCGCGGTATGAGCTTCGGAGCACCTTGTCCTGATTCCGATATTACATTCCTGTCACTAATATCACATATGTCCGACTCCACACGTTACACTAGAACGAGTCTCTTACAACATACCTGATATTGAATGTACTGTCAATACTATCTGACTGCTTGATTTGATCTGGCATGGTGTTACTGAGAAGTCACCGACAGTTAGATCTTGATTTGCTACATGTGCAGCCACAACCTTGCGAATCCGGATGCACTTGCACCCTTCGAACGGGTATACATACTGTAACGAACCTTGCTCTGGTACCTGCTGGGTATATCTCGGACTGAACCATCGGTGGATTCACAGTTGCGAAGATTGCGTTGACATGCTACCACGACTTACCGGATTTGATATCCGCCAATACCCACATCGATCTCCATACTCAAATGGGAGAGTACGACAGTAACTGTACTTCCTGAACGAAGTGGTTTGATCATGCCTGAACTCGATGTTCCCTTTCCGAGCACGAACCTTGAAATCCTTTGACACCATCGAAGGATTATTGATTCCTGAGGTAGACCATTCGACTCTACCAGCATAGTTTTGTGAACAGTCAGACGTCCCCTCTCGTTGGAATACATAGTGGACAGAGGCCGCTGCATACGGAGGAGGCTTGTAACTCGACGATCCCGTATTTGGGAATAGTAGGACTAAGTATTGGGGAGCCCACACTTGGTTTGACTATGAACCTGAGCTACCCTGTGAGTGTGAAGGACATGATTGTTTAGGAACACATTCGATGGAAAGACACGCACCAGCAGCAGCAGCAACAGCAAAATCTGCGCCAGTCCCTCTGATTGTTATTGACCCCCCGACTCCAACTCCTCCTGAAATTGATGCATATAATTGGCACTGGTAGATGTGCTTGATCCGTTGGGATGTCAGGATCACAACAGCACGATCGGGTAGCTCTGGTGTCCATGGATGACCGGGCCATCATAGGAGCAATCTTACACAGGAACCTGATGAAAATCGACTTCAGGGAGAGGCAAACATTGCTGGAAGACGCACACGAGGTGCTGAGGAGAGTGGCTGAGTATACCGAACCCACGGCCACGGTACAGATGGTGTGCAATCACCCGACACACATAATTTCATTACAGAAACCGATCACGGATGTGCAGTCACAACAATCCCTGCCCCCACAGTGCGACCACTCGACGTTCGAACAACAGTTGGAGAGACTGAGGCAGCAGCTGGAAGACGCCAGGAGAACCCCGAGAACGGCATGAATGGACAAAGAGTTACCGCAGGAACTGGACGATATGACACGGGAGCACGACAGTCAGGTGAAGAAGTTCGGGCATTGAGGAGTCAGTAACCAAATGCGCTATCCTTCGCGCCCCAGGTAGCCCCGACTCCCCCCCTGCAAACCGAGGACAGAGGCCACATGTTTCCAGACTCCCCGGACTTTTCGGGATCGGATCAACCTCAGTTGAGAGGCTGGATCGCTCAACGTTGGATGGTTATAAATCAAAAACCCACCAGCTTTCCCGACAAGCAGTCAAAAATGTGGTACGCATTCAACCGCCTGAGGGTAGGAGCCTTTGGCCAGATCTTGCCACACGTCCGGCAGGACGGAACGATAGGGCTGAAAGACCTAGCAGCATGTATACAACTACTGGAAGCAGCTTTTGGGGACCCTGACTGCGTAGCCACCACCGAACGGAGAATGCAGGAGATTAAACAAAAGAGCCGCAAGGTGTCTCAGGATTATGTGGAGTTCCAAGTTATTGCTGCGGATCTGGGTTGGAACCGTTCCACTCTACACAACACTCTATGAATGGGGCTGTCTGAAGAAATGATGAACTCTTTTACGTACAGTGATATGCCAGAGGACCTTCCTGCCTTTGGAACGGTGTGTCAGAAGTGGGTTAATCAAATCCGACAACGATGGGTGGAGATGGCAGCACAGAACAAGGGAGCAGGGACATGTTTGGCCTCTTCCCTCAGACCCCCAGCTCCCCCGAAGGATCCCACAGGAGCCCCCGCTCGAACAGTGGCGGAATATATCGGACCAGAGCCTATCGACCTCAGCGTGGGCAGGAGGAGGATTATCGTGGAAGACAGGGCAAAAAGGTTCACGGATGGGAGGTGTTAATACCGTGGTGGGTTAAATCACAAGGTGGCAGTATGTGCGGCGAGGAAGAAAGCTCAGACGTTGAAGGCAGCTGGAGCGCAAGTAAAGGAAGTAGGAACCGGGACAGGTTCTGAGGAATCGGGAAAAGATTAGGTCAACCCAAGCTGGATGGCGCTTTGGTTGATGGAAAAAGTTTTGTTTTAAATGCTTTGAGATGTTTTGGAATTTCGCGTCTTTCAGTTAGCAAGGTGGAGGTATCTGAGGGATCAATGGAAGGGAAACATATAGTGATAACCTGCACATTGACTGTGAATAATCAAGAGATACCTACACATGCACTGATTGATTGAGGAGCTACAGGCATTGCATTTATGGATCAAGATTTTGCCCGCCATCATCAAATACCACTTCAAGAATCAAATGAGAAACAACATGTCCAGGTTATTGATGGAAGACCCTTCCAGTCTGTGGACATTACGCATGTTGGCAACGTAGGAATCATGATTCAAGATCATAAGAAACGATTACCCATGATCGTTGTGAAGTTAGGACATCATCCAATTGTTCTTGGGATGCCCTGGTTACGATTGCATGATGTTGCAGTACAATTTGTATCCAATACAAATACTTTCAGATCACAATATTGCATGACACACTGCCATCATCCACCCATTACGGTACAAGGAGTGACGGAGAAACCTGCGGAACCAGTCAATTCTCTGAGTAACGAGATATTCGAACCACAAATTCACCCACAACGACCATTTCGATGAATCATTGTTATGCTTACTGGATGTGTGTTCGCCAGGACAGTAAAAAAAGGGAAACTTACGGTGTTTAAAGCATCTCTTCATGATATCAATAAGGCAATTGAAGCCAATCATTTAAAGGAACGTCCATTTGAAGAACTTTTTCCAAAACAGTATCATTAATTCCTCCCATTATTCAATAAGGTTCTTAGCTTACCGATTGCCACCTCATTGACCCGGCATTGATCATGATGTGCGCTTGAAGGACGAACAAATCCCTACCTGGGGTCCATTGTATTCAATATCAAGATCCCAGTTGGTAGTCCTAATGGAGAGGCTGGAGGAAAATATGTCAAAAGGGTTGATTAGACAATCATCGTCACCCTTTTGCAGCACCAGTAGCGTTTACGAAGAAACCAGACTGTGCTTTACGAATCTGCATTGATTAACGAGATCTCACTAGCAAAATGATAAAGAATTGATACCCACTCCCCCTGATAAATGAAACACTGAATTTTTTAGGGAAAGCTCGGATATATACAAAGTTGGAAGTACGAGGAGCCTACAATTTTCTTCGAGTTGCGGAAGGGGAGGAGCATAAATTGGCCTTTTGGACAAGGTACGGACTGTTTGAACCTACGGTATTGTAATTGGGAACAACAAATGCACCAGCGGACTTCCCCGGTTATATCAATAATGCCATTCGAGATTCATCAGATGAGGTTGCATCAGCTTATTTGGATGATATTTTGATATATAGGGATTCGGAAGATGAAAATGAGGGTCAAGTTCAGTGAATCATGCAACAATTACTGGTGGCAGGATTATATTTGAAGCCAGGAACATGCGGGTTTCATGAGGATGCAGTGAAATACCTAAGGTTGATTATATGGACAAGGGAATTTCTATGGATGAGGATGAATTTGAGACCATACGGAATTGGAGTCGAGAAGAGACAACTGCCAATAGAAGGCTAAATAACCTCTTTGAAGTACAACAGTTCCTTGGATTTTGCCATTATTATCGACAATTTATCTCTAAGTATTCCGAGGAAGCGGAACCCTTGATGAGACTGACCAAAAAGATGAACCATTTGTTTGGGAATCCGAGCAACAGCTTGCTTTCGAAATGATGGTAAACACCTGCACGACAGCACCGGTGCTTCAATGTTTAGACCACGATTCAGCGGCGATGATTGAAACGGCTTCCTCATATTGTGTATCCCCAGGTGATTCCTCCCACTATGATGATGATGGGGTGCTACACCCAGTAGCTTACTTTTCGAAGAAACACTCACCAGCGGAATGTAATTATGATATATACGATAACAAGCTTATGGCAATTAGTAAGGCACTTGAGGAATGGAGACTAGAATGTGAAGAGGCTGCGTATCCCCAGCCACTGTTAACTGACCATAAGAACCTTGAGTATTTTATGATAAAGAAGCTTCTGAATCAACAGCAGGCACTATGGTTGGAGGTTTCAACGTGGTTCGACTACGAGATAGTCTAGCGACCAGGCAAGTTGAACTGGAAGGCAGATGCTTCAACGAGGAAGCCGGGAGACCTTGCTGAGGGGGGGGATGAAAGACTCAAAAACATGGGACAGGTGGTTCGTAAAGTCGCAGAACCTACCGGAACTATTGCGGTTGATGGTGGACAGCTCGCCCACCCAGGGCCGTCGCTGTATTTGTGATCTTATCACAATGGCAGATGAGACTGACCCGCTACCAGGAAAGATAGTAGAAGGAATTCGAACTAATAGTGGGTTACAGGAGATTGCTATTGCGGAATTCCCTGAGGAGGAAGGACGGATACATTATTGAGGGAATTTATATATTCCAAAAGACGATGAGTTACGCCTACGTATTATACAGGAACACCATGATACAGCCATAGCAGGACATCTGGGACGGGCAAAGACGTTTGTCCTTCTTGACTGGAGGTAATATTGGGAGAAAATGCGGAAGGATGTCGACCAGTATGTATGGAACTGCCATAGTTGTCAGGGATCATGGAGTTCCTGACATTTGACGTTTGGAGTCCTTCGACCGTTACCGGTTCCTCGGAAACCATGGGAAGTTATGTTGATGGATTTTGTGGTAGGGTTGCCAGAGTGTGAAGGGTTTGATGCGATTTGGGTAGTAGTAGATAGACACTCCAAGATGCGACAATTCATTCCCTGCCATATGACTTATGGATGCCCTGGGATCAGCAGAATTGTTTTTGAAGGAAGTGGTACGTCTCCATGGACTCCCATTGACAATGGTCTTGGATTGAGGGCCACAGTTTGCGTCAACCATTTGGCAGCAGATATGGAGCCGATTAGGGATTGATCGAAGAGTGTCGACAGCTTTTCAACTCCAGATGGATGGGTAGACGGAGAGGATGAATGCAAATATGGAACAGCCCCTTCGAGTGCTTGTAAACCATCAGCAAGATGATTGGGTAAAGCGGCTTCTGGTGGCTGAGTGTGCTGCAAATAATGGAACGTCCGAAACCACTAAGTGTACACCATTCTTTGCGGTCCAAGGTGTGGACCGTCAGATGTCATTCATAGGAGAACCAATGAAAGACCGAGATCTTCCACGAATCAATGCTGATCAGGTTCAGGCAATAATGCAACAAGTTCCCGAGCACCTCCAAGTTAAAATGAGGAGAAGTCAAGCAATCCTGGAGGAGGGAGCGAATCATGCACGAATTTCAGCTCAGGATATTCCGAAGGGCTCTCAGCTGTGGTTTGATACTCGACATTTTCGGACTACGAGGCCAACATTGAAACTCGATTGGAAACAGCTGGGCCCTGTTACAGTAGTTCATTGGGTATCCCCATATGCTTACGAGTTAGAGCTTCCTGCATCAATACAGATTCACCGAGTACAACGAATTTCTCAGTTGGATCCTGTGGTGGTTGACCCTCTCGATGGACAACGAATTAATCCACCACCTTCCGTCGACGTTGAGGGAGAGGAGGAGTATCAGGTTTCAAGTGTTGAAGATAGTCGGATGTATCGAGCCTAGTTGCATTATCTTATACATTGGATCCGGAATGATCCCTTGACATGGGAACTTGCTAAGTCCGTGGAGGGGTTACAAGCGGTAAGGGGATTTCATCAACGTTATCCCAGGAAGCCAGGACGGTTGGAAAATGTTCTTGGAGGACCTCGAATCCATGAGGGGGATACTGTCATGGCTCAGGCTATGAGTGATGGATTGAAGGGTACTTAGGATTAGTATTGGGTGAATGGATGGAATTACTGTTACGGAAGAGCAGAGATGTTGATAGACACAGGAACGGCGCAGAGATGTTGCGAGAGGATAGCGGTATAATTTGTTATGATAAGGAAGTGGTTTGAGGTGTTGCGACGTTGGGCGATGTGGCGTGGTTGTGCTGATAAGGAGTTATGTGGTGGTGGTGGTGTGTAAGATCATGAGAAGATGTTCCGATGGTACATCGGAGGATGCGGAATGATTCGAGGGTGGCAGACGAAGTGTATATAAAGGGAGGTTGTTTGGTGTTGGAGGATTTCCTTTTCTTCTCTCTTCACTTGTTCTCTTGTATAGCAAAGCAAGTACAACTTTGAAACAGCTTTGACTCTGGTCTTGTTTTGATTCTCTCGATACGAACTTCGGAGCACTGTGTCCTGATCCTGATATCACATTCTTGTCACCAATATCACCTACGTCCGACCCCACCCATTAAAAAATCTTCCAACCTATCAGGACTGCCAAAGCAGGAATACAACATTTCACAGCTGCACTAACAAGCTGGAGGTGCATCATATATGTGCTGATGACTCAGGTCTGCTGAGTGGGTTAGAATGAATTGCAATATCGCATTGGTGGATTTGTGAAATCTGACCAAGGTTGAAATGAGATGATAGCTAGCTGTGAATCAAAATGGAGGTTGAACGGGAACATAATGTATCAGTTTGAAAAACGGAAGTGCCACCAGAAAAGGAGGAATACCAGGAGGCATGTGCAGGCTGCAAAAGAACAGTACAGAAGGCAACGGTGGGGTGTAGCATGAATTAATCAGTTACAACTTCATATCTAGAACAGATGATAGAGATTAAGGAGCAGCAATCTAGTGGAGTATCACAGATCCTAGCTGAGCAGCCTTACCAGGTGGTGCAGATTCTAGAATGAAATACAGACTCTACTTATGGAAGTCAAGAATTGAGAAAGGGAATTGTGGAGCACTCATCTTAGAGGGAAACTGCTTAATGGGCAGTAGACAGCATGGAATAAAATATTGAAGTGCCAATCATCCCCATGGAGCACCAATAGCAACTCAAGATGATTTGTTCAAACAGCTGAGAACATAAGGAGGGGTGGTGGTACCAAGTGGCCCACAAACATGTAATTGAATGCTAGCAGTGGCTTCTACAGTAATATCTATCACTGGGAAAGTACAAAATTTACCATAATACTAATCTTGAGAAAATATAGCTGTAACTATCTTTCTAGCGGTATATTTAGGCAGTGCACAATGAATGATTGCTGTCACCAGTGCAAAAGTCTGCCAAGCATGTAGTGGAAAGGATATCAGCAAAATGTAAAACAGTTAGGAAGTTATAACTAAACATCTCCACAACTCTACACAGCTACACTGATGCTTTATAGCGCTTCCAGATGCTGACAGCCAGGTTGAATGCAAAGCAGGAGTGCTCTCAGGCACTCTGAGAATACATTCAAATCCTCCTTAGTGATTCTGAAGTAGTGGAGTACAGTACAAGAGCATTCTGAGGAGTGAGTAATAGTCATCAGAATGCTACAACTTCAAGTCATTAGGTTGTGCAAATTTGAAAGGAATTGGGAGTATTGGGCATATCCCCAAGACTATGCCTGTGTACCTTGACCCTGTTGCCATACTCTCCTTGTGTGATTTTTACCAGGTCTGTGTCCAATTGTACAATTCAATGAACTATTTTACCCCTACTCCTGTGCACCTTGATTCAGCTATTCAAACTAATATACAGTCCAGTCAGTATCTACATTTGCATGACAATTTACAAGTTATAAGCTATCCATACTGTTTGATGCAGCAATTTTTCGCACCAATTGTGCCAGTCTGATTTATGCTTTGATAGTGGCAAGATGCATCATGTTGCTCTGTTGACAACCCAGATGAGACTGCCAACACAATCAACTCAGCTGTGCAGATCTTTGTACATTGTTGGATTCACCATTGCTTGTTGAGCATGAGGACATAATACTCATTGTTAAGTCTACTTGCACATAATATAAAAGGTCAATATTGCATTTCCCGCTAGCAGGCAGTCCTGACATAGTATGATCTCATCCAGTTCAGTCACGCTGAAAGACAATACTGGAAACAAGAGAACTTGCCTTAGAAGGTGTTATCCAGGATACTTGCTGCACTTTGTGTATATACAACTCAGATGTTATGAGACTCAGTCATAATCCGTTGGTTTGCAATGGTATATTCTAACTTGCAACCAACTTCCAGACACTTAACAGCAGTAGTGTTAGCAACGGGTCTGGGTAACCCGCCAGCGGTCCGGGTTCGGACCGGAAAAACGGTTCTGTTCGGTTCCAGAACCGTCCAAAAACCCGACCCGCAGCGTCTTGGCGGCCCAAACCCGGACCCGTAACCGTCAACCCGCGGGATTTGCCGGGTTTGGCTAGACCCGTCGGTTCCAATCTCCGGTTCTGTGTTTCGGGTTTTTCTATTTATGGTCGCATTTAGATATCCTACTGTTAATCGCAAAATATTAACTTTTGCACATCATTGACC
>Ga0307515_10002871_pt1 | contig 36633 bp, 26 predicted proteins | sample 17_EM_MG_FD_194513 | JGI IMG/M metagenome (GOLD analysis project Ga0307515, IMG submission 194513) | Populus trichocarpa ectomycorrhiza microbial communities from riparian zone in the Pacific Northwest, United States - 17_EM | ecosystem: Host-associated > Plants > Roots > Unclassified | place... | reverse complement strand
GAGCATCTACGCGCTACACCGCCGCCCCGACCTCTTCCGCCCCGACGCCGACCGCTTCCGCCCCGAGCGCTGGGCCACGCTGCGGTCCATCTGGGACTTCGTGCCGTTCAGCGGCGGGCCGCGCCATTGTCCGGCGCAGCAGCTTGCCAGGAGCCAGATTGGGTATGTGCTTGCGAGGTTGGCGAGGGGGTTTCAGGGGATGGAGTGTAGGGATCCAGTGGGGGAGTTTGTGGAGGAGGTGAGGTTGACGTTTGAGAGTTTTCATGGGACGAAAGTTGGGTTGATTCCGGCGTGAGGAGGTGGGCGGTTAGGGGTGGGCAGGGGCGACGTGGTTGTCAAAACCGGCGCGAAGCGGTCAAAGGGGGGCGAGGCGACCAGGGGGCTCGGGTTGGGAGAAGGGCTGTGGGACTATATTTGTGGTTGCGGGTGGCTAGATATAGACATAAAAACACCTGGACGCCCCTTTTCCTAAAGAACGCCGTCGTGGAAAACTTTAGATAGCAGATATCAAATATCAGTATCGCATCCTCCGCTGCGCCCCTATCTAGTTAGCCTAGAAATTTCGTCATAGCTCGTGCGCGTGTGTACATCATGATGAATCTGATTCCGATTCCGATTCCGATTCCGCCTCGACTTCGAGCTCTGACCCTGAATCCGAGTCTACAGAGCCGACCTTCTTAGTCCGGTCGCTCAGCTTCCAGAACGCGGTTGGGCCGACCGGGCCATGTACGTCATAGTCCTTATCAAACCACGTCCCAACGACGCCGCGCTTGGAGCGGATCCCGCCGACTTGCACGCCTTCGCTGCGCCACCGTTCTTCACCACTATAAGCGGAGTCAGCTGATTGCTGTTCAAAGAAAGGTTTGTTTCGCGTTGTTGGCAGGAGGGGTAAAGGGGGGTGAAGCATCGTACCCGTAGAATATTGAAACGGTAGTCCAGCGTACTTCGCCTTCTGACGTCAGCCTGACACGGCCTGTGTAATATCAGTTAGCATAGCTTGGTCGGGTGGATGAATGGGGTGGAACGGACCTCTGATACGAGAGTTGGCGTTAGGGTCCCATAACGCGTCGAGCGAACGCGAGGAGCCGCTGAAATGCACGATTGGCAAGGAGGGGTTGTCGAAGCGGCCTGGGGCCTCGATTTTGGTCACTTTCAGCTTCATGATGATGAGCCGGATTGCTTCTTCCGTGTAGAGTGGGATCCTGGGTTCGTCGCTGGCGACCGGTGACGTGGCGAAGTTAAAGGCGTAGAGGTCGTTGTAGTCTGCAGAGCGTTAAATGCGAATTGACCTCAAAGGGTAAAGTCTCAGATACCTAGGAAGCAGACAACCTGGTTGAATTAGCAGAGGAGTTTGAAACTGACAACACTAGATATCATCACTCACCCGCATCCACGTGCCAGAAATATCAAACGGATCCCTTGCCTGCAGTGGTATGTCTGGTTCCTCCGGCAGAGCCAGCGGATATGTTGCACTGAAGCTGTTATTCGCGACACCATCAAACGGTATCTCCCATACAGGCTTGAAGCGGCCGCCAGTGCGCTCGCTAAAGATCCGCATATTATACGCCAGCACGATCATGATGGTTTCGACCATTTCCCAATCAACGAACAGCGACCCATCCATGCGGAAGGGGCCCCATTCTGTCTTATCCGTATAGTTGCGTAGGTCGTAGACGTATGAGCGTGCGTATGGATGTGTGGAGAAGGACCGTCGACCGACAGGATCGACAGGATTGCCGTAATGGCAGTGGAGCTTTGCGCTTAGTTGCCGTTGCTCTTCTGTGCTAGCTGGAGTTTGCCGGTCGGTCCCTGCACGAGAGAAGAGGGAGGATCGGCAGAGGAACGCGTCGACATTCTTTTGTAATTTGAATAAGTCTGAGAGGAAGGAGATGTTTAGAGAGGGTCGGGAGCTGTCCGATGAAGTTTTGAGAAGACCTTCCACGGCGCTGGTCAGGAAGTCGAAATGCCGTATCTGACGTGACTGTAAGCCACTGGGAAGACAAATGCTCTATGAGTTGGCTTACCTTGGCATCAAAATCATCAGATTGGAGGATTTTTTGGCATTTTACAAGAATTGGGAGCTCCTTCTCCCAGTGCGGCTCCGCATCCACTGCATGCCGGCGTGGGTCGTCCTACCAAGCATCAGAGATATCAGGGTACTGGATGCATTTAACATACGAATCTCTGCAGATAAAGTACTCTAAACAGCCGCCGATTACCCCTTATGAAAGTGTTGAAGCTTCGGCAACAGCTCGAACAGCGGGCCAATTCTTGCGGCTCCAATTCTTGAAGAATGCGGATCAAGACGTCGTAGCAGAGATCTAGCAGCTCCATTGTATGTTATATGACCTAGGGAGTCCAAAAGAAGCAGAGGGATTCGAGATAGCTAGAGTGGCGTTGAGCTCGTCATCCCAACTGGGCTTCGTCTGTCATCATTATTGTTCACGCGGGGAAATTGTTGTCTCATAAATCAGACCTTCGGTGGATTATTGTGACGGGCATACTGCTCCTTATCCAAGTAAATTTTCCACAGCTTATTGTCCCAGCTTTGGTGGTAGCCGAGCACTATAAAATACACTCGTCCCTTTTTTAATGTCTAATTATCTTAAAAATACTATAGGTAGAAGCTCTTTATTATTTCTATCTTTATATCTAATAACTATATCACAGCTATATTATATAAAAAGTTGGATATAGGTCGTCGGTCGCGTTGTAGCCAAAACCTACCAAAACCAGCCAAAATCGCGAAAATCTAGATTCCGTTTAAAATCTATCTTATCTTTTACGACGCCGTATCTCCCCCTTTAATATTATAGATATAGGGCTGTAATATATATAGCTAAGGATATAAATACTTAAAGAATCTATTATATTAAGTATATATATTATAACTATTATAGTTAGGATATAGCTTATAGAAAAGGACAAAAATCAATTTTTAAATGGGTTACTACCAAAGCTGCGACTATAGGCTCTCAGACTCTTCGTGGAATATTGTTGGTTAATAACCAACGATCTGCTTATCTCATAAATCAGACGCTCCGTAGTAGACTTTAGTTACGGGGCAGGGGAAGCACGTCTCCCCTTAACGGCTCCCTATACCCCCAAATCTTCTAAAGAGTGTCTGAGCTTATGGTCCCAGCTTTTGTGGTACTTAAATGTTTTAAGAGCAAACTTTTGTGTCTTTTTATATATACTATAACTTAGATATTCTAGTTATAATATATTTATTTAATAGACTTTTTAAGTATTTATCTCCTTAGTTATATATATTATAACCCTATATTTATAACATTAGGGGGGAGATATCCCTTGCTACGGTGGTGTCCAATACAAAAGTGGCCTGTGCGCGAACACCAAAACATATCAGGACTGAGGGAATATTTCGCCGATTTGATTGGTTAAATTCTTATCGATAACGTTGGACGGATTTTGGCCACAACGCGACCAATTGCCCATGTCTAATATTTTATACAATATAGCTACGACGTCGTTATTCAATGCAATAAATAGAGAAGCTAAAGAGCTCCCACCTCATAGTATTTTTATTATAACTAGACGTTATAAAAGGGTCGAGATACGGCAGTAAAAAAGGTGACTTTTGGTATGTTTTGACGCTCCGCCACCACCCATTAGCTCTCAGACCCACTCTGTTGCCTACCACCTTGCTGCCTACCATCCTCTTTGTCGCACCTAGGCAGATGCTCTCCGAAACGCTAAACATGGTTTTACAAGGGGGCAACCTGAGCGGGCTACTCGCCCTCCCTGCAAGTTCTGGTGGCATTATAGCCGTGCACTTACTATTTTCCCAGGATATTACTATAATGTCACCAAAACTTGCAGGGAGGGCGAGTGACCCGCTCAGGTTGCCCCCTTGTAGTTCATGAGGTAGCAGCCGGACGTTTCTGGCACCGCCACCTTGCAACTCTCAATCCCGGTTCTATCGTCCACCTGTCGCAAGACGTTGATGTTCCCAGTCCGCTGCGCGACCGCTGATAATGAAACTTTCAAACCCTAGTCTTCTTTCAATGAGGCGTTATAAAAGAACGGCTGGGTCTAAGTACAAGGGATAGCTTAAGGCTTACTCGATCATTTCACTCAAATCAGGCCCTTGGTACGGAAGAGTGGTGGCTTAGGTACTCAACTGAATGATACGATACTCGTTCTGGATAGACTTTGTTTGTTCTAGCACCACAGACTTAGAGTTGGAGGAGTTCCTGTCATTCTTCGCCCAAACTGGATGGTGTACTCAAATCACCACGTTGATTTTCTTGCTCATATAACTTAATAGGACATATGATGAAGTAGTAGAAAGACAGCATTTTCAAAGCTCAACCCACTAGAAGTAGATCCTAAGTCATATTTTGTAGCTAGGACGTTCGAAGGATTGCGACACTTTAATTAACGCATGACATAGTTCTAGTAAGGCAATCAATCCAAGAAAATATGAATGCAGATGAGGCCCAAAGCCATTAACTTTTAAAACCACAGTAAATTACAATCATCAAGGCTTCTTAGCAAGGAAGATTAAGCGTTGTGCACGCAGGGACTTGAGATTCTATTCTTATCCACCTTATCATGATCGCCGCGGTCCGCGCATGACGAAAGTTCCTTAAACAAGGACACAATACATCATAGCCAACGATCGTGGCGGTGGAAAAGGGGTCCACGGTCGCTGACATGTGGGGCAGGAAGCCGGCGCTATGGAGGTCTGCAACGCTCATGACGTAGGAACCCTTGCCATTGAGGCGGAGCTTTTCCCGTGTCAGCGAATGATAGCCGTCCGGAAAGCTTAAGCGAGGACAGACAAAGTGCTGGGGGGTAGGGCGCTTAGAGATTTTGCGCATGAAGCTTAGGGAGAGTGTTTTGAGGGAAGAAACATCGCGAATCAGAGTATTTGGATTCTTTCGATAGGGAATTCCTATTTGCTGGGCTTGTTCTGAGGCTAATGCGGCGTTCATACGGTCGATTATTGTCTCGTGCTGATGTTTCGCGACATTCAAGCCCTTGTTCGTGTTCGGTGGTAGGTATTGACCCCTGCAATGCCAGACACTTCGCGCACTGCGTGACAATCTTGAACAGCCACAAAGCCAGGGGCGCTGCGGGCGCAGAGCATTCATGCATGGTGCCATCCCCGACTGCCAACTTACATATATGGGGATGCAAAGTCCGAATTAGTAGGACAGAGCAGTGGCGATTCCCACCACATTTGCTTATTTCAACTCCATTAATATCTTCAAGTTTGAAGCTTTACACCGTTTCAGTATGGGCATACATTCTGTTCCTCGTTATGGCTCCTTCGATACGTTCCCTCACTCTAGCAAAACCAAGAAACGCTGGGATCCCATTGAGACACTTGAGATTATAAATCCAGACCGCAACTGTCTTACTTGTGTAGGCTACGCACCCAGCTGCGGTCGTCGATGCCGCAATCCAATCAATCAAGCCAACAGGGCCTCCGCATTCCAGCTGCTTAAAGACTTAGAAAATATTGACCCATCGACGACAAATATTCAACCACAATTATGTCGGCTCGCCGGTCTTACCCTATGCCTCAGATACCACCAGAATCAGGTTGGCGCAGTTGTGGACGAATGGATGAGCGTCCTCCCAGTGAGAAATTCATTCAAAGTGGAAGAGACTGATGATTCGGACGACGAACTGAGTCATCTTTCCCGAAACGAATTGGAGAAAATGGTGAAGGAGATGAAGGAGATGCTCGAACGCGACCGCAAATGGCAGGAGGACAAGGATCGGCAAAAGCGTGAGCGTGAGCGTGAGGAGAAAGAGCGACGAGAGAAAGAGCGCGAGGAGAAAGAGCGACAAGAGAAAGAACGTCAGGAAAAAGAGCGACAAGATAAAGAACAAGAAGAGAAGGAACGTCTGGAAAGACGACGACAAGAAAAAGAACGCGAGGAGAAAGAGCATCAGGAAAGAGAGAGGAAACAACGTGAAGAAGAGGAAAAGCAACGCGAGAGAGAAGAGCGGAAGAAGAGGGAAAGGGAGGCACGAGAAAAAGAAGAGCAAGAAAGGAAAGAAAAGGAGCGAAGAGAGTCCGAGGAGAGGAATGAGAGAGTCCGCCAAAGGGCTCAACGAGCTAAAGAAGAACGGGAGCGCAAAGAGAGAGAAAAAGCGGAGAGGGAGAGAAAAGAATTGTCGGACGGACAAGTCACTCATAAGAACTCTGTCGATTGAAGTTGGCTCTAGAAGCTCTCTATATACATGAGGTCGGGGCAAAAGACTGACGACGACGCTGACGACGATTCTGGAACTATTACTCAATCGCCACCAGGTCGACATTGCCACTCAGTCGGTAATAGGTAATAGAAACAGGGTGTGAGTCATAAGGTGGTACCTGACAGTGACCTCAACGTTCGACAAGAATGGGATGAGGTATGGTTGTTATACAGCAAGAGATGGGATAGCATAAAGGGTATGTTCTTAGCCATTAAATTTTAAAAGCTGAATGACTAACCCTTCACAGTTTTTAACATCAGAGGCACCTCGGTATGCAAATCGCCAGTATTGGACGTGGAAGTTTCTTCGGTGAATTTGTGACTAACTAAATGTCAGGAGACACTTCGCGATATCATTCCTTGGCCTGTAAAATCGGGTCGTTGGGGAGACGTAACAGATACAGCTGTCGAAGAGTTCTTTCAGAAAGCGCTTCCAGCAACCACGGATGCTAGCAAGAAGTCTGCGTTCATGAGGACGGAGTGCTTGAAATGGCATCCTGACAGAGTTCCGAAAACGTGTGGCGGAAAGGAAGATGAAGCACTCTACGAGCTCTTCAAAATTGCCGCCCGGGTGGTAATCAAGATATATGCCGAGGCTAAATCCCAGAGAAATAAATGATACTCTAAAGACGAAAAAAGAGATGAGAACATCTTCAGGACACATTTTGATGAGCCATCAACACCAGCAAGTGGCCATAGCATAAACTTGTCCAGGTTGAACACTAACACCCGATAGTATGACTTATTCATTAGCTTGAACATGCATACGATTCAGACACCGAGCCGAACCGAGCTTCAGAACTCCGTTAGTTCAATCTGCGTCTGCTCGTCAATGTCCGACCTATCGGATCGCTCAATCGATCCATTGATGGCGGCATTATAAGCTACACTCATCAGCATGCAAATTCCAATGCTAAAAGCGGTGGGCACGGCGAACAATAATGCTTAGAGGATCTTATACCGATAGGACGTGAAGATAAGCTGTTCTTATTGTGGTTCGCCATAACGATCGAGACCAGGCTGTTGCTATATGCTCGAAGGATGGCTGCGTCAATGGGGTCTTAGGCTAGTGTGGTCAGCACAGCTTCAATATTTGCTACTGCCACTTGGGTCTTGAGTGTGATGAAGGATTAGGATTGCGATAACTCCGGAGTAGCTGTGATGCAACTTATGCATTCGAACTTCGTCATCATTTACGTCAAACATGAACTTTTCCTGTTTTACAGCTTCCTTCGCATCATGCCTGTGGGTGTTAGTTTCTTTCAGACTCAGGGTCAAGCATCTTAGTCCTTGCTTTAGAGTCAAAATATCCTGCTGGATGGAATACCGAGCTTGTTCTTTGTCAACCCAGTGAAAGCCAGTAACCTCGAGAAAAGACCTGTAATTTAATCTAGACTCTCCATATGGCCACGACGATAAGCCTTGTTACGCAGGTAATACAGGCTACATACTAAGTGGTTTGTAAGTCTGATAATTGTCGGCCAATGCACTGTTGCCTATAAATCACGTAGCATCAGTCGAAGGTCTAGCTTTTGACTGCGTACCTTTTTGGTAATCTATCCCACTATTATCAGAACTATTATATACTATAACCTAGCTCAAATCTGATAGTCTCATCCAGAGTATGTAAACAACTCTCCTTCATACATCTCAAACACGGTATCACGGCATCTCCCCTTTCCACTTCTTAACTTCCAATGACAACTCTGTCCTTACCTCAGTCAACTATCCATTCTAGAGGATTCATCGAAATTCCATCATGAACATCCCAATGGGAGTCTACGCCCTCTACGACGCCCCATCAGAGGACCTCTATGCTAAAGCGTGCGGACGAGAAAGAATGTTCGACGGAGAGGACGAAGAGGACGAAAATATGCTGCATCCCGCACCACACACCTGCCTCCACAACTCCACAGTCGAAGACGTTACTGCACACCACCGTAACGTGGTTTCAGATCCAGCTCACAAATTCGACGACGACTATATAGTCATTGCGGAGAGTAGGGAGTGGTGCACGGAGGGAGTACTAGTTGTAACACTAGATGAGACTGATTGGGAGGGGTTGGGGGATGAGAATGGGGCGAGGAAGAGGAAGAGGGGGTATGATACGTGCTTGTGTATTCGTCCTACGGTTATCGATAAGAGCTAGCCAATAGAATCAATAGGATCAAGGCTCCGTGACCATACACGTACTTTTAATTCTAGTGCTATACTTAACTCGCAGAATGGGAATATTGAATGGGTCGAGCTGAAAGAGCATGAGGAGACTTTAATTGACAGGGCTGTATGCTCCATCGGCGACCACGTTCAACTTTTCCCAGACCACACTCAGCTGCACCCCGTCGCCCAAAAACACGACGCCCTCATCGGCAATACAACGTACTACCTGCGCTACACGGTCCTGCGCAAACAGCCAAAATCCTTTGCGTCTAGTACGTGGCGCATTCCTGCCCTCGGCAATAAATACATGCACATCATGCCCGGCGAAAGCGGGAATAACACGAAAGCGCTATTTGAAGCGCCGGGGAAGACGATGACAGTGCATTTTTCAAGTATTGTGGGGGGTAAGGTGAGTAAGAAGCTGTTGATCCAGGTCAGATTTTGCCAATTACCTATTCCTGTTCCAGTTGCCTATCACCTTATAACTCATACTATTTCTATTACCTATCCATTACCTACTACCAACTGAGTAGCAATATTAACCGGGTGGCAATGGAGTAACAATTATAAATCGTCGTCAGCTTCGTCGTTAGCCTTTGCCACCTACCTATGTATATAGTGAGGCTCTAGAGCCTCTTGCAGTAAGACAGAGTCTTCCTCATCTTCTTCTGATCTGCAATGGATCAACAAAAGCATCCGCGGATGTTTAGGGTTATTGTGTATAAGGAGAGGGAAACGAACACCTACGATTTTGAGGCTGTGAGTCATTATGAGGCGGTGGATATTGTTAGGGAGATTAAGGCGGGGGTGGAGAGGATTGTTTAAAACAGGCGGCGTGTGTGGGCGGTGGTTATGGGTGGGCTTGACGGGATGGCGCTTTGGGTTGGGAGCTCGTATTCAAAATAGGATGGGATTGGGGGGTCGCTGGTTTTCTGGGGCGTTTGGCACCTTGTGTTATATACATTGTGTCCGATAATAGGTCTCTTGGGGTTTCTCCACACCAAGGCAGGGTTCTACTAAGCTTTAGTTTGTGCTTTGGTGAGTATTCGTAACTAGAAGAAAAAACGTCCTTTACCTATCGCTTAGACAATTTCACGCAGTGAACGCCTGAGTCCCCCTTCGATCGTCAACTCTTCAAAGGTATAATACTTATCTCAATGCGAAGCTGGATCCCCTTACACCCAACCACCCACTCACCCGCCATCCTACCCAGTCCAGCACACATTAATAACTTCCACATTCTTCCCATTCTCTGTCTCATGCCCACCTGTCTCCCGTGTCGTCAACAGCACAAAATCCCTCCTCACCCTCACCCTGAGATCAAACCCAGCCGTCTCCGACCTCCGCTCATAGTCGCCCTTACCCGGCAATAGGCCGAACGCAGGACCCATGAACAGCACAGCTAAGAAATTACCCCACTGATTCACCGTCAAGACATCCCAGAACCGCACAGGAGACAGCGGAATCCGTCCGTCTAAGAAAGCTACACGTTCATACTGGAATTCGCGCTTCTTGTAGTGTTCGACAGCCTGGCCGTTGATCCGGAGCTCGCGGAGGGACAGGATAGTGTGGAAACATGACTCCATGATGCTCAAGTTCAGCACGGACGAGAACATAGTCGCGGCGCCCGTCGACAGCGACGCCAGCAGCGCCAACGACCCGATCTGCGCCGAGGAGAAGTTGTTCGGCGTGTTCGCCGTCACCTGGGGCGTCGTCCACGAGCAGAAGCCGCACGACAGCGTGATCCCCATCATGATCATGGCGTTGGAGATGACACGGGCGAGGGCGTCGTTTGCCGCGGTGCGCGCAATGTCGCGCTCTGTGACCTGTGTCGCGAGCAGGGCTTTGTGTGCTGCGGCGAGGTCTTTGAGATATTCATCTGTGAGAGGGGGCGTTTTGGATGTTGGGCTGTTTACGGCGGTTTCTTGGCTGTCGGTGCGGGTGGGGCTGGTCTCGTGCTTGAAGTGGGCGGCGAAGGTCTTGGGGATGTGTTCTTCGCTGGCTTTGTCGATGCTGCGGAATTCGAAGGATTGACCCGGGTTGCGGGTTTGGAGTTTGTCTGTTTCGGCGATGGCGAAGTTGGCGCGCTCGATTAGGCTCCAGGCGGAGCCGGCGGCGACTTTCGTGAAGAATGCTAGGCCAATGCGCCAGATGTTGTATGCGTGCATGAAGAAGGCGAGCGCGTAGATAACCGTGATGACGAGGCGGGGGTAGCTGTCGAGATTGAGCTCGTTTGTGAAGAAGCCGTTGTATATCAGGATTGTGACAAGCATGAGCAGCATCAGCCAGAGTGATACCCACTCCCAGATTAGCAGCTGTACGGTGCATTTCATGGTCGGAGAACCACTTGTAAGCCAAAGCCTCGATTTCACTCCGTTTCCAAGTGGCAGAGCAGAGCATTGGCGTATCCCTTTGGCAACTCGGGCGGGAGTCTTGTCGAATTTCATTTTCCCTAAGTAGAAGAGAGTAATGGCGTCTTGGAATGAGCGTTCGCGGTCACCCAGTCCAGTGGCCATGGCCTCCTTGGTGTGGGTTGAACTGAAGTCGCCTTGCTGAGATATGTTGCTGCTACTTGGCCAAGCTGAGGATAGTAAATTTCCAGTGTTCGCCTCGATGGCTTTGATGGGATACATCGCGGTGGTCGACATGAAGCGTCCTCTGCGAATCAAAAGCGCGTACACTGTCGTGACCATAGCTACGCCGACAACCGCAAAGAGCGTAAGCAGGACCTTCAAACTCAAGGCCATTGCAAGAACCTCAAGTCCAGATACATCTGTGCGAAGCTGGTGTATAACACGTCCTGTTGGTTTTGCAGCGACTTCGCCTAGCAAAACGAGGAAGAATATGATAATCCCCATCTTGATTACACGTTGTTTGAAAAGATGTCTACAACATCGCAAACGCAGAGAACGGCCGGGTCGGCGCTTTAAACATCGAGAGCTGGTACCGTGATCCAGCCTTGTCGCAAGCTATCTTTCGATTCCCAGCTTTCACTTCTTAACATCATTTCGCCCGCGTTTTGCTGATTGGGCTCCGGGGAAGCAGGGCGCTTGAAAGAAAATTCGGGGGCTTGCACACCTTAAATGAAGGCCAGCGGTAAAGGGACACCCCCTAATTGATATGCGGACACCCCCCAATTGATATACGGACACCCCCTCCCCAATTGGTTTAGTTCCTTCCCGATCAAGTTAGAATATCACGTGCGTTTGACTTGTTTACATCTGCATCACGAAAATCAAATTATTAAAATGTAACTTTTATGACTGCAATATCACGATTAAGTCTTAATTTTAGTTATAGTACAAGTAGTAGAGTCTAAATTAGATTTGGAATGCGCCAAAAGAGCCCTTAGCAAAATCCTCCTAAAAAGGCAAGTTGCCTAGGCCTTTATAAGCCTTGCTACCGACACCTTATAAGTCATCCGTAGTATCTTAACTTCCACCACTACTCTTACCACCCTTACCACCCAAAATATTACCCACCTGCTCCTGAGTTAATTAATCGGATTATATAATGCTTTATAAGGCATCGCGCGAACTAATTTAGGTGCTGCCACCTCTGCTTAATATCTGTAGGTTACCTTTGCGGGCACTCCCGCGCCTATAACCACGACTACGACTACGTCCACGCCCACGACTACGCCTGCGTCCGCGCACAGTATATCTAGTATTTCGTTCGAATGCTAATGGCTTGCGGCGAGTCGATGTATTAACCCGATTAGGAGTTATAGAGCTAGCTAGGCAACCGCGGCGACGCTTAACAATTAGAGGCTCTTAAATAAGTAGTAGAGGATTAATAGGTAGGCCGGTAGGAGGGTCTAGCTAAGGGCGATTAAACCACTAGTGTTTGTTGATTTTGGTAAGCTTAATTTTAAGCACGGAGGTGGCGCTTTGGTGTAGCTGTTAGTAAAGTATATGGCAGTAGGGAAGGCCGTATACAGCAGTCTAAGAGCTACTATAATTTAACTGGTAATTAGCAGACTTTGCAAGCTTTAGTTGGGCCTTAAGGTAGCAGAGGCCCTAGGGCGTTACTTTGTATAAGATATCTTTAAACTTAGGCTCGCGAACGTTATGCGGTAGACTGTCTTTATGGTGTGCTATCGTTGCTATATACTTATTTACATTATTCTTAATAAAGTTCTTAATATTTAATATAACATTAAGTAGATCGCCGGTAGAAACTTAAAGGTAGCGCTTTAATTTGGCGTGCGTGCCCTTAAGTCGCGATATAACTCTAGATTGAAGAACATTTAAATTAGCTTTATAAGGTTAATATACTATACAGCACTTACCTATTTCTAAAATATATATATAGATCTATATAGTAGGTAACAAACTCTCTACGGTATAGCCACTACTCATCTTTTAAGTAGTTAATTAGCTGTTCTTAATCGCTATAGTTCTCTATAAGTTAGTTCTAGGCTATAGTAAACTTCTCTAATGTATTTTGGCTGTAGTAGTCTGCCTAGCGCTTTATAAACTTATCGCGATGCTTTTAAATCTTTCCCTTCTCCTTATTAGATAAGTCTCCTTATATTACCTAGTTACTTTACGTATATATAAGAACATTCTTAGTAATATGCCACAGGCAAAGGAGCTAAGGGACTCTAGGAAAGTATACGCGTAGTATATTCTTAAGCGCCTGTTCCTTGTCCGTAATTATAACTTTGGGTATTAAATTGTAGCGGTAGTAGAGAAGGTAGAGCTATTAAATTACGAAGCTGTAATTGACTTCTGTTTTACCTAGTAGGAAATAGTAAGCAAGCTTAAAGTTCTACCTAGTATTACTAACCCCTACTACGTGCAGAAAGGGCATCTTAAACTTATTTATTTTGTAAGTATAATTAAGTAGTAAAATATTAGGGTTCTTCCGGAAGAACTTAATTAATTCTAGATAAGTAAAGAAAAGATATTTAACTTAATTATTATTGTCTTCCTTATACGTGAAGTAGTATTTTAACTTAGGATCGTCGCTACTATGCTTACTAAAAGATTTAATTAATGCTTGAATTAGGGTAAGGCCTCCAAGGAGTCTCTTTTTATTTAACTTTCGTTTGTTATAGATATCTTAAATACTAATTATAATGTCCTTCTTTAGTAGATTTATAAGTATTTTGGTAGCCCTAATACTACTGCCTAACATATCTGCAATCGTCCTATTTATATTATAAGAACGCTAACGGTGTTACGGTAGAGCAATTAGGTCAACAGCTGCTGAGTAATTATAATTAGGATCCTTTACTTCTAAGCCCCATCTAATTAATATACGCGTTAATGTAGCTTTAAAAGGATACTCTATTATGCGGGAGCTAGTAAGGCGATCTCTAGAGGTGTTAGTATAGGCGCGGCCTTTGGCACATCGAAGCCATATCTTGCGTACAGTAGGTGGCGTTTACTTGTTAGTTTTAGATTAAAAAGTTGCAACTGTATAGCCTTGCCCTTTTGTAAACTTATTAATATCATTAATTGCAAGCTCTGGGAAGTCGTACACCTTCTGGGGGGGTGGGTTAAGGGCTATGATGAAGGCAGCAATAGGTGAGCCAAATACGAGGTGATATTTTGGGTATGGGCGCGCGACGATTTCGCGATGCAGATGTAAACAAGTCAAACGCACGTGATATTCTAACTTGATCGGGAAGGAACTAAACTAATTGGGGAGGGGGTGTCCGTATATCAATTGGGGGGTGTCCGCATATCAATTAGGGGGTGTCCCTTTACCGCTGGCCTAAATGAATACTGAGAGAGTTCCAGATCCGGTGAGCGGATTGACCCTTAATGCGGGGCGTTTAGCCGCATATACCCGGGGTCTCATGCACGTCGATTATTTTGAGACGGCCGACATCCCTTTGTGTGGCAACGAATTCTTGCACTTTTCGTATATGCACGCCTCATAAGCCTATCTAGAGGCTCTATACCGTATATAGCTTGGTGCAACCGTCTACGCCGTAATAGACATGGGCGAGCGCCTCCACCTGCGGCAACACAACTCCCCGCACACCTGCGACCCCAAGTGCCCGCACCGCCCGACCACCTGGGCCCGGGTTCCTTGGTGTACATCAACAACCGCACCTGCACCCGCACCCGCACCGCGTAGCGACTGCGTGGCTTCGTCACTGCCGGCGGCCTCACACGGCACCCTGTCGACACCTGGAACGTGGACCTGTGGCCGGGGACGACGGATCCAGGCGCACGGTATGAAGAGCTTTGGGATTGCGGACCTGCAGAAGAGCATCATGGCCGTGAGCGAGTATCTCGATGAGAGCTCGTTGGCGCAGCGCGGGGCCTCCAAGCTGTGGATTTGGGTGATGGGATTGCTCAGGGCACGGCGGCGCGGCGGGTGGGACGGGCTGCGTCCGAGGGAACATATGGGGAAGTTGGTCTGATTTGCTTGCGTCAGCTTCGGGTCGCTTTGGCGTTTGCTGATGCCCGTCGCCACTGGCAATTCGCGTCAGAAAACCGTTTGAATACGTTTAAACTGGCGATTATATAAGATAATATTAGAGGAACTCGATACCTTTTTACACGATCTCCAGATATTTGATCATTTTTCCACCTATCGAAGCTCGTCAGAGGCCTTGAAGCCCTGCTGTATTCGCTCATGCACGTTTAAAGACAAACGGCAGGCACGTGAGTAGATTATGTTCCAGCGGAGAGTTGCAGATAACAGGTGTTATCATTCAGTATTTTAAAATGCTAGTAGTGCGATGTTGAATCCGGTATGCCTTTTGCTGCACGACAGCTGTGTCAAACCGCGTGGAGAGTCCATCAAAGGCCCAACACCACATGCGCACTTCGCTTGTTGAACGCCTAATTGCTCCTAATCCGTCTGGTCCTCGTTCTCTCTCCCAACTACAAAGTAACCAGACTCGCCTCCAAAACACCCTCGGCACTGATCAAACCCTTAACCACATCATCTCCAACCGGCCTATCCATCCCAAGAATCATCAGCGCCTCGTTACCCTCGGCATCTCCTTCTCGGTACTCTTCCTCATGCAGCGGCGCGACGTTCATGAAGCGGATATTCACGCCCGCCTTGCCGAGCAGCGACCCGACGAAGCCAATCTTGCCGCACGAGTCGAAGTTGCGGCAGATGAGCAGCGTGCCCGACGGGATGAATTCACCCTTGAAGCGGTCTAAGCGCGAGATGAACGGCTTGTTCCCGGAGACGAAGCCCTGGATAACTTGATCGTCCTGACCCGGTTGGGTCTGCGGGGCCGTGCTGCGTGACGCTGCAGGAGAGGCCGAGCGTGCGATGTCGCGGGCGTGCGAGGTCGAGCGTGAGGTGCGGGCGCGCAGCGTCACGAATGAGGAGTAGGGCTTGTCTTCTTCGTTTTCGCGGCTGCGGTGTTCGTTGACGAGGATGCCTCGTTCTTTGGCGAGCAACTCGGCATTGACAATGTTGATGTTGAGGCCGTCTGAGGAGGTGATTGGCGTTAGGAGGCCCTTGACGAGGGCAGCGAAGAGTGGCTTGGTAGTATGCAGAGTGGTGAGGGCGCCTTCGTATGTGAGGTCGAAGGTCGTGCGAAAGGATTGCCTGGCGCTGCCGGAATTGTTGATTAGAGGACTGTAATGTTGGGTATATAAAGACCCCATCTTCTCTACGAGGGTGACGAATGGCTGTAGAGTACGGTATTCCTCGGGTAGAATAAGAGGAGCATTGACGGCTGAGCGAGGGAGTTGGCCGGAGAGGATGGAAATAACTTGTTCGCAGACATCTATGGAAACGTTTTCTTGGGCTTCACGAGTGGAAGCGCCGAGGTGTGGAGTTGCAACAACTTTCGGGTGGGCAATAAGTCGGGACGCAGGAGAGTCGGCCTCGGGCGGTTCGGAGGTGAACACGTCGATACCAGCTCCAGCGATCGTCCCGGAGTTCAAAGCGTCGAGAAGAGCTGCTTCATCGATCATGCCTCCTCTTGCTACGTTCAATATTCTTGCAGTTGGTTTCATGGTCGCTAGTTCTGCGGACCCAATCATACCCTTGGTTGACGCGATGAGAGGAGTATGTAATGTCAAAAAATCGGCTTCCTTTAAAAGTTCGGCCAAGCTGGGCCTGAGGGACACCGAGGCAGCTGTAGTAAGAGACGGATTGGCGTACGGGTCGTAGCCAATTAAGTTCATCCCAAACCCGCTCGCAATACGAGCAACAGTGAGACCAACTGAATTCAAATAAGCGACTGTTAAGTACGTTATCCGTAGATCTTACCTTTGCCTAACCCAACGATAGCCAGTGTCTTTCCCTTTGCTTCTACGCCTACTAATCGACTTCTTTCCCATTTTCCAGCCTTAATACTTGAGCATGCATCGCCGACGTTGCGGGCCACCGCCATCATGACTACGTAATTTAGTAAACACGCTTTCGTCGATTGATATTTAGAAGTACCCACGCGCAATGGTATGCTCAGCAGCCGCATTGATGTTTCCAGATGGTGAGTTCACCACAATAATTCCATGCTTGGTAGCGCTCTCTACATCGACATTGTCTACACCCACACCAGCTCTTGCAACGACCTTGAGATTTTTTGCGGCAGAGAGTAAGGTGGAAGTGACTTTGGTTTCCGAGCGAACGATGAGAGCTTCGTATTGGGAGATGATCTCCAACAGCTTCTCCGGACTAAGTCCTTTCTTTTCATGCACTTCGAAGGAGGTTTGGAGGAGGGCTAGGCCATCGGGAGAGACCTTTTCTGGAATCAGAATCTTTGCCTTTGAAGTTTCGGTGCCATTACTCGATGTTGCTGGAATAGCCATGTCTTTGGAGCTGAGAAATGTTCCGGTAATGATCAAGGTAACAGGACACAGTATGCAAGACACAGTATGCAAATGACGCGAGTGTGTGGCAGATGGGATAATTAACGAGCCGCTATCGGCGAACGCTCCTGCAGTAGTCAGGATCACCTGAGGGTAACAGTTCAGTCACGGCTTACCTTTTGAGGACTCGCCATCGACCCCGCCCCCGCACCCCACGTTAGACCGCAGATATTCTTGACCAATTGTTAGCAACCAAGTCCGCACTTCCCGCTGAAGGAGCTGTCAGATTATATCAGGGTCCGAACAGCCTAGGAAAGTTGAGAAGCCACTCTGAAGCAGATGCGTAGTTAGTCTTAAGCATCTTCTCTGGGCAAGGAAACCAAAAATTTGCAAATTAAAATTGCCACACAAAACCGGATCTTTCAACGAACGTAGTATTTCAGCAAAAATTTCTAAGCCTTTGATGAAATAGGGCGGAGGTCGGTAAGTTTTTGGCTAAACAGCTCTTTCAGATTAGATCGCCTGGATGTCTTTAGCTGCTTTACGCAACTCCCAAAACCATCAAAGGAAAAGCGGTCTATACTAGCCTCTGTAATCTTCAACTCAGGCATTTGAAAGCCTACCAGAGATATTTATTGCATGGCAAAGCGCAGCTGGCGCATAGTCTTAGCACCATTGAGGCTCCGGATTGGCCGCGCAAATAGTAAGAGTACATTTTTCGTTATTTTGTGAGATAAAGATGATACTAGAGCACTTGGTCAGGAGTGGTAGTATGGACATTACCAGTTGCTTCTCTGTTTGAGCTTTTCATTCTGAACAATCTCAATCCAATACCCGTCGGGATCTTGAAGGAGTCAGCACAAGTCAAAACAGGGTCGTTTAAAATGGTAGTAAAACATACCCAGAACAAATGCGACATTCTTCATCCTTCCATCGGTGAGCCTCTTTTTCCAGTTAACCTTTTTCTCTTCAAGTCGAGCACATGCTGCATCCAGATCATCAACCGTTACGCAAATATGGCCGAACCCCTGAGGCTTAGAATTCCCATCATGGTATTTGAAATTAGGATCCTTCTCCGTTCCGTAGTTCCATGTTAATTCCAGCAACCCCTCCCTGTCTGCAACAGGGCTTACACCATTTGCTGTTAACTCGGGAGCTGGCGGGCCATAACCAAGGAAGTAGAGGTTGAAACCTCCATTCTTATTCTCCGAGGTACGTTTCAGATCCATACCCATGACATCTTTGTAGAAGTTAATGGACATTTCTGCGTCTTTGACACGAATCATAGTGTGATTCTAACCTGATGCATCAGTTTTACTCCCAGCGATAAAAGCTTAAAAGCTTACCATGCGATATGTCTCAACATCAGTTTCTTTGAAACTTTCCGTCTCCTCTAATGGCCTCTGGCCGATGATCTCCACCCAGTAGCTATCGGGATCCAATGCGAACGCAATGTGTCTCATTTTGCCATCAGTGAGCTTCTTCTGAAATTTGTACCCAGCATCCTCCAACCGCCGGCATGCAGCTTGTATATTGTCCACAGAGATTGCAACATGTCCAAATCCCCTGCCTATGTCGCTATTGCCGTTTGCAATCTTGTAGTTCGGGTCATTCTCAGTGCCATAGTTATGCGTGAGTTCGATGATACCCTCTCGATCTGTCCAATGGTTTCCGTGCGAGGCTGCCTTCGGGCTGTTGAATGCGAGGAAGTATAGGTCAAATTTATTGTCGGGAAACTCGAGTTTATTGATTTGTTTCAGGCCAAGGAACTCGTAGAATTTAAGAGAGGCCTGGGGGTCTTTGACCCGAAGCCTGCGTCGGCGTCAGTGTAAGTTCACTTCCACGAACCTGAGGTCCACCTGTACGTACATTGAATGGTTCAGCTTGTATTTGCTGGTATCAGTAGCCATGGTTGAAAATGTTCTTGGGAAGGTTTTTGCTCCACAGTTCAGGATTGGTGAACACGCTAGTTATGGTGCAACTGGTTTGGGTGAGTTTAAGATGCAGCAACGTAAAGCAGGCATCAGACGATAGCAGCCCGATTCCTTGGTTGCAGGGGGGAAAGCCGAAAGGGAATTGAGGAGCTATTCAATAAAGCTACCGTATCGGATGACGTGCAGGAAACGCAACCCCTCACCGGCTTCGGCAGCGAGAGTCTCTCGGGTAAATGGCTCGATTGCTAGTCTTGTTAGCTAAGAAAGTATTAGTACATCATGCCCAGCCTCTCGCTTTGCAGAGTCATCCATTATTTCTACGGTCGTTCTTCTTGCTGATTGCAATGAAGCCGAAGATAACTCATCTCATAAATCAGACCCTCCGTGGATTGTTTGTGTGGGCATACTACTCCTTATCCAACCGAAATTTCCACCGAGGGTCCAATTTATGAGATAAAAGATATCAGATTCAGTCGAGATGGGCAAGAATCCGATACCACGTGACGCGGAAAACGGCCGCGCATTTATCCTAGCCCCCGGTCTTAAGATAGGGTTTAGCGCGCTTGTTCGGCGGCTGAACTGGCAGCTTTGTTGGTCACCACCATGCACCTCATCTCCAGCTTCTCCAGCTTGAGCTTTTTCCTTTACTACCTTTTGATTATGCAATATCCACTTACAACGCACCTGATATTTCTTTAACTTGCACCTTTCTATATCGGATCTGTCGGAGATCCGAAAATCGTTAACCGGACTCCCGCTGTCTAAGCGGCTGTTCCACCCGTATCTAACGTAAGTTGTCCTACTCACACTTCTCGAATCTTCTTTCAGAAAGTTGGTATCATATTCTTCAACCGCAGCTCCACCACTTTCCTATTCAGTTAGAGTTGGGCTTGAAGATTTAGTCAAATTTTATTACGATCCACCGCTCGGTTCTCGCGTGCCTCAGTTTTTCATATGAAAGTTAAATTTTGATAAAAACTAATCAAATCGCTGTTATCATAAGACCATCATAATGCTGAACGCTAAGAGACTGAGTGAGCTACTTGCTAAGAATGTCGACCCCAAACTATATCCCCGAATGTTGTAAGTAACTCCTATAAGCTCTAGGTAGCGTCAGGTCACTCATCGTGTAGCGTTATGTCACCTAACGGGACACTCCTGGCGTACTCCACACCAGTTGATATCAAGGAATTGAGGGATCAAGCTGCACTCATCTCGATGGCTTGGAAAGAGCATGAAGCCGCAGTGCACGCAAAAGTCTCAAAGGGGAAGGGCAGTGACGAGCCAGGAAGCAGCCAACAAATCACTTCGTCGGCGGAACCATTACTTGAGACACTAACCATTGAATTTGAAAACAACAATCTAATCGTCCGCGCGATTCAACCGAAGCTTCTCCTAATTCTCGTTGGAGGCGTCCCTCCAGGGCGCAAAGCTCCGTTCAAAATCACGCCCGAGGCTTATGGGGATCCTCGATACCCTACCAGCGGGTCTTCCAACAACGCACAGAGCTCTACCACTACCGTCACGGCGTCGGCGCCATCATCTCAGTCCAATACTCCACCGGAATCTGATGTTACCAACTCGCCGGCGCGAACAGTCACATCCATTGCGGGGAGCCACATGAGCCAGCGAGAGAAGGACATGAAGCTTGGAACCCTGCACATTCAGCGCAAGAAACTTGACGCCATGACGCGGTTTATTCGATCCGATTTTGACTCGAAAGGCTTCGTGATGCCAGATGATTCCAACTTTCCTTGAGACATATTAGTTCCGCACGGTCCGGCGTTTAGAAGGCCTGTTTTTTAATGAGACGTTTTTGTGATTTATCACATTTTTTTCTCTGTTCCGTTCAGCAATTCAGCGGCATTGCATTGGACTCCCGACTAGTTTTGCTTTGATTGAGAAATATCACTTTCTCTTTCTATCATCGTATGATACCGAGGCTGGAATATACACGTTTTTAATTTGGAAATTGTCGTTTATATGTTCCCAAATTGTATTTATTTCAAATTACCATGAGAACAGCAGCATTGTTAGATGGAGTTATTCACTCTGGATATCGCCCTGATCATTACTATTGTGTATCACTTCAAGCTGGATAGGGAAACTCCGCACGTCTTAACTAATCGGCATAGGTGTCACTATCGCATCTTGACCAGAAAAATAACTGGTCTCATTTTAGAACACGGTTCCAGAAATGCCAAATCCGGGAATGAAATAGCTGTTCTGGGCTGTGGTGGATATCATATTGTGAGAAAGTAAGAGAAACTTTTACTTTTATTCTATACTTAAGGAAGAGATAGGCTTACAGTTCTAACTTTTAAATGTCGACGTAGTGATTTGTATATATCAACTTCACGGCTTAGTAACGGACCACCCCAATATAATACACCACGAAATTGTGTCTTTCGAGCGGCTACCAGCAAAGCCAGCCTTAAATTCGTGGATCGTTGCTTCCATTGGGCGCGCCTCACTTTTGACAAGACACCTTACCTAATCGATTCATAGCTGGACAATCAGCGAGTTTCCTGGTGATATACTCAAGGCAAAAGTATACCCCGTCTGCGCACTGCCCGTGACGGGTCTCAGCGCATAGCCCGGAGGTATCGGTTGCAGACCTATTTTCTCATCTCCTGCACCTTGCATTAGCCTGAAGCGCACAAGAAAAGAAGCAATATACCACCTACCCCTCCATAGGCTACGTTGGTAATGAACAAGGTGTGTGCGACGTGGCATTGCATTTGGAATCACGTATCTTTAGGAATGTGGGCATTTGAAGAAGAAGAATTCCTATAGTGAAATGATTCATTTCCAAGAAGTATCTCCCATGGAATGTCAAGCCCGTAGCTACCAACAGACCTAATCGGGAAGTCCGGCCCGCCCGTGCTCGCCGGGTTGAAGATCTATCGTCGCTAACTACCGCAGCTAAAAGGTTTCGTTAGAATTATATAATGACTGTCAAGTTATACCAGTTTTCATATTTTCAACGATTCAAAACCGTATACAGACCATTTGCCACTATGGTCGATGTTTCGATCCATTCCATTTCACCCATATCAAAATGTGCGTTCTGCGTTCATGGCTTTCTAAACTCCAGCGTGCGGACGGCAAACACTAAGACGCTTGACGTCGCTATCTCCACCTATCATGTGCGTTATTAGACACCTTCCCGCCCAAAAAGCTACTCGTATCCATACTCAACGCAGTTGCCCGGTTTCATCACTAATGTTCGCTGTGCATTACGAAGCCCAAAAACGCCTTACAGACTAATAAATAATGTTATTCCCCCATGAGTTTTGCCTATGCTCCATTATTCTTGACCTCAACCCTGTCGCTCAATTGCCACCCTCCAGAACGACTACTGCCAACCATTTCACCGCCACTACCATCGCTTCTACCGAACCATCTTAAAGATGCCGAACCTAGGTCGGCAACCATTATCAGTTAGCGACAGAATCAACATAGCTTTCGGCGTCCTTACTGTTGTTACATCAATCGTCGCCATTGTCATTGGAGCTGTTACACTAAGAATACAAGCGTTCTATTGCACGCAGTAAGGCACATCCACTTTGTTGCTAGCGGTCAGCTGCGTACTTGCTAAACAATTTTCAGGAGATAAAAGTCGGAAATTGGAAGTTTATGAGCTTGGTGTTCAACTTCGGCGAACGAGTGCATAAAGAGATTTTTAGCATATAACGAGACCCTAATCTTCGTCGGCCTCTATTGCTAATACCTTTCCACCACTATTACGTTCTTTTTCTTCTCCTCCCCCTCCCCCACCGCCGTTACTAACACATTTGCTACGTGTTATTAAGTAGCCTTAAAAATATAAGAGATTGCTATAGTATTCTAAAAGTCTTTAAATAAGTGGTAATAATTCATGCATGCATATATATATTTAAAATTTCGTAAATACAGCCTCATCGCGAAATGGTTATGCGATATACAAGGCGTCGCCCGTATTACAATCAACTTGGTTGTACAAGCTAAGTTTTCACTAAAGTTTACGATGCTGCGGGAAATGAGAATTCAAGATCTCCCGTATTCCCGCCCAAAACACGGGGATTTCAACAGCTGTACGGAGGACGGAGCAAAAATGTATTTCCCCCCATAAGGTGCCCATAAGGTTCCTGAGGTTTTGGGCCTTTTGGGGGGCCTTTAGGGGGTCTTTGGGATATAACGTACACGACCACCATGTGGCGAACCCATCACCAAAAATGCGAATTCCTCAACCACGAATAATTGTATTTGCTCTAGCTATCTACTGCCTACTTATCCGACGTCTTGGGCACGTACATGCTGTATATTCTGTCGATTCGCACATGCTGCACTTGCGCACTGCTCGTTGCGGTCGTTCGGCCGCTGCCTCTGCCGTAGCCTCTTGGGCAGCTTGTACACGAGATAGCCCTTCTGCTCCTAATAGAACATACCCCCTAGCTATATATTTGCACCTAGTTGCCATCTTCCTTTTCTGGCGCCAGTTTTCTACATATAGCTTCCCATTTCTGCTTGCATTAGCTGTTATTTCAGGCACATCATATAATATCGCGGCGGCGTTAAGGGAATTGGTTTGGCCCTGCTTGCAGGCCTGGAGAGCTAGAATCAATCTGTCCTTTCTGTGTAAGGCTTCTTGTTGTTGTGGTGTGGCTATTTTAATGGTAGTTGCAGAACGCGTCGCGTTTTTGATGGGTTCGCCACATGGTGTTCGCCACTTGGTACGTTAGACCGCCCAAAAACCTGGCTTGTCAGACTGGTCAATTTAATTTCGGTCCTCTACTTTGCATCTCATCCCTCTGTCCTTTTCTTTCTCTTTGACATCTACTATGCGGGTGTCGTTCTTTCGTTATGTAACATGGTCTCTCTGAGGAGACGGTGCACTGCGAGAACCGCTCTTATTGCGCTCCTGCTTTGGCTGCTCTTCGCGATTCTATTTCGTCTACTACTCGCGTAGGCTCCTAGCCCTCTAGGAAGAGAAAAGGGGTTCCCCTCAGCACGTCAGAGTCCAACGAGTAAGTGGTCCGTGCGGGAACAACGTTTTGTACATCTATGTAGATTCCAGCAATCAAATACCCACTGCAATGCCTTTTAATCGTACTAGAATTTTCGCAGAAAGGATATGTGCTAGAAACCTCATATTGAGCGACCCAACTTCAAAGAATGGGCTTATATATTAAAATACTATGGGGTTAGCCCCTATCAAAAGCTTCGTATTCCTGAGTACGGGCGTTAAATGTACCTCAATTGATTGGCTGGATCTTATCGATAACAGTTGGGCCCGAATTGATGTGCTAAGGGATAAGGCCTACTATAAGAAGAATAGCCTAAGTTCCTATTAGATATAAATAAGTTTAATTTAAGAATAGAGGAAGTGTAGGTAGCGGGGGGCCGGAGGAGATATAGAGGGCCGCCAATAGAGAAGTATAAAGAAGTTAAGGAACAGCAGCTAGAGGTTAAAAATATAGAGGATAACAATCTATTATTATATTAGGAAAATGTTCACAGGCTGAAATTCAAATTACCTCTCAAGTAAAATTAAATACTGTCAACTTCGTCAATTGGCTGCAAATGGCTGTAGTTGACGTATTTGACGTTTTTGACACGCAGCCTGAGGCAGCCTGCGCATTGGGGTGATAAAGGCCCAAGCGGGTCGTGCAGGTACATTAGGTGCACGGCGATGCCAAGGCCTAAGTCGAACCACCAGAACGCGAAATTGTATAGTCTTAAAGTCCCCTCGAGCAGACTTCTCCTTCCTCCACCCTTCCGGCCAGCAATGGCATCCATATTTAAATCTTTTCCTATCCTGAAGAGAGCAGCCCCGCGCCTCTCCCGTGAGTTTTTTACTTGTCAAGCATGGGGCAAAGCCTCACCACCGCCTGGATTTCGCCCACAATTTAAGTGCGTCCGGCGAACTCCCTTTCTCCAAGCTTTTAGATCGCAAACCACCCAAGCTCCGAAGCATGCTGTGGATAATACCACATCGCCCCTAGGGGCTTTAAGCAGTACAATTAGCGTCGAATCAGCTGCGAATTGTGCAAAGCCGAGGTCAAACTCTTTCCCAGAGATCAGTGACAAGGCTGTGGCATACTGGCTTTTAGGAAGTGCAGCAAGCGTCTTTGGAATAGTAGTATTTGGAGGATTAACCAGGCTCACAGAATCTGGGTAATCATGAATATATGTAATTTCCATGACTTCCGCTAATTCCAATCAAGTCTCAGCATCACAGAATGGCGTCCGGTTACCGGGTCACTCCCACCCATGAGCACAGAAGACTGGGAAGCCGAGTTTACTAAATATCGATCGTCGCCCGAATTTGCGCTCCTAAACCCTAACATGACGCTCCCCGAGTTCAAGCAAATATTCTGGATGGAATGGGGACACCGTCTCTGGGGACGCATAATTGGGGTGACTTTCGTCCTTCCCACTATATACTTCATTGCTCGGCGGCGGGTCTCTGTGCCAATGGCTTGGAAACTGGTTGGAATATGTGGATTGATTGGGTTCCAGGGTGCAATTGGCTGGTGGATGGTCAAGAGCGGCTTACACGATGATCTCTTTGCCCCAGGAAGCCATCCCCGCGTAAGCCAATACCGTCTCGCCACCCACCTTGGTGCTGCCTTTATTGTTTACACCACTATGCTTCTCTTGGGCCTTTCAATCATACGTGAGCACTCACTCCTCGCCAACCCTGAAGCAGCTCAGAAGCTTTTTGCGGCCTTAAAACATCCACATTTACGGGTCTTCCGTCGCTCTGTGGCTGCGCTTTCTATTCTCGTTTTTATCACTGCCATGTCCGGTGCCCTTGTCGCCGGTCTTGATGCTGGTCTTATCTATAATGAATTCCCATACATGGGAGTCGGCCTTACACCACCCAAGAAAGAGCTCTTTGATCCATTTTACAGCCATGTTTCAGACCAATCCGACCTCTGGTGGCGCAATATGCTTGAGAACCCATCCCTTGTCCAACTCGATCACCGCATCTTGGCAATGACCACCTTTACGGCAGTCATGAGTTTGTTCGCATACTCACGGTACTCGTCCCGCGTCCGTGCCATCCTCCCAGCAAATGCTAGGAAGGGTATCATGGGTACTGTACATCTCGTGTGGATGCAGGCTGCGCTTGGTATAAGTACGCTCATCTATCTTGTTCCTGCATGGTTGGCTGCAACACATCAGGCAGGCAGCCTCGCGCTCTTGACAGGTGTGTTGATACTAGGAAGCAGATTATCAATACCGCGTCGCGCAGTTAAGTTAGTGCAACAAGCAGTCAAGAGTCAACCTACAGGCGTGAGTGGCTCTAGGAAGCGCGGAGTTGGCCTAGGAATTAGGGGAATTGAGCAGAAGAAAATGTAAAAGTGAGATTCAACGCTTACGTATGTCATTACTTAGCTATTGATTTAGCTGGATGTATAATATTTGTAAATATGTAGAAAGATTCCAGGGCTTCTGCAAAGGCCAGTAGGAGAGCTTTTAGTTAGGCCTTGGTCTCGACTCCACTCTCTATCCTCGAGACTTCACTTGCAAGTCACACCATAATGATCGAAACACCATTTGCCATTTTCTACTAGACGCTTCCTGGAATCTCGAAGGTTTGGCTTCCATTCCGATTGACAGTACTTTTTTTTATTCTATTTCTCAGTAAACTATCTCTGAAGTTGCGGCCTGCTCGAGGTAACTCCAACGCTCGAGAATACCCATGCTCTTTCCACATCTCTACGACGTGCCATAAACCTTCACTAACCTCCCAAATTCTCTGTACCTTGTTAGCCTCATCTGTTTCCCCACCTAACGGCGTCACAGTTATCCATCATCCATTTCCCCTTGAGTCCTTTCTCGGCTCTGTCGCCAAACACCTACCATCACTCCATTATATAAATTCATCTTGCCACTCCCTCACGAAAATTCTTTAAACTATGCCTCTTTGCAAAATGTTCATAGACCAACCGACTTCAACTCAAACTCAAATCGAAAACACGATTGCCCGAATTGAATTTCGCTGGAACAACATGCCTCCGACTGAGTGGGTGCCAGAAGGAATCTGTCCTCGAGCTCGGCATACTGATGGGACTATTTCGATGGAACCGGAAAAAGATCCACATAATTGGGGCCTAAGGATCCTGAAGCACATGCGTAACCTGTCATCAAATACACGAGGAAGTCTAGCTCTAGCGCAGAAGTATTTGATGGAGGCAGTTGAGAATCGGCGTGCTAGAAACTCGAGTAAAGCTTGCTATTTACAGCCACAGGACATTCAAGGGGCGGTACAACTCTTGTGTGAAAGATATGTCCCGCTCCAAGAGGATAGTTGTGAGAGAAGCACTTCTCCCGTACGATCGGACTCAGAGGTTTCGGAGCCGCCTCGACGAAGCCAAAGAAAGCGGCTTCGTCGAACTTTGGAGAATCCCGAGGATATGTCTCTTGAACCAGTTAGAGCTAGGAGCAACTTGGCTAAAGTGTCTCCTCCAGCCGTCACTGCCACCAAGACAGATACCACAGAGATAGGACCCCGAGAACCTGCTACTATTCCCGATCTGAAACAAGAATCAGATCATGTTAATGCAGTCACTAAACCGCAACAGAGTTTTCAAGTCGAAGGCGATGCAGATGAAAGAATCCTCCGTCTCCAATTGGAGGTAGCACAGGGGGAGGTGAAAGCTGCCAATATCAGAATTAAACTGGCGAGAGCAGAGCAAGCCAAAAAATTGTAAGCTTCTCCACGGAAAAAGCTCCATAGATTATCTCTCTGAAAAATTTAACCTAATGTACAGCCCGGGTTCTGCCGCCCATCCGTACATCGTCGACTGATTCTTTTCTCTTGCTATGCTAATCTGAGAGTGAATCACATGTGGCTCTCGAGGCCATCTCAAAACCCCGATAGTGGCTAAGGGCACGTTTGATAACTTTTTTTGGCCAGTGGGCGCAATCTGCAGGATGTAAGCGCCTCTTCTAGACACCAAAGCAGGGGCGTTTTCCACTTGGTAGAAGGCGTTCGTTCGGTAGGCGATTCGCCAAAAAGGAGCGTCGCTAGATAGAAATGGCGGCGAGGAGGCTAATAGTTATATAATCCGCCTACGACGTTGAAAGGCCCTATGTAGAATGATTAGTTAGAGCCTTATTTATATATTAACCATAGTTTTATAAATAAGTTTCTAATTACCTATAGGCCATAGCTAGGAGTATAAAATTGCGCTAAAAATTAACTTTATATATAGCTACTAGGTAATACCTACTTAAAGTAAAAGATTTTTTACCTTTTTATATTAAATATTTATATCCAAAATCTCTAAATACTACTTTTATATTATCTCTACTATATCCACCTATTACTAGCTTATTTTCCCGCTTATCTACTCTATATAGAATTTTTAATTTATTGGTATTTAAATCCGCTTTACTTATATAATTAAAGTCCACTCTATTTAAGTTCTAGTCGTTTATATTTATAAAGTTATAGATTGCTATTTATACCTACATAATCTTAATTTAGGTCTTTAAACTATAGCCCTTACCGCCTTTATTAAGTATAAAAGGCAGGCCAATTGTAATGTGTCCCGATCCACGTCGCTAATATATTCCTTAAGGAAGCGTAGTATAAGTTAAATAGTTTCTTTTTTATTCTTTAACCTCTTATTCGCCTTTATTTATTACTTTAAAGAATATTACACCTTTTAATATAGAATAAATACTATAGGGTTATCTATAGTATAGCTAGCATCTACTAGATAATAGTGGCCTAAAGGTATATAAAAGCTACTATCCTTTATAAAAGTAAATACTTAGCCGCTATGTATAGAGACTTTCTATCTAAGTATAATTGATATAAAGTATATATTAAAATTATATGCTATAAATATATTTTATAAGATTTAATCCTTTATATTATACTATGCTAGTTAAGAACTAATATTAATATACATAAGCTATCTAATACGCCGATATAATCTATAAAAGAGGCTATATCTTATTATTAAATTCTATCTATTTAAGTATTTAATTAAGTAGTAGTTTAGTAATATCTTTATATAACTTATATTGAGTATTAAACCCCTTATAAAAAGCGCCAATAGAGGTTAATTGTAGTGTTTTATTTATTAAATAATACCTACTAATAGATTTACTATAGATGTTAAGTGCTAAAACTCCTATACTATAACTTTTTGTTAACTTCTATATCTAGTTATAAATATTATTAGCTTCTACCCTATTAATATACTTTTCTATATATATAGTTTATAGTCATTAATAAGCTTGTCGGGAATGAGGAGCGGTCGTCACGTGTCGCCGCGGCGCTAGCGTGGCAAGGAGTCTTAAGCTCCTCGCCCTTCCTCATTTCAATGAGAAGAAAATCAATAAACAATCATCATACTACCTACAACTTGTAGATACGTGATATCACCTTGTAATGCCAACACTAATTAGTGGTTAACTTTACTGTTATACTATAGAACAGCTAGGTATTCTACTAAGAAGAGACAAGCCACTGTACCAGTACTACTCGTGCTAAAGAAAGCTGTCTTTTAAGGTTAGAACTGGTCCTAAACCTTAAATAAAACTCTTCTACGAATCTAAGGATCTGAAAGGCTAGAACTGGTCCTAAGCCTTTCCCAAATTATAGATTCTTGCGTCTATATAGAATAATACGCTTTATAAGTCTTTACGATTTAAGGCTAGAACTAGTCCTAAGCCCTATAATTATAGATTCCTATTATAAACGCGTACCAAACGACAATCCCTACACTAATAACACTTCTCTTCCTCTAAAAACATGGCTACGCCTACTTTAAACAACTGGGAAGACTTCTTACTACTAGGGGTAGCTGCGTACGCGAAACTTATTAATAAAGATTGGGACGAATTTACTATTAATATAATAACTTATACCGCAAAATAGGTTAATAGCTTTCTCCTATACTATATCCTATTCTACTAAAGTAGATACTACGCCAATTTATAACTGTAGGAATATTTTAGGGAGGATTTCGTAGGATGGACCGCCGATACTTAGGCACTTAGCAATATTAATATTATTCGGGATTTTTAAGACTTCCTTTATAGGAATGGGGTATACGTTACTAAGAATAGTAACCTAATTACTAGTAATATTTAGGCCGTTATTATTAGTATAGAAGAACTAGTATAGATAGAAGCTAAGATTATACGTTAATTACGGAAACCTAAAACTAACCTATATTCTTTAAAAGGCAACTTTAATTCGTATTAAAACCCCTAGAACGCTAATCTCCTACTTAAAGGTACTCTCCTACTAAGAAGTGCCCTCCTACCTAGAGGTGCTCTTCCGCTACCCCCTTTACTGCCTCTACCCCCTCTATCCTAGCTAACCGGTAAGCCTTTACTATAAGAAGTTATAAATCTAATAAAGGTATATTTAGATAAAGAGAAAAAGTTTAGAGAAGAACTGTATAATATACTTAGAATAAAACTATAGGTCTTTTATAACTACTATAGCAAGGTTAAAATCTAATACCACTAGTTTTATTATACTTTCTTAGTTATATTAAAGGGACGGGCGGCGACATTTTATTATAACTATATTACGGGTAAAAACTATAGCTTTAATATAATGCTTTAGCTTACTAGAGCCTACTTTAAGACTAATAAAAATCGTATTTAAATAGCGAGAGACTATATTCTAAAAAGTTATCGCTTCTAACTTAATAAAGACTTATTTAGAGTGCCTTTAATTACTCTTTAATAAACTTTAGAAAATCTAATGTAGCCTTACTAAAACTTACTAAAATAAGAACAGTCTAAGAGACTAGGTTATCTTAGCCTACTATAGCATTTATTACGGCACTATAGAACTTAGCAGAACTTCGCACCGGCAAGTTGCCATAGATTGCCGCATATTGCGGTTACGTGACGCGAAGATCTTATAAAACATCGAATGGCGCTACTCTTCTTCTCCTTTCCTTTCCCTAGCTTTAGATTTTCGTTTATAGATAATCTAATTATATAGGCTTACGCGTCCCTTTTACCGTGCCTATGCCTTAATTAACTAAGTTACTAACATTATCTAAAGCTTACTCTACTCTTTCTTCCTAAGAAGGAACTTAAATATATTTACAAGAACATAGAATAGGACCCTAAGGATATTACTAGAACTATAAGGACAGGACCTATAAGGCATATATAGACTAGAACCCTTAAAGAAGTTACCTAGAATTACCTAATACCCTTACTACTATACTATAAACTATAGTAGTAGGTAAAGCAGCTGCAGGACTCTTAAATACTTTAGATAAAGAAACAATTAACGTTTTAACCCCCTAGGCGGAGCTTACGGCTACTAATACCAAAATTAAATAACTACGAGAGCTGCTTAAAGCTAGAGATACCCCTATATCTAATAATAAGTTATTATTAAATAACTAAAGACTTGATATAGTCCTTTAGGCCCTATTCTAGCGCCTTAGTAAATCTACTAAGGCCTATATAGTACTAAAGCGGTCGGCAAAGGTCGCGAATCCCTTGCTACTTACTAACGGAACCAACCCTATATTTAATAATTAGAAGCTTTAATTACGGGATAAGCTTAAAGTTAATATAAACCACTTCCCTAACGCCTAAGCTAGAATAGCCTATGTTTTCGGCTGTACTGGCGGAGATATCTAGATATATTTACGCCCGTAATATACTAAAGACTTAATAGACCCCTTTATTGCTAAAGAAGAAATAATTAAATACTTATCTTCTATTTATAAAGACCCTTTTAAAGTATAAAACGCCCGCTTTAGCTATAAAAGCCTAAATATAAAAACAATAGAGACCTTTTTAGCCTTCTAAACCCGCTTTTTATATCTAGCTAAATAGGCCTAGATCCCCTAGGAAGACCTACTACTAGACCTCTTTAATAAGCTTACCCTAGACCTATAGCGAGCTATATTGCTAAATTATACTATAGTATAGATATTAAAGGAACTTATAGACTATTACCTAGCTATTAACTAAGGCCTCCGTTAAATTAAGGCATGCGCTAATTAGCTAAAAACTAGAAACCTTATAAACTAGGCCGTAAGTACTATAAGTACGGCCCGTAGTGCCCTAGTATAATTAGTAACTCCTATAGTTAACCTAGCAGCTAGCCGTATAGCTACCCCTACTACGGGCCTAGTATACACCCAGCCTATATATAGCGACTCCTATATATAGGCCCTTAGCGATTAAGGAGCTTGCTTTTTATATAGTTAAATAAACTACCCTATAAGGAACTGCCTAATAAAGGTAAAGATAAATAAGGTCCTATTAATTTAGGAGGATAGTGCGGAGCTAGAAAAAGAGGAACTTTAGAGAAAGACTCCTTTCTAGGGTTAAAAGGGATTAATATATTATATATTAATCTAGGTCGGCTAGTTAGTAGAAAAAGCTACACTATCCCTTATACTTTATTTTATAATAAATATTAAGTTTTAACCTTTGCTTTAGCTGACTTAGGAGTAAATACCTTTACCTTAATTAATATAAAGTGCGCTGTAAAACTGGCTAACTTTTTAAATATATCCCTTAAAGAACTGCCCAAATTAATTCCTATTTATGGTTATAATGGACGGATAGGGCTACCTATTATAACTATTTTATAGATCTACCTCTACGTTAACGGGCGAAGGCAGTATAACGTCCCCTTCCTTATTACGGACCTTAGAAGCTATAATATAATCTTAAGGAGAAAATAGCTAGCCTATTTAGGCTTATAGCTTAATATATAAAATAGGCAGCTTATCTAGCCTAAAACTATACCCCTAACGCCTTCCTTTATAAAAGAGATCAGTATTATAATAGAAAACCTTATACGGCCGTAGATAAACACTATTTACTAGGCCAATACGACGTATAGGGACTAGGCTTTTAAGAAGGATATATAGCTTAATCCGCAACAGATCCGTATATTACGCCGCCCCTAGACTGCCTATATTATACTACCCGCACTAAAGACTTAGGAAGTTAGTAGTGGCCTAACTAAGTCCCTAATAGAGAACTTAGGCCCTATGGAGCTATAAAGGAAGGCTAGGGATATTGGATAATATACTAAACTAATAGACTAAAAGCATAACTTATGGAAAATAGAACGTAAGCTAAGGAAGACTATAAACCCTATACCGCAAAATATAGCCTAATAAATATCTGTAAAGAAACCCGTGGACCTTCTACCGGTTAATATCTACTATATTAGCGCTATAGAATTCTATTAGAACCTGGTTTAGCCTAATACTATTACCTTTATAACTAGCTTATACGAAATTAATTAAATAATTAAAGAGAAAGAAGCCCTAGCTTAAGAGAAAGGTAAACTTATAGATAAGGAGCTAGTAGAATAAAAACTGCCCTATTAATACTAGAAATTTAAAGACACCTTCTCTAAAGCAGCGTCTAATATACTCCCGCCTTACCAACCATATAACTATAAAATTAAAATTAAGCCGGATAAGGTAGTTACCCTTAACTATAGCCCCCTCCAATAGCAATTTACTGCCGAATTATAGGCTATAAAGTAGTATCTTATTAATAACCTGGATAAGGGCTTTATTAAGCCTAGTTAAGCCCCTTTTAACTTACTTATTCTCTTTACTAAAAAGCTAAATAGAGGACTTTGTTTTTATATTAACTACTATAAGCTTAATAATTTAACCCTTAAAGACCGCTACCCACTACCTTTACTTAATAAGACTTTAGCCTAAATAAGTAGAGCTAAGATCTTTATAAAGCTTAATATCCGCTAGGCTTTTTACCAAATTAGGATAGACCCTAAATTAAAAGACCTTACTATATTTTAGACCCGTTATAGAATATATAAATATAAAGTACTGCCTTTTAAACTAACTAATAGACTAGCTATATACTAACAATATATAAATAATATACTATTTAACTATCTTAACAACTTCTATACAGTATACCTAGATAATATTATAATCTACTCTAAAAATAAACTAGAATATAAAGAGCATGTTTATAAAGTCCTATAACGGCTTTAGGAAGCTAGCCTCTAAGCCAATATTAAGAAGTCAGAATTTAGTGTTAAGTATATAAAGTACTTAGGGTATATTATTAGTATAAATGGGATTAAAACAGACCTAGAAAAAATGGCTGTAATTAACTAATAGGTACCCCTAAGGACAGTAAAGGGGGTGCAGTTATTTTTAGGGTTCTATAACTTCTACTAACGCTTTATTAAGAACTATAGTAGAATTACCTAGCTACTAAGCCTACTTACCCACAAGGACCGGCCCTTTTACTTTAACACTGTATATAGGCAGGCCTTTAATAAGCTTAAGAAACGACTAGTCTCTACTCCCTTACTCACCCACTTTAACCTAAAATAGCCCTTAATGCTAGAAACTAATGCCTTAGATAGTATTATAGCTAGCGTTTACTCCCAAAAGCAAACAGATGGAAAATAGTACTCTATTACTTACTATTTAAAGACTATAGTAAATGCTAAGCTAAACCACCTAATTCACAATAAAGAAATGCTAGCTATTATCTCTAGCTTTTAGCACTGGCGAGCCTAACTAAAAGGCACCCCTAAGTCTATTTAGGTAGTTTCCAATTATAAGGCCTTAGAATATTTTATAAAGGCCCTTACAGCCTAATAGGCGCGCTAGGCGGATACCCTATCTTAATTTAACTTCCTAATTATATATAGGCTAGGCGCTACTAACTATATGGACGCTCTTATAAGGCGTAAATAGGATATAAATAACTAGATAGCTGTAAAGATCTTATTATAAACCTAAGCGCTACTATAACTAAAGCACCTTAACTTTTAAATATAGGCAGAACTAAATATAAACTCTTTAGATGCTAAAATATACCCTATTAACTCTATAGAACTAGACCTTATTAATAAACTACTATAGGTAAATTATACGGCCCCTTCTCTATAGGAGTACCGCAAAAAGGCAAAGAACGTTTCTAGCCTATAGTCCCTTAAAAGTAGACTACTTAAGTACTGTAAATAGCTAGTGGTAGTAGAGGAACAGAACTTATAGACTTAGCTTATTACCGAAGTATATACCTAGGTCTCGCCCGCAAAGCCCTACTATACGCGTCCACGTCACCGCGGGTGGAAACATCATTAGAATATTGATCCTTTTAATGGCCAAGTACAGAGGCAATAGTAAAGAGCCGTCGCAGCGCGTGTAGCGCGCTATCGTTTAACTCTATAGTGTTAAGCCCGCAACGCGTATAAAGCATCACCCTTAATAACACTAGGAGCCTTACTACCTCCGCTTAGAGCTTCCATTTTACTATTTAGAGAGGCCTATTAAGGAAAACTAGGATATAAAAACTACCTAATGTATAACTACCTGGCTCGCAGCTAGGCCTGAAACTGGCCTTATCTAACTAGTTGATATAAACGCGCCCTAGGTATATAATAGGACACCCTTAGGCTTACACTAGCTCTAAGATCATAAAGGAATATAGTAAAGGTGTAGGGAACCTCTTTTTATAAGAACTTATTAAGGTTAACGCGTTATAGGCACCTTATACAAAACTTATTAAGGCCCTAAGGCTACCGCGAAAAACTTATTAAGGCCCTGCCTAAAGAACTCATTAAGGCCCCTCTATAAGGGCCTATCTAGTATTTAACACCTAAGTGACTTAGAAGAGAGTCTTAATAGGCGTAATACGCGCGACCTAGATAACAGACGCGACGGAGATATAATAGCAACGCAACAGCAACCAGATGGCTTAACGAGGTAGAAATACGGGCAAAGCTCTAGGTAGCGGAAACACAGGCCAGCTTTAACGGCCCTATAGCGTTCAACTTATAGGCAACTTATAGGCGACTTATAGATAACTTATAGGAGGGTCTTAATAGGCGTAGTATATGTAACCTAATATATATATATATGGGAGGCTTTAGTAGAATTACAGGCATAGTTGGATAAGGACTTAATAGTTAGAGATATAGGTATAGCTTATAAAAAGAGGGGACACAAGCTTAGTTAGTAGGAGAGGGAAAAGTAGGCTACCTAGTATGGGACCTAGTCTATAGCCCCCTCCTATAAAATATAGTTGGCCTATTATAAGGAGACTCTTATAGGTATCGCGAAACGGAAACTAGTAGTATATAGGGTATTACACCCCTATATTACTACTAGCATCCTATAGAGTAAAGTGCGTAGTAGCTACTGCTAGCTCTAAGGACCTTACCCTTTAGCTAAGCTCTAACCCCTAGTGTACCTAGTATATAGGTAGGATTATATCTTAGCTAGAGAAGACTACTACGTAGCTTAAAAAAACGGATATATATATTAGTACATTAATAAACGGAACTATTCGCCTTTAGGGCGGTACGCTAATAAGATATACTTAAAGAGTAAACAGGAGTTACTTAGATAAGGAAAGCTTTTTAGTCTAGGCCTTAACTGTAACGGAACCTTATAGCAAGAACTACGGTAGGCTTGTCATTGGGCTAGGTGTATAGGTAATGTAAGGTAAAGTTAACAACGTAATAATAACTAGTGGAGTGGTTGCCTAATAGATTAACTCTAATTATATTCTAAGAATTACTATAAGGAAGGAACTATTTAGGTAGGG
>Ga0307515_10002870_pt1 | contig 36650 bp, 24 predicted proteins | sample 17_EM_MG_FD_194513 | JGI IMG/M metagenome (GOLD analysis project Ga0307515, IMG submission 194513) | Populus trichocarpa ectomycorrhiza microbial communities from riparian zone in the Pacific Northwest, United States - 17_EM | ecosystem: Host-associated > Plants > Roots > Unclassified | place... | reverse complement strand
ATGTAACTAACCATTGACTAAAAAAAATATACACTAAAATGTTTACCATTCCATTAAACAAAATTGTTTTTAATGCGTCATGAAGATGAATATGAGTACATTAACTTGTAGGCAAAATCAACTGGATCTATTCCTATTTTTGTACGATAGCTAGACATGTCCTACGATAATGCTCTGTCCCTTGCCAAAAAAAAGGCAACTCAATACTCTAGGAATGCTTCTATTAGCAGATCCATTGTTATAGCTATCTACTTTAGTTAAAACGATTTACAGTTTCATCAATGATCTAGGAATCAATGAGACTTGTTAATAAGCTTGGAAACTGGTATGATATTAACTGATGCGTATAGAAGGAGGGATTCCACATTCATGTCAGATATTTCTTGATGAAGTGTTTGAGGATGAACACAATATAAATACTTTCTCTTTGCTAATTCTTATGCTAGTTCACTTTGATTATTGTCCATCGAAACTTGATTCGCCATTACTATCAGAGGTTTACCAAGCTATAGAGTTTCAAATATGCTCATAGACCCTGTGTAATATAAGATTATGAGAATTAAGTGTATATAAGATTAATTTTGAGACCTCACGTCAAAGTCACACACAACTCGGACAACTTCTAGCCTAGCTACCATTCTATACTCGTGAGACATTTTCTGTATCAAGATTCCGAACCACACGACAAAGTCTACATAGAAAATGCTTTTTAGTGCAGAGATTGTAGACGGTAAAGGCTGATTTCACTGTGTTATCTGATATAGACCTCTTTAAAATTTTAAATTAAAATCACAGACAAGCAATAAAACCAGACAAAGGCCCAGATATGTCAAATATTGAAGGTCTATTAAATGTCAATATCAATTAAACCGTGACATGAAGGTGGAAGTTTCCAACCAATTCCTTGGCCCTTGTGTGGAAAATTAAGCAATTTGGAAACGTGTGGCACGATCCTAGTGTTTGAATCCCATGTAAACAAATTCAAACAGAAAGTGCCAGCCCAGCTTCTAGACAAAACTTACCAACTTGGATCAATTTTTCCACAATTATTAAACCAATCCACGATCGCTCTTTCTGTCTATATAATATGACATGATGACGTTTCTTTCAAATTGAAGCCACCCCACTTGCCTCTGTGATTATTATTTCTGGAGGTCGGAAAATACAGCTGAACTTCTCAACTCCATGATTCATGCGCGGGTATGTGTGTGTATATGTAAGTCCATATTTAGCTGTCGGAAAACAAAAGGATCAAACATGGGTATGCCTAAGCCATTTTTGCTTCTGCTGCTGCTAATAGTCACTGTATCTGCATCCCAGAAACAAAGAACCATAGAAGCAAGGGCACTTTCATCCCTACCTCAACCAAGTAAGTACGTACATATATATCGCAATTTTACACTAAGATGTCTCTCAAACGGTGATTATAAATTGATCGATGTTCTCTTACTTACCATGAGCATGCGATTTGTAGAATATTCCAAGATTTTTCCGACGCTGGGAGTTGTTTGCAAGTGCTGTGATTCAACAGGACCTGAATGCGCAACTACTTGGACGGGTTCATGCCATGATCTCCAATGCCTTCCCTGGAAGATATAGACTAGACTAATCCTTGATTTCCTTGTGCTTCTCTTCTTAGAGGTTGTTGTAGATCTATTTAGTCATACTCGATCGATTTTACATAAAATTTTGCATTTTAAAATACTGTAACAAAGTAGAGGCGTTCAGCTTCCAGCTTGGCCAAGTTCTAGCTTCATAAAATGATCCTAACATGACAAGCTTAATTTGGTCGACAGACATATTAAAGACTACATAGATTTTTTATATGCTTAGCTTCACTCAAGATATATTATAATTTAAATCCTATTGGAAATAAGGCTGGTGTGATATAAGATCAACACAGCAATATAAGGTCAAGAACTCAAGAATAAGAAGAAGATTGAGAGGAAGTATACTTTTATTTAGTGTTTCTCTCTAAACTCTCTTAGTTATTCTCTCTATTTTTATGCTTATTAATAATGCTGAATAAGAAGTCTTTTTATAGACATAAAATCTTAGAAAATTAAGGAATTAAACTAATATAAGGAAATCCTAATCTAAATAGGAATTGTACTCTACCGACTAAACCGGTCAACCGTTTTTGAATTTTTCAAAATTCAAAATCTAGTTTATTTTCAACACCCCCCTTAATTTCTTCATAACTCCTAACACATCTCTTATTTTGATAAAAACATCATATTTGAGTGACTTTGTGAATATATATGTGACTTGGTCTTATGTCTTTACATACTTGACTTCAATTTATTTGCAATGTAATCTCATAAGAAATGAAATCTTGTGTTAATATGTTTACTTTTATCATGAAATACTAGATTCTTTACTACTGCAATGACTGATGAATTGTCCACATATATTTTAGTAGGCTTCTCTTGTGGTATTCACAATTCCTACAATAATCTCCCTAGCCATATGGAATGACAAACACATGATGTAGTAGCTACATATTCAGCTTCACATGTTGACAAAGTGAATATAAATTGTTTTTTTGAACTCCATGTGAATGTTGTATCTCCCATATAGAAAAAAAACTCATGGTGCTCTTTCTATCATCCATATTTTCAACCCAATCACTATCACTATAACCAACAATTTTAAAGCTATTAGAATAACCATAAAGTAAGCCAAAATCAACGGTACCTTTGATATACCGAATAATTCACTTCAAAACTTTGAAGTGTGTCATAGTAGGTGTCTCCATAAATCTATTCAAAAGTCCCCCTCCAAAAAGAATATTAAGAAGAAGAAGAAGAAGAAGTTGAGCTCATTAGTGTAGATGAAGGTGTAACTATAGGTTCTTGATGATCTTCATATCTTTCCTCCTTTTCATCAAGAACTAGTAGGAAGTCATATTTCTTACCATCATTTATCTTCTAATCCCATGCTCTTTCTTCATTAAAATCAACATCTCTACTAATCACCATCTTTCCTTTATTGGGGTTGTAAAACTTGTATCCTTTGGACTTTTGATCATAGCCCACAAAGATCATCCTTTTGCTCTTGTCATCTAACTTGGTCTTTGATCATCTACATGCACATAGCCAATGCTCTAAAAAACTTTCATGTGAAAAACACTTGACTTTCTTCCACTCCATGTTTCTTGTGGAGTCATGTTATTCAAGCTTTTGGTAGGACATCTATTTGACAAGTAGATAGCATAATCTACAGTTTCGGCCCAAAACGTTTTAGGTATCTTCTTGGTTTTGAGCATGCTTCTTACCATATTGAGGATGCTTCTATTCTTTCACTTCACCATGCCATTTTGTTGTGGAGATCTAGACATTGTCAGGAGTCTTTTTATATTATGATCTTCATAAAGCTCATAAAAACCATTAGAACAAAATTCACCCCCTATCCATCCTAAGTGATTTTATAGAATAACCACTTTTTTTTCATCTAATGCCTTAAACTTCTTAGAGTAACTAAATACATTAGATTTTTCTTTCAAGAAGTATACCCAAGTTTTTCTACTGTAATCATCAATAAAAAGTAGAAAATACATATTTTTACCCAACGAACATAGTTTCATGAGACCACAAATATCAGCATGTATTTCTTATAGGGGTTGACTTGCTCTTGATGTAGACTCATTCAAAAAGCTCTTGCAAAATTGCTTGCCCACTAAAAATCCTTCACACAACTGATTCAGATGTATATTGGATGGTAGACCCTTTAATATTTCCTTTTATGTCATCATCTTCAATCTATCAAAGTTTATATGCCCAAGTCTCATATGTCAAAGCTGAGTTTCATCATTCACATATGCATTTAGGCACATCCATTTCTATGTTTAGCAAGAACATTTATTCTTTATCATGACTACCTTTGCAATCATAGCTCCTTTAGTGTCACGTAATGTCAAAGTACGATTTTTCATCTTAATTTCATACCCTTTATTTAACAATTGTCCAAGCTCAATATGTTGCTTTTTACTGTTAGTATATAATAGACATCACTAGTAAATTGATGACTTCCATCTTTTAGTTTAATCAAAATCATACCTTTTTCCTTTAATGACAACCTTTGAATGATCTGTAAATGTGACATTCCTCTAATTGCTTCATCAAGCTCCATGAACTTGTCTTTATCTCCACATATATGGTTGTTGGCTCTATTTTCTAGATAACATATATTTTTTTTGTCTTGATTGTCTCATTATTCACTAGTAGAAGGGTAGCTTCCTTCTTTTTTTCTATCATAAGATTTGCATTCTCCTCAACCCTATTGGTTGGACTCCAATAATCCCTAGTATAATGACCTGCCTTTTGACAATTATAGTACTTAACTTTTGATTTGTCAAATCTGGATATCAGATTGCCACTATTAAGGTAACTGGTCGACCAATTTGCTTCATGTGGTCAACTAATTTACCTGTTGAGGCTGCCTTGACCTCCTCTTCTAAATTTATCTCTTACTCCTCTTCCTCTACTTTGTCCATGTCATCTACCCCTATAGGAATATCAAGAATCATTTGCTTTGAAAAAAGTGCTTGTGCACCCACATCCTTTTGAATCTCATTGACTATTTTCTAATGGGCTTGTAATTATCCTATGAGACCTTGTATTAAAAGAACATCCATATTTCATGATTCCTCTATCGCGACCACCATATAATGGAACTTCTTTTGTAGCGAGCATAGGATCTTCTCTACCATATATGTCTCTTTCATCTTCTCTCCATATCTCTTTATTTAATTGTATATGGCCATTACTCCTGCAAAGTATTCTGAAATATTCATCAATTCAAGCATATGTAACTTTTTAAAGTCACCATGTAGATTTTGTAGATGTACTTTTTTCACATTATCAACTCATTGGTTTGATTCTTGCAAAACTTCTCATGCTGATTGGAGGTGGTTACATTGGTCACTATCTCGAAAGTGACATCATCCTAACATTGGTGGATGATTGTTAATGGTTGTTGATTTTTCCTTTGTGCTTTTTGCACGGCCTTCCTTTGGGATGAAGTCAACGTTACTCCATTTATCGGCTCTTTAAGGCCGTTTTCAATTGTCTCCTATATATCTTGAGAACCTAGCCAAGCTTTTACTCGAATACACTAAGTTTCATAGTTGTCTTTTGTCAACTTAGAACATTGAAGTGAGAAGTTTGTATTGACCATGTCAAATAATCAAATCTAAACTCTAATACCACTTATTGGAAGAAGTATAGGTGTGGAATAAGATTAACACAACAATGCAAGGTCAAGAACTCAAGAAGAAGAAAAACATTGAGAGGAAGGTATACTTTTATTAAGTGTTTTTCTCTAAGCTCTCTTAGGTATTCTTTTTATTTTTATGCTTATTAATAATGCTGAATTATAAGCTTTTTTATAGGCATAAAGTCCTAAACAAAAGGGTTGCTAATGACCAATATTTTTTTAGTAGTCTCTCATGATGTGGAGATTAATGACATTACTGGTAATTGATTACCGATATTGTTTGATCTAATTAACCATGTGAGTAGAGGTTAGGTTATCAAGACTCTTGTTATATGGATGAATGTTATATAATAAAAGTGTAAATAGGTTAATGGATGATCAGTTAACCCAAAGATAATGTGATCTAAGTCATTATGGGTAACATATATGGAAGGAAAAACTATGTAGTGATGACAACACATAATATGAAAGTTAAATAGATTTGGGAAAAATATACATAGAAAATTGAGAGCCATTATGATAGCTTAGGTATGCTAAGTTAGGAAATTTGTATAAAGGCCAAAAATGAAAGGTATTGGGTTGTTAAGAGATTCTTTATTGAATAATAGTTGAATAATAGATATTTATATGGATACTTAAAACCCGATGAATATTGTATGAATATAACAAAACCCAACCGGTAGATACCCACTGCCATCCCTATTCACATCTTTAACTAATTGGTCATTGATCTAATCATATTCTATATGAGTAAACTTAATTGCTCCATGCCCTTATAAAGTATGCTTGAATGTTTAGTTCAAGCATATTTAGTTTCAATTAATAAGTGAATTTGATGATTATATTATTATCTAGGATAAAACAATTTATTATAATAAACCATATGAAAGTAAATTTTTTTTGAATATTCTGATAATTTAAATTTGAATAATAGTTGATTAAAAAAAATAAATCTCAAAAAAACTAATTTGGAAAAACCCTTACAATTAGTAAAAAAAAATAAAAAAAAACATAATAACAAGCTTGTAATATGTGATATGAAATTGAATGGGTAAGAGTTGACTAACAAATAAAACTATTTTTAAAGAGAAGGTTTTGCTAATAAAATAGAAAATAAAATTAAAATTAATGCGTGAGTATGAGTACTAAATTCTACACATTGTATTCTCTAATTTAATCAAAGTTCAAATTTTTATTTGAAGTTTTGGTGATCGTCAAGGCTTAGAACAACATGCATCTAACTTTGTGCTAAAGCCCGAAGCACAAACTCATAGGTAGGCTAGCTTGAAATTATGACCTTGACCTTGTACTTTTCATCTAATATATATTCTTATCATCTTTACCCTCTTCTGCTTTATATTTCTTGATTGTGCAGTCATTCTTCTTCATTCTCCGCATAACATTTTGATCCTCCAATCATGTATCACTTTATTTTTTAAACATAAAGTCCCCACTTCTCATCTTTTTTATTGGGTTTTGGTATAAATGAAATGGATTTTTGTATAAATGATGGAGTGCATCATAGTTTTTAATTAGGGGGTCCAAATAATCCCTGAAGGAAAAAGAGAAAAGAATATTGGTGAAAATTACTAGAAATTTAAATAGGGCAATCAAGAAAAGCTTCACCGACAAAGTTGAAGAGATTTACCAAGCTTGTTGGTTATATAGCTAATGACTAAAAGTTAACTTGAATTCTAAATTCTTCAAGAAGTTTTGGAAAATGGTGTTCATGATTTTTTTTCTTATCAAGTTAAAAGTACTTTTTTTCTTAATACAATATAGGCATGCATCTCCTGAATATATTGGTAACCTGAGTGAAGAAACCTGGTTCTTTTTGGTCCTAGCATTGTTCCCTCATGAAAATATTGGTAACCCATGACTTGAGTGTGGTTTATGATATTGTTCTTGCTGCTTATGAGGTATTATTATTCTAGCTTCCTTATTTTTCTTGGGTTGCATGAGTGGTTTAATTACTTGAAAGTGTTACAAAGTAAAATAAAGCTACCAACTTTAATTCCGGATGGAAAGGCTAAAACCTCAAATGTACTCATCTTAAATCTAGGATAGGCATTCTTAGTCAATGTAATGCTTACCTTCTCTTCTATTTGTCTTGGTATAAAACTTTCACTTTTAAGTCTTTCTTTTGCTTATTGGTTGGAATAATCAAAACATGTGAAGAAATAAAGGGGTTTAAAAAGAGTGATGGACTGTAAGTAATACCCTTAACCTTTGATTATTAATATTGTATAAAAATATAAATATTATATACTCCATAAATTATAAATCATGCACACAAAGCCTATGGAATTTAATTTCAAACCCCTTATGATATGACAGGCAAGATCAAGAATTTTATATTATATTCTATCATGGTTAAATTGAATTTAATTCGATGTAATCACCTAAACTTCATGTACATCACATAAAAATAAGAAAACAAATCACAAGATAAATCCATAAAATATAGGAAAATATAAGCAAAATTCTAATTAAAAAGCAAAGGATCATGAGTTAAATTACTAAGCTTTTAAAATGTAGAGACTGGATCATAAAGAGAGAGATGAAGTATATGGACCGAAATGACATGAAAACACCAAAAAGGCAGAGTAGTTGGAGCATGTGTCAGCAATTACAAGCATGTCTAGTTATGGAGGAAAACTAGTTAGACCGTGGAGGAATTTATAGATTTAAAGGAAATTTACTAGTGATTTGAGAATTTGCTTTCTTGTCCCTAAATCAATTACTTCAGTACCATTTCGATTACTAGAACCAAAGTAATATTTTATAGTACAAATATCTTTGTAAATCTTGTCAAGTTAATTTTGAGAGTTAAAGAGAAAAAAATATATTCTTTCAAAGTAAAACTTGTATCTTTATATGGGTTGTCTCTATGTATATAAGTAGAGGAAGCAATTACTTCTTTTAGTAACTCCTCTAAACATCTGGACCAGGCTCATCCTTCATAAGCAGACTAGGTCTAACCCAATAACCAATATCTCCCACTCACCCACTCATCCTTCATGAAAACTATAAAATATATTATATTTCAAATTTGCACAAGAATTTTATACTTGATGAACAGACTGTGCAACCTGAAACACACAGTGAAAGGAGCTCAATGTAATATATAAACCTAATACAGGCCATATAAGAGACATCAACCTCATAATTAGTTACTCCTTAAAGTGTACTACTATACCCCAAGCATTTTTAATTACACATGACTGAATATAATTCAATCCCTCAAGAATCTCATACTCAATCCATCCTTATAATTACAAGTATTCTAAATCATATTAAATATATTTGAGTGATATGATCCCGACCGGTGAATACAAGTAACAGGTGTAGAACTAAAATTACCTTTTCTTTCGCTCTCATATCAATCAGATCTGAATTAACTCACTTTCTTAGAAGTATTCCTTTAAGTCGAATTATTACATGACCATATGATATACTCCTAAAGTAGCGATTATTTACACTGCATCTCATGATATAGTCAAAAGTCACAAAAGATAAGATTTTGAGATCTTAGACATGATCTTCAAGAATAAAGAAGAAAGGATCCATTATTTATTCTTGTAATGGTCGTCAACACATGTAGTATGAAATATATGTTATAGTGGAGCTTACTCTTTTCTTTTCCGGAGACAAAGAGTATATGTCATTGCTCTCATTGTTAGAGAAAATACATTATATGAGTCTTAGTCTTGTCGTAAAAAAAAAACATAAACTTCAAATAAAAAATTCTCATTTGCTCACTGTAATTAGTGGCAGATGAATAATTTCATACTCAACTTCAATCATGAGACACATGAATGATGAGAATTCATTCATGTCGATTCTTTTATTTAAGAACCTCATTTTAGTCCTAACCAAGGTGACTTTTTAATAATTACTTTGAGTTAAAATTGCTTCCACTATGCTCGAGTCGCTTATTAAGCATTAAAACTCAAATAGTTTAATCCCTACTCACCTTACAAGCACTACAGGTGATTGCTCATATGAGTGAACTAATTTAAGTCTATCGACATACTTTAACAAATTATACTATACGATACTCACAATATATTACATAAAATAAATAATGAATAACATGATATATTAATGACATTTATTCATTACTCAATCACTATAAGCTTTCATGTGATCTTTAAAACTAGTTATATTGCCAATTACATTCTATATAGGCCAATGGATCTCACATATCTAACAAATGCAACCTTTGCTATTGGTTTTATGAGTAGATATGCAACTATAGAATTTCTAGAAATGTGATTTTGGATCACGTCATGTTTAGTAATTGCTTCTTTAATGTAGTGATATCTCATCTTGATGTGTTTGGTCTTTCAATTGTCTTTTTCAACTTTTTTAAACATAATGGAATAACTAAATTACCCTTAAAAGCATAAATTTTAAAGTATCACTCTACTTATTGGAAAATAGAAAAGTTTTAAAGTGTTGTGTGTGTGTTTTTGTTTAATGCTAATTAAGAAAACTTGGGGTGTTACATTCTATGACTTTAAAATTCAATTCTCAATTACTTCATGAATGCTGAAATTCAAAAACAATATTCAATGACAATTCTATCTCTTCAAATTCGGTACCAATAACAAGAAGAATTAATCAAAGCACAAGTAAATTGAGATAAAGAGAGTTAAACACATTAATTTTTATAATGGTTTAGACAACCACCTTACAAATCCTGAACAAAAATAATATTTATAGGTAAAAACTTGATGAAAATAAACATGTACGACATAAAAATTAAGGGCAAATTGGTAATTTAGAAATAAAAATTGTTAATCTCATGTTTGATGGTACATACCCTGACTAAATAAATATGAAACCTGAAGAAAATATTAGTGGGCAAATAAACACATAATGCTACATATTCCAACTAAATAAAAAAATTAAGGGCAAATTATGAATTAACAAAATTATAGGTTTGAAATATTAGTGTTGAATTAGGTTAAATTATTGATTAGGTTAATTAGATATATTTTTAGTTGATGTTTAGGTTATTTTGTTAAATAATCAATGTTATATTTTTAGTTGATAATTGATGCACTTTGATTAACCCCAAGATATCAATAAATTAGAATTGTGTTTTGTTGTGTTATTTGATAGAATGTCCGATAATTTAGAGATATTATACTTCCATGGTGGTATCATTGTCAATACCGATAATAGTATCACATATAATTGAGAAAGCCATGAATTCCTAACTACGACATCAAACATGTTCCTTAATGAATTATCAAGAATGTTATGTGATCGACATACCTGGAATATGTTTGAAATAGATGTTAAATTACTTAGAGGATGTTGTAAACCAGAGTTAGTCAAACTTGTTATGTCGGTGTACCAATATTTGGGTTTGCGAGGATCAATATGATTAATATGTTGGAGTTCTACTTGAATAGTAGACCTAGATAAAGAAACTCTTCTAATATGGAGTTGACCTGGTTTCCAAGTAGTTCTCAGAAAACCACATCAGCATTACAAACAGCTGGTCCATTTAGGTTAGGTTGTAATGCTAATAAACAAGTTTTGGTGCAGAAAATTGTTAATATAAAACCTTAATTGGGCATGACATTTGCTCCATATTACTATAGAGAATCTGAACCAAATGATGACAAAGATGAGCATCACATTGATAAAATTACGATTGATGGAGAAAATAAGGATGATAGGGATGCTGAGTTAATTGAGCCAGTTGATCAATACATGACACCTCTTGCTTCTGAATTTAAAGTTGTTAGTGTGGATGACTAATATAGATACAATGATTAGGATGATAGTCATAGGTATTCGGGCTTATTAGTTGATAAGTTGGAGGTTGGGAAAAGATCTAGAGACAAGTCCAAATGTGTTAATGCAGTAAAGTAGTGGCATATAAAGAATTCTTTTCAGTACAAAGTCTATCATTCAACAAAGTCCTATATTTAGTTGCAATGTTTTCAAGAACCAGTTTATAAATGGTATTTGTTCGGGGGTATCATTAAAGGTCTGATTCATGGGAAATTTTAAAATTAAAAGGGTCACACACATGTTAGAACCCTCTTGTTTTGTAATGCCATCGTCAGATTGACTCGAATCTAATTGATGAGGTGATGTTGATATTTATGAAGATGGAGTTAAGTACGAGTGTTACAACGATTCAGGGTACTGTGAAGAGGGATTATAGGCATGAAGTCTCTTATTGGAAGGCGTTGATGACCAATTAGACAATATTAGAGAGATTATTTGGTACACACAAAGAGTCATTTCAAAACCTACCTAAAACTCTACTAGCCATCAAAGATTCAAATTCAATAACAATTATTGTATGGGATCATAAAATGGTTAATGACAATAAGACAATATTTGGAAGAGCATTTTGGGCATTTGGTGCTTCAATTAATGGGTTTCAATATTATCATCCTCTGATTAGTATTGATGGTACTCACCTTTATAGTAAGTACAAAGCTAAGTTGTAGGTTGCAATTGCTTATAATGCGAATAATAGAGTTTATTTGTTGTGTTTTGCTATTGTAGAAGAAGAGCCGAATAATAACTGGAGTTAGTTTTTTGGATTTGCTTTGTCGATATGTGATTTGGGGATAGATCAAGTTGTGTATTATATCAAAGAAACATGTGGTGATAAAGAGTAATATGGCATGGATATTTCTAGAACCTATTGAATATCATTGATATTATTCATTACACTTTGTAAGTAACTTCAACATAAAGTTCAAAAATGTTGCCTTGAAAAAAATGTTGCATAGGATTTGTACAAATCCTTTTAAACTCCTATTTGACATTTTATATGAGGAGTTGGTGGTAACTGATGATACGATCAAAGCATGGCTAGATGCTGAACTTAAAAAAAAGTAGGCATTGTCTTATGATTATGGTGGTCATCGTTATGGCAATATGACCACTAACTTGTTGGAGGTTGTTAAGAATGTTTGAAAATTGTTTGTAGATTTTCTATTTTAGCTATAGTGCAGGTAATATTTTTCAGGTGCATTAAATATTTTATGGAGCGTAGAGATAAATTTGAAGAATTTTTTAGTCGTGATGTGTTGTGACCTTCAAAAGGTATTAGCTGAAATACTTATTAATACAAAAACTTCTAAATCACACTTGATATCTCAATTTGATCTTGGAGGTGGTATATTTCAGTCTGAAACACCTCTAATAGCTAATGTTAAAGAGAAGTGTGGGAAACCATTAACATTAATGAAGCAACTTATACTTGTGGAAAATAACAATTGTATCATCAACCATGTTCATACCTAATTGCATGTTGCATTTTATGAAATATGAACTATGTATAATTTGTTGATGATTTCTACTCCAACTTGTCATACAAAAATGCATATAGTCTTCGTTCTTAACCCTTGCCTAATACGTTATTGTGGTCTACATATACTAGTCCAGATGTATATGGATGTCAACTAGAAGGCGAACGAATAGGGGTCGAAGGAAATTCACTTGTTTACATAATGAGATGAATGCTAGAGTGGAGCAATCACTAAATAGATGTGACATATATAGTCAAAGGGATCATAATATAACAACTTGTGAAACTAGACAACGTATGTTATTTTTTTTTGTATTTGTTTTAAATTATGTCAACTTCAATTATTATTTTTAATTTAACTATATATATGTTCATTTATATTGAAAATGCTAACAATTACTTTATACAAGACGTTGAGATAGACATGGTTCGGACTAAAGAAAGTTTGAAATCTTATAGGAGTGCCGATAGGTAGGGCCACCTTGTTATTGATGCATGTCCTAATGATAGGTCGATGTTATATATGCAGGATCAATATCGTTTAGATGATATTTAGGGTGAAGAGGTTAGATAAATATTTTCATTAAAATTGTTAATTATTATAATTTTAATGATTTTAATTGATGATTTAACTAAGTTATATGATTTTCAGGGCGGTGATCCTGTCACACTTAGACAACATGCATTGATGGAGTTGCATGAATGTGTGCATTCATATGTTATCGAGGCTAGTTTTTATGATATCAGTCAGTTGCGTCACATATATCTTGACCATGCATTGATTATAGCATTGGTTGAGCAATGGAGGTGCGAGACACATACTTTTCATCTACGTGTTTGTGAGATAACACCAACACTCTAGGATATGGTGATATTGACCGGTCTTTTGATAGATAAGACACCTATGATCATTCATGGAGCTCAATTGATAGAAATACTTTATGTGATTGTCTATTAGGATGGGTGCCTCCAGCCAGTGCTTATAGGGGTGACTGCATCAAGTTGACATGGTTGGATGCTAATTTTCAATAAACCCCCTAATCGATGTGATAGCAGACTAGTTTATTATGTATGCTCATGCATACATATTACACATGTTTTAAGGTCTTATTTTCACAAGTAATGCTAGCAATGCAATACCGTTATACTTTCTTACATTAATTGATGATTTTTTAGTCATTCTGAATTACAGCTGGTGGGGGCTATGCTTATATATCTATACCAGCAACTATGTAAAGCATATCTAAAAACAAAGACAAATTGTCGGGTGTTTTCTATTTCTTCAGATATATGTATTTTAAATTATTTTATTATTAGAAAAATAGCATTTTAAATGCTAACTTATAATTCTCAATGTTGATTAATATAGCTCTGGTCATGGGAGCATATGCAAGAGAGCTGGGGTAATAACATGTTTGACATTGTCACTCATAGACCACTCTCTAGTGCTTCTAGGTAATAATAAAATATAATTGATTATAATTAATATGTTATTTATATAAATTGAATGTAAAAAAAGGTGCTAACTTTGTGGCTTGTCTTGTCAGATGGTATGAGCTAGACATTTTATGGTAAATCCCTCTCATATCCACAAGTTTTACCAGGATGAGTTGGAAGCACAATTGCCGCATCAAGTATAAATTACAAATATATTTGAATTTATTTATTTAAACGTTAATTATTTAGTTTTGATTGATTATCTAATATAAGCTTTTTATATATTCTGATAGGTATATAGATACCATATATGAAGGACTTAAACTTTTAACTTCACCTATATATCGTGAGGAATCTAACATTTAGTTAGCATAGGTCTTGTTGCTCTTTTTTGACATTGTTGAGATGCATTGTTCAGATCAGGTAATGCGATAGTTTAGACTATCTCAACATATTCCAGATTATATTGATATCGTAGATGAGCTTTATAGTATTAGTCGATAGGGTAAGCGTGAGGGGAACTGGTTGATAATTCATGCATCTTATATATAGATTTTTGATATGCTATGAGAGATTGTGTTTTTGAGGAGTGGCATATGACGATTAATATAAATACCTACATGACATGGTATCTGTCCATTACACGTCATTACACCAACCTAGTCACGTTTCACGAGATGTCTCCGAAATCCAATGCACTATACCCCCCAATATCCGAGACAAAAACAATTGGTATGTAATATTGTTATATATTTATTAAATAACAGATTAATTTTATTATAGATGATGATTACTAATTGGTTTTTAATGGATGTATATAGATCAATTACTTGGTACGGGAAGCTTGGAAAACAACAATGACTATCCATGAAGGTGTTAGAGAGATGGGACGTATTATACCCAGCATTACACTCAATTTATATTGTGGTTGTCTTCAAAAGGTTGGGGAGGTTGAGCATCTTGAAGCAGCATTATTGGAAGATGAGATTGCTTATCGTGGGAGTGTTGAAGATGCTAGTCTGTCCATAGCCATCCCAAGCCCGTCCAAGAGTATCTCAGGCCCATCCATGAACATCTTAAGCCCATCCATGAGTGACCCAGGACCATCCACGAGCTGGGATGTTATTAGTCCTCCTCACACCTGCATGGATAATACAGACCCTTCCTTAAGTTAAACGAGTTAAGGTGATGCTCCAAACCTATACACGAGTGCTCCAAGCCCTTCCATGAGTGCTCCATGTCTTTCTACAAGCTAGAAAGATTATTAGATATAGTTATATGTTATTATATATTATAAGAATTATGAATAGATGTGTAGTTAGTTTAATTTTTAATAAGATGTTATGTTGTGTTAATTGTCAATCTAAATTTCTTATGTGATTTGAGTTTTGATGCTGGAAAAATGGTTATTTGTTAGTTGAGCGGTGAAGTAGAGAGATCCACATATTCCATTTTTGTTTCAGAGAGATGACACTGATATTACAAGATGTTGTCATGCTAGTTAACCTTCCGATAGATGGAAATCCTGCTACATACCCCACAGCTTTCAACAAAGATGATTTATGTCATTATTTATTGGGATGGGTGCCTCACCTAAAGGATATAAAGGGGATTATATTAGGTTGACATGGTTGAAAGAAAGAGTTGAGACCCCACCAGAGGGCATTATAGAGATTGTATTGCATTATTATGCTAAAGCATATATAATGCATATGTTTGGGGTCATGATCTTCACCGATTTGATTGACAATGCAATTCCATGTTACATTCTGCCACTGCTAGAAAACTTTGTTGTCATCCTTAATTATAGTTGGGGCTTGATGATGATTACATATTTGTGCTGTCAACTTTGCCATGAACACATGTCAGACGGGAAACAAATCGTCGAATGTTTATTGTTTCAACAAGTATAATTTGATATTATATTATATTAAATATAGTTAATTTAAATATTTACTATTTTTTTTTATTGTGAATATGAAGTTATGATCGTGGGAGCATCTTCATATTGGTCGTGTTGATGTTTGGAGAAATTAAATGCTTGACATGGTTACGAGAAGACAACTCTCAATTGGAGCTCAGTAATAATAATTATGAACACATTATTAAATTTAAATTTTATATAAAAATAAATTGTCTAACTTAATTGTCTTGAACATGTTAGTTAGGTTGAGGAAAGGCCTAGACATTTTACACAAAATCCCATCCCATGTTTACGAGTTCTATTGGGATGAGTTGGATTCATATGAGTCCTACCAAGTATGCGTGAACTCAATTATTTATTTTCTTATTTAACTTTATTTTTGGTGTGAATGTTTTTAATATACATGTTTTATGGTTCATAGGTAATACTGACATCGTACACTGGCGATTTGATTGGAAGAGCATCTTTATTATGCATGGAAGGAAGTCATTTATGACTTTCAGTGGTCTCTATGCATTGTTTTACCATAGTTGAGGTGCATTGCCCTAATCGGGGAATGCATCAACACATACCTAATGATGTTGACACACTTGATGACCTACATGATGTTAATCATCGAGGTAAAGAAGAAGATGATTGGTCAATCGTTCATGTATAATTTGTCAATTTGAGGCATGCGAAGAGATGTCACATATTTAGATTTCTGCATGTCTTGGTACATGAACATAATAAGATGATTCATAACACAACCACGGAAGTGTGTTACGAGACATCCAAGTGACACTCTGCGTCAGCCGGCACGTAATCCAGATAATTATGAGCCTCGTACACCAAGATGTAATATATTGGTATGTATGAATTAGTTTTTTTAACATATAATAAAATTCGTATTTATATCTTAAAATAATAATATAATCTTCTCTAATATATTAAATGAATTTTTTAATACGTGAGGGTCGGAGAGCTACGGTCACAATTCGTTATGTTACTGACAATATTGTGCATGGTGCTTTCGATACTTGGTTCTCATCGTGTTGTTATTCACTTGAAGAGGTTAGGGAGGCTCAACATTTAGACAATGCAATAGAGGAGGATGATCATGTTTATCATGCACGACGACGACATGCTTGTGGTTCTGATGGTGTAGGCCTATTGACGGGTTAATTTGTTAGATGTTTAACTATGTAATTTAATTAATTTTTAGTTGAATTGATATTTTTTATTGTCATGAATTATTTTGGTGTTAAGATTATTTTATTTATTTATAAATTTACCTACTATGAAAATTAAGTGATTTTGTTGGTTGTTGGCTATTGTTGTTGTTTTTGTGATTATGTGAAATGTTGGCTTGAATTATTGTTGTTTTTGTGGCTGTGAAACTATATTTTTGCTTAGCAGAGAGCTGAACTGACCAAATAACTGGTATTTTAATAGGTCATGCATGTAGTAGATGCACGACCTATAGGTTGCTCATTTGTTATCTGCACAACCCGTTGTACATGTAGTACATGCATAATTATTGTTTGTGTGCTAAACAAATAAATTATTTTCTCAATTACGTTAGGTTGGAAAAAAATAATTCCACAATGATAATGTGGAAAAAAAACTCTTTAAGTTTACGGGGGCTATATCTTTCCAAAGGTTCGTTAAAGTTATGGTTGTGAACAAGATTTTCTAAGCTGAGGACAGATTCTACAGCCACATCTTGGTATTAATTAAATCTGAATATGATGTGGAATCTAGGGTGTCGAAAGGCCCACATTTTTCTGTCATTTCCATTTTGCCCATACATATTCAATCAATTGGGGTTAATTTGGAGCGCTGTGTTCTTGGCAACTTTTTGATATTTTTTGGAGGGAAGAATAAAGAAGGAAAAAAACAAAACACAAGTCAGCCAATGTTCAAAGCATAACATATACTGATTCTGCATACATTATTTAGATTAGATACATTCCACCTGCTAGCTTTTATTCACTGGAAGGAGAAGTAAAGCTTACGTAGTTGCTAGTTACAGAAGTAGCTACCAGCTTTTAAGTACTTCTAAGTTCATGGTCGCTAGCTATGGTCTTCAATTCTGATGTGTTATCCCATCATGGAAGTGTATAACCTGCAAGAACAGCAATGTTTACCTTACGAGTGAGTAACGAGAGAATGCTTATAACTTAAGAGGCAAGAATATAACGAAGAAATCAAATGTTTACAACTAGGAATGAGCTGACTAACCTCCACACTTGTATCCCACTGGACGGTTGGCAATGTTGCAACGTTTGGGGATGGTAATGGCAGTTTCAATCTTGACTCCAGATGCCTTAGCAGTGTCTGAAAGCATTACAGCACAAAGACAGCTTGGCTTCTGGCCCATTCTCTTCACCTGAAGGCAGCAACTGTCTGACACAGCAGCTTTCTCATCTTGTGCTGCTTCTGCACAAGGAGCCAGCTTCATGGCTTCATTGTCTGGGGAAGATTTTCCACATTCCCCCGCAGCATCAGCCCCTCCAGCAACACTCAAAAGCACAAGCAATCCCAGAAGACCGATGAATTTAAGAGGAGCCTCCATATTTCTGTATCTCAACTATATATATGAACAAATTAATTTTCTTGCTGTATGGGAATGCAATGCTCCTACTCCTATGGACAGCTTTTATACTGCAAGATGAACCTCAACTCGATGCCCAGTCCACTAATCAAAATGGGGCTAGCACTACAACAAGTGACAAATTGATATTATTGCAGCACTTGGCTTTAGAAAATTAGTGTTGTAAATTATAGTTCTTTCCAGTCCAATCAAAGGTTGGTGATTTGGGTGCCATATCATCCCATTCCATTGCATATATCCAGATGTTACCATTTTAATGACAGCGCAAAACCTTTAAAGCTCATTACCCAACCATCTCAGTGGGTCTCTAGAAGACTAGAACTCCAATATTACCACCACCACAAAGCTCCCCTTTGAGCCAACTACCGCAACACAGACATGCCATTATCTTGGCCAATATATTAATGGCCATTACCTTTCGCAACACCGCGTTCCTTCCACCCAAAAGCATGCGCCAAGAATCAAGAAAACTTTCAAAAAAAATTAAAAATTAAAACTGACGCCGTTGCTGGGGGACGAACCAGGGTCACCTGCCTGAAAGGCCGAAATACTCACCACTGCACATGAAGATTAATAAGACATAATTATTTTCGACCTAATATATACCTTAAAGGATGTTTTGTACGAGGATATTAGAGCTTACTTAGGAAAAATATCTTGAGATGCCAAAGATTCTTGTATTATTGAGAATTCTTGAATTATTTAAAATATCAAATGTCATTGAACATTAGATTATTCATGAAGCTTGGAATGTGATTCTTCTAAAAATAGGGAATTTTAGATGCTAAGGCATTCATTATTATTATTATTATTATTTACTTAAGTACACCCCTTTTTCACATTAAATTGATTATTTATTGATCCGACATATAATCATGCATTGATTGTTCGAATAATTATTTCGAATAATTATCAATCTTCTGATTGATTATGCTATCAGTTCTTCATTTCATCGTCTTGACAAGGAGAAATTACATCTGAGAATTTAATTCTATACTGAGGCAAGTAGTAGCTTCTCAAAATCTAACAAAATATGGGTGTTCCAAGATTTCAAACTTTTAAAATTAAAGGTATATCTATCCCAAGAAACACCATTTAAGAAGAAAATAAAATAAAAAGGAATTAAAAGAAAGAAGATAAATAAAGGTATAAATAAAGTTGTAAGCAAAGGTAAATTGAGAAAAAAAATAAAAATAAATTGAAAAAATAAATTTCAACTACCAAATAACCTGTTTATATCGATACAATGATTGAATTCAATCTAAATATTTAAATTTAATCTTATAATATTATACAAATAACTTATATCAAAAACAACTATTTTCCATAAAATCGACAGAATACTCCATCGATATTAAACACTAATTCTGTAAAAAAAAAACATTTACTAATGGAATCACGGACGGTAACTGGTTGTTGAAAAACTTATCATGTGTCATTTCTATTATGTCGGTCATTCTGTCGGTAATATAATTACCGATGGAGTTACAGATGAAAAAATCGCATCAAAAAAAATTATCGACATCATTTCATCAGTAATTTCATCATTGAGTATGACATATCACCGATAGAAAAGACTATTTGTAATTTTATTGGTGATTGAATTCATATTACCCATAGAATTAACTCGCCAGTGATTTAAATATTTTTAATGGAAATTCTAGTAATGTTTTTGCACTCTCTAGAACTTTTCGAGGAACTTAATTCGTCGATAATTCTGTCTATAATTGTTAGTGGCAAAGTCCTGTAATTGTTTTTCAACTCTCTAGAACTTTCTGATGGGCTTATTTTGTCTGTCATTCCATATGTGATTAACATTCAATCAGTAATTTAATCAGTATTGTATTTCATATTTTATTAAAAGAATAAATTAAAAAAAATAGAAAAAAAATTAAAATAAACAGAACATAAAAAGAAATTAAAAGAAAAGAAACTAAAATAAAATAAAACAAAATATTTATTATTAATTTAAAAAAATATCAACTTGAATACAACTTATCTAAAAGATAAGAGCTAAAGGAGGAGGAGGAGGAGGCGGATTTTAGTCGAGACCTAGTGGACGATGAGGTAGACAACATGTACCACCAAGATTTGACAACAACTCCTTGTATAATCGCCTAAGTTCACTCATCTCAGACCTAAAGTTGGGCCATCTCAGTACTAAGTTAGGTTGTCTGAGTTTCAACTTATTCTCGCATAATTGCTTGTACGGCCGAAGATTGGGAGCTTGAACCCAATGACGAGGAACCAACAGTTGATACACTACATCCCATTCGCATATCCTCAATCGTAGTGTTTGAGATACGGTAAATCTGATTTTTATGAGCTCCACTGAATGATCGAACCACAAATTCGGATCGATTCCTGGATGGGTCAAATGACCGTCCCTGTATCTCTCCTGTAATCGGGTGTTATATGTTTCATAAAAAAAAATAGTTCGTAATTTTTTTAAAAAATATAATAATAACTTAAGAAAAAAATTATTGAAATCCAACTCACCATGAACTTATAAGCTTGGCTATCCATAAGCTACTGCACCTTTTTTTGACGGTCCTCATTTCACATATGAGTTTCTACAAAAAGCTCTATTGATTTGGATTGTGTCTGAGAATCATAAACTAAAAAATAAAGTTATTGTTAGTTAAATATTTTCATATATATTTTGTTTAAAAAAATGTATGTGATAAAACATAATCTTACTATCCGCTTCGCATGCGAAACGAATAAAATGGATCCATTGGTGTGTATGATAATTCAATCATGAATCTCCATGTTTTGGTTCTACGCACTAGACTGCAACTGCTGTACAAAATTTTTAGACATCACGTGCTAGATATAAGCTTCTTAGATAAGCTCTAAGATGTGCGGAGGTCTAAAATCCCTTCACACAACCATGTCTTCCTAGCTTGAAAGACCTAAATGGATTGAATATGTCTATACATAACTTAACATGTACGTTTCGTGGTTCCATTGAATACTAAGGATTCACCCTATTAAACTGCTTCCAAGCTTCACCATCAAAAAGGTACACCATGACTCCATCCACCGTATTAAGTGAATGGTGCCATGTCTATTCGTAGTAGTTTTTTGAGACATGAATAACCTTCACAGTTTAGGAATGATTGGAAAATATCTCAGTTTTCTATATGTAACAAAAGTCCTTCTCCTGCTAGTTCTAGGTTTATACCAAGAATGCCCACAAGTTCTGTACTCTGTCAAATTTGCATTTTCTAGGTAGTACAACATGCAGAAGTTTGGACACATGTGTTAATTTTTTAGTATCCTAGACCAAGGGATGTCATACTGCATTTAACAATATATAATTTCTCTTTCAACCTATTCCCTCCGGGTAAAATGTTTATTGCCTATTCGACGACTCTTTCATAACCAACCTCACTCAGCCCATGATCTAACTTGATGGTGAACACATGTACAACAACCGATAATTTACTGTTATCTGTCCACCCATCCCATAATGGTTCATCGAAATTTTTCAAAAGATAAAAAAAAACCTATTGCATTTGCATTTGATTCTTCATCTACGATTGAACATCCATCTCCAACACTCTAATTCATTCCTATTGCATTTATAATTATACTCCTATAACCTTTACTATTATCATCTAGAACTTTATGCATGTTATCAGAACTAGAAGTTGACCCAACCATCCTTTCTACAATGATCTCATAAGCAACATATAGTTCTTCGTGCGCAAAGCAACACAAATATTTTTCCATGAATCCTTTTTGTAGAAAAAATATTATAACAACATCTGGATCGAGAAACTTTCTATTTTTACACCTCTTACATTGACATCTAATGTTGCCTCCACTAATTTTTTTTTAGATTAGATAGTACATAATTAATAAAAACCCTTAACTCCATTACAATAATCCATCATGCACAACCCTTCGGGTGAAACTCAATACATCTTAGAATGATCATTCATTACTTATATGAAACCTACATAGAATATTGATGAAAAAAATTATTAATTCATAATTTAAACTAAACTTACTCAATCTACTTTTAATAGTACCCTTAAATCATTATCAATTTTCTTCAAAAATTCAAATTCCTCCAAATTGACTGAAATTTTCAACTTAACATTAAATAAGTCACTATTTATAAGTCACTAAAATGTGAAACGTATACATTAAAAAAGTCACTATTTATTTCATTAAAAAACACCTAAGTGATAAAATTAAACTAAATTTCATCAAATGACAAACAAATACAATTTTTCAAAATTTCAAACAAACACTAACATGTAAAAATCATACATTCATATAACAAATTTATATAGAAAAAAGCTATAAAACAAGTAAACACACAAACAAACTACATATATTACATAAAAATACAAAAAAAAATTAAAATTTTGAAAATGAGGTACAACAAAAAAGAAGAAGATAGTTTTGCTTATTTGATGTGGCGAATCTTAAAAAAAAAACACAGAATAAGGTTGTTAACAGACTGAGTGTTAGGGAGGGCGAATTTGTGATTATGAAAGCTTAATTTGTGACAAAATATGGTGGTGCTATGTGCTATTTTCTACAGAATAAAGAAGAAGAATAAATGGGGGAGGGGAGAGAGGGGTAGTTTGTCATGTTATAACTTAAATATTAAAAACAGATTCACCGATGGATATTAGCAACATGCATATTTTCTCAGTAATTCTATTTGTAATAATGACACGTTATTTTTTTCGGTCCTTCATTTCCAACTGTAATTCCCTTATTATTCATTGAAAGAAAATTTAATCGATGAATACAAATGAAAATAGCGAGGAAATATTCAATCGGTAAATGTCCCTGTAATTTACTGACAAGTTTTTTTTCGTCGGTATTTTTATTTGTATTTGATAATTTTCTGATATTGTACAAAATCCTAATGTAAACTAAACTTCTCATTTGTTGATGATCAAGTGAGGTCCTAGTTAAGCTAAATCACTTTGTTAGTTTAATTTGGCATTCCCACTTAGACCCTTCTAGTTATTTGTATGAACACAAACTGATACGGTTGATCATTTTTTCTTGGTCGATCATGAAAATTTTCTGGTATTGTACAAATTTGGCATTCCCTCTCTAAGTAGGAATGAGCCTTCTGGTCATTGGCATGAACACAAACTCCTATGGTTGATCATTTTTTCTTGGTTGATCATGACTTTTAATCATCTAGTTTACTATGATATAGTTTTCTTGGTCGATCAGAACTCTCTTTTAATCGTCTAGTTTACTATGATCTACTCTTCAAGCTTGGTTGGTTTCAATGCTCACGATCGATTTTAACTTTTGTTTTCATATTTAAATATGAACAATTATTGTTTTTATTTGGCTAACATATTAATGTTTATTTTTTATATAAACAATAATTATTCTTACCAAGTCGACACATGAATATTTATTTTGGTATAAACACCAAAATATAACCTTGTTTTTCTCAATAATAAAACAAATAGTTTAGATAACCAGTGTATGTGTATTTTCTTTAGATAACCAATATGTTTGTTATTTAATTTGTTAAAAGATATGTTATTTGACTTGGTAAATATAATCTTATAAATTAAATTTATTATTGATTTCAACATGTTAGTTTTAAACAAAGATAATACGTGTGTATATATCTTATATATTGTCAAATTAGATACTATTTAAAAGCAAAATAGTAAACCTGCTCATTTGTCTCGTGAATCTTTTCAATGATGAATCAAATATAATCAGACAAAATTGCTAGGTTTTTATTTCAAATATAATCAAAGCAAATTAGTTTCCTTACTCTTTGCAATCATGCTGTGCTTTAAAAAAAATTAATTTTTTTATTTAAATTAATTTTTTAATTTTAAATTTATTTAATGTGTCAATATTAAAAATAAATTTATAAATATATTATTTTATTACATTTCCAAGTAGAAAAACACTTTAAAAAATAACTATTACCAAAATATCAAACACTACATTAATAATAATTTAAAAAATCATGAGAAAGAGTAGGACTCACATTTAATAAATTATATCCATAAATAATATTAAAGGATCCACACCTTAAAGTGGAACCATTAAGAATTTAAAATAGGATTAAAAATGATATAAGATGGAGTCCACATGTATAAATAAATGTTAAAAATAAAAATATAATTTAATACCCTCCATGGCTGGGAGATAACACTTGACCCTTCATTGGGGTTAAATGTTACTCTCAATTATTCTCCTTCTCAACTATAATGTATTAATAATGCATTAAATTATTTAATACATTATAGTTGAGAAGGAAAATAATTTAAATAGGGGGAAAAGAGGCGAAAGATTACCCTTACAATTTTCACCATACAGAGAATTTAATTCTATTCCAGGATTTATGCTTGGATTTTTGCGGTGTATTTGATCGTTGAGTTCCATGCAATTACTACAAGATTAAAGGATTGGTTTTCTAGTGTGCGGAGTAGAAAGGCTGGAGATTTAAGATTTTTTATTAGCGTGGATCAAATTATGTACCAAACTGAAAAAAAAAAATTGAGAATTATTTTTTTAAATATTTTTTTAAAAAAAAATTAAAATAATATATATATATATATATATTTTAACATTAACATATCAAAATAATTCAAAAATATAAAAAAAATCTTTTTAAAAAGCACGGATGTACACATTAATTTTGAAGTTCTATTTTATTATTCAGTAAAACAACAACACTTAAAAATGAAGCTAATTCCCAATGAAGAACACGAAGGGCATTTGGTCTAGTGGTATGATTCTCGCTTAGGGTGCGAGAGGTCCCGAGTTCAATTCTCGGAATGCCCCCTGAACCACACTTTTAAATCAATTAAAATTTGCCTCTTTTTTTTGTGCGTGTTCCGGACCAGTAATTGTGCTGCTCAGTTGGGGCTGGGTCAATGAAGGAAAGTTCAACAACAAACAAGAAGTTCATCACAAGGCTTGAGCAGCATGAATGAAGCACTCAACTCATTATCAATACAGAGATCTCGTTGCTACTAAGATTTAAATAACACCATCTATGGGAAAAAAAGAAAAAGAAAAAAAGAAGAAGAAAAAGAGACATGCACAAAAGAGCTAGCAGCAGCTAATTTTAACAGATATCAGAAAATCTGTTCTCGGGTGTGCTGATTGTTTCTAATATAGACCCAAAAGATTCAATTCCAATTTGAGAAGCTGGGGTGTTTCGAATCACATTGTCTGTTCCCTCGATTGTAATGCCACCATCCCTGCCTTTTGTATCAATACTGAGATAATCTGTCAAGACCTTTTTCACGCCTAAACCATGCAGAGGAATTTTTCCACTGGTCATGAAGGGCGATCGGTCTCCCTTTACAGGGCTTATTCGTTGCCCAGGTGAAAAGCTTGGTGTGGTGAAAGCTGTTTTATATGGACTGTTTGAGGCTGGGACTGAGTATGGAATTGTTACACTTTTGTGAGCAATCACACTGACTTTAGAGATTGAAGAGAAATGATCCGAATGTTTTGTCAAATCATCCACGTAGAGCACGTCATCAATTCGTGCCACAATATTAAATGCCAAGCTCTCTAGAACTCTTGAGTAGCTCTCCAAAATGGATTTCCCAACATCCTAAGAAACCAAGTGAACTGATTATGAAATTGATATTAACAGACATTCATGATGATAAAAATGTTTTATTGGGCTAAGAAATCAAAACCTTGTTGTATTGGATTTTGCTCATATCTAAAGTTGTCTGTGGAAGACCAGGGAATCGCTGCTTCAGGCAAAGCAGGAGGCTTTCTGCTCGATCAGCAAGCAAATCCCTCTTGTCTACATCAATCATCAGCTCCTTCATCAATTCCCAGGATGACTTTGAACTGGAGCGATTTGTACTATTGACAGGTTTAGAGTTGGTCTTTTTGCGCCACATGTAGATTGAGGCTTCCACTCGGTTCGCAAGTTCTATAGCTAAAAGCTCGGAAGACAAATCTAGGCAATCAAGGAGACATTCCGGATAAAATTGATCCGAAGAGATACATCGATAGATGAGGTCTCCTAAACTGGCTTTTCCATTCTGAAACAAAGTTTGGGGTAACAATTTTTAAGAAACATGTCTTTCTGATATCAAAAATTGATTCATTGATCTAAGGTGATTATACCTTTGGAAGAGCATCCATATATGATTCAGGGATTTCCATATCGGATATAGTGATGCTGTTGATAGCCATAGCAGCTTTCAATATTTGGTTTGTAGAATCACGTTTGTGCTGCAACTGCTTTCTTGAATTTTCATGGAGGCCTCCAGGAGGCACCCTAGGCACAGGTAGCCACCACTTCTCTTCTTGGCGCTGCAGGGTTCTTCGGAAAGAAGCTGATCCATCAGCATCAGGGGCCAGGATCCCTTGGTCTATGTACCAGAACTCAGTATTGTCAAAACTATCTAATATCTCCTGCATAAGAAATTCACATTCAGAAGGAACTCATGAAAAATACTAGCATTTATGAACTAACTAGTGTTGATGAATCTTACAAGAAGCATGTTATCCAATTTGCGCAGAGCTGGAAGATTTATGTAAAGATCCGATCTAGGCCTGCAGGTCATAACCTGGATCACAAGTTCACAACATTACTAAAAAAACCGAGAGAACAAATACCAGAAATCACTTATCCATTTGAGCTCTAAAGAGAATTCCTCTCTCCAGCCTTTTGCCCCCAATAACAATAAAAAAAAATGTTGTCACTCGTTCTATTGTCCCAAGGAGCTGTTCACTTTTAAACATCCATGGGAATCCCATGAGATTTTTCCATGTTTGACAATAGGATTCAAGTTACAAGTCCATTAATCACCAGGAAAAACAAAATATGGGGTCATTAGAACATTACTGCAATTAATGGTATAGCCTTAATTACTCAAATCTATTCTATTGAAGTTTGCTTCTATTGGTTATAGTTTCCCAAGAAACCATAATGAATTCCATTCTGAACAATTATCAATCTGTTAAACCAACAGTCTAATTCAAAACAGATACTCAATATTCGAATTTGTCAGATTTGCAAAGACTTGCAGCATTGCACAAAAGAGAAAATTGAAAGAAATTCATGGCTGGCCACATTAACCAGGGTCCGTAACAAATGAAATGGACTAGGAATGTGTCTATTCCGAAAAATAAAAATACAACCACACACATTCACAGTTATACCTCGAGCTTGCTCCCATCTGGAAATGTCTGCCAAGAAGGCATCAACTCCACAACGTGATCACTCACACAAAGAAACCATTCCATCTCTCTTCGCCACATTGCTTTCTTCTCTGGTGCTAGAGGCTCCAACCTCCATAGTTGTCCGAACAAGGTAGCTGCAAAATTGAGCAGAGAAAGGGCAATAACCATCAAAATAAAAGCCAATGCGTACTGTAAGAAAGTAAACTGATCAATAATACCAAAATAACCATACACACGCTCAAATAACTTACCACATAGATTAGTAATGGCATTTGATATAGCCAAAGCTGTGCAAACCCCATTTCCACAACCAGACATATCTTCTCCGAGCAGCAACTTTGAAAACCTTTCCTTCATCATCTCAGTCTCTATCACACCGTAAACCATACTCATAACATTAAACACGTTATCACGAACTTCAAAGAGTAAATATAGAAGAGGAAGAAAAAACCAATCAATACCTGAAATTGAAGACCCTTGTTTCTCCAGCTTCCTATCATCGAAATGGGATTTTTCTTCATCATCAGTTGCACTGTTGGTACTTGTGCAGTCAGATACTTCATCTTTCTGTACAGGCCAACCCAATGTACGGGGAGAAGACGAGTCCTCTTCAGAGCTGCTATGACTATGCTCCCCATGCCCTGTGTTCTCAGAAGTTAAAAATTCAGAACTTGAACTGCTTTCTCTACCCTTGTCTTCAATCAAATCGCCAAATGTCTGGACTTCACCTTTCTTTTCACCAAAGTTCGTATCTTTCTCTCTGTTACATTCATTACTCTTCTCAATCAAACCCTCCATTTCTCCTTTCTCTTCTTTCAGAACCACCCCAGGTGAATCACAAAAAGCAGAGTTGTTCACTACCATACCACTAAACTGTAGTCTTTTCAAGCAACACCCATTTGAGAACCTAGCTTTGCAATATAAGTTTCTAAGAGATTTTGAGACCCAGAAGCCCAATAGAGAAAACGATTTCAGGTTATTGGAGCTTCTTAGCTTCACTACTACAGGCGCACACAGCTTGAGACGGTAATGACAATGTTGCTCGTCTTGTTGGTGAGCTGTTTCTCTTTCTTTCTGGTGGGTGAAAGCTCTATCCATAAGGTCTTAACCATTTCTTCTTCAGTGGGGCAGAAGTTAGAACATGGAAACAAAAAAACAAAAAAAATATCTTTGGTTATTAATTTGGAAATGTGAGGGAGCTTCCTATATAAACTATGTGTCCTGTGTGGGGTGAAGCTAGTTATGATTACTGAAACTTGCTCCAACACATGACATGAAAGAGACAGGAAAAGGCTCATCCTTCATGGTGATGATTCCATTATTTTTAACTCATTTTTTTTGTTTTGAAGAACAAAATAAAATACGCTTCTTGTCTTGGCTGGGCTTTGGCTTGCTTGAACAAGGGTTAAAAATGATAAGTGCATTAATAATTCCGACAGTTGGGTTTGAAAAATATAATAAAGTATGGCCATGGGAGCCGTGCAAGCAACGGATCAGTCAATGATGGTCTCCTAATTTAGGTAATCAAGGACAGGAATATCCTCTCGTTCTTTCAGTTAAAAAATCCGAGCTCGTCATCCTTTCAAGAAAGAGAATATATGTAGCAATATTAATTTAGCTATCGTTAATTCACCATTTGCTGAAGACCACAACTTCAAGAAATGGAACTCGAATATTTTGTAGAAGAAAGCAATACATGTATATCTTGGCGATGGTATAATGTTACGTGTGGATTACCACACTGTAAAATGTGAACATTGTTCGTTAGGCAAAGTCATTGTTTGTTTCCAAATATGGCCCAGTGAACACACAGGACTCCTCTAAGCAAGCACAACACAAGATTGAACTATTTAATGCAAAAGTAGTTTGTGAATGCTAGTTTTTCTTTGCAAATCTCCATCTTTGGCACCAAAACGAACAAAAACTAAATTTGTGCCCGCTAATGGCTACCACAGCTTCATGGTGTTAAAAAAATCGGATATGTTATGCCTTCACGAATAAAAATTAGAGTTTTTAAATCACAAGATTGATAGAAAAAAAGTTTGTAATTCAATAACCCAATCTGAAAAAATAATCTGCAAGATTATTTAAATATATAAAAAAACATTCTAATTAGTAAAATCTTAATTAAATTAAAAATTTTAATCTAAATAGAAAAAAAAAACTCAAATACATAATGAAATTATAAATAATCCTGAATAATAACTTCTAGATCTTGTTCAAAGGCCTTACTAACTTCAAATAACTAAGGAATTTTAAACCTACAGGTAATAGGGCTATAAAATCTTTTCTCAAAATTCTATTTAGATCTAATGATCAAATAAAATTATGACAATTTTTATCAAGTTACATGTTTAACGCATCTTAGCTTCTTTATGGGTTTGACCTTGTCCATACAGTTTATAAATATATTCGCAACACGTTTCAAATCGGTTCTCTCTAGTAGTGAAAGACTCAACCTTGAGTCACCCCTAAATTCTAGATATAAGGGCTCATCATCATAATAAAGATAAATATCAGGAACATTAAGGGTTTTGGAAATACAAATATTGTTATTAATCTTTTTTGTTATGATGTAAGGACCATATTTATTTTACTGCAACTTTCTATACATCCCCACAAAGAATATCTCTTTTCAGCAAGTTCTGCCTCACGTCTTCATCTTAGCATGAGCATCTACAATCATCATCTCACCAACAATGCTATATCTAGCACTTTTCTGAATTGGTACCAAATCTAACATATACCTAGGACATTGCAAATAATGATTTATTAGTGGTACTATGCTTAACAATATTGTATGTGAATTCTTCTTGTGCAAGGGAACAATCCCATCACTTTTTTCTTATCAACACAAATGTTTTGAATCAAGTTTCTAATTGTTCAATTTAGCAACTCTATTTGCCCATCCATATGTGGATGTGTTGTACTACTGAACTGTAATGATGAATCATATATCTTCCACAACATTCACTAAAAATGATTAAGGAACTTACTGTCTCAATCAGAAATGATTGTCTTCATCACTTCATGCAAACAAACCATCTTTCAAAAGAAAATTCAAGCAATTGTAAAAGCATCATTCGTCTTCTTACAAGGGATAAAACACGCCATCTTTGAGAATCTATCAAATATAACAAATAAGAAATTCACTCTTTATTGTGTATGATGTAAAACAAATACAAAATCCATAGAAAAGTTCTCCTATATATTTTTAGGAATAGACAAAGGTACATATAAACCTATATTATATGCTTACGCTTCGGCAATTTAACAAATATAATATTTTTGCACAAACTTACCAATATTTTGTTTCAAGTAAGATTAATGTTATATTTCAGTGATAGCATTAATAGTCTCCTTTCAATCTAAATGATTAGCCAAACCTTCTCCATCCAAATTCTAAATCACCATCTCTCATAACAAGAACAATGAATGTAAAGTTGATTACCTCTTATGAAGAATCCATCATAAATATGAAAGTCACCAATGACAAGTTTTGACTTTAACCCTTCTCTCATAGCTTACAAAAATCATCATCATGCTCATATATCTCTTTTAACACAATTAAATTAGTGATCTCTCCTCTTAAAGTAACCAATGAGGCTACCCTTCAACTCAAAGCATCAACAGTTTTATTATGAACCCTAGTTTTGTACACAATTCTTATTGAGAATTGTTGCAAATGCATGTCATTATTAATTTTCTTTTGACTATGTAAGAATTTCAATGGCTTATAATCTTAATAAAACATAAATTCCTTACCTATTAGATATTGCTCCTACTTCTTTAGAGTCTGAAAAATTATATAGAACTCCTTTTAATATGTGGACCAATTTAATATGGATTCACTCAACTTCTCATGAAAGAACACCACAAATCTCTTCTCTTAGTATAGTACACCACAACCATCACATTTAACCTCAAATAGTTTGTTAAAATTTAGAAGTACAAAAAATAGAGTAATGCTTATTTTTTATTTGCTAAAAGCAAAGCTCTTTCTACCTTTCTTCTCAATTGAACTTCCTTTTTTTTGTGTATTTAATAATTAATACAACTATGTTACTAAAATTTTATATGAATCGTCAATAAAATATAGAAAATCCATGGAAACTACGCATCTCAAATTATTTAATGGACATGTCAATATCTAATAGCTCTAACCTTTTTCTCATCAATATGTATGTCATTTACACTAATAATAAAAGCCTAAAGACAATAGTTTATTAAAAGAACATAAAACCTGATTCATCAATCTCATGAAAGTGCCCAGCATGTTAGACAATCTAAAAGGCATATTCAGTTATTTATATAATCCCTCTTTTGTCTTGAAAGTCATCTTCAACTTATCCCTTAGTTGAAATAAATAATGATAATCACTTTTTAAATCAATCTTCATAAAAATTAATGCTTCATATAATTGATCAAGCATCTCATGTAATTGAGGAAGAAAAAATTTATAACCAATTGTTATTTTATTGATAGTGTAACTATCCATATATTTACACCAACTATGATTCTTTTTTTAAGTCAACAAAGTTGGAATTGCACAAAGATTAAAGTTCTCTTGAATCTTCTAAACCTTTTAGCTGAAATCAATTATGATAACCTTTTCCTTCAATGTATCACCCTTAGGATTCATTCAATAATGTGGAAGGTTTGAAAAGCTAGATCTTAGCACCAAATCAATCCAATGTCAAATGTATCTCATCAATAGTAATTAATCCCACAACTTATCAGGTAAAATCTCTTTAAAATCAATAAGCAAATGTTTAATTATGTTAGAAATGTCTACATTTTCCCCTTTTACTCCCCCCATCAACCAACACCTTAATAACCAATGCATAAATTTGTCTAATGTCTTTTACATTTGATTGGATCTCATGTTTTGAATTTTCTATGGTAAAGAAAACCTTTCCCTTTACTTTGAAAGCCTTAGGTTTACATTCCTCTTTCAAAGTCACAAGGGTAGAATTTACATAATCCTTATTAAGCTTATACAAATTATTTGTATCTAAGTAGCTAACATTTACATCATATTATCAAAGCCTACCAAATATCAAACTTTATGAATCCATATCTATCATGTCATAATAAATCTCATCCCTATACTTTCCAATAGAAAAAGGTACTTTATAGCCTTGGGTTACCATTATCACTAATACTAACTTAATCCACCTAGTTTTGTATGGTTTAGGATATGGTTCTAATAACAATCTCAATTTATTAGTAGTATATTTACAAATAATATTTTCACAGCTTTTCCTATCAATAATCAAGATCAAACAAATTATTATTTATAGTGCATCGAGTATAAAATAACCTATTTCACTATGAATCCTTAGCAACCTTAGGTGTTAGCAGTATCTTTCTAAGAACATAGATTTTCCCATAATCATCATCAACATCATCATCATACGTATTCAAATCTACTTCATAACCTCCATCAGGTTCACAAAGTTTTCCCTGAACTTCAAAAAGTTCTTGCTCATACTAACTTTCAATTATGTTGACCAATTTGTGTCTTCTACAATCATTAGATGAGTGCATTACTTCCTTATATTTAATGCAATTTCCCATTATTGGCTTGGAATAAAGGTTTCTTAGTTTATTCAATTCAATTGCCTTGAATTGGATTGAAAATTTTCTCTAAGATTTCAAAAGCCTATTTTTACATGGGTTTAAAATTTTGAAGCAATCGGACATTGGAAAGGTCTTGGATAAGATCCAAAAGCTACTATATAGGGATTGTAATATTTTCTTAATTGATTTATGATTTTTTTTCTAATTAGATTAGTAATCTTTTAATATTTTTTTAGCCTTGTTTATGATATTTTAGCCTAGTATAAATAGAGCTATTTAGCTTGTAATTAGGTTTTTTTTCTTTTTAGATGGTTTATTCAAAATATTTATGTGTGTGAAAGGAAAACTCATGCTTCTTGGTTCTTCTAGAACTTTTCTTGGACTTATCAAAGATCAAATGTCTTTGTGGCATTCTTTCTTTTATTACTTATTTTTGTACTTGCTCTTTTATTTTCTAATTAATTTATTTAATTAATATTATTTAATTAATTAATAATAATAAATTAAAAAAATGAAAAGAGAGTATTAGAATAATAAATAAGATCATAAATTCTCTTATCTCGTCAGAAGGATATCATCACATAATTATCTATGACTGTCCATGTCTCTAGTAAGATCACTTGATTAAATATGGAGGGAAGTGAGATAAATGTCCGATACTACTGGAAGGATTCCTCTTTGGATAAGAGGTACTATAACACTATTCCTATTATCGGTTTAATATATATTTTCTTTTATGGCTACTATTCCGTCTTGGGTTAATCCCTATAGTAATAGGATGAATTGAGTTGTAGACATGAAAACGTAAGAACTCATCGGCATCCCCGTCAAATTAGACAGAAAAAAAAGGGCGCTGCTGATTTCTTAATAATTATAATACTACTTCTCGTTCTTAATTCTTTATAATTGTTGGTGGGGGGTTTTCATTCCAATAGTTTCAATGCCTAATTTTAGGTAATTGTTATGTCAAGCTTTTATCAACCAAATCAGATTTTAGTTTTCTTGGGTTTGTTCCTTTTCTTGCATGTAGTTTCAAGGATTCTTACCCTTCGAGTTCGCATCAGCTTGGCCTTTTCTATCCAATGTATAAACATATTGACGACACATTCCACATTAAGAGACTAACATTCGCTTTTGTAATTTACATGTAAGTCCTGAAATTTTCTATTAAATATATGGTTAGTTTTTAAACAAATTGGACATGAGTTGTCATTTTATTATATGGCATAGGGTTTAAAGGGCATGCCATTGCTGTTATGTTTATATTTTTTTTTTTTTGCCAATTATAGTTGCATTAGGACCTTTTTAGGGCTTTGAGGGTATTTTGGTAATACAATATTGACACTTTTTAAGTTTTTAACAATTTTTTCCTTAATTTCTATTAATTTTTTTGTTTTGATATTTGAATAAATAATCACCTTATTTTATAGTTATAAGACATGATTCAGGTGATAATTTGTCTTAAAAGCTTATGACTTATTTTTTATTAAAAAAAAAAGGCTTAAAACAACATTTTGTTTTTCATAAAAAAAACTTGATTTTTTCATTGGCCTAACCTAGACCAAGCCTCGAGTCAATAGATCATTAAGTTAACTCATCATGTTAGGCTAGGAAATAAAGTTTATATTCTTTATATTTTAAAGGTTTTATTAGGAATATATCAAAATCATAAAAAAAAAAATCCAAAATACATCAAATTGATTCTTTTCTTTTTAGCCTAAATACATTTTCAGAAAAAAAAAAAAAAAAACTTATATTCCAATACAAGAACTCACTTGAAGTATATGACCGTAAAGGTGTAAAAGCAACAAACAAATCAGAATATTTCTATTATAACTAACACTTGGAATGATGGCGAAAATGACATTAGAGTTGTGGTTGAGATCTTATGTACTAAAACACCACCATACACAAAGAAAACTAGTTCTAAAGCCTCTGCAATATCCCCCACTTTCTTTCATTTCTTTGTGACTTTCCTTGCAAGACTTTAAGTCCTTCCACATTTCTTAAACTTTTCATGGTCATATTGCTGGTTGTTCCACCTGAAATGTGTGAAGAAAGGCTCCTTCGAACAGCTACTACAGAGAGTTGTTTGGCTGATGTTGACTGCTAATTTGAAAACAACCTTAGAGGGAAAGGGATGGCTTTATTCCAAGATGTTTTGAGTTAATTATAGTAAAGCAATATATGGTCCATCACTTTTAGTAAAGCTTATTTTACCATGTCTCTTTTCCCTTTCTGGATGCTCCATCTGCTTCTTGTAGAAAAATGGAGTTCCAAGCAATTATTCTGGGCTCCATCTGCTAGAACGAATATGTTTTTCCCACTTTTCGGATGTTTGGCTCATGCTGGAAAACTTGGTTAGTTGAAAATATGTCCCTCTCAAAAGCAAAAGAAGGCTTAAAAGGTACATTTCGAACGGATTGTACCTAAATATTGCCTATAAATGCTTGGTAAAAATTGCAGGACATTACACGTTTGTGTCTTCATTACTCGAGGTACATTTGCCCCAATACGTGAAAGAAGTGAATGAGAGGCTCCACCAGATTTTGAAATTTGAATGCCTGAAATGTGTGACCTCCTATTATGAAACCCGGCATGGCCATGTCGTGGCCAAAGACTTATATTATTAGTTGGACGGGTTAATTTGGATCTGTAAAAATAATGTTTTAATTTATTTTTTCAAGTTAAAATAATATTATTTTTAAAAAATAAACTAAATTTTAATTATGAATTAATTAATTAAGACGTTTGAATTTAACCCAGTCGATTTCTACTTAGTTTTTTAAAACTCATGTAAATAAGCAGGGTGACTCAGGTCAAATGATACCATAGTTATAAGACCCGGCCTGGTTCAAGAGATCAACCCAAGACTCCGGGGTCTTAGCTGAGTTTGTTTCATTCAAAAATCGAGCAAGTAATTAGCTTGGAGAAAACTGTTTGACCCATTAGGTTAACCAAGAACCCGGATGACCCGGCAAAACCTGATAGAGATCTGTTTTTTTTTTTCAAATGTGTTCTCTCCTAGCTAGAGATTTTTTATATATATATTTTTCAGTTGATTATTAACCCATTTCAAAGTTTATTATATAAATACTAGAAGAATATTTTATTTTTTCAATATGGAATTTAAAATCTTTTAGTATATATACTCTATGTTCACAAGAAAAAAAATTATATTTTTTCAATGTGCGATAAATTTTTTTTTAATTTAAGTACTTCAATTTAAAATGATAAGATAATATCTTTTCAATGTGGGATAAAAAAAATTTTAAATAAACTTTTGAACTTCATTATTTACAACATGTATAGTCTATGTTTTAATAAATTATTTTTTAATTTTTTTATATAAAATATTAAAATCTCAAATATTTTTTTAAATTTTTCTGAGTTTATTCAAATTGATCAAAATTAATTCAAATCAA
>Ga0307515_10002869_pt1 | contig 36666 bp, 17 predicted proteins | sample 17_EM_MG_FD_194513 | JGI IMG/M metagenome (GOLD analysis project Ga0307515, IMG submission 194513) | Populus trichocarpa ectomycorrhiza microbial communities from riparian zone in the Pacific Northwest, United States - 17_EM | ecosystem: Host-associated > Plants > Roots > Unclassified | place... | reverse complement strand
TAGAGTGTCGATGGAAAGACAATTTGACTTTGTCATCTGTGTACTGGGTAATGTTTTTAATTTGGACATTGGGTTGAGGTGGTTTGGGTAATTCTGGTGGTGCTGCACATTCGAGAATCCAATCTTTTGGAAGGGATATATCTTTCCATTGGATTGCTTTTGGGACAATAGTGTTTGAGCGGGATAAATCTGTTTATAGAAGGAGTGTTTCTCCTTTTTGAGATTGGAATTTGTGTTTGCTGGTAAAGGCTGAGAACATGACTTTGTAGTGAATTTTGAATATGAGAGCAATAGAGATTGATCCTTCTAGCATGTCATAATTATGGGTCTTTATTTGTAGTTGCATACTTTGCAAAATATTCTTGTCTTTAAGGGATATGGTTATATTTGGATAACAGTCAAATGATACTAGGCCACTGCAAATGCTAGACTCAATAGAACTTAAAAGTGAGTCTTGGAAGTTTTGGAATCTAGCATCTCGGAGGACAGTTAGAATGGAGGTGTTTAAACCTTCTTTTGTATCATAACAGGTTTGAATTAGGAAATCCCAGATGATTTCCTGAAAGTATTAACACAAATATCTTCCAAAAAATATTTGATTAAAATTACGCTAATTTTTTCAGAAGATTTCAAACTTAACACTATTGCCTTATTTGACACAGGTGCAGATTTAAACTGCATCAAAGAAGGCGTAGTTCCAAAATGATTTTTACAAAATACTTCTGAAAAACTCTTTACTGCTAATAATTCAAAATTGCATATTGCAGGCAAAACTCAAGCCTCTGTTTTCAACAAAGGCATTTCTCTTAAAACATTCTTTGTCGTCACAAAACATATTAATCATACCATCATCTTTGGCACTCCATTCATATCGACATAACAGTACAATAGATCTGGGAAGAATTTCTAAAATCCCTTCTATTATCAATATCCCTTATCACGCAAACCCTCATAGAAATCTACATCTGAAATCCCTTCTACTAGTTTTCAAAATGCAGAATATACTACAAATATACCAAAACCTGTTTATACAGACCTTGAGCAACCATCTCCTCCAACTTCACCAACCTTTTCAGCTGTTACCGAAAACATCCAAAACGAGCTGAATGTTTTGACTTCAGAAAAGCATTTTGTCATAAACAAAACTTTTTTCAAAAGAGATTTTTATGGTGATCATAATTTTAAAAAATGATCTTGGTTTTTTCAACACTTCCTCCAACAGAGAAATGATATCCAAAAACAATTTTATGCTTACATTGAGACCCATAAGGTACAAATTTTATTCTTTGATTGGTTTGAATTTCATTATGCACCAGCACAACATATTACATATCTATTTGCATCCATTAAACATGCATGTCCAATTACAACCCATTTCAAAACTCCTACCTGGAACCTCACAGTGGACCTACAGTTGAGTCTGACCATCCACCTTTACACAACATACAACTTACTCATAAAGACCAAACAGTTGATGCAGCTCTATACAAATTACCCGTAGAAGATACCCTCACAAATACCAAACATATCATCCAACAAAACAATTTCACAAATACTAACCTCAATACCATAGGTAAACAGCTTACCAGATTGGAAAAACAAATACAAAAGAACCCATCCCACTTCATGACTGATAAAAACCCCATTGACCTTAAGCTAAAAAACCCAGTATTCAAACCATACCAAGTTACTAAAACAAGCCAAACACAAATTCAAGAAAATCAAACAGATTTTCTTAGAGCCATTAAAACACACTTACAAAACCTTGACCAAACAACATTGACTGTCCTAGATACACCTCAGCAATCCAACCCTTCATCTTCTACAAATCAGGTTAATACTCTTCAAAATAACCCCATATCAAACTCCGATACAGATACTTTTCAAGAACAACCTCTCAAACTAAACAGACTTACCTGGCAAGCTCCCAAAACAACCATTGCTCCAGATATTTCCATATCTATTGAACCGACTGTCATTAGCCAACATAAATATAATGCATCTTCCCTCTATGAATGGAACATAGATGGAATGTCTGAATACAATATCTTAAACACTCTCTAACAAATGACCATGACAACTAATGCCTACAAAACCCAAACAGGTACCTCAGATAAAGCCATTGCTGAACTCCTTATTGCAGGTTTCTCTGGCCAGCTTAAAGGATGGTAGGATTACCACCTCGCTGAAACAAATCACTTACATATTCTAAACTCTATACAAACTTATGAAAACCAAACACCTATCCTTGACCCTTCAGGAAACACCATCCAAGATGTTGTGTCCACCCTCATCCTTACAATCTCCTTACATTTTGTCGGAGATCCTTCCCCATCTGAAGGACAAAAATGTTGAACTTCTCTCCAACCTTCGGTGCAAAAAGCTTAGTGACTTTCAGTGGTACAAAAATACCTTTCTTACTCGTGTTATGCTTCGAGAAGATTCAAACCAGCCTTTTTGGAAAGAAAATTTTCTTGCAGGCTTACCGATTCTCTTAGGAGAAAAAGTCCGAAATAAGATCAAAGATACCTTTACAACCAAAATCATACCATATGACCAACTTACATACGGTGAACTTGTGAGCTTCACCCAAAAAGAAGGCCTTAAGATCTGCTCATCTAAAGTGGGAAATGAAACGTACCAGGCAAGAACTTGGTAGTTTCTGTCACCAGTTTGACCTTTCCACCAAAAAACCCTCCTGTAGTGGAACCTGTTCAAAACCCAAAAACTATTCAAGCCAAAAACCTCCTTATAAACGATCAGCCCATAAATACCGACAACAGTTTTACTCCAAACCAGAACAACCTTACTACAAAAAGCCCTACAACAAATTTACCAAACCCAATAGGCCTTTCCAGTCAAAACCCAAACCAAAATTTGACCTAAAAAACATTACCTGTTACAAATGTAACCAGAAAGGACATACATCCCGTTTCTGCAAAGTCAATACCAAACTACATGAACTCCAAATAAATGAAGAAACCATCAACCAAATACAAAATATTTACATTGAAGCCACAGACACTGACCCCTTTCTTTCAGACACTTTTGAAGAAGAATTTCAAATTGATGAAATAGCAACTACCAATGTTACTTCAGATGCCTCTACAAACTCCAAACAAATTAACGTCTTAACCCAAGACCAAGAATTCATTCTTGAGGCTATCAAAAGACTTGATGATCCTCAACTTCAAAAAACATATTTGGATAAACTGTTGAAAGATTTCAACCAACCAGAGCACCCTCCATCTAACCCTCCAAACCGTTTTATATTACCTTCTACCAGCATTAATACTTATGTCCTTACAAAGATCCTTAACAAAAAGAAATCCAAAACCACAGTCATAATTTCAGAATTACACTATGAGATTAAAACCTTCAAAACCGAGTTACAAACCTTAAAACAAGCCCAATAGAAAGACTCTGCCGTGTTACAACATCTTCTGTCCAAAATTAAAAGTCAGTCTAACACTAAGTCTGAATCAGAAGATCAAACCATTGAATCCCATGCATTACCTCATGCACTTACCAATATTGAGCATATTCCAGATGATTTACTGAATGTATTAACACAAATATCTTCCAAAAAATATTTGATTAGAATTACGCTAAATTTTTCAGAAGATTTCAAACTTGACACTATTATCTTATTTGACACAGGTGCAGATTTAAATTGCATCAAAGAAGGCGTAGTTCCAAAACGATTTTTACAAAATACTTCTGAAAAACTCTCTGCTGCTAACAATTCAAAATTGCATATTGCAGGCAAAACCCAAGCCTCTGTTTTCAACAAAGGCATTTCTCTTAAAAAATTCTTTGTCGTCACAAAAGATATTAATCATATCATCATCCTTGGCACTCAATTCATCGACATGATCACTCCATATCAAGTACATCATGATTGTATTACCTCCAAAATTAATAGCATCAAACTTGTTTTTCCATTCTTAGAAAAATCTAAGACTAGAAATTTGAATTTGATTAAAGCATGCTCCATACATACCTATCATATCAATGCACTGATTCATGGAAAACAATTCCATCTACATGATTTACAAAACCATCCTTTTGTCGTATTAACAAGCAATTACAAAACTCTGATTTACAAAAGAAAATCATTGATTTACAAAATAAGATTGAACAACAGATCTGTTTAGACTTACCTAACGCTTTCTGTAAAAGAAAACAACACATCGTTGATCTTCCATATGAAGGTACATTTTCAGAAAAACTTATACCTACAAAAGCAAGACCTATACAAATAAATACTGATTTAGAACAGCATTGCAGACTTGAAATCCGCGATCTCGAGTTTAAAGGTCTTATCCAAAAGTCTCGATCACCCTGGTCGTGTTCAGCCTTTTATGTAAATAAAAACTCTGAAATTGAAAGAGGCACACCTAGACATGTGATCAATTACAAACCTTTAAATTCTGCTTTAAAAATGGATCAGATATCCAATCCCCAACAAAAAAGATTTGTTGCAAAAATTGCATTCTGCATTCATATTTTCTAAATTTGATATGAAATCTGGATTTTGTCAAATCCAGATTGATCCCAAAGATAGATACAAAACTGCTTTTACAGTTCTCTTTGGCCAATACGAATGGAATGTCATGCCCTTTGGCTTAAAGAATGCACCATCTGAATTTTTGCCCGATGGCAAGCTATTTTAAGCATTTTTTATTTCGATATTGTCTACATTAAAGGAGATTCAAATTCCATCCCTGATTTCCTAACCCGAGAATTCCTTCAAAACAGGTCCTGATACCTCCTAAAGCAAAATCCAAAGACAAAGGGAAAGCCCCCCAAACCCAGCCTACAAAACCAGAGAGCCCCAAGCCTTTTGCAAAACTCATGTCTTGAGCCATCTTAGTTGCTAAACCTATCAAATCCTGGTATGAGGCAGTTATTGAAGAAGAAGAAACTACAAAACCACCACAGGTACAAACAGACGCAGTTTAACATTGGGTTGACACTATATCCAAATCACCAGAATTACTTCTGGCATTACAAAAAGTGTCCCAACATGCCTCCTGTGACTCCGTATCTCAAACAAGTAGTATTTCCAAATCCGTTTCAAAACCCCAAGGAGGCATTTCTGCTTCAAAACCCCTCCTTTCTTTACAACAAACCAGTTTTCCAAAAACCAAATCCAAATATATTTTCAGAACTAATTTCCAAAATATTTTAACTATGGAAGAAGGATTTTATCATGAAAACCCTTCCATTGCTGATTCAAAAAATTTCCCTATTGGTACTACAAACCCTGGAATTTAGCCAAACCACAATCCTACTATGCTGCCATCCTTGAGATTACCAACTCTGTCAAGTTCAAACACTTCAAACTACATTTCGATCACACTAAACCGGTATATTCTACATGCATCATTCACAAAGTTATCCATCCTAAAGATTGGGGACAACCCTTACATCAACCTCTCTCCTTCCCCATACACTTCCGTACAAACCCCAGGACTTCAATACTTCCTATACATATTGGGATTACCAACAGGCATGGTTCAATGCCTTCCTCTTACAAAATCAAAACCATAGCCATTCTTGGCTTTTCTACTTCCATAGTGTCATGAATACTACAAACCTCCTCCTCTGATTCCTCCAATGGTGGGACTACTTTGGTTGTCATGTTGACTACCTCAAAGAACATCCTCTGGTTGAAAATGGTTACCTCCATTTCAAAAATAATTTTCAACCAACTCCTTCTTAAAGGAAGTTTCCTTCCCTTCTCATTTTCTGTACAAATTTTTTTGTTCCATGGGTATGTTCATGGTTCTATGATTATAATCTCCAAAACGAACATTTAGTACTTGTTCGCAAATTCAAAATCAAATGGTGGGATTCCTTTGCAGCCGAATCCAAAAGTTCCAAATTAGCTCTTACGAAATGGTTACAAAAACATCAAACAGCTCCTATTATTGATCATCATCCTCAATCAAAATTTCTAGCCCGGAAGGCTTAAATGGTAGCTCTCCTTGCCTCTACTAGAACTAAGGAAGAATACCTCCAAATAGTACAAGACATTATACAAAGCCAAGACCCGAAAACAGTCTCGTCCCAATCCAGCTCATCTGACTCGACATCTCCTGCCATTTCCCTTGGAGACGATAATGAAGATGAATGCTTTGGCATTCTACCACCTATCAAGAGACATTAAAAAAAAAAGAGTATTTCAGGCTTTTAAGGCTTATCCGTTTCGAGCCCATATCTTTTCGACTCAACTGTTTTGAGTCCCTTTGTTTCATGCCCATTTTGTTTCAAGCCTTTTTTCTACAAAAAATTACCTGATGCTACAAACAGACAAATCAAGTGTCGGTGGCAAGAAGACAACAACGAAAATCCCACAAAAAACATAGGCAATTTCTATTTTGTCGTCACCCAATCATGACAGGCAATACCACATGGGTTCTGGAGGAATCTCCAGGCTTTCCAAAAAGCAATACCATATGGGTTCTGAAGGAATCTCCAGGCTTTTCAAAAGATGTTTTTGGCCTCTTCCGTGTCAACTCGTCTATAAAAGGGGACTCCTAAATCCTTAGAGGGCAGACTATCATTTTTTTCCTCAGAAGATTTTACTCTGTAACCCATATCCATTCTCCTCTGTAACCAATATCTCCTGTATTGATTTACATTACAAATTTAAGTAAGATTCTATTTTCATTATTTACATTCTTGCTATATTTTATATTTCTGTACATTTAAGTATGCTTTGTGTTTGATCAAGGATCCTGACATTGTTGGTCTTGCCTTGTTCATTCGCATCAGAAATATGTTTATATTTGCTTGTATTTATTTCTTTGTTCTTTTCACAAAATCAGTATATCAGTTGGAAACCTGTGACCCGATCTAAAAGATCATTCTCAGGTATAACAACGCCACGTGCTGTTATGTTACTATTTTAATCCTTCATCTTACACTGGTATGAAGGAGACTATTAAGGAAAGATAATGCAGAAGGATTATCTTTCCCTAATAGTGTTTACTGATATATATATATATATATATATATATATATATATATATTCTCATTCTTTGGTATCAGAGCCTACTGGGATCTGGGTGGGAATTGTGTTTTTAGATTACAGAACCCAAGACTGAATGGTGTAAGTCCCGTTTAAGTGATTAGGGCATTAAATCCATATAACTTGCAACCTGTTTTCTATTTTATCTTTTCAAATTATGGATTCAGTTTTCTATAGATCTACTTCTATTTCGGCTTCTTCTACATCTGACACCTCTAAGAATAAGAGGATTGTACAAACTGAAGAAATAACCATTGAGGATTTTACAAAAACTATTGATGACTGGAAAATTCCAAAGATTTCTCAAACACAGATTTACCAAAAATCCAAACATGACATTTTTAAAACAGATTTTACAATTAAAACTGAAGAATGAGATATTCAGCTTACAACACCTTTTGAGACTATCCAACTTCTCTCCCAAAAATCCCTACAAAAACACTTAGCTAGAAACTACAAATACATTCATATTGGCCTAGTTCAAGTCGGTATAAAACCATTTACAAAAGAAGGTCTAAACACATCCATTCTAGTTGTCCTCCGAGATGCTAGATTCCATAACTTCCAATACTCACTTCTAAGTTCCATTAAGTCTAGCCTTTGCAGCGATCCAGTATCTTTTGACTGCTATCCAAACCTTACTATATCCCTTAAAGACAAAAACATCTTACAAAGCATGTTATTACAAATCAAGACCCATAATTACCATATGCTTGAATGATCCATCACCGTTGCTCTTATATTCAAAATCCACTACAAAGCCATGTTCTCAGCTTTTGCCACTAAACATAAATACCAATCCCAAAAAGGAGAAACACTCCTTCTCCAAACAGATCTATCCCGATCAAACACAGTTGTTCGAAAAGCTATCCAATGGAAAGATATAACCCTTCCAGATGACTGGATCCTTGAAGGAGCAACCCCACCAGATATACCACAACCACCACAACCAAATGTCCAAATCAAGGATATAACCCAATACACAGATGGTAAAGTCAAATTGTCTTTCCATCGTAATTCTACAAGTTCTAGATTCTCTGAAGAATCCTCCTCTTCCAGCATAATAGATCTTGGAAGAGTTTTCAAAATACCTTTTGTCATTAACATCCCATACCACACAAATCCTCCTAGACATTCTACATCAGATATTCCTTCTACAAGTTTCCAACAAACAGATTACACTATAAATATACCAAAACCAGTGTATACCAACCTTGACCAATAATCGCCTCCAACATCTCCAACCTTTTATGCAGTAACTAAAAACATCCAAAACGAGCTGAATGTTTTGACTTCAGAAAAACATTTTGTTCTTGACAAAACTCTTTTCAAAAAGGATTTTTATGCTGCCTATAATTCTACAAAATGAATTTGGTTTTTCCAACACTTTCTCTAACAGAGAAGTGAGATACAAAAACAATTTTATAATTTTATTGAGTTACATAAAGTACAAATTGTATTCTTTGATTGGTTCGAATTATATTATACATCTGAACATCACATTACATATCTTTTTGCATCCATCAAGCATGCATGCCCGGTCACATCAAGATCCAAAATCCCAATATGGAACCTCACTAGTGGACCAACAGTTGAGTCTGAACATCCACCCTTGAGAAATATCCAAATAACCCACAACCACCAGACTGTAGATACAGCCCCCTACAAATTACCCAGTGATGACACCCTTTCCAATACCAAACACATCATTAACCAAAACAACTTTACAAACACCAACCTCAATACCTTAGAAAAACAGCTTACCCGACTAGAAAAACAAATACAAAGAACCACTACCAATTCAGTTGACATTAAAACCTCAACCGACCTAAAATTAAAAAACCCCGTCTTCAAACCTTACCAAATTAAAAAAACAAGCTAAACACAAATCCAAGAAAACCAAACAGATTTTCTTAGAGCTATCAAAACACACTTACAACACCTTGACAGTTCATCTTTAACTGTCCTAGACACACCACAAACAACCAACCCTTCTACATCCACAAATCAAGTCAATACCCTACAAAATAGCCCTAGGGAGTCTTCTGATGAAGATACTTCTCCAAACCAACCTCTTGAACTAAACAGAATTACCTGGCAAACTCCCAAAACAACCATTGCCCCCGATATTTCCATATCTACTGAACCAACTACCCTTACTCAACACAAATATAATGTCTATTCCCTCTATGAATGGAATATAGATGGAATTTCCGAATATAATATCCTCAACACCCTTCAACAAATGATTATGGCAGCCAATGCCTACAAAACCCAAACAGGAACCCCAGACAAAGCTATTGCTGAGCTCCTTATTGCTGGTTTCTCTGGCCAGTTAAAAGGATGGTGGGATTACCATCTCACTGAAACCGATCACCTACATATCCTAAACTCCTTCCAAACATATGAAGACCAAACACCCATCCTTGACCCATCTGGAAACACTATCCAAGACGCCGTGTCAACCCTTATTCTTATAATTTCCTTACATTTTGTCGGAGATCCTTCCCATTTGAAAGACAAAAATGCTGAACTCCTTTCCAATCTTAGGTGTAAGAAGCTAAGTGACTTTCAATGGTATAAAAACACCTTCCTTACCTGCATCATGCTTATGGAAGATTCAAACCAACCTTTTTGGAAAGAAAAATTCCTTGCAGGCCTACCTATTCTCTTAGGAGAAAAGGTCAGAAACAAAATCAAAGATACCTTTACAACCAAAACCATACCATATGACCAGCTTACATATGGTGAACTTGTAAGCTTCACTCAAAAAGAAGGTTTTAAGATCTGCCAGGATCTCAAACTCCAAAAACACCTAAAGTGGGAAATGAAACGTACCAGGCAAGAACTTGGTAGTTTTTGTTACTAGTTTGACCTTTCAACCAAAAAACCTTCATGCAGTGGAAACTGCTCAAAATCCAAAACCTATACAAGTCAAAAACCTCCCTACAAACGCTCAACCCTTAGATACCGAAAACAGTTTCACTCCAAACCAGAACAACCCTACTACAAAAAACCCTGCAAGAAATTTACCAAAAGCCATAAGCCTCTCCGGTCAAAACCAAAATTTGACCTAAAAAACATTACCTGTTACAAATGCAACCAGAAAGGACATACTTCTCGTTTCTGCAAAATCAATACCAAACTTCATGAGCTTCAACTAGATGAAGAAACCATCAACCAACTACAAAACCTATACATCGAAGTCACAGACATAAACCCTTCTCTTTCAGACACTTCTGAAGAAGAATTTCAAATAGATGAAATAGAAACTTCTAGTGCTACTTCTAATACCTCTACAAATTCCAAACAAATTAGCGTCTTAACCCAAGACCAAGAATTCATCATTGAGGCCATCAAAAGGCTTGATGATTCTCAGCTCCAAAAAACCTATTTAGATAGACTGTTGAAAGATTTCAACAAACCAGAACACCTTCCATCTAACCCTCCAAACCGCTCTGTCTTACCTTCCACCAGTACCAATACATATGACCTTACAAAGATCCTTAACAAAAAGAAATCCAAAACCACAGTCACAATCCCAGAATTATATTCTGAGATCAAAACCCTCAAATCCGAGTTACAAACCCTAAAACAAGCCCAACAAAAAGACTCTGTCATAATACAACATCTTCTGTCCAAAATTGAGAGTCAGTCTGACACTAAATCCGAACCAGAAGACCAAACCATTGAGTCTCGTGCATTACCACATGCACTCACAAACATTGAACATATTCCTGATGATTTCCTAAATGTATTAACTCAAATATCTTCCAAAAAATATTTGATTAAAATTACATTAGTCTTTTCAGACGATTTCAGACGATTTCAAACTAGATACTATTGCCTTATTTGACACTGGTGCAGATTTAAATTGCATTAAAGAAGGCGTAGTTCCAAGATGATTTTTACAAACTACATTTGAAAAACTCTCTACTGCTAACAATTCAAAATTGCATATTGCAAGCAAAACTCAAGCCTCTATTTTTATCACAGGCATTTCTCTTAAAATATTCTTTGTCGTTACAAAAGATATTAATCATACCATCATTCTTGGTACTCCATTCATTGATATGATTACTCCATATAAAGCACTTCATGACTACATTACTTCTAAAATTAATAGCATCAAACTTGTTTTCCTATTCTTAGAAAAATCTAAGACTTGAAATCTCAATTTAATCAAAGCCTGTTCTATCCATACATATCATATAAATGCATTAATTTATGGAAAACAATTCCAATTGCATGATTTACAAAACCATGTTTCCTTTTGTCGTATCGACAAACAATTACAAAATTCTGTTTTACAAAAGAAAATTATTGATTTACAAAGTAAGATTGAACAACAAATCTGTTCAGACTTACCCAATACTTTCTGGAAAAGAAAACAACACATTATTGATCTTCCTTACGAAGATACTTTTTCCGAAAAACACATACCTACAAAAGCAAGACCTATACAAATGAATGCTGATTTAGAACAGCATTGCCGACTTGAAATCCAAGATCTCGAGTCAAAAGGTCTAATCTAGAAGTCTCAATCACCTTGGTCGTATGTAGCTTTTTATGTAAATAAAAACTCTGAGATTGAACGAGGCACACCTAGACTCGTGATCAATTACAAACCCTTAAATTTTGCTTTAAAATGGATAAGGTATCCAATTCCAAGCAAAAAATATTTATTGCAAAAATTACATTCTGCATTTATCTTTTCTAAATTTGACATGAAATCTGGTTTCTGGCAAATCCAAATTGATCCCAAGGATCGATATAAAATTGCTTTCACCATTCCTTTTGGCCAATACGAATGGAATTTCATGCCTTTTGGTTTATAAAATGCACCATCCGAATTTCAACGCATCATGAATGACATCTTCAATGCCCATTCAAAATTCTGCATTGTTTACATTGATGATGTTCTCATTTTTTCTCATTCCATAGATCAACATTTCAAACATCTACACACATTCTTTCATACTGCAAAACAAAATGGTTTAGTTGTTTCTAAATAAAAAATTTCTTTATTTCAAACCCGTGTCCGTTTTCTAGGCCATTATATCTGCCAAGGTACTGTAACACCAATAAAGAGATCTTTATCCTTTACAAATAAATTTCCTGATAAGATTACTGATAAAACCCAATAGCAAAGGTTTTTAGGCAATGTTAATTATGTTCTCGACTATTATCCAAACCTTAGTCGTCTTGCCAAACCTTTACATGACAGGTTAAAAACCAACCCACTTCCTTGGTCTGACCTCCATACCAACCTCGTCAAACAGATCAAAACACAAGTCCAAACCATTCCACTCCTCCATTTAGCTAACCCATTAGCTCCTAAGATCGTCGAGACCGATGTCTTAGACCTAGGATATGGTGGGATTTTTAAACAAGTCCAAGATAACAAAGAACAAATCCTCCAGTACACCTCTGCCCATTGGAATGATTGCCAGAAAAACTACTCCACTATAAAAAAGGAGATTCTTTCCATTGTTCTTTGCATTACAAAATTTCAAAGTGATTTATTAAATCAAAAATTCCTTTTACAAGTTGATTGCAAATCTGCAAAAGAAGTTTTACAAAAATATGTCCAAAATCTTGCTTCATAACAGATTTTTGCCCGATGGCAAGCTATTTTAAGCATCTTTGATTTCGACATTATATACATTAAAGGAGATTCGAATTCCATCCCTGATTTCCTAACTCGTGAATTCCTTCAAAACAGGTCCTGATGCCTCCTAAAGCAAAATCCAAAGACAAGGGGAAAGCTCCCCAAACCCAACTTACAAAACCAAAAAGCCCAAAGCCTTCTACAAAACTCATGTCATCCGCCATCCTAGCTGCCAAACCTATCAAATCCTGGTATGAGGCAGTAGTTGAAGAAGAAGAAACTACAAAACAATCACAGGTACAAACAGACTCAGTTAAATATTGGGTTGATACTCTCTCCAAATCCCTAGAATTACTTCTGGCTTTACAACAAATCTCCCAACAGACTTCCAGTGATAAAGAGTCACCAACAGGTAGTATTTCTAAACCCCTTTCAAAACCACAAACATATTTTCCTCAAAAACCCTTGCTTGCTTTACAAACTCCACAACAAAGCTTTTCCAAATCTAAATCAAAATATATTTTCAAACCTCATTTCTAAAATATCTTGACTATAGAAGAAAGATTTTATCATGAAAACCCTTCCATTGCAGCTTCAAAACTTTTACCTCCTCACTAGCATTACAAACCTTGGGATTTAGCCAAACCTCAATCATACTATGCTGCCATCCTTGAGATTACAAATTCTGTCAAATTCAAACACTTCAAAATTCATACAACCCACTCTGAACCCGCATATTCCACATGCATCATCCAAAAAATCATTCACCCTTCAGATTGGGGCCAACCCTTATATAAACCCATCTCCCTACCAACACAACTCCGCCAAAATTATCCGGATTTTGGTACATATACATACTGGGATTACCAACAAGCCTGGTTTAATACCTTCTTCCTCCAAAACACGAATCATAGCCACTCCTGGCTACATCTACAAACCTTCCCCTTTGGTTCCTCCAATGGTGGGACTATTTTGGTTGTCATATTGACTTCCTCCAAGGTCACACTTTGGTCGACAGCGGTTACCTACTTTTCAAACAACATTTCCAACCCACTCCTTCTGAAAGGAAGTTCTCTTCCCTTCTCATTTTCTGTACAAAGTTTTTTGTTCCACGGGTATGCTCATGGTTTTATGACTACAACCTCCAAAACGGACATCCTGTTCTGGTCCGCAAATTCAAAATCAAATGGTGGGATTCCTTTGCAGCTGAAAACAAAAGTTCCAAATTTGCTGTTGAGGAATGGTTACAAAAGAACAAATTAACTCCTGCTGTCAAACAAGATCCACAGTCCAAATTTTTAGCCCAAAAAGCTAGGACAACAACCCTCCTGGCCTCTGCAAAGTCTGAAGAAGAATACCTTTTTCTTTTACAAGGAATCATACAAAGCCAAGACTTTACATCAGTCTTGAACAAATCCAGCTCCTCCGCCAGTTCCTCCGGATCATCATCTCCTGCTATCTCCCTTGGAGATGAAAACGAAGATGACTGTTATGGCATTTTGCCACCCATCAAAAAGCATTAAGCAACTCCAAAACTGTCGGCATAAGTTGATAAAAATGCTTTCGGTGCAGATTCCTCTTTACAAAAGGTGGTCCCCACCACTACAAAAGATGTCTCCCACTTCCAAAAGGTGTTCTCCACTCAGAGTCCACTCACACAAATAGACAAACAACTTTCGGTGCAAAGTTCAAAGCTCTCCAGGCTGTCTTCATCTATAAAAGAATACTCTCTTCCATTTCCATCCCAGAACTAGTTACAACCACAACAAGTTTCTCTGCAGACGAATCATATTCCTCTGTATTTTCAAACTGTATCAATTAATTTCCTGCTTTGTACCAAGAACCAAGATAAATTCCAAAACTGTAACCCATATCTCCTGAAAATTATCTCCTGCTTGTATTAATACAAATTCAAGGTTCTTTTCCTTAAACCTCTATTTCATTATATGCTTTAATTTACATTTACTTTATACAACTGAAAAATTTAAGTATGCTTTGTGTTTGATCAAGGATCCTAACACTATTTGTCTTGCCTTGTTCATTCGCATCAGAAAGTTTTCAAATTTCCAAATTAGTATATCGGCTGGAAACCTTATCCTGCGGGCTACTGGTCCAAAGAATAGCTCGACTATTATGGAAAAGGTGTAACAATGCCACGTACTAATATTTTTTCAAAATTATATACATATATATATTTCCTTCCAACAAGATTTACCATCATTTATTAAAAATCATAATTTTTTAAACTAGAGGGTCTACAAACATTATGTCAGATTAACACTTATTGAAACTTATTTTAATGTTTTTACACCCCTCATAAAAATTCTATTAGTGAAATTTAGGTTTGATTTAGGTTCGTACCTAAGTCTAAGAACAAATTTGGATACTTCTTTTTCATTTCTAATTCACTTTTCCAAGTCTCTTTTTGAAAAAAAAAAACTCCTCTATAATCTTATTAAATAAACCTTCTTGTTCCTTAATTATTTTTCACCTCGATCCAAAATCTTCATTGGCTTCAGTTCCATAGTTAAATTGTAACATAAATTTTCACAAACAAATTGAGTAAAATAAATCATAAAAATTCCTTGAAAATAAGGCTATTTTTTTTATCCCTGCCTAAAATTCAGTAGAGTTTCCCTTCTTTTTATGTATACAAAGTTATTGACATCTCACCATTTATATATCACGATTATAACTATTATCAAGGTCCAACCATTCTGGACTGTATTCCATCTTAGTACAACACAATATGACATATCCTTAAATATTCATGAATCATACACAATACATATAATAATTTAATGAACTCATAATCTACGAGATATATTTTCTCATAGAATACAAGAAATACTAACATTTGAATACAAACATACATAAAGAGTTTTATCTACATTTCAATGGATTTAAGTAAAGGTTCATAAACTTAACAAAAAAAAATACAAGTGCATGATAATGTTATTACCATAACATAATTACAAGTCCAAGATAAAGTATCAAAATTCTAATACATGTCCATTTAACATCTATGATTTACAATATTTATATTTATATTGAAAAGATAGCACGATAAAATCTACTAGTTAACCCTAACATGCGAGGAACTTGACAATTAGATTATTCCATCATGTTAGATATAATACAATAATTAATTAAATAAAACACGTTCATGACCATTTAACTTATTTAGTAATTATAATAGATTAAATTCCTCATTTGAAGCTCTCATGTATCGTTGATACTTTAACTTTTATGTGAATTCAATATTCCAACAATCATGTCATACTAATACTTTTGGTTTCCTTCAATTCAACCCAACTAACAATTTATCTTGGTCATCTAAATACCAATATCACTATCCTTTTGGTAAACTAAATAAATTACATCGGTCATCTGAACACAGATGCCACTAATCATTGTTAGTCAAAATAAATTATCTCAATCATCTAAATACTGATACCACTAGCATTCGGTAAACTAAATAAATTATATCGGTCATCTAAACAAAGATGTCACTAACCATCGATTAATAAAAAATAAATTATCCTGGTCATGTGAACACAAATGCCACTAGTCATCGGCTAATTAAAGCAAATTACCTCGATTATCTGAACACAAATGCTACCAGCCATCTGCTAGTCAAAGCTAATTATTTTGGTCATCTGAACACAGATGCCACTAGCTATCGGCTGCTCAAAGTACAGTATCCCAGATATCTGAACACATATGCCAGTAGCTCCCAACAAGTCAGCTAGTCAGTTTTGATTTTTTTTAGATGTCCACCATCATTGCGGTTGATCACAACTCATATATATATATATATATATAGACAACATTCACATAATAATAATAATAATATTTCTCTTGCTCATTGACAACATTTACACAATGACAATATTTCTCTTGCTTGTAGTCAATATTCACATCACAATAATTCTCATGTCCGGAGGCAATATTCACACAATAATAATATTTCTCTTGTTTGTTGGCAACATTTACAAAATGATAATGTTTCTCCTACTTGTAGGCAATATTCACATCACAAAAATTCTCGCACTCGTAAGCAATATTCACATATCAATATTTTTCATGCTCATAGGTAATATTTACATAACAATATTTTTCATGATACACAGTAGTACAAAATACATATAATGTTTATTACATTCTAGCATTATAAAAATTTAAACAATTACATAAGCAAAGGGATAATCCTTATCTTGAACTCTTGCTATATATATTCTTGAGAAGTGACTTTGAATGTTTTTTAATGGGCCCGTGTCTCTCCTTTTCTTTTCTAAGGAAAAAGGAAAATTGTTCCTTGCTTCATTATATGGTTCCCCTCTATCACAATTCTCTTCTCAAATCTCTACTCCAGGAATTACAACTCATAATACTTGCAATTTAATCTATTATAGTATGAGAAAGGCTCCAATTATTCCAAATTCCCTTGTTTAGTTGGGTCGGCTCAAGAAGCGGGTCCCTACCAAGAAATGTCATTTAGTGCAGACACTAGCTTTCCACGGTACGATGCTAATGGTTAAAACAACCATCCTGTAAACTAAAGATGACAGGTTAAGCTCCTATAGAAAATTGCTAAACTTGGTTAATTATATAGAAAGCTTTATTAGGGGCGATATAATTTGTTTATTCAATCCCTAACCTTCAATCATATGATATTAGATTAACATTTTGTCTCCGCCTCTCTTTCCCTATTCAATTCATACCGGGCAAAGAGACAAAAGCCAAATCCTCTCCAAATAAAAAGAGAAAAAACAATCCATATATCTTTTCCCTTGTAGTATTTTCTGTTAGTTTAATATGCATTGTAGTCAATCAGTTGGTTACACATGATATTATTATATTCACGTATATAAATATTTATTATTAATAAAAGCTTAATTTATCTTTGATATTTATAATATTAGATTAATGAATTTAATATTTTGATATATAAATCTAGAGTAAAGATAAAGTTTATGAAACTAAAATGCTTTTCAAAGTAAATTATAAAGTTGTTATAATTATGAGATTTTTTTTGCATCAAATTATTGTTCTTAAAATGTTCTTGGTTGATGCTCTCTTAAATGTTTGGCATTTATTAGAGTCATAGAGACTGATACATATTATGTTTTTTCTTTTATAAAAGAAAGTAGTTGTTCTCATTAGCTAAGGTATAAGGGATACCTATAACTAATATGTAGGTGCTTGTCATACGACATGTACACCAAACTGACCCGTATGAGAATTCCATATAGAAAGATCATTCATGTCTATGAAAAAGCTTAGGTGATGGTTGTGTAAATGATCATTAGACTTGAGATAACTAGTTATCTTATATAGAGAATGTTATGCTTTGATCGTTACATGCTATCTTAATCGAGGTAACGAAGGGGCAAACATTAGTATAGCATGAACTATGTGAAGGTACTTGAGTGATCAAGAGAGGATTAAGCACCCTTGATGAATTAGGGAAAATGTTCTATTTATTCTTAAATAGTATTGACTGAGAAATCCTTGGTCAATGTGGAATGAGATTTAAAAAGAGTTTCAAATCTTATTCAAACGATCAATGACTATTATATAGAGAACAAATATGATTTAATATAGCAGACATACTACATGCTTTAATGTTAATTTAGAAAATTATTGATGAAAGGATATTAATTACACTAAGAAATCGGTTACCGAAAGGTTAAGTCAAACCTCTAATAACTTTTCTAGTATTTAGAGGCTCATGACACGTTGCTAGACGATGCACCTGATTTTCAAATATAAATTAATCAATTGTTTCTAGTTAAAGGAATTGGTTGGTAAGTTCAAGTGTGATAAATAAGTGGTTATTCAAAGAGTTTCCAAATGCCTTTCTTCACCTTTTTCTTCTTCTCCTACTTTTATTTTTGGGTTTAGTTCTTCCAATTATGCTAATGAGGGTAGTAAGGAGAGAGAACATGAAACCTGAAAAAAAATAAATTGTTTAATTTATTTAATTCTATTTAATTAGAACTATAATTTATATTTGGATCAACATATTAAAAATCTAATGTGTCACACATATTAGAAACCATTAGTCAGAAATTTAATTGTGATGATTTAATTAACCATAGATTAACTCTATAGAAATTCTCAAGATTTACCAAATACTTTACCCAGCTTATGTTACTATATACTTTTATGTCTTAAGTAAATCCATACAAGAAAAACAAGACTTGTGCCAAAGAATTAAGGTAAAAAAAGGATAACAAAAATGATCAATGATGTGTCTATTTGTTTTGTAAGGACAAAAAGTTAATTAGGATTAAGTTTAATTCATTAATCCACTATTTCCAGTTGAATAATGAGAAGATAATTGTTTTGTTGGATACTGGATCTGGACTACAAAATATCATTCTCATCCTAAATGTTGTGACTATTGTACTACGTGGACTTTTTAAGATTAATGGTAAGATGAGGATGAGTTCACTCAATTCATTTAACAGAATTGATTTAATGTATAAGGGAATGTTGGCACTGCTGCTTAATTAAGATTTTGATGCCATTAACTTTGTATTTTAATATAATTTTCACAATTAAAATAAGGGTTACGAGATACACCTGTTAGTTTAATATGTCTTGTAGTCAATCGGTTAATTATACAGGTATTATTATATTCATGTAAATATATATTTATTATAATAAAGGCTTAATTTATCTTTAATATTCATATAATATTAGATTAATGAATATAGAGTAAAGATAAAGTCTATGGGATAAAAATATTTTGCAAATTTTTTTTATAAAGTTGTTATAATTATGAGATTCTTATTGCATCATAGCATTGTTCCTAAAACGTTCTTAGTCAATGCTCTCTTAAACACTGGACATTTATGAGAGCCATAAAAACTGGTACGTATTATGTTATTTTTTAATGAAAGAAAGCAGTTGTTCTTATAAGTCAAGGTATAAGGGATACCTAGAACTAATATGCAGGTGATTGTCATAAAATATGTACACTGAACTGACCCACATGAGAATTCTATATGGAGAAATCACCTATATCTATGGAAATGCTCACGTGACGATTGTGTAAGTGATCCTTAGACTTGAGATCACTAAGTCATCTTATATAGAGAATGTTATACTTTGATCCTTTTACATGTTATCTTAATTAAGGTAACAAAAGGACAGGGGTTGAGTGTAGTATGAACTATATGAAGGTACTTAAGTGATCAAGAGAGGATTCATCATTCTAGGTGAATGAGAAATCCTTGGCCAAAATAGAATGAGATTTGAAAAGGATTTAAAATTTTATTCAAACAATCAATGACTATTATATAGAGAGCAAATATGATTTAACATGGCACCTTCTAGACATTGTCACACGTAGCGTCAGGCTTCATGGGCACTAATACGAGCAGCGCCCGACGCCTTCTGGACACTGCTGCATGCAATGTTAGGCTTTATGGGTATCGATGTGAGTAGCGCTTGGCATCATAGGAGCTATTTGGTGCAGCCTCATAGCTGCCGCCGGCGTGGGTAGTGTGCCCACACCAACAACTGCTACATCAAAGAGATGAAGAGAGGCAAAATTACAATTTTTCCCTTGTAACTTTTTAGGGTTTTTTTAGGGGTAGAATTACAATTCTACCTGTGCAACTTATTTCTGATTACATTTAGGTTTTTTAGGCTGAAATTATGATTTTAACCCTCTATATATAAAATAATGATTGTACATTAAAATTAAAACTCTAAATTAAATTAATTGTAGGAATTAATTTTCCTAATTAGATTAGGATTGAAGTAAAATATTTAATTCAAGTTTTTGAGTTTTATGATATCCTAATAGGATTATGATTTATTTAATTAAATGGTTTTAATAAATAATATTTAGAAAAATAGTTTTCTAAAATAATGAGAGTTTTTTAAGCCAGAAAAATTTTATTTAATTAATCCTAAAATAGGTTAGGATATTAATAAGAATTTTAATGTGATTTATTTTCTTATTAATGTTTTTAAAAAAAATTAAAGAAAATTTATATTAAAGAAAATTTATTATGTTTGGGGAATTATCAAATTGGATTTCATTTAATATTTCTAAATGTTAGCAATATTATTTTAAAAATTGGACATAAAGCCAATAATTAGAATTGAAGCATGCAATCATTGGATTATGCATATTTATATGTTATTATCCATGATAGATGGTTATGGACATTAAAGACCAATGTGATTATGCTTTTATTTGATGGTTGAATGGTTGTAATTTTTTAAATAGGGCATGCGTGTCTTGCCTTATCTCTATTTTTTATAATGGGTTGTAATTTTTTTTCTCATCTAATTCCCCTCAAATGTAACTTAAGATTTCTTAATTAATTGTGTAATTATTATGTAATTTAGAAATGTAGAAAATTTAGATAAGAAATTATTATGTAATCCAAGATGAAGAAAGAAATGTCGATAAAGGCTACAACCGAAGTGCTTGCAAATGACTTATGAAGACTTGCTGTAACTACCTAGGATTTGACCATCTAATTCCCTTCAATAGCTTAATGAAATTAGCTTAGATATATCCATAATCATCCAATTAGAATGGCATGCTAGGAGTATATGTTTATATATAAATTGTTATGTATGAAATGTATATCTATTATGTCATGTTATATATGAGACCTAATTAATTGATAATAAATCCCTCATTAATATATCAAGTACATGTTGAGAATATCAATAGTTACCTTCCAATTTTATATGCATAAAATCATAGTTCTATTCATGGATAATTTGTTGAGTCACTCAAGGTTACCATTAACCGGATATGTTTAATGCATATATAATTTGGATGAGTCACTCATGATCATATGAGGTTAGAAGCATGAATTAGGTGAAAAATATATGATATGTTTAGACAAAGAGTTGTTACCTAATTGATCTAGGAGTCATATAGAAATGTGATTGATAAACTATGTTATCTATCTAATTTAATTTATTTTGATTTGTTGTGTAATAGCCCACAAAATTCAATAGATTAATGATATACTGCTTATTCATAATAAACAGAAGATGGGGGGTGATTTTTTTTTTTATCATGTTCGATCGATGCATTATATGATACCATCTATCATTTCAATAATCAAACATCATTAAATGTTTAAGTACATCACACATACAAATAATATATGATAGTACTACAAAAGGAAGGATACATGTCTATCACGTTCATAACATGAAGTGTAAGTCGTCTATAGTTTATAATACACACTATAATTTACAACCACAATTTTGCATGTCGACATCATAAAGTTTTTACAAAATGTAAGTCGTCTATTTGTACTACTACATAGTTTATTACAAGATACTTATTAAGAAATTACTAAACACCATGGTCATAAGACATCCCTGTTAAAACCAAATTCAATGTAAGTCTATAAACATTTCTTATAGTATAATTGGACAACAGACATATAATTGAAATTGTGTTAACATTTAAATATTTAGATTCTCATTAATAACTTCCTACTGAGTCTATTCTTAATATTTTATTTCACATCTTCATACGACCTTATACCGTGTTATTTTTTTTTAACTATATTCAACATCAATCAATAACATGTATTATGGTCTAAGAATCCTTGTGTGTCTAACATCCTTCCATGTATAGCCATTTTCTCCTAATTATGATCAATTTGTATATGCTTCTTTAAACATTAATTCTTATTGTAATTGACACATTAGTATTCTTTACTTTAGCATATCAATAAGTACTTTCAAATGTGAATATTATTAACCGTAGCTAATCTCATCATCTATTCCTGGTTATCTAACATGGATATCATTAGTCGAAGTCAATCTCATAATTAATTTCCGGTTATCCGACATGGATACCATTAGCCAAAGCTAATCTCATAATTCATTTTCATTTATCTAGCATGGATACTATTAGTCGCTAATCTCATCATTCATTTCCGAATATCCGACATGGGTACCATTAGCTGAAGCTAATCTTATAATTCATTCCCAATTATCCATCATATATACTGTAAACACCTAAAAGAAAAAAGTAAAAAAAGAGAGATGTAAAGCTGAAATGACTTCACCATCGCTGTCATTTTCTGAATCGGCAGTGACACAGTTTTTGGCTGCCGATTTCTTAATCAGCAGCCCCGCAGTTTTTGGCTGCCGACTTCTGAATTGGCAGCGGCATAATTTGGTTGCCGATTTTTGAATCGGCAGCGACGCAGTTTCGGCTGCTAATTTTTTGAATGGGCAGCCACAAAGTTTTTGGCTGCTAATTTTTGAATCGACAGCGACACAGTTTCGGCTGCCCATTTCTGAATCAACAGCGACACAGTTTTTGGTTGCCGATTTCTGAATCGACAACGACAAAATTTTTGGCTGCGCATTTCCAAATCGGCATCGACGCATTTTCGACTGCCGATTTCTTAATCGGCAGCGACGCAGTTTTTGGATGCCGATTAAGAAATCGACAGCGACGCAGTTTTGGTGTCGATTTCTGAATGGGCAACGACGCAGTTTTTAGCTGCCGATTTCTGAATCGATAGTGTCATAACCCAATTTTTGACCCTTTTATTTTAATTATTATGATAAAAAAATGAAAAATGATGATGAAAAACAAGTAAAAATGAAATAAATGAAGAATGAATTGAAATTTGAGTTAAGGGCAACATGATTGGAAGTTTAAAGATTTAATTAAACTTTTGACTAGTTTAATTAATCAAATCAAGGGTTTAATTGGAGAATTGATAAGTTTTTAGACTTAATTGAGCTTGAAATTAATTTAATTAATCCAATCAAGGGTTTAATTGGAGAATGGATAAGTTTTAAGACTTAATTAAGCTTGGAATTAATTTAATTAATCCAATCAAGGGTTTAATTGGAGAATCGATAAGTTTTAAACTTAATTGAGCTTGGAATTAACTTATGCAGGGACTTAATTGAAGAAATATTAAAGTTTGAGGTCAACATTGCAAAATTAAAATCCAAGGACTAAATTGAAAATGGCGCAAAAATACAGGGGGCCAATTACAGTTTAAACTAAGGGCTTAATTATAAGACTTTCAAAACTGCACGGGTCAAAACGTAAAATGGCCACCTTTTATTTCCAAAAGGCGTCGTTTGAAAGGACGATGTTCATCTTCTTCTTCTTTAAACTAGAGACGGTTTTCAGCAGTAAAAGCTGAGAAATGTTGCAGCAGTAATCGTCCATTGGCTTCAGTTATGGGCGTCTTAATGGTTGTCGACCCTCAGCATACCGCCAGTTACCAACCCGCCGGGCTCTATATAAACAGATTAGCACCGAAAAAAAAGAGGTTGGTTAGAGAGAGAGAGATGAAAAAAGCTGGAAGGAAAAGAAACACAAATAAACCAGAGGAACTCTCAGGTTTATCTCCAGAACTCCCATACCAGAAATAAGCTTTCCCTCACCAATACTGACCTAAGAAAAATGAGAGAGGAAACAGGTCGAGAGAGAGTAGAGAGGGTTTGAAAAACAGAGCACAAGCAAAAAAAATTAACAAACGAGAGAAGAAGAAACAGAGGGCAGGAAAGCAGAGGTAGAAGGAGGAATTCCAGTTTCCTATCAACGGACGCAATCACTGATCTTCACCCTAGAGGCTAACACTCTGGCGAAGCAACCTGCAGCAAGGTAAGCTTTCTCTTTCTCTTCGTTTTTTTTTTCGAAAACTTCAGTGCATTTAGCACTGTGCGAAGGTAATTAATTACCTTCGCATAGTGCCATGCACGCATGAAGCTAGTTCATGCGTGCTTTGGCACAGCCGGGTCACTGGCTTGGGCCAGTGACCGGGCCGGGCTGGCTAGGTCTAGCCCAGCCCATGTGGGCTGAGCTGGACCCAGCCAAAAACATATGAAAATAAAAAAATAAAAAATATATATAAAAAATAAAAAACGCATGCATATATTTAAATTTATTTTTATTGGTTTATTTAAAGACATTAGAATCAGCAACACCATTCATTTTTGTTTTGGGTTACGTAATACTTACCAACGCTAGAGTTGGAAGTATCCGTAGTCGAATATTCACTGACGCCAAAGTCAGGAATATTATAAGCAAATCATCATAGCATAAACTAATAAACGTTTAGCAATTTAAGACAAAACCAGCAATGTAGTTTGCCTCAGGCAGAACGTTTAAGGGGTGATAATATCTTCCCTTTTACGTAACCAGTCCCGCACCATAGAATCTTTATTGACCAGTTAGGGTTCCTAGTGACCATAATACTAGGTGGCGACTCCTTAAACAAGACCATTCCCCATTAAAGAATAAGATGCCAGAAATATGTTATTTTCATTGTAAATAATTTTAAGGCTGCCGCGATGTCGGGTGCGACAGAATAGCGACTCCACTAGGGATCTTAAGATTAAGCTTTGTCTTTTGTCTTATTATTACTATTTTATTTGTTGTGTTTATTTGTTTATTTTTCCTGCATTTACTACTTTAGCATGCATCCTTGTTTATGTTGCCATGCATCACTTTGAGAGCACACACTTTACAACCTAGGATAAGTGAGGGAGTAACGGTACCCCAATGACTTTAGCCTGGGTAAGACTCGTGAAACCATCCAACTCTCACTTGATTGTTTACTTGGAAGAGGTTGATATGCCAAACTGATATTACTCAGGGCTTCTATCTTCACACTAGTTGTAAGCCTCATATCGACCTTTCAAGGACGATCACTAAGCATGTGAGAGACCCTTTAAAACTAGATAATGACCAACCCTTTGATGCACTCAACAATTAGGATCTTCCTACTAGGTTGTCACCCCGTAAAGGGTAAGTTTGCATTTCATATGCATTTTTTTAATCAACATTTTTACATAAATTGCATGATTTACATTTAGCAGGTTGAAATGTAGGTTCCCCATTGAAACCTACCTATAACAATCATTTGAGAAAAAGACAAAAGGAAAACGAAGAAAGAGCTCAGTTGGAAGCCCAACACCAAAAAGAGGTGGACAATCTTAAAGAAGAAGTCGCAAGGCTTACTAGTCTACTCGAACAGGCTTTGAGAGACAAATCTGGAAAAGCAACACATATAGCTCAGCCTGCACCTATGCTCATAAATCCTTTCAATCCACAGAATCTGGGGGCAAATGGGTTGTCATCTAATTTTCAACAAGCCATGCATTTCCAACCAGCAAACCCCATGAGAATGTCATTTACCATTGATTCTACAGATAAAGAATCACAAAAAAGCAAGATGGTAAAAGAAGAGGGTCTGGAAAAATGGATTGCCCTAGAAGAGAGGGTAAGGGCAGTTAAGAAAAACCATTTGTGTGACCTAGTGAAAGCTGCCAAGATGTGTTTGGTACCTAACGTAGTCATTCCTAAGAAGTTTAGGGTGCCAGAATTCGTTAAATATTCAGGAACTCAATGCCCTGTAACTCATCTCAAGGCATACTGCAACAAAATGGCTGAGGTGGTTGATGATGAGAAACTGCTGATTCATTTCTTTCAAGACAGCTTGAGTGACACTGCCTTCACTTGGTATATACGGTTGGACAATACCAAGGTTAAAAAATGGAAGGATTTAGTTGATGCCTTCATGAGGCAATATAAGTTCAATATAGATGTGGGCCCTGATCGGTTAAGCTTGCAAGCTATGGAGAAGGACAACAAGGAGTCCATAAGGGAATACGCCCGAAGATGGAGTGAGGTAGCTGCACAAGTTAACCCTCCCATGTTGGAAAAAGAGATGATTAGTTTATTTTCCAACACCTTTAAGGCCCCGTACTTTGAATACCTGGTTGGAAGCTCTGCACAACATTTCACTAACCTGGTTGTTATAGCTGAGAGGATTGAACAAGCCATTGGGATAGGTAAGATTGTTGACCCGATTGAGAAGAATGGTTTTAGTTGGAAAAGGGAGGGACACTGAAGTTGGTTGCCAAGGCACCTACCCTTCCTACAGCTAATTTCTTCATACCGACTCCCAGAAATCAACTACCTTGAAGAAAGAGTTATGGTGATATTAGGTCGAGAATGGTCTGCATATGACTTCAACTAACTATTGAAAAGATGCCCTTGTCGAGGAGAATGAATGATTGAAAGATTTTGAAAATTCCAATCAATGATTGCTAAATGTTTAGCCCCTTTATGTGTTATCATGCCAATATTCATAGCCCAAGATGTTGGCATAAGTTTTTTGTTGAACTTCATTTCTAAAGTTTCAATGAAATAATGAGTTTTTCATTCAATCGTGTTTACGACCAAGCATTATTCATCTTCTTAAGAGAGTTTTCTTATAAGAACTCACGAATACACTTTTGAAGCCTCGCGTGATCTCATAGACGCAATTCATCTCTTTTACCAAAAATAGTTTCCCTATTGGAGTTTTGAAAAATTGATCTGGCATTTTGATTTCAAAAAAAATAATTTGATGTTTATTCAAAAATGATATTTTTGACATTCTACTTGTAGAATGACAAGTGAATCAAGCAACTCCATCATTGAGGTGACTAAATTATAAACTAAAAAGAAGAAAAAAGAAATGAATAAACACCCTTACCCCATGACTCTTGAATCATGTGTTTTTAAATGTATGAATAATGGTATGTAGTGAACTCGTTGCTCATGATTCATGAAATGCATCTTTGCAAAGACCAAACCATCATACTGGATGAGGTCAAAGTTTATTGATCTTAACTGCTTGCGCTTGAAATGAGGAAAGGCCATATTTGTTATTCCTTTCACGTTCTGAAATAAGTACATCCCTTGTGATCCCTTTTTGAGCCTCAATAATTTTTCTTTCATGAAAAAAAATCTCGACTAGGATCACACCCCACACTTGGGGGCAAGAGAAACTTTCAATGAGAAAAGAGAAAAAGTCGTGAGAAAGCCAAAAAGGCATAAAGAGCTCAAGAAACTCAAATGCTAGAGGGCATGCCCAAATCACTAGAAAAAGTGACATCCAAGATAAAGTGAGTATGTCATAGCAAAGCAATAAAAAAGAAGAAGTGGCAAATCAAAGAAGAGCGGCAAAATAAAATATGAATGACGTCAAGAGTCAACCTATTGATAGTGATCCTCAGTCTTTGAAACCCTGAAACACTCTTTGAGCCTTATGAATCCTTTTCTTTCATAGCCAAAAACCACAGCCTACGTTACATACCTGTAGAAGTCCTTTCTAATCAAGCAAGCAAGCAACCTGGAACAATAAACAATGCTCTCAAAATGCAAAGAATACTTTTTCATAAGATTCATGACATCAATAATAAACTACTCATTATTATTCATGCTGATAAAAATGAATGTTAAAAAAGAGACAAGTTTTTTTTTTCTCAAACAAAACCTCGAGCTTTTTCTCGAGCCCTTCACTTTGAAAACCTATAAAAACAAAAGGTCATCTCATGATGTATTTTCACCGAAGACCTCATTGCCAAACACAAGAGCAAATAATCTCTTTTCCAAGAAAGAAAATAACCAAGGAGTTACAAGATTTCAAAAGCAAATTGTTTTAGACTCGCATCGAAATAATTTTTGTTTTCAAAATGCAAGATCAAGATTTCAAGATTTATTCTAGACCCATACTCCTTCACCAAACTGAAAAGGAGAGAAATGAGAGAATGGCCTCTTAAAACCATTATTTGTCTAAGTCGCTGACAAAGCACACTTAGGGGCAATGACCAATACAAGGGGGCAACATTGTGTTTAGAAGGAAAAATTCTAGAAAAAGGAGATGGTAATTTCCTTCAACCAGACAAGGGAGCATTTTGGTTTACAAAAGACAGCTTGATCCTTTTAGCAAGTGACACCGAATGTTTCTAGCAGTGAAATGAGGAATAATGAGTGGTCCTCTCAAATTATTTGACGAGTCAGAAAATCTTTAGCAAGCAAGTGGGTCACGATGGGCACCACAATGGCTGAGTTGTGCAAACAAATCTGGAAATAGACTTGCATGGGCCAACTCGAGTGGGCTAGAACCCAAACGACAAAGATAACCCAAATCAGAGGTAGCAAGTCCTTATCAATCAAGCAACAAGAAGACTTAGAAGAAATGGGGGCCTATATTTCAAATCAGGTAAAGATGCATGCATATCATCTAAACTTTGAGACATTGGACAATGAGTTTTGCAAATTTCATAAGAGAAAATTCTAGCGAAATCCATCAAGTGGAAGGCCAACTTGAAATGGCTAAAGATTGAAATTGCTTTTGAAAATTTTTTATTTTTGAGAATTTTTCAACCTGGACAGGCCGCCCATGAGAATTAGGCCACCTGAAAAATCTCTGTGTTTCTCCACCTCCTTCGAATGCGCCTTCGAGCCTCATTTCCTTTCAAGTGCGCCTTCGAGCCCTCTACCATCCAAGGTAGTGCGTTTCCTAACCCTACCTCCCTTTTCGAGAGCGCTTTCAAGCCCTTATCTCCTTTCAAATGCGTCTTCGAGCCTTCATCTCCTTTCGAGTGTGCCTTTAAGCACTTGACCATCTAAGGTAGTGCATTTCCTAGCCCTACCTCTCTTTTAAGTGTGCCTTCGAGCCCTCACTTCTTTGGAGTGCGCCTCCGACCCCTCATCTTTTTTTTAAGTGCGCCTTCGAGCCCTCATTTTCTTTCAAGTGCGCCTTCAAGCCCTTGACCATCCAAGATAGTGTGTTTCTTAACCCTACCTCTCTTTTGAGTGCGCCTTCGAGCCCTCATCTCTTTTGAGGGCTTTTGAGCCCTTGTGTAAACCCCCGGTTATAATTGTTTTGTAGACTATAAGACTAAGAGGGGTCAATGTTCAAATAATAGAAAGTTAGGGGTTTATATACAAATGATAAAATGACCCCTAGCGTGAAACCCTGGAAATTTATAATTTAGATATGCATGACTCGGTGGAAACTCTGTAAAACCCCAACAAAAGACTTCACCATGATGAATTGAATAATGAGAAATAAAATAGAAATGGTGATAAATTGTAAAACTCCCAATCAAATTTTATGATATTAATAAAATTATTGATAATTCAGAACCGAGAATGAGTTGAGCTAGTTAAAATAAAATAAACTGGAATGGTATTGAATTATTAGAAAAGAAATTTTAGAGAGATTTTTTGCATAGTATTTTAAAAGCGGACCGAGAAAAGACATTTGGTTGAACAAATAGATACCCGAACTTGATATAAGGATGTTTTAGTAAATATGGATAGATTTGCTATATAAATAGCAAAATTATGCAGAAAAAAGAGAGGATGGCCGAATGAAAGAAAAAAAAGGGGAGACAGTGAGAGAGTGTATCTTGAGAGCATACACTAAAACGGCCATATCTCTGTATTGCACCGTTGGATTGGTCTGGGTTTTGGATATATTATGGTTCTCACCACCCTCTAGCATCTGAACGCTGGGATCTGAATGTTCTGGTTTGGTGTGAGAGATATAGCCCTCGCAACATTTCAAGGAAAACCTGTCTGCAGGTCAGTCACGGTCACTGGCAGTGTCCGCCTTTGTCCACCGTTGGATCTGGCTCAAATTTGGATATGTTGGTCATATTGGTGAGCGCGTCATTATGAACGATGGAGATTGGGATTCGAGACTTCTACAAGGAGGTATGCATGAAACAGGAACCTTACTGAAACGTTGTTTTTAAGTTAGGTTAGCAAAAATGAAATGAATGGAAAGTGTGGTGGCTTGATTTGTGTTTAACCATCAAAAGCATGCTAATTATGATTTAAATTGAAGAAAATCCTTAATGTCTTTTCTTAGGCATGTTTGGCAATACTATTGATAGTAGGAAAAGGAAAATATTGGTTGTCTCAATCTATGTATTGGGACTTAATAGTTTTATCACCTACCTTTCGGTTGTGGTTAGGGAACCAACATGATAAAATTCCAGATTAAGTTCTTCACAAAAGTTGTAGGTATGAATGTTATCTTTTCAACAAACCTAACCTCGTATAATTTGGAGTTATGGAACTCCAGATATGGACAAAAAATAAAAGAAGGGTTGAAACTGTCTTGTATTTGATAGATTTTGTTGAGTACTATAACATATAATTTTGGGGGTGTTAAGGGCAGAATTGGTCTTCTGATCCTTCAGTAAAGTTGTAGGATCGTGTCTTATCTTTCCAATGAGCCAAACCACACTTAAAACTGAATTCTATAACTTTACTTACGAATTAAATGGTAAATAGTGTTCTCGAGTGAAAACTGATCTAGAAAGTGTAATGAGGTAGTTGAAGGAAATAATCGGAAAATGAAATTAAAACATGGTGATGAATTCATGTGAATGAGATTGCAATAGTATGAGAACACACATTGTGATAAAATTAGAAGAGGGTACTAATTGTATCTCTTGATTCTCAAACAGAAAAGATGTATGGAGCAGGGTCGTCAGTAGTTAAAGGGACTCGATCGGTTGGGGAAACAGGTAGGTGCATCGCACCTTGTCTTTTCAATTTGTGTAAACTCATTGATAAATTTCAAAATTTATTGTTTTATTGCTTTGATAAACATTGGAATGAATATGAGTACCTTTGCATACATTGATGTGTATCAATTAATTATGATATAATTGGAATGGATACGAGTGCCTTGCATACATTGATATGTATCAAACTTGTGATGATATTATTGGAATGAATAAGAGTACCTTGCGTACAACGGTATAGATCAATTAGTTAGGATAAATTGGGTCTTAAAAAAAAGATATTTTTGACACTCTTATATGGTATGTGATATGAGTAGAGGTCGAGATAAAGAGAAAAGGTTGAATTGTGGATGTTGTGTGTAAATGGAAAGGTTGATGAATTTGGTCAGATTCATCTCCTGACTTGTAGAGAGAATTCGAGTAGGAGGATGAGGGAATTAGGATTAGGTTCCTTCATAATAATTGTAGTTTTGGATGTTGACTAACTAAGAAAACTGGTCTTGCTCAATTTGGAGCTATAAAACTCTAACTATGGGTCACCAAGCGAGACTGGGTCATGAGAGACCCTATAGGGCAGTAGGTCTATTTTGTTGATGAATAATTTCAAGTGTCTTGAGGGCAGAACTGGGTTCTCTTCCTTTCATGGGACTTGTAGCCCCGTGTCTTAGCTTTCCGACGAGACCAACCTCGCTTGAAACGGAGTCCTAGAACTCCAGATATAGTCAAAACTCTGAGGAGAGGTCGGAATACAACATCTACTGGCAGATTCGGAAAGTCACTAAAGCGACTATTTAGACGCGTTAAAGGGTGAAAAATTTGGGCCCTTCGGCTTCGGGAAATATGTGATATTATATCTTAGCTTTGAAAAGAAACGAGCCATGTTCGAAATGAAAATTTGTAATGATAACTATGGTCGGACGAAGAATGACAATATTAATGAATGAAATTGGCATGGACTAGCATACATTTAGTGTATTTTAGGATCCCGAGTAAGGGGATCACCATGTATGGACTAGCATACATTTAGTGTATGCTAGGATCCCGGGTAAGGGGATCACCATGCATCGATGCCTATGAGGCATGGACTAGCATACATTTAGTGTATGCTAGGATCCCGGGTAAGGGGATCACCATGCATCGATGCTTATGGGGCATGGACTAGCATACATTTAGTGTGTGCTAGGATCCCGGGTAAGGGGATCACCATGCATCGATGCCTATAGGGCATGGACTAGAATGTATGCTAGGATCCCGGGTAAGGGGGATCGCTAAGCATCGATGCCTATGGGGCATGGACTAGTATACATTTAGTGTATGCTAGGATCCCGGGTAAGGGGGATCGTTAAGCATCGACGCCTACGAGGTGATGATGATACCGGTGAAATTGGTATTGACAATGAGTTAGGCATAAATAGTTGTGGTTGATCTTATGGAATCTTGAATGGAAGTTGAAAATGGAAGGTGAAACGGTTTTAGTAGTTGAATGAGAAAGTTCCAATGGAAAACAAAAATGGAGAATTGAATAGAATATGATTACATGTTTGCCTTTTAAATTGTTGGATATTTGTGTTACTATACTTATTGTGATATTCATGTTTCAATAATATGTATTTTTGTTTCAGGACCATCGCGTGCACGACAGGAGTAGATCCTAACTTTTGTTCACCTTTTGTTATGTAGTTTTAGGGAGTATATCCTTGTATTCTGAAATATTAAAACATTCATATAACTTAATTTATATAATGGATGTTTTAAACTTGATTAGATGAACTTAACTCTGAAATCCATATAATCATGTTTCATGTTTGCATGTTTATCTCATTTATTCCTCTATAATGATATTTGTTGTTCAATGTATGTTATAAATATTATGGTTGTGATGATGATGATGATGTTTGTGAGATTGAGACCCAGGACGATTGGGTCGTGATTGAGTTATGAGATGTGAAATATTAGAAGTGTAAACAGGGTATATGTCGATAACTTGGGACCTCCCGATATAGGGGAGACTCTGCCGAAATTTTGGTGGAAATTTCGGTAGACTTTTATATGAGAACTGTAAAAAAAAATCACTTGTATTTTTACGTACCAAATCGTAGGAAAATAATTATAAATGTAATGAAAGTATGGGGTGTTACATTTGGTATCAGAGCCGACCTCACTGGCTGTCCGGTTGTGCCGATGGTGTCGTCGGGCTCCTTAAGAGAGGTGGATTGTCATATCCCACATCGGCGGGTGAGGGATTGGTAGCTGGCCTTATTAAGAGTGTTGGTTGCTAACTTGTCATACACGTTTTGAGGCGTTAGGCTCAGATGTGAGCTTGCATCACTAGGAACAAAACCGTGAGGGCGGTAAGGCCCAAAACGGACAATATATGGCAAGTTGGGCCGGGCTGTTACGTTTAGTGGGTTTATGAAATGCAAAGGATGCAGGAAGTAAAGCAAATAAAAATTATTGTATTGATAAGTGTTATATGATGGTAATAAAATAATAAAGCTTTTTAGATTTGTGGGAGATTAAATTGCCAATATGGTTTAGATAAATCAGGATAAACATATCAACAACTATGTGGTTCTTGATCCCTTAACTTATAAAGAGCAAAGGATGAAACCTTATGATTTAAATGGATTAGAATGAGAACTTTAAGGAGATGAGTGAATCAACAAATGTTTGACTCGTTTTGAATGTTAAATGGTTATATGACCAGCACCATGATGACACATGTGATCTTATATTAGTAAAATATTGAACATAATTGCTGGTAACAAATAAGAAGAGCCCATTAGAGAGTGAAGAAAAAGGGAGGAGAAAGCACATAATCTTTTTCAAAGTGATTCCAATACAATGAGAAAGTGGTCTTTGCCCTTGATTCTTTTGAATTTGTAGAAATAAGCTAGGAAATGTATGGAAGCTTACTATCTATAGTATGGAGAATTCTGGAAGTCTTGTTTTGAAAAGGTTTAATATGTGTCTAGACTTAAGTTAATGTGTAGAAAATTGATAAGAAAATGTAAAGGATTATGTATGATTTTTCTTAAATGGAAAATTTGGTTATATAGGAAATAAAAGGTGGAAGTGGTGAAATGAGGTTTTGTACATGAATTACAATGAAATGCTCGTTTTGTATTTGTCTTGAATATTTTATTAAAAAAAAATTTGATGATGGCCAAACCATTTTCAGCAAAATATCACATGAAGTACTATACCAAATAGTATTTCTACCGACAATGATTGAGATAAATGAAAGTTGTGCATAGAAAAGGATGTTAAGTATGTAGTATAAGATGATACACATCTTGTGATATGATCGATGGGGATGATGGAGTACGCTTAGAAGTCACATGATGAGAGTGGTTTAAGATAATCCATACAAATAAAACTAAGAAAATCATGGTACAATGAAAGTGAAAGGAGCATAAACGAATTTAAGATTTATACAAGTCTGAAGAACCAAGGGTGGTGAATGTAGTTTAAAATCCTAGGAATGAGAACTAAGGTGAAGACCTTAAAGGGGGAGACGAAGTAGTTGTTTTGATAAATAAGTTACAGACAAACAAAGATTATGCTGAATAGTTTAATGATGTATGATTGAAGGTTATAACAACATCATAATGGTGTAAGAATGGTGGCTGAATTTTGTTAAATATAATTGTATGCAAAATGTAATAGTTTTAATGGTGGGATTCCACATAAAGGGTTACTGCTAGACAACACATAATGGAACAGTTGAAACTAGTTATTTACAATGTAAAGGTGAAATCGTAAAGGTTTACAAAAAACAAACAAACAAACAAACAAACAAGGGGAGAATGCTGCAATTTGGGTGATTGTGGACCGGTTAACTAAGTCAGCCCTTATTTCTACCACTAAGGATGACTGACCCAATAGACAAATTGGTCAAATTATATGTTAAAAAGGTTGTAAGGTTGCATGGGGTGCCGATATCTATTCTGTTTGACCGTGACCCAAGATTCACATCTAGATTATGGCCAAGAATTCAAAATGCTATAGGGATGGAATTGAAGTTAAGCACTGCATTCCACCCACAGACAGATGGGCAGACTGATAGGATCATTCAGACTTTAGAGGATTTGTTGATGACATGTGTACTAGACTTCAGGGTGGAGTTAGGAAGAATACTTGCCTCTGGTGGAATTCATGTATAATAATAATTATTAGGCCACCATAGGATTGACTCCTTTTGAAGCATTGTATGACTGAAAGTGTCATACCCGTTTATGTTAGGAAGAAATGAGAGATGTTATAGTTTACATTTTTAGTTGAAGTTATGTATTGGAAAATATATAAATTATATGAAATAATGATGAAATTAATGTGTAAATTTCATTGTAAATTGATTAATGATATGAGGGATCATTGTTATGTCTTGAGAAAATAAATTTATACACACACATCATTTAAGGAAGAACGATTTAAAGTAGATTGTGTGTTTGTTGTTAAAGAATGAATAAAGATACTTTGAATGGTGATAGTTGAACCATTATTGATATGTCTTTGAAATGTAAAATAATTAAGTAAGGAATAATTAAATGCAAATTGTATGCATGAGGTGAATACGATACTTGAGAGAGATAAGTCAGATAGTGATTGACGTAGTGATAGAATGACTTGACCAATGATTATATAGAGTAGATGAATCGGTAACCAAAATGATTTGCTGAAAGCCAATGTGGAAATTTGATGAATAGGTGTGGAGATTGATTTGAAAGGTTGAGAATGGGTTGCTTTGAATTTCTATGTATAGGGCCAAAAGTTTTACAATAATAATTATAATTAGATTGATGGTTTAATTTTCCTTAATATAGACAGCATGTAAGATTAATGTATTAGAATTGGGGTGGAATTTGAGTTAGATTCCACATAGGTGTTGATAAGTTCCTACTAAGATCCGAGATGATTTGACTGTGGAAGTGCTGCTAGTGGGGATTTTGATCGACATGTAAAGGAATTAAGGATTAAAACAGTTCCAAAAAAAAATTAAAATTACGGAAGAGTTCTCAAATTGCAAAAGAAACTTGGATACGAGAGTCTGAAATGATGAAAAAGAATTCAGAAATTGTTTCACAAATATGCATGAATCTTAAATTTTGAGGAAAAAATTTTATAAAGAGGGAGGAATGTAAACCCCCGGTTATAATTTTTTTCTAGATTATAAGACTAAGAGGGGTCAATGTTCAAATAATAGAAAGTTAGGGGTTTATATACAAATGATAAAATGACCCCTAACGTGAAACCCTGGAAATTTATAATTTAGATATGCATATGACTCGGTGAAAACTCTGTAAAACCCCAACAAAAGACTTCACCATGATGAATTGAATAATGAGAAATAAAATAGAAATGGTGATAAATTGTAAAACTCCCGATCAAATTTTATGATATTAATAAAATTATTGATAATTCAGAACCGAGAATGAGTTGAGCTAGTTAAAATAAAATAAACTGGAATGGTATTGAATTATTAGAAAAGAAATTTTAGAGAGAGATTTTTTGCATAGTATTTTAAAAGCGGATCGAGAAAAGACATTTGGTTGAACAAATAGATACCCGAACTTGATATAAGGATGTTTTAGTAAATATGGATAGATTTGCTATATAAATAGCAAAATTATGCAGAAAAAAGAGAGGATGGCCGAATGAA
>Ga0307515_10002868_pt1 | contig 36682 bp, 35 predicted proteins | sample 17_EM_MG_FD_194513 | JGI IMG/M metagenome (GOLD analysis project Ga0307515, IMG submission 194513) | Populus trichocarpa ectomycorrhiza microbial communities from riparian zone in the Pacific Northwest, United States - 17_EM | ecosystem: Host-associated > Plants > Roots > Unclassified | place... | reverse complement strand
GCGCGCCGAGGGCGCGGGACGTGCCGCCGCGGATTTCAACGAGTGTGACCAGCGCGCTCCCACAGGAAAGTTCAGCACCATCCGCCGCGAAACGAAGAATGGTCTCACTATCATCCGTCAATAAAATTCGAATTGGGGTGGGTGGGGCGACTTCGATTGAATCTATGAATCGCATATCTGAGGCTCCCTGAGCCAAGGTTTAGAGCGGCGCACAGGTTGCGACGTGAGCAGTTTGCTTCATTTGGCAGCCATTTCCGAACCGAGCTACAGAAGCATAACTGGGTGCTCGGAGCAGTTTCCCGCCGACCATTCAAATCCTCGCCAAGGACGGGGGCATTGGTGCCAAACTGCCACAGGAGGATCACTGCGGCTAAAACACTATGAATAGTCCGCCTTTTGCTTCTGCTCTTTCATTGCCGAGCAGAATATGCGGTGTTGGTCGCAGAGGTTTGTCAAAAGGCTGTGTATTTGTCGCGAAATGTACCGTGGAGAGATTTCACAACGGGCCAACGATTGAAACACGGGTGGTTGTCATCTTCCCGTGCGTACTGTTTTCGCTTCGCCAACAGCATGATGAAATGACCGCGCAGTCGACGACCTGCTAGATTGATGTTGGTGTAGCGCGCAGATCTCAATTGCGGCCTGCTTTCCGCGAATGGCTTGGAAGCCGCACTCCCGAACCTCGACATTCTTTGGCATACGCATTCGTTCAGCGAGTGATTTCGATATTAGAATTTTTTCGCCAAGTTCCTTACACATTTGTTCCATACGAGCCGCGATATTAATCGTGTCTCCGAAATAGGTTATCTTGTGATGATCGGAGCCCACTTCGGCCGTAACGACCTCGCCACCGTGCAGCGCAGCTCTAAGCTCGGGGACCTGGCCGAATTGACTGTTCCAAAGTTGCGCGTCGTCCAAAACAGTTTCGAAAATCTCGAAAACACACCGAACGCAGCGGGCACGTTCCAACCCCGCGTCCATTGGCCATGAGATAATGACGGCATCTCCAACATAATCGTCAATGGCTCCGCCCTTCCGCCTCACCGGGTCGCCGATGGCCGAAAATAGGGCGCTGAGCAATGCCATTAATTTCAGATCTCCGAACTTCTCGGCGTATTGGGTGGAGCCCGTCAAATCCACGATAAGAAAGATCCGTTCCTCGATTGTCGGTGTCCGGTAACGGCCGAGGATGAGATTGATGAAGCGTTTCTGCCCGAGCAGGTCTCTTACCCTCAAAATCGCAATAATGATCAATGCGACCAGAATCCGATAGATCAGCGCCACAAAATGCGGGATCGCCGCCTCGCGCCATGGGCCGTTAACAATCTCGAAGTACCACATCGCCGTTCCGGCGATGAAGAAGCCCGCTAATATAACTCCGATATAAAACGCAAGTTGCGCCATCAGGTAACCCCATGACGGAAGAGCGACAATCCAACGACGAAGTTCGCGAAAAAACAGGCCGCGCTCAAATGCGATGATCGGAACGCAGACCACGACGGCATAAATGCCTCCTTGCATAAATCCGCCGTAGAAAACCCAGGAATACAGGACGCCGCTGGCGGCGACGACCACGAAGATCACCGTCCATACGAAGAATGATTGCCACTTCATCCACCGACTCCTGATCTGGTTTGAAAGAAGCTCAAAGTTCTTGGTCGCCATAGACCAAGAACTTTAGAACCGCGGCAATGTTACCGAAGCTCGAAGGCCGGGATTGTTGGGGGTCAAAACGATGTCACCACCGTGATGGCGTACGATTGCCCTGGCAATCGAAAGTCCAAGCCCAACACCACCTGTTTCCCGGCTTCTCGATTGCTCAAGCCTGTAGAATGGCGCAAAGACGTGCTCAATTTCTTCTGCGGGGATACCCGGACCGTGATCCTCCACGATGATATCAACGGAGGTTGCGGTGCATCGAACGCCGACCGATGCCCGGCCGCCATAACGTAGGGCATTCTCCACGAGGTTGCGGACCGCGCGCTTCAGACCATCAGGCCTACAGCGATAGCTTAGTTTACCGGTTTCAACGTAGTCGATATCATGACCGAGTTCGGCCAAGTCATCACACAGGCTTTCGACCAGTGAATTCAGGTCGACAGTCCTGGTTTCCTCGACTGTTGCTTCGCCCTTGGCAAACGAGAGCGTGGCTTCCGTCATCGTCTGCATCTCATGGATGGTCGCAAGCATTTTATCTTGCAAGTCGCTATCCGCAACGAATTCAGCCCGCAGCCGCAACGTCGTCAACGGGGTTCGCAGATCATGGCCGATTGCAGCAAGCATTCGTGTGCGATCATCGATGAAGCGACGCAGGCGCGACTGCATGCGATTGAAAGCTTCGCAGAGTTGGCGAATATCGTCAGGCCCTTGTTCCGGTATCGAGGATACAACCTCGCCGCGACCCAAAGCCTCAGCGGAAGAGGCGAGCTCGCGGAGTGGGCGTGCAAGCCTGTTCGCGGAAAAGATGCCGATCAGGCTGAGGATCAGCGCCGTTATGGCAATCGAGAGTAACGACTGTGCGCGCCAGATGTCAGGCGTAAGCGGCTTGTGATACGCAGCGCTCAACCAGGAGCCATCGTTCAGCTTTACGACAAGCCCCATTCCATCCAGACCGTCGAAGTTCAGGACGCTCGCGGGTTCCTTGTGCGTCCAGAGTGTTGAGTTGAGCGTATCCCAGCCGGTCAGAGATGAGTCCAGTGGCCGCTCGATATCGACAGCTTGACTGGGATGGCGGGTCTCTGCTGTCGCCTGACGGCTGATGATGTCAGACAAGGGTTCTTCCAGATAGGAGATTGCACGATCGTGCCATGACTGGCCGTCCGTGCGTGGATCCTCTTTCGAAATCCAGAAGCGCGAATAGGCCGTTGCGCTTGCCAGAAGGACGTCCCGTCGTATCGTGGCTGGGATCGTTACGAGGACGTCCGACAGCGTGGCCGTACGGCTGACAAATTCCGTTTGAGCCGATTCTCTCAAGGCGGATTGTCGTTCGTTCCATGAGATAGCGAATGCAATTGCCTGGCCTATGAACAAGGCAAGCAACATGAATCCGATAAATTGCCCGGCGAGACTTCTTTTCCACCACCCGATCATGTCACATGAACCTCGGTCGACAGACTATATCCCCCACCCCAATGTGTCTGGATGATCGAAGGGCTTTTGGGATCGGCCTCGATCTTCTTCCGGAGCCGGCTCACCTGATTGTCGATGCTCCGATCGAACGGGTCCGCGGAGCGTCCGATCGTCAGGTCGAGCAACTGTTCGCGCGTGAGCACCAGACGCGGATGCTCGAGGAACACTTTGAGGAGCCGAAACTCGGCCGTACTCAACACTACTCCAACGCCATCGACGCCCTGAAGCTCGCGTCGCCCCATGTCCAGCTTCCATTGGTCGAATTTGATCGTTTCGACATGCAAGGTGCCGCGCTGCTGCGGTAAGCTTGTCGCACGCCGCAGCACCGCCCGCACGCGCGCCAGCAACTCCCTTGGATTGAACGGCTTAACGACATAGTCATCGGCACCCAGTTCCAAACCGATGATACGATCGGTCTCGTCCGCCATCGCAGTGAGGAATATTACAGGCAGTTGTGTCGATGTTCGCAATTGCCGGCACGCTGCAAGTCCGTCCTCTCCTGGCATCATAATGTCGAGGATGAGGAGGTCAGGAGCACCACGCTCCATGAGCTTGCGCAAGGCAGGGCCGCTGTCGGCCAAGCTTACTCTATAGCCATGTTGGGACAAATACTTTCCGACCAGATCGCGTATATCGCGATGGTCATCAACAACGATAATGTGTGGCTCGGTGTTCATTGGCTCGTATATCTGATTGGCGTTGATCCAAATTATAGTGAGTTGGAAAAATAGAGCATTAAAAAAAGTGTATCAAACTATGCCAGAAAGTCCGTAAGGCTTTGATTTGTCGAGCCGAAGAATCCTTGCGATACATTCACGAAGTGCAAGCCTATCTCCGGCAGGCCAGACGCTAGGACTTCAGGCAATGCGTAAGGTCGCCTGACCAATCAAGTGCGTTCGGAGACTCGTCCAATGTCTCGCAGCGTCTATCTGCTTCGACGAAATCGCCGTAGCGTCCGCTCCAAGCGCTGCTCCCTGCGCCATTATTGTACTCGTTGGGGGAGAGCACTAGGAGGGCGCCAACGATGATAGCGCAGAGCGCGAGGTCGGCAAAGCAACGTTGTCGGCGGTTGGAAATGAAATCGATGCACCGGTCAACATAATCCGGATTGGGTTGTTCAGACATCTTCCGTTCCTTTCATGTCGAGCCACAAAACTAGCTGCCGTTTGTCGCAGAGATATGCCGCCGACGTTCAAGCCTGTATGAATTTGTATCAAACGGACGTTTATTCCGGCGCGCCAAATTTCGGCGCGTTATTCGAATTTCCTAAGTATCCATTCTTCTACGATGGTAATTTGTGCTCTTCACGGGCCATCACCTTTGACTGCATCCCAGCTGGCGGAGAGCGGCATTCATTCCTGCGTGGCGTCCGCTGCGGCGGGCGCCAGCGTCTTCAGGAATGCAATGATATCGGCGCGATCCTGCGCCTGGCGAACGTCGATCGTCATCGTCGTTCCGGGCACCACCTGCCTTGGCGCGTAGAGGAAGCGGTCGAGATTCTCGTCGTTCCAAACGATTCCGGAATTTTTCAAGGCATTGGAGTACCGCGCGCCCGTCTTCCCTCCAGCGGTACGCCCAAAAATACCGTCGAGCGACGGCCCCATCCTGTTCTGGCCGGTCGTAGAGTGGCAGGTGCCGCAGCGGTTGAAGACTGTTTTTCCGCGCACCGCGTCGCCTTCGGCAAAAGCGGTCGTGGCAGCGCTGGAAATGAGCGAGGCGACAAACACCAGCCGACATGCCAGGCGTCCGGATCGGCTCCGCCTTTGAGTGGGGAGGGCGCGATACTGATTGCCGTTCATCACAACGTGCACCTCGCTAGCCAGCTACAAGGCCGCTCTTTACAAGAGGCAAATGGCGGACGCGCTTGCCGGTGGCGGCGAAGACGGCGTTCAGGACCGCAGGCGTCGCCACCGCGATCGGCGGTTCCCCGCCGCCGCCCCAGAAGTCCCGGGACTGGAGAACGACGGTCTCGATCTTTGGCATCTCCCCCAGCCGCATCACCCGGTAGGTGTCGAAATTGGCCTGCTGGATTGCGCCGCCCTCGACCGAACATTCGCCGTAGAGCGCCGCCGACAGGCCGAAGACGCAGGCCCCTTCCGATTGGCGGGCGATCAGCTCTGGATTGGCGGCATTGCCGACATCGATCGCGACCACGAGGCGGTCGATCCGGATATAATCGCCACTTAGCGAGACTTCGGCGACCGCAGCGACATAGCTGCCGTAGCCGTTCGCAACCGCAAGCCCTCGAAAGATCCCTTCGGGCGGCTTTTCGTACCAGCGCGATCGCTCGGCGGCCGCATTCAGCACGGCCAGATGTTTCGGATGGTTCGCCATCATGGCACGCCGGAACTCCAGCGGATCCTTGCCGGCGAGGTGGGCGAGTTCATCGATGAAGCTTTCGAAATAGAAGAGGTTATGATTGAGGTTCACGCCGCGCCAGGAACCGGGCCGGATCGGTGGATTGTACATGACGTGATCGATCAGGAGGTTTTCGATGTCGTAGCCCAAAATGCCGTTGCCGCGTGCCTGGTTGAGCCCGTGGAAGGCGCGCGTATCGCCACCGCCCGCAAGGCTCTGTGGCCGCAGCGATCCCTGGATGGACTGCCCGGAAATCCGCATGCGCAGACCGGCGATTTTCCCCTCCGTATCGAGGGTGCCCGTCATCCGGCACCGGGTCACCGGGTGGTAGAAGTCATGGGTCATGTCCTCCTCGCGCGACCAGATCATCTTGATCGGCGTGCCCGGCACCTGCTTGGCGATCAGCACCGCCATGCGCGCGTAGTCGTGATAGAGGCGCCGGCCGAAACCACCGCCCAGATGCAGGCGGTGGACCTCGCAGTTTTCGATCGGCAAGCCGCTCGCCTCGGCGATGGTTTCGAGGCAAGCTCCGGCATGCTGGGTCGGGGCCCAGATCTCGCAGCGGTCGTCTGTATAAAGCGCCGTCGCATTGATCGGCTCCATCGCCGCATGCGCCTGGTAGGGAAAGCTGTAGTCTGCCGTGATCACGCGCCCGCCTGCCCGGATGGCTGCCAATGCCTCACCGACCTCGGTTCCGGCAAAACCTTCCGCGGCAGCGAGGCCTTCTGTCAGCTTATCGGCGATTGCCGTGTCGTTCAGTGTGCTGTGCTGGCCGGAATCCCACTCGATGGCCAATGCATCAAGGGCGATGTTCGCCTGCCACCAGCGGTCGGCCACGATTGCGACGGTGGTGTCATCGACCTTCAGGACATGGTGCACGCCGGGCAGGGCAAGGGCGGCTTCGGCGTTGAAGCTCCGCAGGCTACCCCCCGCGATAGGACAGGCCCGCACCGCAGCGTTCAGCATTCCGGGAAGGATGACGTCGATGGCGTACACCTGCTTGCCGGTCAGCTTGTCGGGCGTGTCCAACCGGCGCAACGGCTTGCCGGCAATGCGCCAGCTTTCCGGGTTCTTGAGGGGGACGATTGGCGGCGGCTCGATTTCGGCGGCGAGTGGGGCGATCTCGCCATAGGTCAAGCGGCGATTCGTCCCTGGATGGCGGATGAGGCCTGCATCCACCCGGCATTCTTCCGGCGGCACGCCCCAGCGCTTTGCCGCGGCGGTAATCAACATGATGCGGGCGGCGGCGCCCGCATGTCGCAAGGGTTCCTGCAATTCCCGTATAGATCCGCTGCCGCCTGTCTGGAAATCGCCCCAGACCTCGCCGCGAGCGAGATTTTCGCGCGGTGAGACATATTCGGTGCGGACGTTCTCCCAGCCGCATTCCAATTCTTCGGCGAGGAGCTGCGCCAGCCCTGTCAGCGAACCCTGGCCCATTTCCGAACGGGAGAGCCGGAGCACGACCGTATTGTCCGGGTGGATTACTATCCAATGGTTGATCTCGCGCGGAAGGGTTTCCTGTGCCCCGACATCCGGCGCGAAACCGAGGACGAAGGCACCGACCGCCGTCGCCGAGCTTTTGAGGAAAAGACGGCGGGAAATCGGTATGATCGCGGTCATAGGGTGTCTCCTCTCAGCTCTTGTTCCTAGCGGATGCCGCCGCCTGCGCGATGGCCGCAGCGACGCGGGAATAGGTGCCACAGCGGCAGATATTGGTGATCTGTTCGGCGATGACGTCTGGCCCCGGGTTGGCGTTCTCGGCGAGCAGCGCTGCCGCAGCCATGATCATGCCGGACTGACAATATCCGCATTGCGGAACGTCGAGCTCAAGCCATGCCTGCTGGACCGGATGCAACCCGTCCTTCGCCAGTCCTTCGATGGTGACGATTTTCTGCTCGGCCGTGACAGCGTCTAACGGTATCGAACAGGACCGAACGGCAATACCGTCAATATGCACGGTGCAGGCTCCGCACTGGGCGATGCCGCAGCCGTATTTCGTGCCCGTCAGTCCCGCCTGCTCCCTGAGAACCCATAGCAAGGGCGTATCCGGGGCCGCATCGAGATCGCGATTTTCGCCGTTGATGTTCAAGCTGGCCATAAGGGCCTCTCCTTCCAAGGGACCGCCGAAAGCGGCGGTTTAAGTGGCTGAGCGGCACCACAGCCATTCAGCGCCGAGGCCGGGACCCTTCGTCCCCAGCCGTCAATCAGGGCATTGCGCGCCGCTCGCGACCCATACACGCACCAGTTCCCCGAACTCTCCCGCCGGAATGGGCGGCTTTTCGCGGGGCATGCCCTTGAGGTCGTTCCCGGGATTCCACGCCCAAAGCACCAGCGGATCGTGTCCCATATGTTCGACGAGCCGTTCGGGCGCCATCGTACTGCGCGAAGGGTCGGTGAGCTGGCGGCAGATGCCGCTTCTGTCGAGGCCCTCCCAGGCCATCGTGAGCGGTGCGAGATGCCAGTTGGCATTGCCCGGCACGCCGGAAGGCGAATTGCTGTCCTGATGGCAGGTTGCACATTGTAGGGCCGGCGTGCCGTGATTGTCTGGCCCGCGCGCAACGGCCATATTGTGGCGAAGACGCGCGTTGCCCTGCCGCGGAAACTCCGTGTTCGTGTGGCAGTTCATGCAGCGCGGGTGCTCGATCACGGTCACCAGCCGCTCGAAGGCAGCAACTGACGCTGCCCTGTTCTGTTGCGGGGTCTGCTCCTGGGCGGTCACCGCAATGGCAGTCGCGGCGACGAGGAACGGGATGAAGATAAGATAGGCAGTGCGCATCGCCGTCACACCCGAAGATCGTGGTTGCTGATTGGCAGGCTGCGCAGGCGCTTGCCGGTTGCGGCGTGAATGGCGTTGGTCAGCGCCGGCGCGAGCGGCGGCAGGCCGGTTTCCCCGACCCCGCCCCAGCGCTCGCCATAGCGTCCGAGGCTCGGCACCAGGGCGACATCGACCACAGGCATCTCCTCCATCCGCAGATAGCGGTAGTCATGAAAGTTGGTCTGCTGGACGCGGCCGTCCTCGATCGTCACCTCTCCGTAGAGCGCGGCCGCAAGTCCTTGCACGATCCCGCCCTCGATCTGCTGAATCGTGATGTCCGGATGTACGACGAAGTTCGGATCGACCGCGCAGCTGATCCGGTGCACCTTGAGGCGCCCGTCGCTCACCGAGATTTCTGTGATCTGAGCGCACCAGGCATTGTCGCCCTCGACGATGGCAATGCCTTGGTGGCGGCCCTCGGGTGGCTTGCCCCAGCCGGCAAGCTTTGCGGTCGCATCCAGCGTGGCTAGGGCACGCGGATTATCGGCCAGCAACTCCCGGCGCAAGAGATAAGGGTCCATCTTCCGCGCGGCGGCGATCTCGTCGATAAACGCCTCGCGGAACCAGCCGTTCTGCGAGAGATTGACGCCACGCCAGAAGCCGACGGGAATGTGGCTGTCCCGGCGGGCTACGCCCACTTCGAAGTTCTCGACCGCGTAGGGCATGTCCTCTTCGACGAAGCCGTCCATCAGGGCGTTGTCGACACCTTCCTTCAACCAGAAGGGCGCAAGGGAGGCGGCAATCGAGGAACCGGAGATCCGCACCTTCCAGCCAAGCAGCCGGCCAGCGGCATCGAAGCCGGCGGTATGGCGTGCCAGGACCATCGGCCGGTAGTAGTCGTGGGTGAAATCCTCTTCGCGCGACCAGATCATGCGCACCGGGACGCCCGGCACCTGCGCGGCGATCTGCACGGCCTGGCGGGCCCAGTCCTGCGCGAGGCCCCGCCGGCCGAAGCCGCCGCCGATCTGCAGCTTGTGCACGAATATCTGCGAGGCGTCCCGCTCCATGACGCGGGCGATGGAGTTCGTCGTGCCTTCGCCGTTCTGGGTCGGCGCCCAGAGGTCGATGCGCTCCGCCGTGACCTGTGCCGCGCAGACCTGCGGCTCCATGGTGGCATGGGCGAGGAAGGGGGCCTCGTATTCCACGTCGATGGTCTCTACGGCGCCCTGAAGGGCCGCGTCCACGTCGCCGATCCTGTGGCCGACGGCGGCGGCGGGATCGGCGATGCCCGCGCGGAACATCACCCGCAGCGTCTCGTTCGACACCCCGGCGCCGACGCTCTCGTCCCAGCTGACGGGGAGCACCCTGACCGCCGCATTCGCCTGCCGCCACGTATCGGCAACGACGGCGACGGCGTCCTTGCCGACCTGCACGACATGCCGCACGCCCGGCAGGCCGGCCACGGCCGCGCGGTCGAAGGAGACCACGCTGCCGCCGATGGTCGGACAGATTTTTACCGCCGCATGCAACATGCCGGGGAGATCGACGTCGGTCGCGAAGATCGGCTCGCCGAAAACCTTGGGCCGGGCCTCGATCCGGGCGGCGGACGTGCCGATCAGCCGCCATTCGGACGGTTGCTTCAACGCGACGGTCTCGGGAACCGGCCGCCGTGCGGCGGCGGCCGCAAGCTCGCCGAAGCGGAAGGAGCGCCCCGTGGAGCCGTGCGTGACGACGCTCGCCCGTGCGCTGCACGTCTCCGGCGTCACATCCCAGCGCACCGCCGCCTCGGCGATCAGCATTTGCCGGGCCTGCGCCCCGGCCTGGCGCAGGTATTCCTGCGAGGCGCGCACCGAAATCGAGGTCGACGTCACCATGTCGCCCCAAGGCTTGTCGCGCGACAGGTTCTCGTTGGTGTCGGCATATTCGGCACGCACCTTCGACCAGTCGCATTCGAGTTCCTCGGCGACCAGCATCGGCAGGGCCGTGAAAATGCCCTGTCCCATGTCACTGCGGGCGACGCGGATTGTCACCGTGTCGTCGGGCGCAATCACCACCCACGCTGTGATCCCGCCGGGCGCGGCCTGGGCGCGCAGTTCCGGAAGGCCGATCAGCATGCCGCCGGCGACCGCCGAAATGCCGAAAAGAAACTGCCGTCGGTTGGGAGCGAGCGTCTTCATCAGATCAACTCGGCAGCGCGGTGGATGGCGGCGCGCACGCGATTGTACGTGCCGCATCGGCAGAGGTTTCCAGACATCGCCGCATCGATATCCTCATCGCTTGGCCTAGGGATTTCCTGAAGCAGCGCGGCTGCCTGCATCATCTGTCCGGATTGACAGTATCCGCATTGCGCGACGTCGATTTCGAGCCAAGCAGACTGCACCGGATGCGGTGCGTCAGGTGTCCCCAGGCCTTCGATGGTGGTAATTTCCGCACCCGCGACATCCGCCAATGTCGCGACGCAAGAGCGTAGGGCCTTGCCATCTGCATGCACTGTGCAACAGCCGCAGAGTGCAGCCCCGCAGCCGTAGCGCGTGCCGAGCAGTCCGAGCTCGTCGCGAAGCACCCAGAGAAGCGGCGTATCCTCGGGAAGATCGATATCGTGTTGCAATGCGTTGATCTTTAGAACCGGCATTCTTCCCTCCAGCAATTAAGCGAAAGGCAAGGTAGACCCGATATGTCGCAGAATTTTCCCACCAAGGGCAAGAATTGTATCCAATTGTCGCAGACGCCCCTGATGCAATCTTTTACAATTTTTCGCTGCCGGAAGAGCGCCCCGATCCAGTATCGAAATGCGATGGCTCTACCCCCGCACATCGTCGTAACCGACGACAACCGCGATATTCCCGAACACGTCGCGGTTATCCCGGCGAGCGCGGTTTTCGAGTCAATGGTCGCAGACGGAGCAGAGTGAGTTCGTTTTGCGTGCCTGTTGGCTTTGGGCAAAGCAAGATCGCACTCAGGGCCAAATACCGCAATCGGCTGGACGGAGACGTTGACATTCGCTATTAGCGGCCCCTGTGGCGACGCTGAAAATGTCGCTGACCTCCCCACGGATACGCAGGGCCCTCAAAGTTGAAAAAAGTCCAACGCAGTTTTGCCGTCGAATATAAATCCGGTCGGCGAAGACCAGATCCCAAGTCAAAGTCGATCTGGGGCAATATGGATCTCAAGTCCGTGGCGCTGGCTGTTGAGGAAGAGGCGATGCCCTCTGTGTCGGATAGGCGCCTGGTAGGCAAATCCGCCGGCGAAGTATCTCTGTCGAAACCTGGGCCAGCAACGCTCTTGTTGACACCGACGATTGGGCAGCACACAACTGCGGCAGTAAAAGAGGAGACGACGATGGCCGACGAAATCGATACGATAACCACGACTGCTGCGCCGGCCGTTGTGGAAACGCCTGTTGCGCCAAAGAAGCGGCGTAAACCTCGCGCCAAAAAGGTAGCGTTCGAAGCCACCTCGGGTGAGGCTACGGCAGAATCGGCAATTGTTTCAACCGACGGGGCTGGAAAGCAGAAGCGGGGACGCAAGGCGAAGTCGGTCGACAATGCTGGCGCCGCAAAACGCGCACCTGTGAAGCTCGCTCCGAAGGCGGTGCAAACGGCACTTGCCGCGCAGGCTACGCCGAGCGATGAGATGGCGGATATACTGCAGCTGGAAGAAGAGAATCAAAGACTGCGCAAGCTGTTGACGGAAAAACTCCGGGCCGAAAACGCCGATCTGCGCAAGCGGCTGAAGCTCGATTGATATCAAGCAGGCGGCCAATCGCCGACCGCATTTCTGTGCTGAGCAAGACGAGTGTTGTGGTGGCGGTCACGACCACCGCCGGAACGTCAACTCGCAGCCTGCATGCGGGATAAAACGCGAGGTCGAAGTGATGGCGTCTCCATGGAAATTCCTTGCCCGGCTTGTGTCGCCACGACGCTTGGAAAAACAGGACGGAAGCGCGATTGAGGAGGTGAAGCCGGACGTCTCGCCGATGGCGGGACCGGCTGAAGCTCCTGTCAAGGAGAACCTCAAGCGCGCCGATCAGCCGACACGCGAAAAGGCGCAGCCCCTCGTTCAATCTGGAGAGCCTGAACGGTTGGCAAAAACCGGCAGCGACATTCAGGGCTTGGTGGAGAACCATAGCGACGAGGACGCGCAAACCTCCGACCCAGCGTTACCTGATATCGACTCCACCCTCGCATATGCCGCTCCAAAGGTCGAAGAAACGGCTAAAACCGCGCCCGCCAAGAGGAGAGGCCGTCCCAAGACGATCAAAGCGGTCGCTGTCGGTTCGCAAACATCTCCAGTCGTTTCCACCATTTCCGACGAGATGAGCCTGGACCAAGAAATTAGCGCTCTCCGGGATCAGTTGGCGAGCAAGCTGCGGCTGCAGAATGCGCAATTGAAGCAGATGTTGGAGCGGTTCGACCGTTGAATCGATCGCGATATCTGGCTGTTTGAATAAAGCTCAGCAGCGGTCGTTTGCGGAAAAATGCCTCTCTCGCAAGGTGGTCTCGACGCGGGCGCATGATAGTTCTTCAACCTGTATCGCGGTGTTCGAGGTGCGTCTACAGAGGAGATGCGGTCAAAAGCAAGGCGACAGGAACGCTGAGCGCCGACGCGGTCAATGCCCACACAGATGCTAGTTTAATTAAGCGCATTTTTCGCGCGCGGCCTTCGTCCCACTCGTATGCCATGCTCAGCCCTCCAGACGATAATGAAGCATTCCGAGAGATAGGAGTCGAGTCTCGAAAAACGGAGGGCCGCGGTTCATATCCCATCAAGGCGTCATCAAGACGTTTTGAGCTAGAAAGTCGGGCCGAGCGCTCCACTCAGTTTCTCTACTCCAGCTATTAGTTGAGAGGCCGCCAAAGAGACGAAACTCCCTCCGACTGAAATCTCAAGGTTCTCTTTTGACGATTTTTTGCTAGAACGAGCGGCATGTCGATCAGATGTGCGACGAGGATGTTGGATATGGCTCGTGTTCCCCTTCAGCGCGTACAGGCCTCGCTCGTCGCGCGTAGGTTCTATCTCGAAAAACAAACCAAATCCCAGATCGCGGATGAACTGGGTATCTCGCGCTTCAAGGTCGCGCGGCTGATTGATACGGCTATCGACAAGGGCATCGTCCGTTTTGTCATCAACGACCAAGGCGATCTGGATACGGAACTGGCCGAGAAAGTACGCGAGAAATTCGGCCTGAGCGCCGTGCTGGTGCTTGATGGCCCCGATCTGCCGGCGAGCTCTCTTATCGAGCCGCTCGGTGTTCTGGCCGCCGAGCTTCTCGAGGAGACGCTCGTCGACGGGCAGCTGTTGGGGGTGGCCTGGGGGCGAACGCTTGCCGCAACAGCCCGGGCGGTGACACGTCTGCCCAAGGTCGACGTGGTTCAGGCGGCGGGCAGCCCTGCAGGGCTCGACTTTTCCCAAAGTCCCGTCGAACTCGTGCACCGCTTTGCCCGGGCCAGCGAAGGAACGGCCTATCCGCTTTACGGGCCGATGTGGGCAGAGGACCCGCAGCTCGTCGAGCGAATGCGCCATGATCCAACCATTGCCAACATTATCGCACGGTACGACGACATCGACGTCCTTGTCGTGGGCGTCGGATCCTGGAATCCAGCTGAATCGTGCCTTTGCTCCGGGTTTCCCGACAGCTGGCGGCAAATGGCACTTGCGAATGGGGTTGTTGCAGACCTTTGTGCGACATTGATCGATAGCGCGGGCAATCCGGTTCCCAATTTCCTTGACGACCTGGGATTGAGCATCAGCACCGAACAGCTACGGCGCATTCCGGAGGTGATCGGTATCGGTGGCGGCTTGGAAAAAGCCGAGGCCATCCTGTCGGTCCTGCGGGGTGGCTGGTTGAACGTGTTGGTGACCGACGCAGGAGTCGCCCGGCGACTGGTCGCGTAGGCGGACATTCCTGCCCGCCCTGCAAGTCGGGTTCAGCAAGCCGGGTCAGCGTAAAGACCCACCGTTGCCCGGCCGAATGGCTCGTCGCCGCGTCCCGGCACCATGTTCACGCCCGACAATAGGCGCGACCCTTTTCTGTGCCAACGGCATGCCTGCCGGTTGGCCGCTGTCGTCGTCCGCCCGCATTTGACGCAGGCTCCACATTCATCGCTGGTCTGCCCGTCGCGCGCCGCCGGCGGCGATATCCTCGTTGCGCAGCAGCTGGAGAGCCGGCGCTCCCAAGGTGGAAACCACTGCAGTTTGGGTTCCGTTTGTTGCACGCGCCAGCGTCCGCTCGGCCGGTCCGCGACCGGCGGACCCCAAGCGCGTCTTCGCGAAACAGGAAGGCGTCGCTTTCAATCTATCGCTCAAATGAGCAGATAAATGCTCACTTGACGCCGAAAATCGATGGGTGTATTTCAATCATCCATACGAGGAGGATTTTCAATGCAGGCTGACGGTGACTGGATAGAGATAGCGAAGGGCGTTATTCGCTCGGATGCTGAAGCGGTCCTGGGGGCATTGGATGGCGTCGATCAGTCGTTCGTTACCGTTGCTCGCCTCCTTGCCGGTTGCACCGGCAAAGTCCTCGTGACGGGCAGCGGTACGTCCGGCACCGTGGCCAGCCGCGCCGCCCATTTGCTGTCCGTAGGTGGCACGCCCGCATTTTATCTGTCGCCGGCAGACGGACTTCACGGAGGGCTCGGTGTCCTGCAGCCACAGGATATCGTTCTCGCCCTGTCTAAAGGCGGCAGTTCGGCGGAAATGAATGACTTCTGCGCACGCGCAAAGACGCTTTGCGGCGTCTTGATCGCCATAACCGCATCGCCGGAGTCCGATCTCGGGCGGTCGGCGGATCATGTGATCCGGCTCACGCTGCCGCAGGGATCTGACTTGGGCGCCGTTGTTGCGACCGGCAGCTCATTGGCTGCCGCAGCGGTGACGGACGCGCTAGTCGAAGTCTGCCGCGTGGCGCGTGGATATGGATGGGACAAGCTGTTGTTCACCCATCCGGCTGGTGCCGTCGGTCGTGATGCGGACGAAAGCTTGAAGCGTCTGCAACTGAATGAAGGCTGAGGCCATGGGTCGCGATCTTGTAGCGGGTATCGATTCGTCCACACAATCCTGCACCGTCATGCTGCGCCGGCTGGACGACGGCGCGGTTGTCGCGGAAGCCCGCGCAAGCCATCCGGCGACGACGCCGCCGCGCAGCGAGCAATCGCCGCTGGCGTGGTGGACCGCTCTTCTCGATGCGCTTAACGACCTCAAGCCGTATTTGTCGCGGATCGCGGCCATTTCGGTTGGCGGCCAGGGGCACGGTCTGGTTCTGTTGGGCGACGACGACACGCCGCTTCGCGATGCAAAACTATGGAATGATACCGAAGCGGCCCCCGATGCCGTTCAGCTGTTGAGCAAGACGAATGCGCAAACCTGGGCTGACAGGACCGGTTCCGTTCCCGCCGCCGCGCTGACCATCGCAAAGCTTGCCTGGACCGAGCGGGTGCATCCCGGCCTTGTCGGTCGTGCGCGAAGGGTCATGCTTCCGTCCGACTACCTTATCTATCGTCTGAGCGGGAACGCGGTGACTGAACGCGGCGTGGCGTCCGGCACAGGGTATTTCAATCCCTTCACCAATGCCTGGGACTACGAGCTTGCGGATCTTGCCGTATCGGGGATCGATTGGTCGCGCGTTTTGCCATCCATCATCGGGTCGAGTGACGCCGCCGGCACCGTCGGCGGGAACGCGGACCTCGGTGATCTGGTAGGCGCTGTCGTCGGCGCCGGCTCCGGCGACAACATGACGGCCGCGCTCGGCATGGGAATCCGGGAGGGTGACGTTGTCATCTCGCTTGGGACCAGCGGAACGATCTACGGCATCACGCAATCGGGTGTTCGGGATGGAAGTGGTTCCATCAACGGCTACGCGGATGCCGCCGGCGCTTTCGTGCCGATGGTAACGACTTTGAACTCGGCCAAGGTCACAGACGCATTTCGCCGCGTTCTCGGCGTTGGCGTCGATGAATTCGACCAGCTTGCATTGGCATGCCCGGCGGGTGCGAAGGGTATCGTCCTGGTTCCGTATCTTGACGGCGAACGCACCCCGAACCTGCCGGATGCGACGGGCTTCCTGACTGGTCTTCGTAGCGACGTGACGTCCGGACAGATTGCGCGCGCGGCCATCGAGGGCGTGATCTGCGGCCTTCTTGAAGGCGGCGATCTGCTGCGGGCTCAAGGCCTGCGCACCCATGGCCGCCTGATCGTGACCGGTGGAGCCTCACGCTCCAGGGCATATCGCCAAGTCCTGGCGGATCTGACCGGCCAGCCGGTCTGGACCTGCACTTTGCTGGAATCGGCCGCAGGCGGCGCGGCCGTTCAGGCCGCCGCGGCGCTGACGCGAACGCCGGCTGCGAGTATCGCCGAGGCTTGGGCACCATCGTTCGAGATTGTTGCCGAGCCCGACCCGGAGGCCTGGGCGCGGGCGGGCGACATTCGCAACACATACCGGAAGGCATGCGCGCGGGCATAGCGCGGAGGTCGGATCGAAATATGGAGGAGATCATGTCAGAAATGACCAACATTCAGCCCCGCAGGAAACAAGGACTTCGCATCCCCGCCGAGGCCGGGATCGCCTTCGTTCTCCTCGTGGTGCTCGTTGCGGGCTCTTTGGCGTCGCCGAATTTCATGACGATGTCGAATATGTTCGTACTGTTGCTCAACGGAGCAGTTATCGGCTTTCTCTGCCTTGGCCAGTCGTTCGTCCTGTTTACCGGGGGAATCGATCTTTCCTGCGGTTCGATCGTCGCCATGACGTGCGTGATCGCCGCTGTACTGATCCAGACACTCGGCATTCCGTGGCCGGTCGCTGCCATTCTCGTGCTTGGAGTGGGTGCGCTCGCCGGCGGGGTCAATGGGCTGATTATTACCAAAACAGGCGTTCCGCCATTCATCGTCACGTTCGCCATGATGGGTGTGGCAGCGTCGATCCCGCAGATCATCACCGGTGCGGAATCCATCCGGGTCATGGAATTCGGCTACCGCCTGATTGGCCAGTCCCGCCTGTTTGGAGTGCCCTTTCCGGTCGTGGCGCTCGCGATCGGCATCGCCATCGCAGCCATCTTCATCAAGCGGACCGTCACGGGCACGCACATATTCGCCGTCGGCGGCAACGCCGAGGCGGCCCGTCTTGCTGGCGTCAATACGGCCCGCATCACCATTCTGGTCTACGCGATCTCCGGCCTGTGCGGCGCCTGCGGCGGACTGATCTATGGCTCCCGTCTGATGACGGGATACCCGACCGCCGGACGTGGGGACGAACTGTTCTTTTCGATCGCGGGTGCCGTTGTCGGCGGCGTCAGTCTGTTCGGCGGCATCGGTTCGATCTATGGCGCGATGATCGGGGCCACCCTGATCGCAACCATTTCCAACCTGATGAACGTGCTGAACGTCAACGCTTACTGGCAGCCCCTGGTGATCGGCGTGATCATTCTCGTCGGAGTGACGTTCGACACCATGCGCTCTTCCAGCCGGCTGTCGTTGCCGTGGAAAAAGCTGCTCAAAGGCAAAGTTTCGAGCGGGAGCTGAGCTGCCGCCGAAGTGGGGCGGACACGATCCTGTGCCGTTCCAAGATTGATCAATCATCTGCATGAAGGAGAGCAAGATGACTATATTGTGGAGGAGTGTCAGAGCCGCGGCGATGGGTGCATCGGTGCTGGTCATGGCAAATATGGCTCATGCCGAGACGGTTCTGGGGGTGGCTTTGCCAAACCTGACCAATCCATACTACGTGGCGATGAAGAAGAGCTTTGAGGAAAACGGGGCCGCGCAGGGCTTCACCGTCAAGGTTCTGATCGCCGACAACGACGACGCGAAACAACTGTCGCAGGTCCAGACCTTCGTACAGCAGGGCGTTGCCGCCGTCGCATTGAACTGCGTGTCTTCGGGGCCGTGCGTTTCATCGGTATCGGAACTCAACCAGGCGAAGATCCCGGTTTTCACGATCAATCTTCTGCCTGATCCGGAAGCGCTCAAGGCGGAAAACCTGACTGTCGTGCAGGCGGTTCAGACGGATCAAAAGGCTGGCGGTACATTTATCGGTGAACAGCTTGTCAAGGACCTTGGCGCGGACGGCAAGGCGGTTGTCGGTATTGTCGGCGAGCCAACGTCAGTTGCGGCGAATACCCGCGACGACGGCTTCAAGGAAGCGGCCGCGGCAAACCCGAACATCACCTTCGTGGCGCTTGTCAACGGCAAGGTCGAGGAAACCACCGCGCTCAAGGTCACGACGGAAATGCTGCAGGGCAATCCGGAAATCACCGTTGTCTATTCCGATACCGAACCGGCAGCGCTGGGCGCACTTGCCGCTATTCAGCAACTGGGCCGTGACGACGTAACACTCTATGCCTTCGTCGACAAACTCGGCGTGCAGCACATCGCGGAAAACTCCGTCCTCAAGGCCGGCGCCATTCAGGAGCCGGCGAAGCTGGCGCAGATCCAGGTCGAGAACATCAAGAAGTATCTCGCCGGCGAGAAGCTCGAACCGGTCATCAACAATCCACCCCTGCTGGTGAACAAGGACAATGCTGGAGACACGGTCGACAAAGCTTACTGAGCTCGACGCAACCAGCCGTGGACTGGGCAATACCAGCCCACGGCAACTATCAGGGAGGATTCGAATGTCTTCTAGTGACACCTATAGAGCATCCGGCATCACAAAGGCTTTCGCCGGCGTCGGCGTGCTTCATGGCATTGACTTCGAGGTGCGTCCCGGCACGATACATGGCCTGTTTGGCCATAACGGTGCGGGAAAGTCTACGCTCCTGAAGATATTGGCTGGTGCTCAACCTTACGACGATGGACATCTGTCGATCGGCGGTGAACCCATAATTCTGTCCTCGCCTCGGGATGCCCTGGCGAAAGGCATAGCCTGCGTCTATCAGGAGTTGCGTTTGATTCCGAACTTGACGGTGACGGAAAACCTGTTTCTCGGCCGTGAGGTCAGCATTCGCGGCGTTAAGCAAATTCACGAAATGAATGCTTACGCCCAAAATCTTCTTATCGAACATGGACTGAATATCGACACGACCCGTCCCGTGCGCAGCCTTTCGCATCCGGAAAAACAGCTTGTCGAGGTGATCGCCAACCTTGATGGCAAAGCGCGGTTTCTTTTCCTGGATGAACCCACCACGGCGCTGGACGGAAACCAGTCCCAGCAATTGCTGGCGGAAGTCAAACGAATAGCGCTCGAACGGCAGATCGGGGTAGTGCTTGTTTCCCATAAGCTTGACGAGGTGCTGCCCGTTTGTGACGAGGCAACGGTTCTCTCCGGCGGACGGGTCGTGTTTCACGCCACCGCCGACGGCATTCAGAAGCAGGCGATCGTTGCAGCGGTCGTCGGTGACGCGCATGGGCACGCTGCGGAAACCAAGCGCGCTGCGCGGACGGTCGGAAAGCCCTACCTCTCCGTCAAGGGCCTGAGGGGGGCCCGCCTTTCAGGCGTGAACATCGAAGCGAGGTCAGGAGAGGTACTTGGGCTTTACGGGTTGGTTGGTTCGGGGCGGACGCGATTTTTGCGTTCGCTCTACGGGATGGAGCCGGTGACCGACGGAGAAATTGAGCTGGCCGGAAAATCCTATCGCCCTGTATCGCCGGTGCGCGCGATGCGGGCTGGCATCGCGATGCTGACCGAGGAGCGTAAGGTCGATGGTTTTATTCCTCTTATGTCGGCGTACCAAAACGTCGTCCTGTCCACCCTGAAACGCTACAGGGACTATGGTCTCGTCAATCTGGCTGCCACGGAGAGATCGGCGAAGAAAACGCTGGCGCGCATCGGGACGAGAGGGAAACTGGACGGCCCGATCAAATCGCTCTCGGGCGGAAATCAGCAGAAAGTTCTTCTTGGCCGGATCATAGAACAAAACGCGGATCTGATATTGCTCGATGAGCCGACCAAGGGTGTCGACATAGGGGCAAAGGCAGACATCTATGCGATCATTCGCGGTCTGGTAGATGAGGGGCGGTGTGTTGTTGTCGTTTCCAGCGAAGAAGAAGAGCTGATGGAAATCTCTGATCGGATCGCTGTGTTTCAACACGGCCGATGTGACGGAGAGGCGGTCTCGGTTGATGAGATTTCGCTTGGCGATCTTCGCCAAGCAGCATGGGCGCCGGCCTCCGCATGAAAATCTCCGCCTCCCTGTACGCCGCCGATCCGCTGCGATTGGCCGACGAGATCGATGCTGTCTCGCCTTACGTCGATTCTCTTCATATCGACATCATGGATGGAAGTTTTGCACCCGAATTCGGCCTCTACGAGCGGCTCGTTCGCGATGTCACGCACCATTCGTCATTGCCCATTGACGTGCATCTGATGGTGCGCGCGCCAATGCGTCCGGCAGCGCGGTTCTCAGAACTTGGCGCGCGTCTCGTGGCATTCCACGTTGAGGGAGATCATTCTGTTGATGATGTTGCCGCTGCCGTACGAAGTCACGGAAGCCTCGCTTACGCCAGCTTGCGACATACAACGGACACCTCGAAGATCGCCCATGCGATCGATTCGATTGACGGCTTGCTGTTCCTGACGGCACCTGCCGGCGGTGGTTGCTTTGACGATCATGCCTTTGACCGGCTCGCGAGGCGCCCGCGTGGCTTGCCTGTCATTGTTGATGGAAAGATTGACCCGAAGCATTTCCATCGCCTCATTGAACTCGAGGTCGATCTCGCCGTGATTGGAGGCGCATTGTTTTCCAAAGGAACACCTGGCGTGACCGCACAGGAGTTTAAGTATAGCATCTCGTCAAAAGCCTAAATTAAATCGGGCTCTTGCAAATGAGTGCGCAGGCTAGGGAGCGATTCCATCATTGCGCATAGTTGGTCCACGACGCCGCACTATGTAGATCGGCCATCTGCCATCGACCTGGATCGTGGATATTCTGGAATCGGTTGAGGCTGATGACAGCACGTTCTGCAGAAGGATCTTTACAAGTTTCTATGCTATCGGGCGCGAGCAACCAGCCCCAAGGAGTCCGGTCAATTTGCGGATCTGTGGTTCGCGTCCCGTCAAGGCGAAGAACCCGCTTTTCGCTGGAGGCTGACATCGGATGCGATTCATGCCAACAGACGCTCGACGGAATGAACGACGCGATTCAGATCATCGCGACGCCCTTGCGCCGACTGACCGTATCCGCTGCCGCCTGGGAGCGAGCGCACGGCAAAAACCAAACCGAGGCCGACCAGTATCGACCAGAGCGCAGTTGACGATGCGGACGGGTCCACCGCCGTGATCTGTCCTGCACGGACCGCTGGTTCGGGCCACCGCTCACCGTCGGTCGGTGTCAAAAGCCACGGTCACGCCGCGAAATATTCGCGTTAAGGAACGTCCGCGACGTCCGCCAATTGGTCGCAGCCCATTCCCAAAACACATAGTGGCGGTACATGCGCATGAACTCGGTCACATAGATGTCGGCCACCCGCGCATCGCCGCGAATGACTAGCATGTTTTCGTCGTTGTCGAAGGTCGAGTCGTCGGAGAAGTGTGAACCGGCGCCGAAGGGCGACCCTCGCCATTTGCGCGCACGGCTTTGATTTGCAGAACATATTTGACAAGTGGCCGAGGACACGATCGGCGCCGGCGTGACCCTACTGACGTTCAAAATTGATGAGCAAAGTCAGATACTTGATAGCGATCAGGCCGGGGATCAATGCTCTATGCCGATACACAGCATGACCAAACCTGCTTGTAATCCGTTCTATCGTCGCCATCGATTTCCGCCCGAAGTGATTGCGCAAGCCATTTGGCTTTACTTTCGACTTCCGGTGAGCCTGCCCATGGTCGAGGACATGCTGGCGGCACGGAGCATCATCGTCTTGCACCAGTCGATCCGCATGTGGGCGAGAAATTCGGTCGACGCTTTGCCAACACCATCCGTCGCCGCTCGGCTGGCAGACTCGGCGACAAATGGCACCTCGACTAGGTCGTCGTCACAATTCGACGCAAGAAGCATTGGCTTTGGCGCGCCGCCGATCAGGGTGGCTTTGTTTTGGATGTCCTGATTCAGGCCCACTGCAATGCCAAGGCTGCAAAACGTCTGAAGCGAAAGCTTCTGAAAGGGCAAGGCTTTGCCCCCGCGCCATGATCACCTACAAGCTTCGATCATATGATGCAGCCAAGCTTGATATTATACCCGGCGTTGAGCGCCGCTCCCACAAAGGGCTGAACAATCGGGCAGAGAATTCCCATCAGCCTATCCGACGGCGGGAGAGGATCATGAAACGCGGCAAATCGCATTCCTTCAAACCGCCTGAACGCTATAACCATTACACTGACCTGGCTGTCGAAGGTTAAGTTTACGATGCCCGCAAGCACGTTCCATTCGCGGCAGATCGGTACAAGAGAGATGTGCATAGGGAAGGTATCGCATTGCATAGCATGGTCGTCAGATCGGCCAGGTGCAGGACCCCAGCTAGACATGAGGTGATGAGCGATGTTGGCTGAGACTGATCCCTTCGAGATTCGTGCCCGAGGCGCAAGGCCGCGCGTCGTGATCATCGGTGCGGGCTTCGCGGGAGTTGCAGCCGCACGGACCCTTAAGAGATCCGATGCGGAAGTGTTTCTGATCGATCGCCGCAATCATCATATCTTCCAGCCGCTGCTCTATCAGGTGGCGACCGCAGTGCTTGCAACGTCCGAGATCGCGGCGCCGATCCGGCAACTTGAAGCGAAGCAAGCCAATTTGAACGTGATACTCGCCGACGTCGTCGACGTCGATTCGACCCATCGCACGGTCGATGCCCTCTGTCCCGGGATCGGCATCCGCAAGGTGCGGTTCGATTTCCTCGTGGTCGCTACAGGCACGCGTCCGAGCTATTTCGGCCGCGACGATTTCGCAGCCTTTGCACCGGGGCTCAAGAATCTCGCCGACGCCGAGACGATTCGAACGAAGATCCTGAGCGCGTTCGAAATGGCCGAGGCGACCGATGATGAGAATGAGCGCACCCGCCAGATGAATTTTGTGCTCGTCGGTGCCGGACCGACCGGTGTCGAACTCGCGGCATCGATCGCTCACATGGTCATGGTCACACTGCGTGGGAATTTCAGGCAGATCGATCCGGAAACCAGCACAATCACGTTGATCGAGGGAGGTGATCGGGTTCTTCCGAGTTTTGCTCCGTCGCTGTCGAGAAAAGCGGCCAGACGCCTTGCCAAGCTCGGCGTTAAGGTTCTGACAGGCGTCAAGGTCGACCGGGTTGACGCACAGGGTGTGATCGCAGGAGGCGAAAGGATTCCAAGCGCGACCGTGTTGTGGACGGCAGGCGTGGCCGCATCACCGATCGTCCAGCTGCTTGGTGTCAAAACGGACCGGGCAGGTAGGGCATTGGTCGAGCCTTTCCTCAATTTGCCGGGTGAACCAACCATATTCGTGGTCGGCGACGCGGCGTCCATACAGCAGGACGGGCGACCCGTACCCGGCGTTGCGCAGGCGGCCATCCAGCAAGGGCGCTATGTGGGGCGCCTGATCTCTGACCAAATCAGGGGGCGGGAACCAAAGCGGGCGTTTCGGTACCGAGACAAGGGCAACATGGCGGTCGTCGGCAAGAACTTCGCCATCCTGGAGGCCGGTCCTCTGAAAACGGGTGGCTTCCTCACTTGGTTTGTTTGGGTTTTCGTTCACCTGATGGCTCTACCCCAACTTCAGAACCGTTGGAGGGTTCAATCGCAATGGCTATGGTCGTATCTGACCGGCCAGCGCAGCTCGCGGCTGATTTCTGAAGCGCCGCCACCCACAAATGCCGCTGTCACGACCAAACAAACTACAGCTTCCTGAACGCCGGGATATAGAACAAGCCCAATTTCGACTGGATCACGCGCAGCAACCATCTGTCAGTTTTACCCTGTCCAATGTCTGTTTTGCAATCCTCACCATGACTCCGTTGCAATAGCTTGTTCACAGAAGCAACGAACCTTCCCTCACAGACCAACCAAATCAAACTTTGGATCAAGGAGTACGACGATGAGCACGTTCACCACCAAGGACGGCACCGAGATTTTCTAAAAGGATTGGGGCAAGGGCCAGCCAATCGTGTTCCATCACGGCTGGCCGCTCAGCGCCGATGACTGGGATAACCAGATGATGTTCTTCCTCGAGCAGGGCTATCGCGTGATCGCGCATGACCGGCGCGGGCATGGCCGGTCCTCGCAGACCGCGACCGGCAACGAGATGGACACCTACGCCGCAGACGTCGCGGCCCTGGTGGCGCGCCTCGATCTCTGGGATGCCATCCATATCGGCCACTCGACAGTTGGCGGTGAGGTGGCGCGCTACGTCGCCCGATATGGCGGCGGCGGCCGCGTCGCCAAGGCGGTGGTAATCGGCGCTGTGCCGCCGATCATGGTCAAGTCCGACACCAACCCAGGCGGCCTGCCGATCGAGGTCTTTGACGGCTTCCGCGCCGCGCTGGTCGCCAGCCGCGCCCAGTTCTACAGGGATGTGCCGCCCAGCCCGTTCTTCGGCTTCAACCGCGAAGGCGCGAAGGTCTCGCAGGGGGTCGTCGACAATTGGTGGCGCCAGGGCATGATGGGTGGAGCCAAGGCCCACTATGACTGCATCAAAGCTTTTTCCGAGACCGACTTTACGGAGGACTTGAAGAAGCTCGACGTGCCTGTCCTCATCATGCACGGCGATGACGACCAGATCGCGCCGATCGCCGGCTCCGCCTTGCTTGCGGCCAAGCTCGTGAAGCACGGCACGCTCAAGGTCTATAAGGGCCTTCCGCACGGAATGTGCACCACCCACCCAGAGATCACCAATCCGGACCTGCTTGCGTTTATTCGGAGCTGATGCCTCGGAATTTCGGGCGGGCACGCGGAAATCCGCGCTGCCTGTCGGTCTCCTGAGCACGCTCCGTCAGGACACAGGTGCGCAGCTGCGTCGACAGCAGCACGGTTGATGATTTGATTGTGCGGATTGAATGAATGGTCGGAGTGGAGAGATTCGAACTCCCGACCCTCTGGTCCAAAATCAGGCTCTTTCGTCAGCTTAAGTATTTGTTTTTAATATGATGTTATCGGTTTCGACGCTGCATTTGGCAGAAATAGCTCCTGGGTTCAGCAGTCTTCGACGACACACTCCCGAGCGCAGAAACAGGGATGATATCCATTGGAACGCAACTTTAGCTCGCAAGCGGCAGCGCTATCAGATCTTCAAAATTCTGGCCTGTCGTATGCCCAGGTCGGGGAAAGTATGGAACGAGCCGCGCAACCATTATCAAACTTGCGAAGCTCCACGAGCGCCGTGATCCGTCTGGTGCGCGAAAGCGATGATCTCTCGAAGCAGCCACGCCGCTGTCGGACGTGACGTCGCTTGGATGCTATGTGCGCGACCGTCAAAAGACCGGGAACCGGCGCCGGCGAGACGCGCAATATAGCCAACAAGCTCGCCGATAGTGGTCTGGCCAGTCAGGTAGATGTCGTGGCTCGCGGTTATGGAACCGTTGTAAAATGGGACTGGCGGCAACTGGTAGAGTTCATGGCCAGCAGGCCGGCACTCCGCGTCAAACTCCTGACGTTGGTGAGTGCGGATCTTGCTACCAAACTGCGTGAAATCACCATTGCAGTCGGGTTAGCCGTGGAACCGTCGGCGCCTCGGTAGCGCAGGCGATGCCAGCCATCCAACCGATGTGATTGTCAGAATTCACGGCACCTTGCCTCGCGACCTAGCTGCTGAGAGCGCGGACGCCATCGCTCGACGTGGCGCGATGTTATCGGGATGTTGCCCTCATCCTCACTGCCAAACCGTGACCGCCGGGCGCTGCAAAGTCACTGGGTCAAACCGATTTCTGATACCGTTCGTGGGCCGCAATTCACGTCACTCCACGTACGAACCTACGCCGGTGGTGCGTAAGATCAGGCAGGGGCGTCCTACCCACCGCAGAGTTGTCCAATAAAAAAGCGCCGGCTGAAGCCATATTCCTACTCACACTTCATTCCGAGAGATCGGGACAATCGAGCAGGAGAACGAGATGGTAATCGCAACCAAAGAAGACAACAAGGCGAAGCCTTTGCCGGCGCCGAACAGCGATTTCTACCAGCTTGTCGATGTCCTGAACCCCGACGAATTGGCGGTGGTCAAGAAGGTTCGGACCTACATGGACACCAAGGTCCAGCCGATTATCAACAAATACTGGTCCGACGACGCGTTTCCCTTCGAGCTGCTGCCTTCGTTCAAGGAGCTAGGACTCGGCGGCCTTGGGTACGAGGGCTACGGCTGCGCCGGTGGAAGCCAGAAGCTGTTCGGCTTCGTCGCAATGGAGTTGGCACGTGTTGACGCTTCGTTCTGCACCTTCTTCGGCGTGCACAGCGGCCTCGCTATGGGCTCGATCTATCTCGACGGCTCGGAGGAGCAGAAACAGAAGTGGCTACCACCGATGGCGCGCTGGGAAAAGATTGGTTGCTTCGGCCTGACCGAGCCACTGGTCGGTTCGGGCACGAGCGGAGGGCTGACCACGACCGCCAAGCGTGAGGGCGACACGTGGGTGCTCAATGGGCAGAAGCGCTGGATCGGCAACGCGACGTGGTGCGACGTTTCGATCATCTGGGCGCGCGACCTCGCCGACAATCAGGTGAAGGGCTTCATCGTCGAGAACAAGACGACGCCCGGATTCAGCGTCGAAAAAATCGAGCACAAGATCGCGCTCAAGGTCGTTCAGAACGGCGTCATAACGCTGAAGGACGTCCGGGTGTCGGAAGCGGATCGCCTGCAGGGGGGCAACTCGTTCCGCGATACCGCGCGGGTGCTGCGGATGACGCGGTACATGGTCGGCTGGGCTTCGACCGGTATCCAAATGGGGGCCTTCGAGGCAACACTGAAATATACACAGGAGCGGCTGCAGTTCGGCAAGCCGATCGCTTCGTTTCAGATGGTCCAGGATCTCCTCGCCAAGATGCTCGCCAACGTGACCGCGTGCCAGTGCCTGATGGTCCGCCTGGCGCAGATGGACGACGATGGCAAGCTCGCCGACCATCACGCCTCATTGGCAAAGGCGTTCTGCACGGCAAAGTCACGCGAGACCGTTTCATGGGGCCGCGAGTTGCTGGGCGGCAACGGCATCGTCACCGACTATAATGTCGCGCGGTTCTTCGCAGACGCCGAAGCGCTCTACTCATACGAAGGCACCTATCAGATGCAGAATCTGATCGTGGGTAAAGCCATCACCGGGCTCGGTGCATTCGTGTGAGCAACGGCGAGCCAGGGGTTCCGCCCACTCTGGCTCGTCCCCTTCCTAACAGGAGATCATCATTATGGCTTCGGAAAACGCGGGCCTGACGCTCGCAAACCTCCTCTATATGAAGATGGGCAGCATTGCCTACGTCACCGTCAATCGCCCGAAAGTCCTCAACGCCCTGAATACGCCGACGTGGTCGGACTTGAGAAAGGCCTTCGAAGATGCCCGGGACGATGCTGCGGTTCGCGGCGTCATTTTGACTGGTGCCGGTGACAAGGCTTTTATCGCTGGTGCCGACATCAGCGAGCTCGCGCAGCTATCAGCGTTCGAGGCTGAACAGTCCAGTCGCTTTGGACAGGAGGTCCTTGATCTCGTCGAGAACCTCGGCAAGCCGGTCATCGCCGCCGTGAACGGATTTGCGCTTGGCGGCGGCTGTGAGACGGCGATGGCCTGCACCATCAGGATCGCGGTGGAGTCTGCGAAGTTTGGCCAGCCGGAAGTTTCGCTCGGTCTCGTCCCGGGCGGCGGCGGAACGCAACGTCTCCCGCGGCTGGTCGGCAAAGGGCGGGCTCTTCAACTCATCCTCTCCGGCGACATGATCACAGCGCAGGAGGCCTATCGCATCGGCCTGGTCAACGAGATCGTTCCGGCCGCCGGTCTGATCCAACGCGCCGAGGCAATCCTCACGAAAATTGCCTCCAATGCTCCCATTGCCGTCAAGTTCGCGCTCGAGGCGGCAAACAAGGGGATGGAGACGAACCAAAGCGGGGGCCTGCTTCTCGAGGCCTCCTACTTCGGGCTCTGCGCCGCAACCGAGGACAAGAAGGAGGGTACGACCGCCTTCCTCGAAAAGCGCCCGCCACAGTTCCGCGGACGGTGAAGAAACCCAACGCATACGGCAATTCAGAAAGGGCCATCCATGGCAAACGACAACATTTTCTCCGGACTGAAGGTGGTGGACCTGGCGAGCTTCATCGCAGGTCCAGGCGCCGCGGTGATCCTGTCCGATTTTGGCGCCGACGTGATCAAGGTCGAGCCACCAACGGGCGACACGTGGCGAATTGGATACAAGATCCCGCCGCAGCCCCACGCTAAGGACAACTATCCCTGGCATCTCAACAATCGGAATAAGCGCGGATTGGCGCTCGATCTGAAATCGCCCGAAGCAAGGGCGGTTCTGCAGCGGCTGGTCGAGTGGGCGGACGTTCTGATCGTCAACACGCCGCATCCTGCTCGTGAGAAACTCAAGCTCGGCTATGAGGATGTGGCGCAGTGGAATCCGCGCCTGATTTATGCGGACGTGACCGGCTATGGCGACAACGGGCCTGATGCGCAGCTTCCGGGATTCGACATCACCGCGTATTGGGCACGAAGCGGCCTGCTGTCCCTGACGCGAGACGCGGGTGCTCCCCCGACACTGCCGGTCGCAGGCAGCGGCGACCATGCAACGGCAGTCAGCCTCTACTCGGCGATCGTGACCGCTCTCTATCGGCGCGAACGCACCGGCAAGGGTTCATACGTCACGACCTCGCTGCTCGCTGCCGGTGTCTGGGCCTCTGCCGTCTCGGCTCAGGCGGCGCTTGCCGACGCCACATTCTACCCGTTGCATGATCGGGCGAACCCGCCGAACGCGACCTTCAATGTCTATCGGGCGGCCGATGACACATGGTTTGTGATCGTCCTGACGCCCGACAAATGGCAGGCCCTGGCAAATGGAATAGGCCATCCTGATCTCTTGACGGATGCCCGGTTTGCCGACCCTGCAAAACAGGCCGCGAATTCAGCGCAGCTCACTGCGATCCTGGATCAGACCTTTGCCTCGCAGCCGATGGCACACTGGCGCGATGTGTTCGAGCACGCCCATCTCACCTTTGGCGTGGTGCTTGCACCCAGCGAAGTGATCAAGGACCCGCAACTCAGGGCGAACGACATCGTCGTCCCGCTCGATGGCGCTGGCGGGAACCTCAAGCTCACGATCAGCAGCCCCCTCCAGGTGCACGGCATAGCCAAGGTCCCGGCCACACGGGCTCCGGAACTCGGTGAACACAGCGAGGAGATTCTCAAACAGCTCGGCTTCACCCCCAACGAGATCAACGGCCTATACGCCAGCGGCGCCGTTCCGAAAGCATCAGGACGCGCCGCATAGAGTGAGGTACCTCAACCACCCGATCCTTACCAAGCTTAGCAATTGTTGGGCAGACGGAGATTGAAGACGATGGATGACATAGTGACTGAACTTTCCGAAGGTGTGCTTCGCGTTGAATTGAACCGTCCAGAAAAGCGTAATGCGATGACTTCGAGCATGTACACGAAGCTCGCGGATGTCTTCAATGACGCGGCCGGGGACGAGCGCATACGTGTCGTGCTTTGGCACGGCGCAGGAGACGCTTTCAGCGCCGGCAACGATGTGAAGGACTTTCTGGAGAATCCCCCGGGCCCTGGAGAATCTCCTCAGGCTCGACTCATGAATGCGCTGGTCGATTTCGACAAGCCGCTGATTGCAGCTGTGCGGGGTGCCGCGATCGGCGGCGGAACTACCATGCTGTTGCACTGCGACTTCGTCTACGCAGGCGAAAGCACCAAGTTCCAGATGCCTTTCATCAACCTCGCTGTGGTGCCGGAATTTGGATCGAGTTGCCTGGTTCCACTTACAATCGGGCATATTCGCGCGGCCGAGCTGATTCTGCTGGGATTGCCCTTCGATGCTAGGCGCGCTGCAGAGTTTGGATTGGTCACGCAGGTCGTGTCCGATCAGAACTTCCTGCAGCTGGCGACCGAAACAGCACGGAATCTGGCAGCGAAACCGGCGGGTGCGCTGCAAGCCTCCAAGCGACTTCTGAAGCGCTCCTTTCGCGAACAGATCAAGGCGGCAATGAAGGCCGAGAACGAAGCATTCAGCGTGCAAGTTCGTTCTGAGGAGGCGAAGGAAGCACTGACCGCCTTCCTGGAAAAGCGTCCACCTGACTTCGCCAAAACCAGAAACCAGTAGCGGCCACGTAGGGCCGTTACCGACGAACGGACATGTAGAGATGCCGCAGGAATACTTCGGCATTGAGGCCCGAGCCATGAAAGGAAAGAGCTATGACCGACGCCTTCGCGACGAGGTCGAAACCAATATCGGACCGCAAGGACGCGGTTGGCCGACTGTTCGTCCTCGAGCTGAGTGGTGACCGTATCCACTCGATGAGCCCGGACGCCTCCAGCCAGACGGTCATCGTCACCGACTGTCATCTTCCCGATGGCATCGTGGTCGATGTCGAGGCCGGCCATATCTATTGGACCAATATGGGAGTGCCCAACCTCAACGACGGTTCCATCGAGCGCGCCGACCTCGATGGCAGCAATCGCAGAGCCATCATCCCTCAGGGCGTCACGTTCACACCAAAGCAGCTTCATCTCGAAAAGCGGAGCGGCAAGCTCTATTGGTGCGACCGCGAGGGCATGCGGGTGATGCGTGCAAATCTCGACGGCACGAACGTCGAGACGCTGGTAAAGACAGGCGAGGGCGAGGACGATCGTCGCGACGCCACGAGGTGGTGCGTCGGAATCACGATCGATCCCAAACGTGGGCAAATCTACTGGACGCAGAAAGGTCCGGACAATGCCGGCCTTGGCCGCATCTTCCGTGCGGGCATAGAGATACCCGATGGTGAGAATGCTGCCAGTCGAACGGACATCGAAGTATGGTTCGACGACCTGCCCGAACCGATCGACCTCGAGCTCGATCTCGAAAGCCGCGTCCTCTACTGGACGGATCGTGGCAACCCGCCGCTCGGCAATACGGTCAATCGTGCCTCGATCGATGCGCCGGCAGGAAACGCAGGCGCGCCTGAGCCCATCGTCAGCGATCTGATGGAAGGCATCGGCATCGCGCTCGACGTTTCCGGCAATCGGATGTTCGTCACCGACCTCGGCGGCTCACTCTATTCCGCAAAGCTCGATGGCTCCGAGAAGCGTGCGCTTCTCTTCGCTCAAGGCAATCTGTCCGGCGTCGCATACGCCGAAATCGCTTCAAAGGAGAATTGACCATGGCTGGCAACAGACCGATCTCTCAAGTGACCATTATCGGTACGGGCGTCATCGGCGCGAGCTGGGCGGCACTTTTCCTGGCGAAGGGCCTCGATGTCGTGGCGACAGATATCGCGCCCAACGCTGAAGCTTCGTTGAGACGCTTCGTTGACGACGCCTGGCCCGCGCTCGTAAGACTGGGCCTTACTCCCGGCGCCTCTCCACTCCGGCTGGTCTTTACGGCGGACTTGGCAGAGGCCGTGAAGGGGGCCGATCTAGTACAGGAGAACGGACCCGAGCGGATCGATTTCAAGATGAAGCTCTACGGTCAGCTCGACGAGCTGCTGCCGCCTGATGTCATCATTGCGTCGAGTTCATCCGGCCTGACGATGAGCGAGATCCAGTCCGGTTGCCCGCTTCACCCGGAGCGCTGCGTCATTGCGCATCCGTTCAATCCGCCACACTTGATCCCGCTTGTCGAGATCGTCGGCGGAGCGAAGACGTCCGAGGAGACGATCCGGCGCGCTTCGGAATTCTATACGGCTCTGGGCAAGAGAACGGTCCGCCTTCACAAGGAGGTGCCGGGACATGTTGCCAACCGGCTGCAAGCTGCCTTGGCCCGAGAGGTGTACCATCTGGTGGGCGAGGGCGTCGTCAGCGTCGCCGACGTCGACACCGCGCTCTGCTGGGGGCCGGGGCTGCGGTGGGGCATCATGGGCCAGGTCCTGCTCAACCATCTCGGTGGCGGCCAAGGTGGCATGGAGCATTTCCTGGAGCAATTTACCGGTCCGATGACCGCCTGGTGGAAGGTTCTGGGTTCGCCAGAATTAAACCCGGAGCTCCAGCAAAAGCTGATCGATGGCGTTCATGCCGAGGTGGGCTCGCGGTCGATCGACGACTTGGCCGCAGAGCGGGACGAGGTCCTGCTTGGGCTTCTGGAATTGCGCCAAGGCGGCTGAAGACGCTACGCAGCCGAGAAAAGTGATCACTTCGCCTAGACGCGCATCAAATTGAAAGCCTGACAAGAGGAGACTCGCCGTCATCAAACGCCACTGGACCGGCGTGCTCGCTATTGATCGCTGACGCGCAACATATCCTTGAGGACGCCGCCATGACCGGAAGACCCATACAAGTCACCAAGTCCGCATATCAATATCCACTGCTCATAAAGCAACTGTGGCATACCCCCCTCCAGCAGGCGCCCGATCAGGAGATCGTATATCGTGACACGAGGCGTTTCACCTACCACCAGTTGCGCGAGCGCATCGGACGGCTCGCGTCCAGCCTCGCCAGGCTCGGTGTCAGCGCCGGCGACACAGTCGGCGTGCTCGACTGGGACAGCAATCGATTCCTGGAGGCCTACTTTGCAATTCCAATGATGGGAGCTGTCTTGCAGACGGTAAATGTCCGTCTGTCGCCGGAACAGATCGCACATACGATCAATCACGCGGCCACGTCAGTGCTTCTCGTCAACGACGACTTCGTCCCTATTTTGGAAGGTATCAAGCAGCAACTGCCCAAGGTCAAGACGCTGATCCTGATGTCGGATCGAGCGATGCCCCAAACCGGCGGGCTTACATTCGCCGGCGATTATGAGGACCTTCTACTCGGCGCTTCGCCCGACTACAGCTTCCCGGACTTCGATGAGAATACCCTCGCCACGACGTTTTACACGACCGGAACGACGGGTTCGCCGAAGGGTGTCTACTTCAGCCATCGACAACTGGTGCTCCATTCGCTCGCCGAAATGGCTTTCTTCGGCACCGCCGCGAAACAGGGCCGGTTTTGCCGCGACGACGTCTACATGCCGATCACCCCGATGTTTCACGTGCACGCCTGGGGGTTTCCGTGGACGGCGACGCTTTCTGGCGTCAAGCAAGTGTATCCGGGTCGCTACGACCCCGCTTTGCTCGTCAAGCTGATCAAAGCCGAAGGCGTAACCTTCACGCACGGCGTGCCGACGATCCTGCAAATGCTGCTTGGCGCGGCCACGGCGGCAAATACCGATCTCGCCGGCTTGAAGATGGTAGTCGGAGGTTCGGAACTACCGAAGGCACTTGCCAAACAGGCGCTCGCGCTGGGCGTCGATGTTTATGCCGGCTACGGGATGTCGGAGAGTGCTCCGCTGCTTTGTCTGGCGCAGGTGAAATCCGCGGACCTCACAGGCGATTCTGAGAAAGAGATCGATATCCGAACCAAAGCCGGCATGTCCGCACCGCTGGTTGATATCCGTTTGGTCGACGCAGACCTGAACGAAGTACCTCATGACGGAAAAACTCCTGGCGAAGTCGTCGTGCGCGCGCCGTGGCTCACCCAGGGATATGTCGACAACGACGAAGCATCCGAGCAGTTGTGGGCCGGCGGCTACTTGCACACCAATGACATCGGCATCATTGAGCCGAGCGGCTATCTTCGCATTGTCGACCGGATCAAGGACGTCATCAAGACCGGCGGCGAGTGGGTATCGTCGCTCCAGATCGAAGATCTCATTTCGCAGTGTAAGGGTGTGTCGGAAGCTGCCGTCATCGGCGTCAAAGACGACAAATGGGGCGAGCGACCACTGGCGCTCGTTGTCAGGGACGGCACCACGGGCGGCGATCTCGGCGACACGCAGATAAAGTCACATCTGAAGTCCTTCGCCGATGCCGGGGTGATTTCGAAGTACGGAATCCCCGACACGATTCTGTTTGTCAAAACGCTCCCCAAGACAAGCGTCGGGAAGTTCAACAAGAATGAGCTCAGAGAGAAATACGGCAAACTCTAGCTGACTGTGCGCTTGCCGACCGGCATTCTCAGACCGAAGGTGGTCCCGACGCCGATCTCGCCGTCGCAGTGTTGAAGGTGAGGTTCGCGCTCGGCCAAGGAATTGAGCCGCCATGCGAGACGACGTCCTGCGCGGGATTGTTCGAGTTGTGCAATCTCACTGCTCCGAGCGGCTGGGCGATCGACGCTTGTTGCCCTTTTCGAGAGCGAGTGCGGAGAAATGCAAGATTGCCGCATGTCCATACAAGCAGCAGTACTCCGCCCGGAATAGTCTTCTTGCGCCGACACGGCAGCGGATCAATTGTCTGTCTTTGAAGGACTAGGAAGTGCTGAAAGGTTTTGTATTCCCGCGGTCACCCATGGGGATTGCCGCTCTGATACCGCCGCCGCCCTGGCACTTCGCGGGTGTCGTTCTGGCTGTGGAGTATTGGAGTGATCCGGATTTGTCGGCATATACTCTACCCAGAGGGGTCGAGCCTGATGCGAAGGGCAGGGGCCATGCCATCGCGCTGTTTGCCGAGTACCAGTTTACAGCTCGCAATGAGGAACACCTCGATCCCGCGCGGTACCAGTGCAACAGATTTCTCGTTCTTTTGGACGCCATGTGGCAAGGCTCACCGATTGCTTGGTGCCCTTACGCCTATGTCGACAATGATGCCGCGTTGCTGAGAGGTTGGATCTGTGGCTATCCGGAGAAACTTGGTTCCGTGCACCAGACCCGCACGTTCGCTGGCAGCAACCCGGCCTCGGCGCCCCTCGCCAACAACAGCCGGTTTGCCGCTAGCGTTTCCGCCCATGGACAGCTGTTGGGACAGGCGCGCGTCACCCTGCGGCAAAGGGCAGATCATCTCGTTGGTCTTCTTGATCGCCCGATTGTGACACGACGGTATTTTCCACAGCTCTCTGCCGGCAGGCCGGAATCACCCGCCGTTGATGAGCTTGTTTGCAGCATCTTGGAAAATGTGGTGATCACAAATATATGGGTGGGCGAAGGTGCGCTCGCTTTTCCTGAGACCTTCGGTGAAGAACTGGACATTTTGGCACCGATCAAGGTCGGGCGGGGAGTCCGGTTCTCATTTTCCTATTCAATCAACGATTGCAGGGTTTTGTCCGACCTGACCGTCTAGCGGCCGTTGCCTGACCTGCGAGGTCAGGAGCCGCCCTTGCGAAGCGGGACGAAAGCAAGCCAGACATGAAGGAATGGTCGAGCCAATGCTGCGCAACAGGCAAGGCGTCTCGAGACGGTAAGTGCGATCCAGCCCGTTGGCCAACCCTCTGACTTTGCCGCAGAAACAGACAAACCGACGCATGCCAGTCCAATCTCGTTGCAGTCGGTCCCGATAAGATCGCTGCACCGAGCAATCTGAAACACACGGGGGATGGAAATGCTGAAGGGCTTTACCCTTCCAAAGTCGCCATTCGGTCAGGCTGCCTTAACTCCGCCGCCGCCCTGGCACTACTCCGGTGATGTTATGGGGGTCGAATTCTGGGCCGATCCGGCCGCGACAGCTGCGACTTTGCCGAGCGGGCTTTCTCCCGATCCGAAGTCGAACGGTCATGCTGTCATGATGTTCTTGGACTGGCAGTTCACCGCTCAAGACGACGAACATCTTGATCCCGCCCGTTATCAGTATCGGGAGGCGTTCGTGCTGCTCGACGCCATGTATCGAAACACCCCGGTAATGTGGTGTCCTTACGTCTTTGTCGACAACGATGCCGCGCTGGCGCGAGGTTGGACACAAGGCTTCCCCAAGAAGATAGGCAGCATTTTCCAGACGCGTACCTATGCAGCCGCAAGCCCCGCGGCCGCGCCGGTAGCGCCCGGTGGCCGATTTGGCGCGAGCCTTTCAGCGCACGGTCAGCGTCTGGCGGACGCTCGCATCACATTGCGGAAACCTGTCGAGAACGGATTGTCGCTGCTCAGCCGACCCACGGTCCTGCTGCGTTACTTCCCCAGGCTAGCAGCGGGATACCAGGACAAGCCTGCAGTCAACGAGCTGACAATGTTGATCACTGACAATCTGACTATTGCCGAGGCATGGATCGGAGACGGCGAACTGAATCTCCCGGAGGCACACGGCGAAGAGCTGCACGTTCTCGCGCCGGCCACCGTCGAGTCAGGATTCCGCTATTCACTGTCCTACTCCGTCACCGACCTCAAGATCCTTGAGGACTATACGTCCTGACGATCGGTGAGACTGACGTTCCGGACAGCGTTTTTTGTGCTCGCAGCTTCGGGAACGCACATCGCCTCCGACTTGCAGCGGCGATCTACGTCTCATCTTCGTTTCCCTTGTGGTGTTTTGGGTCTGAGCGGCTGCCGGAACGCCGTCTCGCACCGCAGTTTTCTCCAGCTGAATTCTTCAGATGTCGGGGATCTGTTGGTCACTGCGCGTGCTCATAAAATGACTAACGGCTGGATAGAACATTAACAATTCAGAACGCCTCTTAACAAGCCAATCAGGGACTTTTGGACCATGTTCTGCTGCGTACAGCTTCTGGCACGGGATATTTGGCGAG
>Ga0307515_10002867_pt1 | contig 36693 bp, 35 predicted proteins | sample 17_EM_MG_FD_194513 | JGI IMG/M metagenome (GOLD analysis project Ga0307515, IMG submission 194513) | Populus trichocarpa ectomycorrhiza microbial communities from riparian zone in the Pacific Northwest, United States - 17_EM | ecosystem: Host-associated > Plants > Roots > Unclassified | place... | reverse complement strand
TAAGTACCTCCAGAATTGCTCCAAGTTCTGCCCGAGAGTTGGACGCAACTTTATCTCCATGGTTGTCTAGTCTGAGCCTGATGTTTCTCCTGCTTTCGTCGGCATACCAAGCACCTACCCCTGCCGACAGAGAGGCATTTCTGTCAATCGGTCCTGTCTTGGTTTATCCATATCAAAAGCACCATCTTCCTTGTATCTCTCAAGTCTGTGGAAAGTTTGACTAGCCAAGGGTGATGACCGAGACGTCCGCACAACAAGAACCTTGAGCATATGGAAAATGGGCGCATCTGGTGAAGACTGTGTGATTGACCGCATGTCCAGAGCTAATCCATGCATCCTCAGTTCCTTGAGGCTATGGAAAGAGAAGAAGTAATCAATGGGAAGTTTCATTTTACCACCCATTAAAATGTATTCTGACTCCCTAGGAAGTGGAGGGTAGTCTACCCCTGTAAAGAGATTATTGCCACTATTCCCATACCCTCTCGATAAACGGACTATGCCATGGGGGCTTGAAACCCCAATGAAGGTCCTGCCAGTTTCCGATTCAACGCCAAATTTCTTGTTTGGTTTATGGACGATCCATTCCTGCAATTCTGACCCTTCGCCAAAGCTCCACTGAAATGAGAAAACATGTTCCTCGGGCGCATATGATGCCACAATAGCACCAAAGGCCGCGATGAGTCCATTTCTTTCTGCGCCTCTCGACCATCGTTTGTAGTGCAGATGAAGCTTCCTCAGTTGCCTACAGAGTGGTCCTAAGGTCTGGCATGATGGCTTTGCACTTGCATTGTGCCCTCCAGCAGCAAATGCCAGGAAGAAAGCACTGCTCAGCGCATGGGGGCTCGAAAGTCCCATCCATAGCTCTTCCAAGGATGGGGAAAGTCCCAGAATATAAACTAACAGCCTTTCACTGCATTTGATTTCCAGACGCAGGCAAGTCAGACTCTCAGCAGCAAAAATGCGGTGCAAAGCCACGAGCTGCAGACTCCCTCTCCACGCTCTCCATTGACCACATTTTACCTCCAATCTTGCCAGTGGGGGGTGGTGAAAACGTTCAAGGGTGTGAAGGATATTGGAATGATATTTCAACATCGAACAGGAGGGCATATACACTGACAGGATAGAATCAGCATGGTGTGGGAATATGATAGAGCATTCTTTGAGGGCAGGAAAGACCCGGCCTGCTATCCATTGGACAGAAACAGACTTCATAATCAAGACACGGAGGATCTGGGTTAGGGGAAGATCAACTCCCGGTGAATAAATTGGGAGGAGAAGATGATGGGCCTCAAAGGTCTCCAGCTTGTGAAGGCATGAGAGGATATCGACAGGATTCTGCATCCTTCTACAAATAAGTCTGAGGGTTGTGAGGGATGAGAAGATTTGGAAGCGAGCAGGTTGCACAAGGTAGAGTGCAGCACCAGGGTGAAAGACCTCCATTACAGTAAAGCGTGGGGTGACAGTTGTGGTGATTGCGGTGAGAAGTGGCTCCAGGACGTGGCCAAGGTTGCAACTTGCGGCGAGTTTGAAGGACTCAAGATGCTGCAAAGGATGCATAATTTGCAATTCCTTGTATCCTCCGGGAGGTGGGAGTGAAAGAAGTTCAAGCGAGCGCCATCTGGACGCTGCCCCGGCTGCAGCCATAAAGCATGCATGAAATTCGACAGGATCGACATGCGATTGACCATAAGGGTCCAAACGTTGTGCATCAACTGTCACATCAAGAAGCCATCTCGTCCCAAATCTCTCGACATCTTCCTTCCTTGTCCAACCATAGATCCTCAATTGAGAGTGGATGCCCGGAGTGGAAAGCATAATACTGCGCCAGTACCGGCACGCAAGCATCAAATTGGTTTGAGAGCGTGGATCGACTTGGATTGTGTAGAGAAAGATCTCGGAGAGTATTTCTACAGGGACAAGGTGGGCCTTGTGACAGGACGACCGATCCATTTTGTGACAGGGCAGCTCGTGGAAGTGGGGGCGTGCCCATTCGATCCTAAGCCAATCGGGGTTAGGCCAATCCAAGTCAAAATTCATGGAGATTGATGGATATGGGCCTTGGTGGGTTTCTATGATTTAACGGGGATTGATTCGAGTTCACTGGGAGATGGCAGGGGTCAGAGAACGCTAATCCGCTCGTCGCACGGAAAGCGTGTGGGTGGCCGGGATGACTGGACGGCCTTTTCAGCCCGGGCTCCCCGTAAACGCAAACTGGACGGGACAAAATATGTGCCCCCTCGAAAAGTATTGGTGGGGTGAATCAGACCTCCATTCTCCCTTGGCCCGACTCGCGTGCCCTTGTTCGCGAAGTGGGCACGCGGCTCGTATGGAACTGTGGGGCCCCACCAGTCGAAATGGACTCACGATCGACCAGATTAAGTAGGGACGAACCAGTGGCTTACGCAGCCTCTGTATGTACGAAATAACGACTTCATCGATCCCACGTACGGCTCAAACGCCGAGAGGCGTAGTAGTTGCACTAGCCACAATCCATACATTGAATATTCAAGATGTATTTCTGGATGTACAGTCCAAAGGAGCCTGTTTGCGTCCGGTCGTTTCAAAGATTTTACACCATAGAAATTTTTGGACAACAGTAAGGTCACTCGTCCTCTCTTCTAAATGCTCCCCAACAGGACTGATGTTAATAGAAGAGGTTCCAATTGACCCAGAAGTCATGGCTGCCATTGAGGGGCTGGTCCATTCCGTACGTGAGTGGAGTACCGCGCGGGTGTGCAGGTGCAGTAAGCGAGTGATTCCAAGAAATGTAAAGGAAGACGTACGAGGGTAAGCGTACGAGCGCCCGGAGGCTTTCGAGGATGCAGAGCTTGAATTATTGTCGATTGCTCGAGGTCCAGGTACTCTACACTGAAAAATAGCACTCGCATGATCCATTATCAGGCGTATTGAGTACGCCATGAGACGGCGCATCGCTCCCTCGCCCGTCTCTTCTGCGTCCAGTGGTATCACTCTGGTGGGACTCCAAGGAGGTCGGCGGTGACCACGATGATATCCTGACGTTCGTCACAGCTGAGGACAAATGTGGGTGTATCACGATCTCTCTCGCAGAACGACGGTCGGCTGCGGTGTAGGGTGTTGTCTACAGCGAACGACAACAACTCCTTTTATGCACCAGGTGGCAAAGGCGTATATACACGGAGCCTGTGCTGAGATTCGAGAGGACGGTGAGACGAGTCCGAGAGGTGGTTTCGATGCTCAAGGGACGAACATGGAGTTGTGGGTGGGAGCAACGATAATCGCAGGCGCCGTGAATAGGGTATTGCAGTGGGTGCAAAAGACAGAGTGCTGACAGCGCGGTACGAAAGACAGAGGACACTACGTTGCGAATGCTCGTCGAAGCTGGTAGCGGACGCAAAGCAAATGACAGCAGCCGTACTCGAGCTGTGAGCAAAGTTATCAATAATCAGCACGCCGCCCGTCGGATAGTAAGCCTGGTGTTGTTGCTCACTAGTCTGGAGGCCCAGTTCACGGCGTCCGACTCCACCGCCCTTTGAAAAGGTCTGTGACGAGATGAATGCCATCATGCGGTGGATTTGGTCTATTTTTTTCGTCTTATCCGCACTTGTGAATTTACTGGCGCGAGCCGCAGCAAGGCGAACAGCCAGTCGTCGCACTTGTACGCGAATGCATCTTGCAAAGACGTTCTACGCGTATTTACTGCAGAATATAGGGACGAGTCAACAAGTAACTCGCGTTCGTGAAGTAGCGCGAGTTGTGGTTTTACCGATCTAGGTCTGACCAATCGAAGTGGCTAGGTTTCCGTGATTTAACAGGGATTGATTCGAGCGCACTGGGAGGCCGCAAGAGTTAGGGGATGCTGAAGTGAACGAGAATCCAGCATTGCGTCGATCCGCTCGCCGCACCGAAAACTCGTACTGTGGCCGGAATGACAGACAGGAGAGCCTTCTCAGGCCGCACTTCCCGTAGGCGCAGACTGGACGGGACAGATATATACCTCCTCGAGAGGTTTTGGTGGGGCAAATTAGCTCTCGGTTCTCCCTTGGTCGGATTCGCGTGCTCTTGTTCGCGAGGCAGGCACGTTGCTGGCATGGGGCTCGGCCAGACGACATCGATTCACGATCGATAAGGCTAGGTAGGGTCTCGTGAGCAGCCCACATATCCGCGGCGCGTACGAATTAACGACCTCTTTCCTCATACTGCTTGAACGCCGAGAGGCATAGTAGTCGAACTGGCTTCAGTTCATGCATTGACCCATTCAAGAGGTGTCTAGTCCAACGAAGCCCCTTTGCGCCGTTTCAGATGCAATAACTTAGATTTTACAACATGGGAAATGTAGACGCTAGTAAGGTCACTCACCCTCTTCGCTGAATGTTCCCCAACAGAGCTGGTATGAATAGAGGAGGTTCCAATTCACCCAGAAGTCATGGCTGCTATTGAGGAGCCGGTCTGTTCCGTACATGAGTGGAGCGTTACGCGGGTGTGCAAATATAGTAAGCGAGGGATAGTGAAGACTTCAAAGTAATGTAGATGGAGACGTACGAGGGTGAGCATGCGAACGCCCAGAGGTTTTCGTGGATGAGGAGCGTGGGTTCTTTCCCGATTACTCGACGTCCAGGTACTCTGCACAAAGGAATAGTACTAGAATGGTCCATTAGCAAGTGTATTGAGTTCGTGATGAGACGACGCACCGCTCCCTCGCCCATCTCATCTGCATCAGTGGTATCATACTGGTGGCGCTCCACAGAGATCGGCAGGAACGGCGGAATCCTGACGTCTGCCACATGCCGAGGAAGAATGGGGGTTTATCACGATCTGCCTCGCGGAGAAACAGCCGGAATCCACTACAGTGCAGGGACTTGACAACAGCGAATGGCACTGACGACTTCGTTCATGCACCTGGTGGCAAAAACGTATATACACGAAGTCTATTCTCAGATTCGCAAGGACGGTGAGACAAGTCGGAGAGCAGGTGCTTCTTTGAAGTTCGTTTGCGGGACGGACACGCAGGTGACAACCACGGACCGTGAACAGGGTTTTGCAGTGGGGGTCCCTTGCAAGAGACAGAGTGTTGCCAGCGCGGTATGAAAGACAGAGGACAGTTCGTTATCTACGATGCAAAGCCCATCCGCCGCGACCTTGCAGAGCGGTAGAGAACGCAAAGCAGAAGATAGCAGCGGCCCTCGAGCTGTGAGCAAAATTATCAACGATCAGCATGCCATACTTACCTCGGACAACAATGTTGCTCACTTGTAAAACGAGGGAGGCCCAACTCACGGCGTCCGATCCCACCCCCGTCCTTGACGAGGTGAGTGTCATCACGCGGTGGAGTACTATTTTTTTCGTCTTATCCGCTCTTGTGGAGAGGACTCGCGCGAGCTGCAACAAGGCCAACAGCTACTCGTCGACTTGTACAAGAATGCACTTGTGAAACGTTCTACGCATATTTATGGGAGCGAGTCGACAAGTGAGTCAGTTTCGTCGGGCGAGATGGAGGTCAAGTGTAATTGGGTCGAGTTTAATCCGTAGGCTTGAGGCCAGCCTGGCTCGCAAGGAAGACGCCACCTGATATGCACTCTGTCCTTGAGAAACCAGCGCCGTCCAAGGTAATGATTGAGTGGGGATGGGTGAATAACTCATGGGCGAGAACAACGGATGAGCCAACTAGAACTTGGCCAACAACATATCTCAACCCTCAACTTGGCCGATCTCATCAAACAGCTTCAATTCATAGATCGAAGCAACTAAGAACCTCTGACTGGTATTTGCCTCCAACTCTCCTCGATCGAGCGAGGAAAGGGAGGCAGCGTGGATCATCGGGCTGGAGACGGGAGGCCCGTTGGGGGTATTCAGTGCGACCTCACGTGGTCGTTGTACACATAACTGACAAGTATGTCGAAAATAGGCTGAGGGGTGAGCCGAAAAACGAATGGTTGGCAGGTCATCCGCCTCGCTCGGGAAGGAATAGAAACAGACCGGATGTAAGAAAGATCGACGTCGGAGGGAGTGGATCACAGAATGGAGGAAACCTTGTTCTAGAAGCCTGGGCTGGTGAGATGCTGCTCGAGTAATGAGAAGGAACAACCTGTCCTTCGATGTCGAAATCGGAATGCGCCTCTGCAGTAAGAGGTCCCAACCAACCTCGTCCCCGACATCGTTCGTCGTGATGAACGGATTCACGACGTCAGCCTATCTGTCGGCCCACAAGCTCGCCGTTCGCATCGTCCCGCTGTTCGTCCCTTGCCCGTCGAGGTCGTACATGAACCAACGACTATCCCTCAGCATCAATTTCATCCTTTGAAGGCGTAACATATCTCCTAAATGTCCTCGCCGACCAGCCGAGTTTGTCACGACGCACAAGGGTCAACACTCTGACGAAATAAGGCAATGGTATGCGTGGGGGACTGGCGAGATCGACCTCCCGTCGTCCCACTTCCCATACGCAGAATTTGTGGAGACTCACGAGCATCAGGGGGATTCTAATGGCGCATAAGTGTCATTCCCTTTCTAATATATGTTTCTCCCCCAACAACTGGGTTCGGCAGGAGTGATGGTGCATGCACATGAGCCAGGCGCAGAGAAATTAGATTGAAAAAGGGTGGGTGAGTAATTAGCATTAATCTTTTGAACCAGTTTCGTTCTTACGAATAGAAACTTGCATAGTCATGGAAAGATATTCTATGTACATACTTCTGACATCGTTTTAAGCATAATGATATAAGTGATCAGGACAGAACCATTCAGTTCAAATATCAAGTTGAAATCCCTCAGCCGGAATAACCTCTTCCATAACAAATCTCCCATCCCTCCCAATCAGCTCCCACTTTCTGCTGGGATACGAGGAATAATCATAAAAGGTGAAACTCCTCAAAGGAGACCCAATAGTCGCACGCAGAATGATGATGTTTTTGAGAGCGGGCATCAGCTCTGGTTGGACAGTGGGGCTAATACCTTCGATCTGCAGACTCTCCAACTTGGGGCAAAGTGCTTTGGGTGTCTGGCCCTCCGAAATCAGTCCAGAAGTACCCTGTGCATCCATTGGGAGAAAGGCCTCAAAGAAGGTAACATATGGACGAACTAGATGCACGTTATTGAGAACCAGAGTTTCCAGAGCTCGTAACGGCCCAAGGATCCTTGGAATATCATTGAAAGATGACTTTACATCCCATTTCTGTGATAAGAACAGGAGCTTCAATCCTGACAGCCTTGCGTTGACTGCGACGTGCTTTTCCCAAAGGTAGTCGGGATCCTCCTCATCACGAACAAATACTTCCAATTCACAGACCTGTGGAAGTTTCAAAGTAGCAAGTCTGGAGAGGCTCGTAACCAATCTAGTGCAGAGAGGCATTTCTGTCAATCGGCCCCGTCTTGGTTTATCTATATCACGAGCATAGTTTTCCTGGTATCTCTCAAGCCTGTGGAAATTTTGACTGGCCAAGGGTGACGACTGAGAGCGCCACACAACAAGAACCTTGAGCGTATGAAAAATGGGCGTGTCTGGTGAAGATTGTGTGTTTGACTGCATGTCCAGAGTTAATTGGTACATCATCGCTTCTTTGAGGCTATGGAAAGAAAAGAAATACTCAATGGGAAGCGTCAAGTAATCACTCGTTGCAATGTATTCCGACTCCCTAGGAAGTGGAGGGTAGTCTAACCCTGTAAAGGGAGTATCACCACTAACCCCGGAATCCCTTGATAACGGAACTATTCCATGGGGGCTTGAAACCCCAATGAAGGTTCTGCCTATTCCCAAGTCAACATCAAATCTCTTGTTTGGTTTATGGACGATCCATTTCTGTAATTCTGACCCTTCACCAAAGCTCAACTGAAATGAGAAAACATGTTTCTCGGGCGCATATGATGCCATAATAGCACCAAAGGCCGGAATGAGTCCATTTCTTTCTGCACCTCTCGACCATCTTTTGTAGTGCAGATGGAGCTCCCTCAGTTGCTTACAGAGTGGCCCTACAGTTGTATTGCACCCGCCAGCAGCAAATGCCAGGAAGAAAGCACTACTCAGTGCATGGGGGCTCGAAAGTCCCATCCACAGCTCTTCCAAAGCCGGGGCAAGTCCCAGCACATACTTCAATAACCGCCCACTGCATTTGATTTCCAGCTGCAGACGGGTCAAGCTCTGAGCAGCAAAAATCGGATGCAAAGCTGCAAGCTGCAAATCCCCTCTCCATTTCCTGCATTGCGCACATTTGATCTCCAATTCGCCTAGGCGAGGGCAATGAAAATGTTCAAGGGCACCAAGGTTATTAGAATCATATTCAAGGATCGAACATGAGGGCATATACACAGACTGGAAAATATCAGCATACTGTGGGAATATGATAGAGCATTCTTCGAGGGCAGGAAAGATCCGGCCTGCCATCCACTGGATGGAAACGCACTTCAAACGCAAATCGCGGAGCGTCTGGGTGAGGGGAAGGTCAACGGCTGGCGGATGAATTATGAGGGAGAGATGATGAGCGTCAAGAATCTCCAACTTGTGAAGAGATGGGAGGATATCAACGGGGTTATGCATCCTCCTACAAGCAAGTCTGAGGGCTGTGAGGGATGAGAAGATTCGGAGGTGAGCAGGTTGGACAATGTAGAGCGCAGCATCAGGGTTCAAGACCTCCATTACAGTAAAGCGTGGGGTGACAGTTGTGGTGATTGCGGTGATAAGTGGCTGCAGGAAGTTGCCAAGTTCGCAACTTGTGGCGAGTTTGAAGGACTCAAGATGCTGCAAAGGATGCATAATTTGCAAATCCTTGTATTCTCCAGGAGGTGGAAGTGAAAGAAGTGCAAGCGAGCGCCATCTAGATGCTGCCCCGGCTGCAGCCATAATGCATGCATGAAATTCCACAGGATTAAATTTCCATTCACCAACATCCATATCAACGGTCACATCAAGGAGCCATCTCCTCCCAAATCTCTCGACATCTTCCTTCTTTGTCCAACCGTATATCCTCATTTGAGAGTGGACGCCTGGAGTGGATAGCATAATATCGTGCCAGTACCGGCACACAAGCATCAAATCCGTTTGAGAGCCTGGATCATCTTGGACTCTGTACAGAAAGATCTCCGAGAATATTTCTACAGGGACAAGGTGGGCTTGGTGACAGGGCGACAGACGGATTGTGTGACAGGGCAGATTGTGGAAGAGGGAGGGTGTCCTTTTCATTCTAGACCAATTGAAGTCGAACCAATCGAAGTCAGAATCCATGGAAATGATGGATGTGGGTCTGGGTAGGTTTCCGTGATTTAATGGGTATTGATTCGAGCGCACTGGGAGATGGCAGGGGTCAGAGAACGCTAATCCGCTTGCCGCACGGAAAGCGTGTGGCCTGGAAGACATGACGGCCTTTTCAGGCCGGGCTCCCCATATATAAACGCAGACTGGACGGGACAAATTATCTACCACGTCGAGAAGTTTTGGTGGGTGAATCAGGTCTCCCTTCTCCTTTCTCCCTTGGCGCGGCTCGACTCGCGTGCCCTTAATGTTCGCGAAGCGGGCACGCGGCTAGTATGGAACCGTGGGGCGCCACCAGTCGAAATGGATTCACAATCGATAGGATTAGGTAGGGACGAGTCAGTGGCTCACGCAGCCTCTGCACGTACGAAATAACGACTTCGTCCCACGTATGGCTCAAACGCCGAGAGGCGTAGTAGTCGAACTAGCTACAATTCATACATCGACTAGTCAAGATGTATATCTGGCTGTCCAGTCCAACGGAGCCTCTTTGTGTCCGATCGTTTCAGAGATTTTACACCATAGAAAATTTGGACAACAGTAAGGTCACCCGTCCTCTCTTCTAAATGCTCCACAACAGGACTGATGTTAATGGAAGAAGTTCCAATTGACCCAGAAGTCATGGCTGCCTTTGAGGGGCTGGTTTATTCCGTACGCGAGTGGAGTACCGCGCGGGTGTGCAGGTACAGTAAGCGAGGGACCCCAAGTAACGTAAAGGAGAGACGTACGAGGGTAAGCGTGCGAGCACCCAGAGGATTTCGCGGATGCGGAGCTTGAGCTATTTGTCGATTGCTCGAGGTCCAGGTACTCTACACCGAAAAATGGTACTCGCATGATCCATTATCAAACGTATTGAGTGCATCATGAGACGACGCATCGCTCCCTCGCCCGTCTCTTCTGCGTGCAGTGGTATCACTCTGGTGGGACTCCACGGAGGTCGGCGGTAACCACGATGGTATCCTGACGTTCGCCACAGCTGAGGACAGACGTGGGTGCATCACGATCTCTCTCGCGGAACGACGGCCGGCTGCAGTGCAGGGTGTTGTCTACAGCGAATGAGCACGACTTCTTTTATGCACGATGTGGCAAAGGCGTATTATGGGAAGCCGGTGCTGAGATTCGAGAGGGTGGTGAGATGAGTCCGAGCCTAGAGCAGGTGCTTTTCGACGTTCGAGGGACGAACATGGGGTTGTGGGTGGGAGGAATGACAATCGCAGGCAGCGCGAATAGGGTATTGCAGTGGGTGCAAGGGTCAGAGTGCTGAAAGCGTGGTACGAAAGACCGAGGACACTGAGTTGCGAATGCTCGTCGAAGTGGGCGTGCGAGCTTGCAGGGTGGTAGCGGACGCAAAGCAGACGATAGCAGCTGCCCTCGAGCTGTGAGCAAAATTATCAATGGCCAGCTCGCCGGCCCTCGGATGGTAAGCCTGGCGCTGTTGCTCACCAGTTCGAAGACCCAGTTCACGGCGTCTGACCCCACCCCCTTTGAGAAGGTCCGTGACGAGATGAATACCACCGTGCGGTAGATTTGGTCTTTCTTTTGTCTTATCCGCACTTGTGGATTTACTGGCGCGAGCTGCAGCAAGGCGAACAGCCAGTCGTCGCACTTGTACGCGAATGCATCTTGCAAAGACGTTCTACGCGTATTTACTGCAGAATATAGGGACGAGTCAACAAGTAAGTCGCGTTCGTGAAGTAGCGCAAGTTGTGGTTTTACCGATCCAGGTTTGACCAATCGAAGTGGGTAGGTGTACGTGATTTGACAGGGATTGATTCGAGCACACTGGGAAGCCGCAAGAGTTAGGAGATGCTGAAGTGAACGAGAATCCAGCATTGCGTCGATCCGCTCGCCGCACGGAAACTTGTACCGTGGCCAGACAAACAGGGGAGCCTTCTCAGTCCGTACTTCCCGTAGGCGCAGACTGGACGGAACAAATGTGTACCTCCTCGAGAGGTTTTGGTGGGGCAAATTAGATCTTGATTCTCCCTTGGCCAGACTCGCGTGCTCTTGTTCGCGTGGCAGGCGCGTTGCTGGTGTGGGGCTCGGCCAGACGACATCGATTCACGATCGACAAGGCCAGGTAGGGTCTAGTGAGCAGCCCACGTATCCGCGCCGCGTACGAATCAACGACCTCGTTCCTCGTACTGCTTAACCGCCGAGAGGCATAGTAGTCGAACTGGCTTCAGTTCATGCATTGACCTATTCAAGAGGTATCTCTGGCAGTCTAGTCCAACGAAGCCCCTTTGCGCCGTTTTCAGATAAAATAACTTAGATTTTACAACATAGGGAAAATGTAGACGCTAGTAAGGTCACTCACCCTCTTCGCTGAATGTTCCCCAACAGAGCTGGTATTAATCGAGGAGGTCCCAATTCACCCAGAAGTCATGGCTGCTATTGAGGGGCCGGTCTGTTCCGTACATGAGTGGAGCGCCACGCGGGTGTGCAAATGTAGTAAGTGAAGGATAGTGAAGAATTCAAAGTAATGGAGATGGGGACGTATGAGGGTGAGCATGCGAACGCCCAGAGGTTTCCGGGAATAAGGAGCTTGGGTTATTTCCCGATTTCTCGACGTCCAGGTGCTCTGCACAATGAAATAGTACTAAAATGGTCCATTAGCAAGTGTATTAAGTTCGTGATCAGACGACGCACCGCTCCCTCGCCCATCTCTTCTGCACCAGTGGTATCATTCTGGTGGGGCTCCACAGAGATCGGTAGGAACGGCGGAATCCTGACAACTGCCATATGCCGAGGAAGAGTGGGGGTTTTTCACGATCTGCCTCGTGGGGAATCCACCGCAGTGCAGGGACTTGACTACAGCGAATGGCACTGACGACTTCGTTCATACACCTGGTGGCAAGGACGTACATATATACACGAAGTCTATGCTCAGATTCGAGAGGACGGTGAGACAAGTCGGAGAGCAGGTGCTCTTTTGAAGATCGCTTGAGGGACGAACACGCAGGTGACAACCACGGGCCGTGAACAGGGTTTTGCAGTGGGGATCCCTTGCAAGAGACAGAGTGTTGCCAGCGCGGTATGAATGACAGAGGACAGTTCGTTATCTACGTTGTGAAGCCCGTCCGCCGCGACCTTGCAGAGTGGTAGAGAACGCAAAGCAGAAGATAGCAACGGCCCTCGAGCTGTGAGCAAAATTACCAACGACCAGCACGCCACGCCTCGGACAGTAATGTTGCTCACTGGTAAAACGAGTTTGGAGGCCCAGTTCACGGTGTCCGATCCCACCCCCGTTTGAGAGGCTCTTTGACGAGGTGAATGCCATCAGGCGGTGGAGTACTCTTTTTTTTTCGTCTTATCCGCTCTTGTGGATAGTAATCGCGCGAGCTGCAGCAAGGCCAACGGCTAGTCGTCGACTTGTACATGAATGCACTTGTGAAACGTTCTACGCATATTTATGGGAGTGAGTCGACAAGTGAGTCGGGTGAGTCGGGCGAGATGGAGGTCAAGTGTAATTGGGTCGAGTTTAAACCGTCTCAGGGTAGACACCACGCGCTCTGTCCTTGGGAAGCCACTAGTCGTAATTCAACGCGGCATTATTGGACAGTGCCGTCCAAGGTACATAATGATTAAGTGGGGATGCGTGAATCACTCATGCGCCAGAACAACGGATGAGCTAACTAGAACGCTCGAAGATCGGCCAACAATATATCTCAACTCTCAACTTGGCATCAAACAGCTTCAATCCATGCACCGAGGCAACTAAGAATCTCTGACTGGTCTTTGCCTCCAACTCTCTTCGATCGAGCGAGGAAAGGGAGGCAGCGTGGATCATCGGCACCTGGACAAACGACCGATTTCAACAGGAAGGATTTTTATAATGACGTACCCAGGAACGCCGCACACAGTATTCTTCATGGATCACGCCGCGTTAAGCAAGTTGTTTAGCGGATGGTTGTCACGAGCTTCCTTCGCGCCCGCAGTGGAATATTCGAGCTGTAGGGTGACGAGCCTCTCCACGCAAGCTCGCCATAGGCTATAGACTGGCGTGCGCGAGGGCCGATGGGTGAGCGACAATGGAGATGCAGATGAGAAGTGGGTGACGAAGATCAAAACCACTGTCCATTGAGCAGTTAGACTACTACCAGTTATATACTAGAGCCACAAGAATACAACGGAAGACAAATGAATGGAAAGACAACGAAATGGAATGAAAGGCAACGGGATGGAATAGAGGGCAAGACCGATGCCCGTTTCCCAGCGTATCTATCCCCAACAGTGGGATTGCAGGACTGCGTTCAGGAGAGGGAAGGCCCGTTGGGGATATTCATCGAGGGGGAATGCGACCTCACGTGGTCATTGTACACATGACTGGCAATTGCGTCGAAAATAGGCTGATGGATGAGCGAGAAACAAATGGTTAGCAGGCCATCCGCCTCGGGGAAGAAACAGAAGCAGACTGGATGTAAGAAAGATCGACGTCGGACGAAATGGATCACAGAATGGAGGAGGAAACCTTGTTCTAGATGAAACGTGGGAGCCTGGCTGAGGAGATGCTGCTCGAGTGAGAAGGAACAACCTGTCCTTCGAAGACGAAATCGGACTGCGCCTCTGCCGTGAGAGGTCCCAACCAAGCTCGTCGCCGACATCGTTCGTCGTGATGAACGCATTCACGACGTCAGCCTATCTGTCGACCCACAAGCTCGCCGTTCGCATCATCCCGCTGTTCATCGCTTGCCCGTCAAGGTCGCACATGAACCAATGACTATCACTCAGCATCCACTTCACCTTTGACGGCGTAGCATATCTCCTAAGTGTCCTCGCCGACCAGCCGAGCTTGTCACCACGCACAAGGGTCAACACTCCGACCAAATAGGGCAATGGCATGCGCGGGAGCTGGCGAAATCGACCTCCCGTCGTCCCACCTCCCATACGCAGAATTTGAGGGGACCACGTCGCACATTGCAGATTAACCAGTGGATACGAGGTAGGCTCACGAGCATCAGGGGAGTGCTAATGGCGCATGGCGTCATTCCCTTTCGAGCATATATGCAGTGATGGTGTGTGCACATGAGCCAGGCGCAGAGATGTTGGGGTGAAAGGGGTGGGGGGGTAAGTAATTAGCGTTAATCTTTTAAACCAGTTTCGTTCTTACAAATAGAGCCCTGCATAGTCATGGAAAATTATCCCTATGTACATGCTTCTGACATCATTTAAACATGATATCAGTGATTAGGACAGAACCATTCAGTTCAAATATCAAGTTCAAATCTCCGAGCCGGGACAACCTCTGCCATAACAAAACTCCCATCCGTCCCAATCAGCTCCCACTTTTCACCGAGAAATGGCCAATCATAAAAGGTGAAACTCTTCAAAGGAGACCCAAAAATAGCACGCAAAGTGACGATGTTTTTGAGAACGGGCATCAGCTCTGGTTCGCGAGTGGGCCCAATACGTTCGATCTGCAGACTCTCCAACCTGGGGCAGAGTACTTCGGGCATCTGGCCCTCCCAAATCAGTTCAGATGTATCCTGTGCAATCATGGGGAGAAAGGCCTCAAAGAAGGTGGCATATGGATCAACTAGATGCACGCCATTGAGAACCAGGGTTTCCAGAGCTGGTAACGATCCAAGGATCTTTGGAATATCATTGAAAGATGAGTCTGCACACCACCTACGTGATAAGAACAGGAGCTTCAATCCCGACAGCCTGACATTGACAGCAACGTGCTTTTCCCAGAGGTAATCGGGTTCCTCCTCATTATTAAAAAATACTTCCAACTCACAGACCTGTGGAAGTTTCAAAGTAGCAAGTCTGGAGAGACTCGTAGCCAATCTAGTGCAGAGAGGCATTTCTGTCAATCGGTCTTGTCTTGGTTTATCCTCATCACAAGCACTACTTTCATGGTATCTCTCAAGCCTATGGAAAGTTTGACTAGCCCAGGGTGACAACTGAGACCACACAACCAGGACCTTGAGCATATGGAAAATGGGCGTGTCTGGTGAAGATTGTGTGTTTGGCTGCATGTCCAGAGTTAATCCGTACATCCTCACTTCTGTGAGGCTATGGAAGGAAAAGAAATAATCAATGGGAAGTTCCAACTCATCATCTGTTGAAATGTATTCCGACTCCCTAGGGTTGTCTAACTCTGTAAAGGAAGCACCACTACTAACCACGGAACTTGTCGATAAAGGAACTATGCCATGCGGGCTTGAAACCCCAATAAAGGTTTCGCCTATTCCCGGTTTAACATCAAAACTCTTGTTTGGTTTATGGACAATCCATTCCTGCAATTCCGACCCTTCACCAAAGCTCAACTGAAATGAGAAACCATGTTTCTCGGGCGGATATGAAGCCACGATAGCACCAAAGGCCGGGATGAGTCCATTTCTTTCTGCGCGTCTCGACCATCGTTTGTAGTGCAGATGAAGCTTCCTCAGTTGCCTACAGAGTGGTGGTAAGGTCTGGCTTAATGTATTTGCACTTGCATTGCGCCCTCCAGCAGCAAATGCCAGGAAGAACGCACTGCTCAATGCATGCGGGCTCGAAAGTCCCATCCATAGCTCTTCCAAGGATGGGGCAAGTCCTAGCATATAAGCCAACAGCGGTTCACTGCATTTGATTTCCAGATGCAGGCAAGTCAGACTCTGAGCAGCAAAAATGGGATGCAGAGTGGCGAGCTGCAGATTCCCCCTCCAGGTCCTGCATTGGCCACATTTTATCTCCAACTTGCCTAGGGGAGGGCAATGAAAATGTTCAAGGGTGCGAAGGATATTGGAATGATATTTCAGAATTGAACAGGAGGGCATATACACAGCCTGTATAGTATCAGCATGGTGTGGGAATATGATGGAGCATTCTTCGAGGGCAGGAAAGATCCGGCCTGCTATCCATTGGACAGAAACAGACTTCAGATGCAAGACACGGAGGATCTGGGTTAGTGGAAGATCAACTCCTGGTGAATAAATTGGGAGAGAAAGGTGGTGGACCTCAAAGACCACCAGGTTGTTCAGGGATGGGAGGATATCGACAGGATTCTGCATCCTTCTACAAACAAGTCTGAGGGTTGTGAGGGATGCGAAGATTTGGAAGTGAGCAGGTTGCACAAGGTGGAACGCAGCATCAGGGTGAAATACCTCCATTGCAGTGAAGCGTGAGGTGACAGTTGTGGTGATTGCGGTGAGAAGTGGCTCCAGGAAGTTGCCAAGTTCGCAACTTGCGGCGAGTTTGAAGGACTCAAGATGCTGCAAAGGATGCATAACTTGCAAATCCTTGTATCCTCCAGGAGGTGGGAATGAAAGAAGTGCAAGCGAGCGCCATCTCAATGCTGCTTCACCTGCCGCCATTAAGCATGCATGAATTTTGACAGGATCGACATACGATCGATCATAAGGATCTAAACGTTGTGTATCAACAGTCACATCAAGGAGCCATCTCCTCCCAAATCTCTCCACATCTCTCTTCTTTGTCCAACTGTAGATCCTCAATTGAGAGTGGATGCCCGGAGTGGAAAGCATAATATCATACCAGTACCGGCACACAAGCATCAAATTCGTTTGAGAGTGCGGATCATCTTGGACCGCGTATAGAAAGATCTCGGAGAATATTTCTACAGGGAAACGGTGGGCTCTCGGCGAGTGATAGATACAGTTCCACGGCAGCAAATGATCGCTTTTGCCATTGGGCACATGGGGCACCAACTGATGGCTTTTGAAGAAAGTGGACAGGACGAAGGCGGATATGCTATCGTTCGGGTCAGGGTAGTATGAGTTGAAGTCAGGTGAATTGAGGTTAGAATTCGTGGAGAATGGTGGCGGGTATGAGTCTTGGTAGGTTTCCATGATTCAACGGGGATTGATTCGAGCGCACTGGGAGATGGCTGGAGTCAGAGAATGCTGGAAGTTGACAGTCTGGCGGACAGGACAGCCTCCTCAGGCTGGACGGGACAAATCTGTGCCCCCTCGAGAAGTTTTGGTGGGGCGAATCAGATCTCCATTCTCCCTTGACCCGACTCGCTTGCTAGATACTCCCTTCGACCTCGATTTCTATCTGGAAGCGGACCCGCGCGGTTACGCCGACCCGAAACTTTGGCTCAGATCTCGAGACCAGGCACCATCGCGGGCCTAGATCGGCCCTCCCTATGACTCATCATTTGCTATCCTGACGTAGTAATGTTTCACTGTACTCGATGAATTCATGTATATTAGATCACAGAGTGCGGACCTCAGGGTTCCTCACTCTGCCAACATTAGTCTAGTACGAATATAGTCGCTCTCCTCTTTGCCCCTTTGCCGCGTGAGAAAACCCTCACACTTGCCCTTATTCGCGGAACCGTGGAGCTCCACCAGTGGACTCATGATCGATGGGAATCAGTGGCTCACGCGTCCTCTGTACATACGAAATAACGACTTCGTCCCACGTATGGCTCAAACGCCAAGAGACGATGCAGTCGAACTAGCTACAATCCATACACTATTCAAGATGTATTTCTGGCCCTCCAGTCCACTTCGCGTCCGGTCGTCTCAGAAATTTTACACCATAGAAAAGTTGGACAAAAGTAAGGTCTCTCGTCCTCTCATCTGAATGCTCCCCAACAGGGCTGATGTTAAAGAAGAGGTTCCATTGACCCAAAAGTCATGCATGCTATTGAGGGGCTGGTCTATTCCGTACGTGAGTACAGCACCGCGCGCGTGTGCAGGTGCAGTAAGCGAGAGATTCCAGTTAATGTAAAGAGAGACGTACGAGGGTAAGCGTGCGAGCGCCCAGAGGATTTCGAGGATGCGGAGCATGAGTTATTTGTCGATTGCTCGAAGTCCAGGTACTCTACACTGAAAAATAGTACTCGTATGAACCATTAGCAAGCGTATTTAGTGCGTCATGAGACGACGCATCGCGTCTTTTCTGCATCCAGTGGGAGCACTCCGTCCACGGAGGTCGGCGGTGACCACGATGATACCATGGCGTTCGCTACAGCTGAGGACGAATGGGGGTGTATCACGATCTCTCTCGCGGAACGATGGTTAAGCCTAGTGTTGTTGCGCACCGGTTTGGAGTCCAGCTCACGGCGTCCGACCCCACCGCCCTTTGAGAAGGTGTACGGCGCGGGTTTGCAAGTACAGTAAGCGAGGGATAGTGAGAGATTCAAAGTAATGTAGAGAGAGACGCATGAGGGTGAGCATGTGCACGCCCAGAGGTTTTCGGGGATGAGGAGCTTGGGTTATTTCCCAATTGCTCGACGTCCAGGTACTCTGCACAGAAAAATAGTACTAGAATGGTCTATTAGCAAGCGTATTAAGTTCGTGATGAGACGACGCATCGCTCCCTCGTCTATCTCATCTGCATCAGCGGTATCATTCTGGTGGCGCTCCATAGAGATCGGCGGCGACAGCGGAATTCTGACGTCTGCCACATACCGAGGAAGAATGGGGGTTTGTCACGATCCGCCTCGCCGAAAAGCAGCCGGAATCCACTGCAGTGTAGGGACTTGACTACAGCGAATGGCACTGACGACTTCTTTCATGCACCTGGTAGAAAAGACGTATATACACGAAGCTTATGCTCAGATTCGAGAGGACGGTGAGACAAGTCGAAGAGCAGGTGCTTCTTTGAAGTTCGTTTGAGGGACGGACACGCAGGTGACAACCGCGGGCCGTGAACAGGGTTTTGCAGCGGGGATCCATTGCAAGAGACAGAGTGTTGCCAGCGCGGTATGAAAGACAGAGGACAGTTCGTTATCTAACTTGCGAAGCCCGTCCGCCGCGACCTTGTAGAGTGGTAGAGAACGCAAAGCAGAAGTTAGCAACGGCCCTCGAGCTGTGAGCAAAATTATCAACGATCTTGCTCACTGGTAAAACGAATTTGGAGGCCCAGTTCACGGCGTCCGATCCCACCCCCGTTTGAGAGGCTCTTTGACGAGGTGAATGCCATCAGGCGGTGGAGTACTCTTTTTTTTCGTCTTATCCGCTCGGTGGATAGTACTCGCGCGAGCTGCAGCAAGGCCAACGGCTAGTCGTCGACTTGTATGTACATGAATGCACTTGTGAAACGTTCTACGCATATTTATGGGAGCGAGTCGACAAGTGAGTCGGGTTCGTCGGGCGAGACGGAGGTTAAGTGTAGGCTCGAGGCCAGCCCGGCTCTCAGGGTTGAGAAGCCACAGTCGTAATTCGACGCAGCATTATTGGACAGCGCCGTCCAAGGTAATGATTGAGTACAGTGGGGATGCGCACAACAGATGAGCTAACTAGAACGCTCGAAGATTGGCCAACAACATATCTCAACTCTCAACTTGGCATCGAGCGGCTTCAATTCGTACATCGAGGCAACTAAGAATCTCTGACTGGTATTTGCCTCCAACTCTCCTCGATCGAGCGAGGCAGCGTGGATCATCGGCCTGTTCGATGGTCTTTGGCACCTGGACAAACGACCGACTTCAACACTTCGCACTAATGACATCGCCTGGGATGTCAAGCACAAAGCAAGGTGTGACAGCGGGGGGACCCTCCGTGACATCTGCCTGTCCGAGAAAAATCGGAGACCGTTGTCGCGTGACAGTGAGGCCGGGAGCCGGGTGGGACCCGGGACTTTCTCGGCCGAAAGGCCGGGGTTGAGGCTGGGCAGTTGAAAGGGGCGGAACGCCGCTCTGGTACAGGACGGGCGGCCATATATAGGACAGATGTATTTACTTCGAACTTGTAACTAGTGAATATAGTGTGAATATTATATAAATACATTGAAGACTATAGATCATACAGTAACGCCGCCGCGAATGAAACGATTTCGTTGAATTAGGGGGGGCTTCGCGCCATCTACACACCTTAGCAGGACCCATTCTGTGGTTCTCGTTGATAAAGGTACGCCATTTGACCGGGATTTCGATATCAACATATGGTTTGTGCGATTGTTGGTGGGTGATCTCCACATTGGCAATGCCTTCGTGAGGTGTGACGTGCAGTTTTCCATGGCACTCAAAACGGTCCATACGATGGACGGTTCGTTGTTTCTCCTTGCTCACAGTGGTACACTTGTCCATGTCGTTCGCGGTCCCTCGGGCTTGACAACAGAGGCAGTTAAACCGTGTTAGACCATCATTAGACACCCTTGAATAATTGAAGCTATGGAAGGTAATTTAATAAGCCACCACAACCTGCAAGCAAATGTTGAGGATGCTACGTACCTAAACCTGTAGCCAGTAGCCTTCCAGGCAAGTGATGCGATATGATCGGCAACATCCTTGCCTGATATGGTCATTCCGGCCAATGAGACGCGTAATGAGACCTTGATTTGGGGGGTGGGAGCATATTCGGCCAATGCTGCCACAAACTGAGTGGGCGAGATTGCGGGTGACACTGTGAATCGCTTCGATGGATGTACAGGGTTGCTTTCTAGGCGCTTTCGCTTTCGATTGGTGGGGGTTGAGGCAGCACAGGACAGACAAACGTTGAGGCGGTCGCCTACTTGGCCATGGGCACCCCTTTTTTGTCGTGTTCCAAATTGATTTGATGTCTTATGGTTTTTGCATGTACTACATCTGAACCTGGGCTCGGTGTCCATGGCGGCGGGATGTTCAACAGAAGACAGTTTGGGCAGAGCGGAGATTCAAAACCCAACAAACATCGGCTGACGTGTTTGCAATATTTACTTACTTACAATACCTATCGAATACACAACTAGTATATTCAACTAGTATTGCTATATGAATTTACATCGGGCTCTGTTAAAATTTCGGCCGCGGTTGGGCTCCCAGCCTCGGCGTCATCCGTGACAGCTGTCTCCGATAGTCTTCGGACAGGTAGCCGTCAGCTGTTCACGGAGGGTCCCCCCGCTGTCAAGCCCTGCTTTGTGCTTGACATCCATAGGCGGTGTCATTAGCTTTACGTGACTTCAACAGGAACGATTTCGATAGTGACGCACCCAGGAACGGCGCACACAGTATTCAGCATTTTTTTTTGTGGGGGAAGGAAGGGAAATACATCATACACCGTGACGCCCGTGCGCCGTGTGTAGGGGTCCAGCACGGCTTGCCGTTGGGAACTACCGCCCGTTGGACAATCTGCCGCCTGACCTGCCCACTAAAACCCTTCCGACACAGTATTCTTCATGTATCCGCCGCATCTTCACAAATTGTTTAGCGGTTGGTTGTCACGAGCTTCCTTCGTGCCCGCAGCGGGATATTCGAGCTGTAGGGCGACGAGCCTATCCACGCAACCTCGCCATTAATGGGCCATAGATTGACGCGAGGACCGACGGGTGAGCGACAATGGAGATGCAGATGAGAAGTGGAGAGGAAAGGCTCGTTGAGGGTATTCATCGAAGGGAAACGCGACCTCACGTGGTCGTCGTAAACGTAACTGAAAAGTATGTCGAACATAGGCTGAGGGGTGAGCCGAGGAACAAATGGATAGCAGGCCACCCGCCTCAAAGGCAGACTGGATGTAAGAAAGATCGACGTCGGACGGAATGGATCACAGAATGGAGGAGGAAACCTTGTTCTAGGTGAAACACACGGGCCTGGGCTGGCTCGAGTGAAAAGGGACGACCTGCCCTTCGAAGACAGAATCGGGCTGTGGCTCTGCCGTGAGAGGTCCCAACCAACCTCATCGCCGACATCGTTCGTCGTGGTGGATGCATTCACGAAGTCGGCCTATCTGTCGGCCCACAAGCGCGCCGTTCGCATCGTCCCACTATTCATCGCTTGCCCGTCGAGGTCGCACGTGAACCAATGACTATCACGCAGCATCCATTTTATTCTTTGAGGGCGTGACATATCTCCTAAATGTCCTCTCCGACCAGCCGAGCTTGTCACCACGCACAAGGTTCAACGCTCTGACCAAATAGGGCAATGGCATGCGTAGGGGCTGGCGAGGTCGACCTCCCGTCGTCCCACTTCCCATACGCAGAACTTGCGGAGACCGCTCACACATTGCAAATTAACCAGTGGATACGGGGTAGGCTCACCAGCATCACGGGGATTCTAATGGCGCATAAGTGCCATTCCCTTTCTAATATGTGTTTCTCCGTCAACATCTCGGTTTCGCAGGAGTGATGGTGCATGCACATGAGCCAGGCTCAGAAAAATTAGAGTGAAAAGGGGTGGGCCAGTAATTATCATTAATCTTTTAAGCCAGTTTCGTTCTTACAAATAGAGACTTGCATAGTCATGGAAAATTATCCGTATGTACATACTTCTGACATCGTTTTAAGCATGATGATATCAGTGATTAGGACAGAACCATTCAGCTCAAATATCAAGTTGAAATCGCCGAGCCGGAACAACCTCTTCCATAACAAAACTCCCATCCGTCCCAATCAGCTCCCACTTTTTTGGGGGATACGGATCCCAATGATAAAAGGTGAAACTCTTCAAAGAAGACCCAATAATAGCACGCAGAGTGATGATGTTTTTGAGAGCGGGCATCAGCTCTGGTTGAACAGTGGGGTTGATACCTTCGATGTGCAGACTCTCCAACCTGGGGCAAAGTGCGTTGGGTATTTGGCCCTCCCAAATCAGTTCAGAAGTACCCTGTGCATTCATTGGGAGAAAGGCCTCAAAGAAGGTGACATATGGACGGAGTATATGCACGCTATTGAGAACCAGGGTTTCCAGAGCTTGTAACGATCCAAGGATCTTTGGAATATCACTGAGAGATGAGTTTGCATGCCAGCGCTGTGATAAGAACAGGAGCTTCAATCCTGACAGCCTTGCATTTGCTGCGACGTGCCTTTTCCAGAGGTAACCGGGTTTATAATCATCATCATCATCAACGAATACTTCCAACTCACGGACCTGTGGAAGTTTCAAAGTAGCAAGTCTGGAGAGGCTCGTAACCAATCTAGTGCAGAGAGGCATTTCTGTCAATCGGTCCTGTCTTGGTTCATCCATATTCCAAGCACTACGTTCACAGTATCTCTCAAGTCTGTGGAAAGTTTGACTAGTAAAGGGTGACGACTGAGTGCGCCCCACAACAAGAACCTTGAGTGTATGGAAAAAGGGTGCATCTGGTGAAAATTGTGTTTTTGACCACATGCACAGACTCAGGTCGTTCATCCTCACTTCTTTGAGGCTATTGAAAGAAAGGAAATAATCAATGTCACGGTTCAAGTCATCTTTCGTTAAAATGTATTCCGACTCCCGAGGAAGTGGAGGGTAGCCTAACCCTGTAGAGAGAGTATGACGACTATACCAGGACTTTCTCGATAAAGGGACTATGCCATGAGGACCTGAAACTCCAATGAAGGTTCTGTCTATTACCCTTTCAACATCAAAACTCTTGTTTGGTTTATGGACGATCCATTCCTGTAATCCTGGTCCTTCACCAAAGCTCCATTTAAATGAGAAAACATGTTCCTCGGGCGGATATGACGCCACAATAGCACCGAAGGCTGGGATGAGTCCATTTCTTTCTCCGCCTCTCGACCATCTTTTGTAGTGCAGATGAAGCTTCCTCAGTTGCCTACAGAGTGGTCCTAGGGTATGGCTTGGTAGCCCCACAGTTGTATTGCGCCCTCCAGCAGCAAATGCCAGGAAGAAATCACTGCTCAGTGCATGGGGGCTCGAAAGTCCCATCCATAGCTCTTCCAAACCTGGGGCAAGTCCCAGCATATAGGCCAATAGCCGCTCACTGCATTTGATTTCCAACTGAAGACGGGTCAAGCTCTGAGCAGCAAAAATCGGATGCAAAGCCGCAAGCTGCAAATTCCCTCTCCATTTCCTCCATTGACCACATTTTATCTCCAGCGCGCCTAGGCGAGGGCAATGAAAATGTTCAAGCGCACCAAGGTTATTAGAATCATATCTCAGAATCGAACATGAGGGCATACACACAGACTGGAAGATATTAGCATCCTGTGGGAATATGATAGAGCATTCCTCGAGGGCAGGAAAGATCTGGCCTGCCATCCACTGGATAGAAACACACTTCAAACGCAAGTTGCGGAGGGTCTGGGTCAGAGGAAGGTCAACGGCTGGCGGATGAATTGGGAGGGAGAGATGATGGGCGTCAAGGATCTCCAACTTGTGAAGAGATGGGAGGATATCAACAGGATCCTGCATCCTCCTACAAGCAAGTCTGAGGGCTGTGAGGGATGAGAAGGCTCGGAAGTGAGTAGGTTGGACAATGTAGAGTGCAGCATCAGGGTGAAATACATCCATTGCAGTAAAGCGTGGGGTGATAGTTGTGGTGATTGCGGTGAGAAGTGGCTCTAGGAAGTTGCCAAGGTTGCAACTTGCGGCGAGTTTGAAGGACTCAAGATGCTGCAATGGATGCATAATTTGCAAATCCTTGTATTCTCCAGGGGGTGGGAGTGAAAGAAGTGCAAGCGAGCGCCATCTAGATGCTGCCTCGGCTGCAGCCATAAAGCATGCATGAAAGTCAACAGGATCTAAATACGGTCGATCATAATATGAATCAGGATCCAAACGTTGTGTATCAACAGTCACATCAAGGAGCCATCTGCTCCCAAACCTCTCGACATCTTTCTTCTTTGTCCAACTGTAGATTCTCAATTGAGAGTGGATGCCTGGAGTGGAAAGCATAATATTGCCCCAGTACTGACACGTAAGCATCAAATTCATTTGAGAGCGGGGATCGACTTGGGTTGTGTACAGAAAGATCTCGGAGAATATTTCTACGGGGATAAGGTGGGATTTGTGACAGGACGACTGATGGATGTGACAGGGCAGCTTGTGGAAGTGGGGGGGTGTCCTGGGCCGACCGGTTCTAGACCGATGGGTGCGACGACGCTTTGGTTTTGATGAGTCTGGGTGGCTTTCCATGATTTTAATGGGTATTGATTCGAGCGCACTGGGAGGGGGCAGGGGCCAGAGAATGCTGATCTGCTCGCCGCACGGAAAGCGTGTGGCCTGGAAGCGAAGACAGGACAGCCTTTTCAGGCCGCGCTCCCCGTAGACGCAGACGGGGCAAATTATGTGCCCCCTCGAGAGGTTTTGGTGGGGCGAATCAGTTCTCCGTTCTCCCTTTGGCCGGACTCACGTGCCCTTGTTCGCGATGCTGGCACGCGGCTGATATGGAACCGTGGGGCTCCGATCCACCAGTCGAAATGGATTCATGATCGATAGGATTAGGTAGGAACGAATGAGTGGCTCACGCATCCTCTGGACATACGAAATAACGACGTCGTCCCATGTATAATGGCTCAAACGTAGTAGTCGAACTAGCTACAATCCATACATGATTGACTGGTCAAAATGTATTTCTGGCTGTCCAGTCCAAAGGAGCCTCTTTGCATCGATCGTTTCAGAAGTTTTACACCATAGAAAATTTTGGACAACAGTAAAAACACTCGTCTTCTCTTCTGAATGCCCTAAACAGGGCTGAAGAGGTTCTAATTGTCCCAGAGGTCGTGGCTGCCATTGAGGCCGCTGGTCTATTCCGTACGTGAGGAGAGTACCGCGCGCGTGCGCAGGTGCAGTAAGCGAGGGATTCCAAAGAATGTAAGAAGAGACGAGGGTAATTGTGCGAGCGCCTATAGGATTTCGAGGATGCGGAGCTTGAGCTATCTGTCGATTGCTCGGGGTTCAGTACTCTACACTGAAAGATAGTACTCGGATGATCCATTAGCAAGCGTATTGGTGATGAGACGGCGCATCGCTCCCTCGCCCGTCCTTCTGTGTCCAGTGGTATCACTCTGCACGGAGGTCGGCGGTGAGTACGATGGTATCCTGACGTTCGCTGCAGCTGGGGGGGGAATGGGGGTGTACCACGATCTCTCTCGCGGAACGACGACCGGGTGCAGTGAAGGGTGTTGTCTACAGCGAACAACAACGACGACTTCTTTTATGGACTAGGTGGCAAAGGCGTATATACTCAGAGCCTGTGCTGAGATTCGACAGGATGGTGAGACGAGTCCGAGAGCAGGTGCCCTTCGACGCTCGAGGGACGAACATGGAGTTATGGGTGAGAGGAATGACAATCGAGGGGGGTCGTGGACAGGGTATTGCGGTGGGTGCAAGAGACAGAGTGCTGAAAGCTGGGAAGGAAAGACCGAGGACACTAAGTTTGCGAATGCTCGTCGAAGCGGGCGTGCAATCTGGCAGAGTGGTAGCGGACGCAAAGCAGATGATAGCAGCTGCCCTCGAGCTGGCTGTGAGCAAAATCATCAAAGATCAGCACGCCGTCCCTTGGATAGTAAGCCTAGCGCTGTTGCTCACCAGTTCGGAGGCCCAGTTCACGGCGTCCGACCCCACCACCCTTTGAGAAGGTCTGGGACGAGATGAATACCATCATGCGGTAAATTTGGTCCCTTTTTTCGTCTTATCCGCACATGTGAATATAGTGGGGCGAGCTGGGTGAACAGCCAGTCGAACAGCCAGTCGAACAGCCAGTCGCACTTGTATGCGAATGCATCTTGCAAAGACCTTCTACGTGTGTTTACTGCAGAATACAGGAGCGAGTCAACAAGTAAGTTGGGTTCGTCGGGCGAGGTCGAGGTCGAGGTTGAAGTGGGGGTCCCGTCCCATACTTGGCATTCACCACAACAAGGTGCTCTTTGTATTTCGATGCACCTGTGGCTCAAAACTTGGGCTATGGTGGAATGAACTCGCATATGGCCTTTATCACTCTACTCTCCATTCTACTTTACGGTATTGCCTCAAACTAAGTACCATGCCAGGCCCATGACGAATATTGGAAGTGGAAACTCTTCTGAGTAGGGACTACGTCATTTGGTTTGCGCCGGTCTGCGCCGGTCTGACAGTGGCGTTACTGGCCGGTGTATCGCACGCGCCATGTTTCGGATATCGGTATATGATGCTCGTTCTGTTGGAATACCAGTGTTCTCTCCTTGATTGTTAGTGCGATTGTTGCCATATTACGATTGTGTTCCCGTTTCGATTACTATACCGCCACAAACGTTACCGCTCCGATTGTTATTGTTTCTATAGCGCCTCCCACACCTGACTAAAAGGGTCAAGTTTTGGTCAAGTTTCGTCACGTGCGCCCCCCCATTTCGCAGCCGCATTTGTACAGCTATAGTGTATAACGATAGCCCTATGAGGGGACGACTTCAGCTCAGCGCGCACACGTCCGTTCTACCCTCGGTCGTTCAATTTTTCCACTTTCGCAGGTTATCATGAAGAGATGTGTGTTTTAGATCCTTAGAATGTCTTCTCCCTCGTAGTTTTGGTCTCCCAGTACAACTCATGAGAGCAGGTCTGAGGTCCTCTCGTATATCCGATGCCTTCCATATACCCGACGGCCGAATATTTCATATTCTTGGTTTATTTGCCCTTCATGTGCCGCCTGCTGACTCGTTTATATGCCAGTGCCACTCTCACGCAGGAATGCCGATCTGTCAAGGCATATCCGAGTTTTTGGCCTCGTTCCGCATGACACCACATACGTTAAGGTTGACTTTCTAGATAAGCGCCGCATCCATGCAAACAGCTGCTATCCTTGCCCGTCCCCTCGAAGCAGTAATAATGGACCCGGCCTACGAGTACGTCCCTGGTCTCAACATGGAGACATATATTGAATAGCGTCCGTTAGGGCTAAGCTGAAGGAGCTTCTCACTGCCGTCAAAGAGCATGCAGAGATTGGGCGGTAAGTCAGTCACCAATCTGGTCCAAATTGGAAACTAATAGCTTCAAGATGTCAAGTCAGCCATACGCCGCTTGGTATCGAGGCCTCAATCCCCGTTGCCACTGTTCGCGAGCGGTATGATGATGTTTGCAGCGTCCTCGATCGCGTTCGCTCCACTCTAGCAGGAGATATCAATGAATATCTCCCCTTTTATCGCCTTCACGATGGCTTGATGGTGGAAATTTGGGATTACTTGGCCATGGAGGACCGCATTACTCTCACCGCCGTTTCAAGACGGTTCCGAAATGTCGCCCTCAACTCAGCTACGCTGTGGAGGTTCATTCACGTCCATTCTGGAATGACCCTCAAGCAAATCGAGACCCTTCTCGCGAGAGGAGACCAGGCACAGCTGTGCATCTATGTTAGGGAGCCGCTGTTCCCGAGAAGAACAAGCAGGTCTTACATCACGCCCTTCTTCTACAACTACTATCCTCCACCGTGTCCTCCCGTCTTGGTCAATAAAGGAATCACAGGCGCCGTGTTAGCCGCGCTGCCTCGGGCGACAGTACTCGACACGGTAGCACACAAATCGAGCGGCACTTCCGTCATAGTACCACCGCATGTAATCAGCGTCGAATCACTGTCTATGCCTATGCCCGTCCTGACGTCTCTGCGACTATTCGAGCCGGTCAGATCAATACCACCCCTGCCACCCCCGCTGGGCCAGCAACCAGCACCCCAACCTGCACTATTTGCCGGTGTCACTCCTTCTCTTCGTCATCTCGCCGTCTTGGACACGACGTTCGAATGGTCGGATCCTATCTACAAAAACTTGACCTACCTGCACATCCGACGACCTAGTACGCGGTGTACTTTCCCCTGTCTGCTCGACATACTTCGGGCGTGTCCAGATTTAACATATCCTGGGCTTGGTGCTGTCATTGGGATGGGAGATTCGTTCCAGACCCAGAGAGGCGTCACCCTTCCCCGACTTGAACGCCTGTTCGTAGTCCACACCGACACTTGTCGCATCTCCTCCTTCCTCGAGCAGCTTTCTACTCCAAATTCGGTAGAATGCGATTTCATCTCCGTCGATTGGGCCTTGCTGAACAGGCGCACTCTACCAGTATCCTCTCCATTGGGGCGCTTTACATTGACAGAGGCGGTCACGATGGTCTCTTCCTCTCACTATCCATTTAAGTGGATGATAGAGTGCCGTTGGGAGACGAGAGGGGCGATACGTTGTCATTTCGATAGCTCCGCCAACGACCAGCCCATGAACATCACTGTTGATGACCAACAATCCAGGTTGATCAACTCGCTCAAGGACTCCATCGTACCATTTGAGAGGGTGAAAACGTTGACCATACGTGGGATGTCTACAACTGGGAATGCGCAGCAGATATTGGAGCTGTTTCCTTCGGTGGAGACGCTAAGAACCGGGTGTCTTACTCTCAATCCCTCTCATGGACAGACAAACGCCGAGAGTATAGAAGATATGCTTTGGACTGCTTATTGCTCTCAGTTACAGGATATCGAAATCTTCCTCTGCCCCGTTTCTCATGTATGTACAGCATCTCTCCCAAGTGCGAAAATAATCGGAAGAGTTCATGGGACGAATGTGCATCGACTGACCTCTGTAAATCGGATGCCCTATGGCTTTGCTATGGCCTTGCTAGGGTGCGCTAGGTGGAACCAGGATCAATATCCCAACACAGTCCAGAGTCCGAGAACTAGGTGCCGCAGGAGTGATGCTGTACAACGGGCGCAGCGAGCTTAGAATTGAAAAGAATGGGTGAGTAATTGGTATGATTACCTACGCCAGGTTCATAGAAAACTTTGGACAACAGTAAGGTCACTGATCCTCTTTCCTGAATGCTCCCCAACAGGACTGATGTTAATAAAAGAGGTTCCATTTGACCCAGAAGTCATGGCTGACATTGAGGGGCTGGTTATTCCGTACCTGAGTCGAGTACCGCGCGGGCGTGCAGGTGCAGTAAGCGAGGGATTCCAAGTAATGTAAAGAGGGACGTACGAGGGTAAGCGTACGAGCGCCCAGAGGATTTCGAGGATGCAGAGCTTGAGTTATTTGTTGATTGCTCGAGGTCCAGGTACTCTACACTGAAAAATAGTACTCGGATGATCCATTAGCAAGCGTAAGTGCATGATGAGGCGACGCATCGCTCCCTCGCCCGTCTCTTCTGTGCCAGTGGTATCACTCTGGTGGGACTCCACGGAGGGCGGCGGTGACCACGATGATATCCTGACGTTCGTCACAGCTGAGGACGAATGGGGGTGTATCACGATTTCTCTCGCGGAACGACGGTCGGCTGCAGTGCAGGGTGTTGTCTACGGCGAACTACGCTGACGATTTCTTTTATGCACCAGGCAGCAAAGGCGTAAATACGCGGAGCGTGTGCTGAGATTCGAGAGGACGGTGGGACGAGTCCGAGAGCAGGTGCTTTTCGACTCTCGAGGGAAGAAGAGGAAGTTGTGGGTAGGAGCAATGAGAATCGCAGGCGCCGTGAACAGGGTATTGCAGTGGGTGCAAGAGACAGAGTGCCGGCAGCTGGGTAGGAAAGACGGAGGACACGAAGTTGCGAATGCTCATCGAAGCGGGCGTGGGATCTTGCGGAGTGGTAGCGGACGCAAAGCAGATGACAGGGGCCGCACTCGAGCTGTGAGCAAAGTTATCAATGATCAGCACGTCGCCCTTTGGATAGTAAGCCTGGCGCTGTTGCTCACTAGTTTGGAGGCCCTGTCCACGGCGTCCGACCCCACCGCCCTCTGAGAATGTCTGTGACGAGACGAATACCACCATGCGGTGGATTTGGTCTGTTTTTTCCGTCTTATCCGCACTTGTGGATATACTGGCGGGAGCTGCAGCACGGCGAACAGCCAGTCGTTGCAATCGTACGCGAATCCATCTTGCAAAGACGTTCTACGTGTGTTACTGCAGAATATGGGAGCGAGTCAACAAGGGAGTCGCGTTTGTTGGGCGAGATGGAGGTCAAGAGTGATGCCAAGAATGCTTTTCCCTCGTCCGGTTGAGCCCGGGTCTCAGGAAAGAGGCCACCCGAGCCGTTGAGAATATTAATAAGCGTGACTATGACAACAAACAGCACTCCTAATTCAATGTGGCGTTATTTGGAGTGAATAACTACAACCCTCGAACTCTCTACCTGGCCGATCTCATCACTCGATCGCCAAACGAGCTTCAATTCATACATCGAGGCAACTGAAATATCTTTGACTGGTATTCGCCTCCAACTCTCCTCGATCTAGGGAGGAAAGGTACGTTCGCGAAAGTAAAGGGAGGCAGCATGGATCATCGGGCCTGGACAAACGACCGGATTTCAACGGGAACGATTTTGATAATGACGCACACAGGAATGGCGCACACAGTATTCTTCATGCATCCGCCCCATCTTCACAGGTTGTTAAGCGGGTGGTTGTCACGAGCCTCCTTTGCGCCCCGCAGAGGCATATTCGAGCTGCGCTGCAGCATGGCGAACAGCCAGTCATCACACCTGTACGCGAATGCATCTGGCAAAGACGTTCTACGCGTGTTTACTGCCGATTATAGGGGCGAGTCAGCAAGTAAGTCACGTTCGTCGGGTGAGACCGAGGTCGAGTTTGAAGTGGGTCGTGTTCTGGGCGTCTTCTGTGTTCAAGCGTCTTCAAGTGGGGTGTCAAGTGAGATATCGGCTAGGGTATTGGGTAGACACCAAGATCGGCTAGGATTCGACCTAGCGGACAACCCATCTGCCACATCTCACTCTGAAGGCAATTATAGGGCACGGAGCTACAATTAGCTCCATAACTTACCCATATAGCTCCAAAATCTTGACATTTGACATTCACCTGCCCTTCCACCACCGGCCCTGGTCGCTTGTCCTGCCTCTTGTTCATCCTCGCCATACAAACATCAGAAATGCGTATCAGCACCATTAGAGTGTATCCTGGGAAGTTGAATACGCGCATCAAATAGCTCGTTGATACCATCCGAGCTTGTCAGCACGCACAAAAGTCAACACTCTGACAAGATCGATCTCCTATCATCCCACTTCGCCTCCGCATAATTTGTGGAAACCGCGTTTCGCTTCCTACACATTGACCAGCGCACAAGGGACATGTAAATTCACGAGCATTAGGAGAAATAAAGAATGAGGAATGAGTGTCACTCCCTTCCGAATATGTGCTCCACACACCTCCCCCTCTTGCAGAACCGAGTCCAAGAACTAGAGGGATTCTGCGCACACATGAGCCAGGCGCAGAGAGATTAGAATGAAAAGGGGTGGGTGAATTGTTCAGATCAATTATTTAAGCTAGTTTCATTCATAGGAATAGTGACTTGCATAGGCATGGGAGAATATCCCTATGTACATACTTCTGACATCGTTCTAAGCATGACGATTGCAATAATTAGACCAGAATCACTCAGGTCAAATGACAAACTCAAATTCCTGAGCTGGAACAACCTCTTCCATAATAAAACTCCCATCTCTCCCAATAAGCTCCCACTTGTGACACCGCGGCTTTGGCCTTGTGTCGCGAGCACGAGGCGTATGCGTAGTACAAAAGGAGAAACTCTTCAAAGGAGACCCAAGAATAGCACGCAAAGTGACGATGTTCCTGAGAGCGGGCATCAGCTCTAGTAGCTCTTGTTGGATAGTGGACTCGGTCTGTTCGATCAGCAGACTCTCCAACCTGGGGCAAAGTACTTCGGGTGTCTGACCCTCCCAAATCAGTTCAGAAGTATCCTGTGCATTCATTGGAACAAAGGCCTCAAAGAAGGTGACAGGCGAATCAAGTATAAAATGCCAATCGAGAACCAGGGTTTCCAGAGCTGGTAACGATCCAAGGATCTTTGGAATATCGAAAAATGAGACTTTAAACCACTCCTGTAATAAGGACAGGAGCTTCAATCCTGACAGCCTTGCATTGACTGCTACGTACTTTTCCCAGAGGTAATCGGGTTCCTCCCCATCAACCCACACGTGCAATTCACGGACCCGTGGAAGTTTCAAAGTAGCAAGTCTGGAGAGCTTCGTAGCCAATCTAGTGCAGACAGGCATTTCTGTCAATCGGTCCTGTCTTAGTTCATCCATAACGCAAGTACCATAGTCCTTGTATCTCTCAAGCCTGTGGAAAGTTTGACTAGCCAAGGGTGGCGACTGAGACTCCCACATAGCAAGAACCTTGAGCGTATGGAAAATGGGCGCATCTGGTGAAGATTGTGTGTTTGACCGCATGTCCAGAGTTAGGTTGGTCATCCTCACTTCTTTGAGGCTATGGAAAGAAAAGAAATAATCAATGGGAAGTTCCAACTCATAATCCGTTGAAATGTATTCTGACTCCCTAGGAAGTGGAGGGTAGTCTAACCCTGTAAAGGGAGTACTGTCCCTATTCTCATGATCCCTTGATAAAGGAACTATGCCATATGGGCTTGAAACCCCAATGAAGGTTCTGCCTGTGTCCAATTCAACATCGAATCTCTCGTTTGGTTCATGGACGATCCATTCCTGCAATTCTGACCCTTCACCAAAGCTCCACTGAAATGAGAAAGCATCTTTCTCCGCACTCGACTGAAATGAGGAAACACCTTCCTCCGCCGCATATGATGCCACAATAGCACCAAAGGCCGGGAGGAGTCCATTTCTTTCTGTACCTCTCGACCATCTTTTGTAGTGCACATGGAGCTTCCTCAGTTGCCCACAGAGTGGTTCTAAGGTCTGGCTTGGTAGCCCTACGGTTGAATTGCGCCCTCCAGCAGCAAATGCCAGGAAGAAAGCACTGCTCAATGCATGGGGGCTCGAAAGTCCCATCCATAACTCTTCCAAAGCTGGGGCAAGTCCCAGCATATACGTCAATAGCCGCTCACTGCATTTGATTTCCAGCTGCAAACGGGTCAAGCTCTGAGCAGCAAAAATCGGATACAAAGCGACAAGCTGCAAATCGCCTCTCCATTTCCTGCATTGGCCACATTTGATCTCCAACGCGCCTAGCCGAGGGCAATGAAAATGTTCAAGGGCACCCAGGTTATTAGAATCATATTTCAGGATCGAACATGAGGGCATATACACAGACTGGAAAATATCAGCATCCTGTGGGAATATGATAGAGCATTCTTCGAGGGCAGGAAAGATCCGGCCTTCCATCCACTGGATAGAAACACACTTCAAACGCAGATTGCGGAGGGTCTGGGTCAGAGGTAGGTCAACGTCTGGCGGATGAATTGGGAGGGAGAGATGATGAGTGTCAAGGATCTCCAGCTTGTGAAGAGATGGGAGGATATCAACCGGATTCTGCATCCTCCTACAAATAAGTCTGAGGGTCGTGAGGGATGAGAAGATTTGGAAGTAAGCAGGTTGCACAAGGTGGAGTGCAGCATCAGGGTGAAAGACCTCCATTACAGTAAAGCGTGTGGTGACAGTTGTTGTGATTGCAGTGAGAAGTGGCTCCAGGAAGTTGCCAAGGTTGCAACTTGCGGCGAGTTTGAAGGACTCAAGGTGCTGCAAAGGATGCATAATTTGCAAATCCTGGTATCCTCTAGGAGGAGGAAGTGAAAGAAGTGCAAGCGAGCGCCATCTTAATGCTGCCTCACCTGCGGCCATAAAGCATGCATGAAATTCGGCAGGATCGAAATACGGTTCATCATCATATGTATCAGGATCCAAACGTTGTGTATCAACAGTCACATCAAGGAGCCATCTCATCCCAAATCTCTCGACATCCTTCTTCCTTGTCCAACCGTAAATCCTCAATTGAGAGTGGATGCCCGGAGTGGAAAGCATAATATCATGCCAGTACCGGCACACAAGCATCAAATTCGTTTGAGAGTGCGGGTCATCTTGAACCGCGTATAGAAAGATCTCGGAGAATATTTCTACAGGGAAACGGTGGGCCCTGGGCGATTGATAGATACCGTTCCATGGCAGCAACTGGTTGCGTTTGAAGAAAGTGGACAGGACGAAGGCAGATATGCTATCGTTCGGGCCAGCAGGGTAGTACGAGTTGAAGTCAGGCGAATTGATGTTAGAATTCGTGGGGAATGGTGGCGGATATGAGCCTTGGTAGGTTTCCATGATTCAACGGGATTGATTCGAGCGCACTAGGAGATGGCAGGAGTCAGAGAATGCTGGAAGTCGACAGTAAGCTCGCCGCACGGAAAGTGTGTGGCCTGGCCTGGCGGACAGGACAGCCTCCTCAGGCCGCGCTTCCCGTAAACGCAGACTGGACGGGACAAATGTGTGCCCCCTCGAGGAGTTTTGATGGGGCGAATTAGATCTCGATTCTCCCTTGGCCAGACTCGCTCGCGAAGTAGGCGCGTTGCTGGTATGGGGCTCGGCCAGACGAAATCGATCCACGATTGATAAGACTAGGTGGGGTCGAGTGAGCAGCCCATGTGTCCCCGGCGTGTACGGTACGAATTAACGACTCGTTCCTCGTACTGCTCAAACGCCGCGAGGCATAGTAGTCGAACTCGCTTCAGTTCATGCATTGACCTATTCAAGAGGTATTTCTGGCAGCCCAGTCCAACGAAGCCCCTTTGCGCCGGTTTCAGATAAATAAACTTATATTTTACAACGTAGGAAAATGTAGACGCTAGTAAGGTCACTCGCCCTCTCTTAGTGTTTCCCAACAGAGCTGATATCAGTAGAGGAGGTTCCAATCCACCCAGAAGCCATGGCTGCTATTGAGGAGCCGGTCAGTTCCGTATATGAGTGGGGCGTGGCGCGGGTGTGCAAATACAGTAAGCGAGGGGTAGTGAGAGATTCAAAGTAATGTAGAGAGAGACGTATGAGGGTGAGCATGCGAACGCCCAGAGGTTTTCGGGGATGAGAAACTTGGGTTATTTCCCGATTGCTCGACGTCCAGGTACTCTGCACAGAGAAATAGTACTAGGATGGTCCATTAGCAAGTGTATTAAGTTCGTGAGCAGACGACGCATCGCCCCCTCGTCCATCTCATCTGCATCATTGGTATCATTCTGGTGGCGCTCCACAGAGATCGGCGGCGACGGCGGAATTCTGACGTCTGCCACATACCGAGGAAGAATGGGGGTTTATCACGATCCGCCTCGCCGAAAAAGCAGCCAGAATCCACTGCAGTGTAGGGACTTGACTACAGCGAACGGCACTGACGACTTCTTTCATGCGCCTGGTAGAAAAGACGTATATACACGAAGCCTATGCCCAGATTCGAGAGGACGGTGAGACAAGTCGGAGAGCAGGTGCTCCTTTGAAGTTCGTTTGAGGGACGGACACGCAGGTGACAACCACGGGCCGTGAACAGGGTTTTTCAGTGGGGATCCATTGCAAGAGACAGAGTATTGCCAGCGCGGTATGAAAGAGAGAGGACAGTTCGTTATCTCCGTTGCGAGGCCCCGTCCGCCGCGACCTTGTAGAGTGGTAGAGAACGCAAAGCAGAAGATAGCAGCGGCCCACGAGCTGTGAGCAAAATTATCAACGATCAGCACGCCATCCCTCGGATAGTAATGCTGCTCACTGGTTCACGGCGTCCGACCCCACTGACCCCACCGCCCTCTGAGAAGGTCCGTGACGAGATGAATACCGTTATGCGGTGGATTTGGTCTTTTTTCCGTCTTACCCGCACCTGTAGATATACTGGCGCGAGCTGCAGCAAGGCGAACAGCCAGTCGTCGCCCTTGTGCACTTGTGCATCTTGCAAAGGCGTTCTACGCGTGTTTACCGCAGAATATGGGAGCGAGTCAACAAGCAAGTCGCATTCGTCATGGAGGTCGAGTTTGAAGTGGGGGAACGCTCCCATCCCATACTTGGCATTCCACCACATCAAGGTGCTATTTGCATTCCGATGCACCTGTGGCCCAAAACTTCGCTATTGTAATAGATGGGGAGGATCATGGGTGGAATCAACTCGGGAAATGTGAAGGAACCGTCGCAGACCACCTGACATATGGCCTTCATCACTCTACTCTCCACGGTATTGCCTCAA